>Ga0210396_10004803_pt1 | contig 13158 bp, 14 predicted proteins | sample IncBWH17OmetaG_FD_155466 | JGI IMG/M metagenome (GOLD analysis project Ga0210396, IMG submission 155466) | Forest soil microbial communities from Barre Woods Harvard Forest LTER site, Petersham, Massachusetts, United States - Inc-BW-H-17-O ...
CGCATGCCGCATGCCGTCATCGACGCGGACCTGCGACCATGCCTGGTACACGTCGATCCCGCCGGGGTCGACCACGCCATCTGCAACCTGATCGACAACGCGATCAAGTGGAGTCCACCAGGCGGCGCGGTACACATCGTCGTCGCCGACGCGCGCGTGTCGGTCGCCGATCACGGCCCTGGCATCGCCGACGAGGACCTCCCCCGCATCTTCGAGCGCTTCTACCGGGCACCCGCCGCCCGAGGCATGCCCGGCGCGGGTCTCGGACTGGCCATCGTCGGCAGCGTCGCACAGACCAACGGCGGGACCATCGAGGTACGGACCGGCTCGGCCGGGTCGACGTTCACCCTCGCATTTCCTGCCCGCGCCTGTCCCTCGGAAGTCGCGCCAGGCGACCAGCAGTAGGCGCGTCGCCCCGACGGATCTCTCGATTGCGGCTGATTGCGATCATCAGGTCGGCGACCCTCCGCCGTGGCTTGCGCCTGGAGCGACTATCGCCGCCGTCACCCGTCCGTAGCTGCGCGCCGCTGATCAGCTCACCGTGGGCGGGTGCCGGTCGCTCCACGGCGCGGCCTGCTCAAGCTGGCTGGCGACCCGGACGAGCACGTCCTCACGCCCGTAGGCGGCGACTAGCTGCACGCCGACCGGCAGCCCGCCGGGTGTCCAGTGCAGCGGCAGGCTCACGGCCGGCTGCCCGGTCATGTTGAACTGCGCCGTGTACGGAATGAAGCTGGCGATCCGAGTCCCCTCCTCCTGCGGCCCGGCGGCGGTGAACCAGCCCAGCTCGGGCGGGGGCGCGCCCACGGTAGGCGTCACCAGCAGGTCATGGTCGCTCCACCAGTCCGCCACCCGGCGCGCCCACATGCCGAACCACGCGCGACTCCCCAGATAGGTCACCGCGTCGAGCCCTTTGCCGGCCCGCCGGTATGCGGCGTTGCGCGGTTCTATCTCGTCCTCGCCGATCGGCCGGCCCAGCAGCATCTCAAAAGCCCGCATCGTCGCCTCGGTGTCGGCGGCGATGATGATGTTGAACTGGTCGGCGAGTTCCGGCTCGTACATGCCCACGGGCGCGGACTGCTCGATGTGGTGGCCCAGCGACTCAAGCAGCCGTGCCGCGCCAGCCACCGCCGCGCGGCACTGCGGATCATCGAGAAAGCCTTCCGCGCCCGGCCGGTCGAGCACTCCGACTCGCAGCCGGCCCGGATCGGCGCCGACCTCTCGCACCAGCGGGCGTGACAGCGGCGGCGCGTAGTACGGATCGCCCGGCATGGGCGCGCTGATCGCGTCGAGGACGCCGGCCGCGTCACGGACGGTACGAGTGAGCGCCCCGTCGATCACGCCCCCGGCCCAAGCCTCCCCCACCAGCGGCCCCTGGCTCACCCGCCCTCGGGTCGGCTTGAGCCCGACCAGCCCGCACTCACTGGCCGGGATGCGGAGGGAGCCGCCGCCGTCGCCCGCGTGCGCCACCGCTACCATGCCCGCCGCCACCGCCGCGGCCGACCCGCCAGACGAACCGCCGGTCGAATGACCGAGATCCCACGGGTTGCGCGCCGCGGGAAAGCTCCGCGGCTCGGTGGTCACCGTAGTGCCAAGCTCCGGCACGTTGGTCCGGCCGAGCGGAATGAAACCGGCCGCGAGGAACTGTTCCGCCAGGTAGGACGTCACAGGGAACGCCAGGTCGCGCAGCGGCCCGAGGCCGAACGCCATTGGCTCACCCGCGACCATGCAGCCAATGTCCTTGAACAGGATCGGCACACCGCGGAACGGGCCATCGGGCAAGGGGCCCTCGGCCTCCCGCCGCGCCGCGTCGAACCTGGTCCGGATGACGGCATCCAGCTTCGGATTGACCGCCTCGATCCGGGCGATGGCCGCCTCGGTCAGCTCCCTGGGACTGACCTCACCGCGACGGACAAGGTCGGCTTGTGCGGTGGCGTCCAGCCACGTCGTGTCATCCACCCCGCAAACGGTACACACGCACCCCAGGCATGGCCAGGTTCGGTGCGAGGCGGCCCGCCGCGGACACCCCGTTCGGGGTACGTTGGTCACGAGGACCTAGGCGATATGCGGGAACGAGATGTCGACACCCAGCCAGGACTACACCGGCGCGCTGCTGCGCCACTTCTGCGACTTGCGCGATGGCACCCACTTTGGCGCCCGGTCACGTGGCGACAAGGAGCAGCTCTTCGGCCAGGCCGTGGCGCTGATTGACCCGTACGCGCGCCGTGCGCTCGGCGAGATCAACGAGGAACTGCTGCTCGGTGCCGGGGAGGTGAGCGGCACAGGCGTCCGCCCGGACGACAGCGGCGGCGGCGAAGCCGAATGGACCTTGTCGTGGCCGCAGCAGCAGGCCGCGGGCATCGAGCCGGTGATCTTGCGCGCCCACTTCGGCACCCAATTCCATCACCCGCACCTGCGAAGCCGCACGGCCGGCGACTGGCCGCTCAACGTGTCCGACGAGGCGCAGGCAGCCGACGCGCTTCCCATGCTGCGCGCCATTGCGGCCGCCGACCTGCACAACCTCGTATTTCAGCTAGGCGGCGACGTCCGGATCATTCCCGCCGTGCAGAAGCGGGTTCCGTCAGACTGAGGGGGCGGCTAGGGAGGTTACATGCGGATCGCGGTGATGGCTGCCGGGGCCGTGGGCGGCTACTTCGGTGCCCGGCTGGCTAAGGCCGGTCACGAGGTGGCGTTCGTGGCCCGCGGGCGGCAACTCGACGCCGTGCGCGCCAACGGGCTGCGCGTGCAGAGCCCGCTCGGCGACATCCACGTGCAGCCCGTTGAGGTAACCGACGAGCCGGCCGCGATCGGCCCCGTCGACCTCGTGCTGTTCACCGTGAAGCTATGGGACACAGCGGAGGCGGCCGAAGGCATCAAGCCACTGCTCGGCGCCGACACGGCCGTGGTGTCGTTCCAGAACGGCGTGGTGAAGGATGACGTCCTGCGCCAGACCCTGGGCGCCGAGCACGTGATCGGCGGCGCGTGCTACATCGCCGCCACCATCGCCGAGCCGGGGGTCATCCGTCATTCCGGCGCCCTGCAGAGGCTGGTGTTCGGCGAGTACGACGGCTCGCTGTCGCCGCGCGTGCGGGAGTTCCGCGACGCCTGCGCGGACAGCGGCATCGACGCCGAGGTCAGCGACCACATCGAGCTGACGATCTGGGAGAAGTTCGTCTTCCTTGTCGGGGCCTCCGGCACGACCAGCCTGGCCCGCTCGCCCGTCGGCCCGATCCGCGACCATCCCCGCTCGCGGGCCTTCCTGCACGACACCATGGCGGAGGTCGTGCAGGTCGGCCGCGCCCAGGGAGTGCCGCTGCCCGCCGACTACGCCGACGAGCGGCTCGCTTTCATCGACCAGCTACCCGGCACCGCGACGTCCTCGATGTACCGCGACCTCGAACACGGCTACCGCCTCGAAGTCCCCTGGCTCAGCGGCGACGTGGTCGAGCGCGGCGCCCGGCTGGGCGTGCCGACGCCGTGCAACCAGGCGATCTTCGACGTTCTTTCGATATACAGCGAAGGACGTGCCGATGCGTGACAGCTGGCGTGGCCACCGCGTGGGTGGCGCCAGGCCTGGCGGATTGGCTGACCGTCAGGAGCGCCTCGATCCGTTCTGGAGAGACTCTCAATGCCTTAGTTCCCGCATGGCCAGCGATTCAGCCCTGCTGGTGCAGTTCTTCGATAACCCAGTCGACCATGACCGCTAGCAGGCAGCCGGAAGCTCCGAGCAGCAGTCCGATCCGCGCGTACTTTCCCATGACAATCCCCTCTCGCTGATGCGCTGATGTACCAAGGGTTACCCCTGACCGGGCGGCTGGGATCACGAGAATCGGGTAATTCCAGCGCCAGTTTGAGCTGTGCACGCAACGGGCAGGTGTAACCACGCGCCGTGGCCGTGGCCGGTTTCACGGCAGCGCGTTCATGTCTGCGCGGGGGGACACGCATGACTACCTCAGATCACATGCCTACGACGACTGACGCCGGCATCGCGGCCGAGAGCGACGAGCATTCACTGACCATCGGTCCCGGCGGTCCGATCTTGCTCCAGGACAGCTACCTGATAGAGCAGATGGCCCAGTGGAACAGGGAGCGGATTCCCGAGCGGCAGCCACACGCGAAGGGCAGCGGGGCGTTCGGCCGGTTCGAGGTCACCAAAGACGTCACCGGGTACACCAAGGCGGCCTTGTTCCAGCCGGGTGCCACCACGCGGATGGGCGCCCGGTTCTCCACCGTGGCCGGCGAACGTGGCAGCCCGGACCTGTGGCGGGACCCGCGCGGGTTCGCGCTGAAGTTCTATACGTCCGAGGGCAACTACGACATGGTCGGCAACAACACGCCGGTCTTCTTCATCAAGGATCCGATGAAGTTCCAGCACTTCATCCGTTCCCAGAAGCGGCGTGCCGACAACAACCTGCGCGACCACGACATGCAGTGGGACTTCTGGACGCTGTCCCCGGAGTCAGCGCACCAGGTGACCTGGCTGATGGGCGACCGGGGCATCCCGCGCACCTGGCGGCACATGAACGGGTACTCCAGCCACACGTACATGTGGATCAACGCCAAGGACCAGCGGTTCTGGGTGAAGTACCACTTCAAGACCGACCAGGGCATCGAGTGCCTCACGCAGGCCGAGGCCGACCAGATGATCCCGTACGATCCGGACTATCACACCAGGGATCTGTTCGAGGCGATCGCCAGCGGCGACCACCCCAGCTGGACGCTGTACGTGCAGATCATGCCGTACGACGACGCCCCGGGTTACCGGTTCAACCCGTTCGACCTGACCAAGGTCTGGCCGCATGGAGACTACCCGCTGGTCGAGGTCGGGCGGATGACCTTGGACCGCAACCCGGTCGACAACCACACCGAGATCGAGCAGTTCGCCCCGGCGCCCAGCAACCTGGTGCCCGGCATCGGGCCGAGTCCGGACCGGATGCTCTTGGCGCGGCTGTTCTCGTACGCGGACTCACACCGGTACCGCCTTGGTGTCAACTACCAGCAGATCCCGGTGAACGCGCCGATCGTGGGAGTGCACACGTACAGCAAGGACGGCGCGATGAGGGTGGTGAACCGGACCGACCCGGTGTACGCGCCGAACTCCAAGGGCGGCCCCGCGGCCGACAGCGAGCACCACAAGCCGCCGAGCTGGTACGCCGACGGCGACATCATGCGCTCCGCCTACGTCTCGCACGCCGAGGACGACGACTGGGGCCAGGCCGGCACGCTGGTCCGCACGGTCCTGGACGACGCGGCCCGCGGCCGCCTGGTCAGCAACATCGCCGGCCACCTGCTCGACGGCGTCACCCCGCCGGTGCTCAACCGCGCCGTGCAGTACTGGAAGAACGTCGACCAGGCCCTTGGTGACAGGGTCGACAAAGCTGTCAGGGACGGGAAGTTATGTCCGTCATCGTCGGCCAGTCCGCGGTTGGGGTGGCGGTTCCCGGCACCAAGCTGGCCCGCGAGACCATTGAGCTGAGGCCCGCCGCTTCCCGCACCGGCACGGCATGCCGGAAGACAGCATCCGCCCGGTCGGATACGACGTGCTCGGCATCGGCTACCACGACATCAACGCCACCGCCCGGGCGGCCATCAACCGCGCTGCACCCGCGGCCGGACTTCACGCGCCGCACCCTGCAAGCGTTCACCGACGGCATGGCGCCCAGGCCGGCCACCACGTTCGGCACCGTCAACGCCGACGTGCTCGAGCGGTTCGCCCCCGGCTTCCAGCGCGCCAACTTCGTCGACATCATCGAGAACTCCGACTGGCCGGAATAGAGTCAGCCGGAGGAGGCAGAACGATGTCGCAGACGGAGTTGTTCAGGCTGGGGGCGGACGTCGGTTGCGCTGACGGGGAATGCGGCACGCTCAAGAGCGTGGTCATCAATCCCGGTGATGACGTGGCGACCCACCTCGTCGTCGAGCCCGCGCACGGGCAGGGACTCGGCAGGCTTGTTCCGCTGCGTCTTGTGCATCGGGTGCTTTCCAGCGCCGGAGGGAACGAGGTCCAGCTCGATTGCACCATGGCGGAGTTCGGGGAGCTCGATGCCGCCGAGGCGACGTACCTCCCCCCTGGCGAGGATTCGGGGATCCGTCCCGGTGAATCGGGTGAATCGATGGCCTCGTGGCCCTATTACGCGCCCCCCGGACTCATGGGCGGGCCGGGCTTGCCGGTCGACCCCGTGGAGGCGGCGCAGCCCGTCATAGTCGACACCGTCTCGGATCAGCTGCCGGGTGAGGAGGAGACCTACCGCGGCCAGCACGTGCATACGACGGACGGCCACGTCGGCCACGTCCAGGGGATCGCCGTCGACCCCGGCACCGGCCGGGTGACCTACGTGCAGGTGCGGCTGGGACACCTGTGGAGGCACAAGGCGGTGCTCGTCCCGCGGTCCGCCATCGTCGATGTCGAAACCGACGGATTCCACCTCAACGTCACCACGCAGCAGTGCAAGGACTTCCCGCCCGCGGACTCTTAATCCCCTGGTTTATGCATCGGATTTCCGTTTGCGCACCATTCTGACCTGCGGGTATATCTATTTTCGGTCATTGTTTTGTGTCCGATTTGTCCCCCTGCTGGCTCCGTGCTCGCTCGCGTGTTTTTCGGCCCGCCGGGCGTGGCTGTCAATTCTGGGTCGAATTAGTCTCAGCCAGCACGGATCGACACCTGCACCGGCGTTACGCATTGTAATGAATGCAGGCAGGAGGCTTGACTGGGCACCACAATGCTCCTCGGGCTGCACCTGACGGTCCATGTGGACTGTCTGGCTGGTTCCAGCTGACTCGAATCAGCGGGTGCCTCGCGGCCGTCGGCATCTTGCCCGCGTACCCGACGTTCTGACGTTCCGCCAGGACTGTGGTGCCCTCGTGGTGCCCTGCCCAAGCACAGTAGCCCGCGCACTGTTGAGGTAGCCGGGAGGTGTGCCGCTCGAATATTGAGTTACGTGGTCTGAGCTGGGGTTATGCAGCGTGGTGATATTCGTTGATCACTCCGGCGACGACGCGTTTTCGGCGCACCGATTGCAGGTCGGGCACGTCCCGGACAGGCTGCGCCTCTATATCCGGGGGCCGCTGCCGCCGGGACTGGTGCGGCCTCTGGCCGTTGTAATGGGCGACGTACTCGCGGAGCACCAGAGCCAGGTGGCGTTCGCCGACGATCAAGATCCGGTCCAGCAGCTCGCGACGGAGGGTCCCGTTGACGCGCTCGCAGATGGCGTTCATCCGCGGCGTCCTCGGCAAGGTAGTGATGATCCGCAGTCCCTCGGCCCTGAACACCTCGCCGAGCGCTGTGGTGAAGACCGGATGGCGATCGTGAATCAGGAATCGCATTGTGCCGAGGCGGTCGCCTAGGTCCATGGCGAGGTTGCGGGCCTGCTGCACCGCCCATGCCCCGGTCGGGCATGCGGTCACCCCGGCCAGGTGCAGCCTGCGGGTGCCGTGCTCGATGAACACCAGCACGTACAGCCGCTGGAGCAGCACCGTCTCCACCACCAGGAAGTCACAGGCGATGATGGCGTGCGCCTGGGAGGTGCCGCCAGGTCGGACCGCCCCGCCGCGGCGCGGGATCGATGCCGACCGCGTGCAAGATCTCCCACACCGTGGACGCGGCGATCACATGCCCGAGCCGCGCCAGCTCACCTTGGATTCTCCGGTGGCCCCAGGCCGGGTTATCCCGCGCCATCCGGACGACCAGTGCCTTGACCGAGGACACGGTGGACGGTCGTCCTGGCCGTCGCCGGCTGGCATAGTCCCACTTGCGGGCGACGAGGGCGCGGTGCCACCGCAAGATCGTGGCCGGGGTGACCGGGAAGATCTTCGGCCACTGGCGGCGGCTCACCAGCCGGGAGAGCGCCGCAAGCCAGAGCCGGTCGGCATGATCCCACCGCACGCGGCCACCGAACTGACGGCGCAGCACCTGGTTCTCGTGGCGCAGTACCAGCAGCTCGATGTCCTTGGACAAGTCAGTGCGGACCAGCACCGCCAGCAGGCCGAACAGGGACCTCACCAACCGGTAGACCAGAGACAGCAGCACGCCGAGATGGTGCCAGCCACGCTACTGGTCCCGCAGCAAAACCCCAGCTCACGCCGCGAGACCGAGTTTCCGAGCGGGACAGCTTCTGAACACGTTCAGGTTGCTAAGCCAAACCCGTAAGCAAGCTGAGCCTGATTCCCCGCACTACTCCCGAACGGTGCAGGTAAGGGCACGGACGTGTTTTCGGCACTCACGGGCGACAGCTTCCCGAGTGAGCCGGAGATCAGGCCGGGACCTGCGCCACGAATCCGGCGGAATTCGCCGCCTGCGCAAGCCGGGAATCATAGGTGACGAAGCCGCTTATCGTCTTCCCTGACGAGCGCAGCTGGTCTGCCGTGGCCAGGTGAATGGCATCCAATGATCGCAATCCCGGGTCGGTATACGCCGCCGCGGTCGCCCGGATCGCCGCGTCGATCTCAAAGCGCGCCAGCCTCGCGAGCACCGCGGCAACCTCAGCAAGCCTGTCCGGGGACGACCTCCGGATGGCCCGGGCCAATTCCACCTCGGTCAGCACGGACGTGACAGCCGCCTCCCCCGCCCTCGCGTTGAGCCACGCTGCAAGCGCGTTGCTCTCTGGTTCTGGCCGCACCAGCTTCACCAGGGCCGAGGTGTCAAGGTAGAGCATCAGTACCGCTCTTCGTCGCGCAGCCGCCGGATCAGCTCGCCCGCTTCCGGGCCCTCCGGCGCGGCGCCGTACGGCGCCTTCCATGGTGCCGACTCGGTCGGCGGAATCATGCGTCCCGCCGCGACCAGATCGTCGATTTCGGCATGCAGGACCGGGACCAGACGCGCGATGACACGCTGATGCCTGGTGATCTCAAGCGTCTCCCCGCGCTCAACCCTGGCGAGAACACCCGCTGTGTCCTGATTGAGCTCCCGTACTGGTATCGCCGTCATGATCTAAGTGTAGTACACCGTCTGACAACGGGACAGTTCCCCCAGGGGCAACGGCAGCGGCGTGGCTGTAGTACTCCCACGTCCAGTCGCTCACGCGCCCTGGGCCGCCGTCTCCAGGATCGCGCCGATCTCCGCTGACGCCGCGCGCCGGTCGCGGTCGCCGGACTGGGCCACGATCTGCCCGCATTCCCGCAGCCGGGGCGCCAGCCCCGGCCGGCCCGAGGCGGTGATCACGCTCGGCACCGGGTTGCCGGGCGCCAGAATTGCGCCTATGACGACCTGTACTGGTCGAAAACTCGGCTGCTAGCACTGACCTGGGCTTTTACCCCCGGTACCCCAGGTGTCCCCCAGCCTGCCCGGCAGCCCTGCTCCCGCCTGGCCTTCCTCTACCCTTCAGACTCCGGGAAGATGTGCGGGTTCGTGTTTATCGTGGGCAGCGTGCTGGTCATAATCGGTGCGTGCATCGCGGGCGACTGCTTCGCGATCATGGCCCCTCCACGGTTGGCGCATCACGGCCAGCCGCCCAGGCAAGGGCGCGCCACCAGCGGGGATCACTAACCGTGTCGGCCGCCGTCATCCGACCCTGGTGCTGCTAGCGCATGATCTTTACGTCAGGGAGCTATACCGTTGCCGGTGATCGCTGAACTCGAGTGGGCTGGTCACCCAGCTGCCCTCGACTATGGTGGTCTAGACCTATGCCCGCCGATGGTTGCTCCGTGGTTGCTCGGATGCCCCGGTACGCGCCGGCAGCGTCCGGTATCCGCAGCGCGCCGCGGATACCGGCGGCCGGACAAAATGACAGCTCCCGGCACGTGCTAGCATTGCTTGACAGCAGCTCAAGAAGAATAAACGAACAGAGCAGCGGACTCTTAATCCGCGGGTTCGGGGTTCAAGTCCCTGGCGGCGCACCCATTCTGACTTGGGGTTTTACCGCTTCACTTTTTGTGTCCGTTTTGTCCACATGTTTGCTCCATGTTTGCTCGGGCGCACGGACCCTGTGCCGCTCGAATATTGAGTTACGTTGTCTGAGGTGGGGTTACGCTGCGTGATGATATTCGTTGATCACTCCCGCGGCGACGGGTTTTCCGCGGACCGATCGCAGGTCGGCCGCGTCCCGGATGGGCTGCGCCTCCGTATCCGGGGGCCGCTGCTGCCGGGACTGGTGCGGCCTGTGGCCGTTGTAATGGGCCACGTACTCGCGGAGCACCAGGGCCAGGTGGCGCTCGCCGAGGATCAAGGTCCGGTCCAGCAGCTCGCGGCGGAGGGTCCCGTTGACGGGTTGCGGGCCTGCTGCGCCGCCCACGCTCCAGTCGGGCGCGCGGTCACCCCGGCCACGTGCAGCCTGCGGGTGCCGTGCTCGATGAACACCAGCACGTACAGCCGAGTGAGCAGCACCGTCTCGACGACCAGGAAGTCGCAGGCGATGATGGCGTGCGCCTGGCCCACAGCGTCTTGCCCTGCCTCGAAGCTCCAGTGCTCGGCCATCAGCCCTGCCGTGCGGGCGCCCTCGATGTTCCGTTCGCTGTCGTCAATAAACAAGATCGCCGACCGCTCCGCGCCGATGCGGCGGGCCGCCTCGGCGAAGAAGGCCGGGGCGGGCTCGGCCACACCCGGTACCGCTCCTAAGCACCAGGTCGCGGATCTCCCGGCTCATCCCCGGGCGGCCAGGTCGGCTCGGGTAGGTCCACTTGCGGATGATCAGACGACGGTGCCAGGCCAGCAGGGTTCCCGGCGTGACCAGCCGACTGGCGCGCAGCGCGGCCGGCAACAGCCGGGCCAGCGCCGCCAGGATCGCGCGGTCAGCGCAGCCCGGCCCGGGCCGGGCGACCTGGCGGCGCAGCACCATCACCTCGTGCCGCAGCACCAGGATCCCAACATCCTTGGACGCTTGGCCGCGGCCCAGCAAGACCAGCCAGCCAGACACCCCGATCATGATCAAGTACAGCAGACGGAAAGACACGAACCGCGATCATGACAGAACTCCGCCACGGACACCAACCGCAGCTCAAAGCCCGTGTGCCGAGTTCTGGAGCGGTACAGGAATATGCCCGCTCCGTTCAGGAAAGTTATTGAAAGCTTTTTCGAACGGCTGGGGTGGAGCTTCGGTGGGCTCTTAACGGTTCACCGGTTCGGCATTGTCCGCTAGCGACTGGCGTATATCGACGTGCAGCAGGGCGGATCGGGTGGTGGCCAACACGATCGCCAGCTGCAGCGATACGGCGCACACGAAGAGCACCCTGACCTCGCCGAACGAGTCAAGGATCCAGGCGCCGAGCAGGGCTCCGACGGGGATCACCAGGAAACCGATCGCGCGCACGACGGCGACGAAGCGCCCGATTAGGTGCTCGGGGATCAGCCGCTGGACGGTGCTGAACCAGCACACCACGATCAGCGCGCTGGCGGCGCCCTCGACCGCCTGGCCTGCCACGATGCCCGGGAATTGCGGATACCCGGCCGGTATCGCCATTGCCGCTGCTGACAAGCCAAGCCCCAGCGCGAAGAGCGTTCCGGCGCGGACCCGGGCCAGCAGGCGCGGCGCGACGACGGCGCCGATGATGGAGTCGGCCCCCTTCGCGCTGAAGACGACCCCCAGCGAAACCTTCAGCTGGTGTTCGGCATGCAGGACCAGGAACACGAGGTTTCCCTCGATGACGTAGGCGGCCAGGTTCGCGCCCGAGATCAGGATCAGGCCCGCCAGGATCGGGCGGGAGATGCGCAGCGCGCGGAAACCTTCAGCGAGTTCGCCGAGCATGCCCCGAAGCGCGCCGGCCGTCCCCGGCGCCGGCGCGGGTCTAGCAGTGCGTTGATAGGCGATGGTGGCGACGAGAGCCGCGGAGACCGCGAACGAGGCGGCATCGAGCCCGGTGGCCAGCGATGCGCCGAGGGCGGCCACGACCCCGGCCCCGACCACAGGACCGCCCAGGCTGAGCAGTCCGTCGGTGACCTGGGTCCAGGAGTTGAAGCGCGGGCGCGCGTCTTCGCTGACCCGCTCGACAATGAATCCCTGGAACGCGGGAAAGTACAGCGGTCGCACGCTGGCCAGTACGAACGCCATCAGGTACAGCGCGGCGATGGGGGCCTGGCCGGCCCAGATCAGGCCGGCCAGGCCGAGCGCGAGGCCGCAAGAGATCAGGTCGCAGCCGACCATGGTGCCGCGACGTGGCCAGCGGTCGGCGAGCACGCCGGCGAACGGCCCGATCAGCACGTAGGGGAGGAACTCAAGGACGTAGGCGAAGGCGGTCGCGGGGGCCGACCCGGTGAGGTTGAGGATCAGCGTGGGGACAGCGAATTTGTAGATCCAGTCTCCGGCCGAGGAAATCGCGAAGGCGGCGCGCAGGGCGATGCTTTCGGCCGGCCGCAGTGTAGGAGCGGGTGCCGCGCTCATCATGTGGTCAGAATGGCAGCGGCAGCGGATCGGTGGCGAGCCAGTTCAGCATCGGCCGCGCCGTCGCGGACCGGCAGATCCCGCAGTCGGGTAGCCGCTTCAGCGTCTCGGTCACCGTCAGCTGGGGATCATGGAAAGTCCACTCGAGGAGCCTGCCGGCCGACAGCGGCGCCGCGATCCGGCTGGCCAGCCGCACCGCCTCGCCGACCATGTGCGCCGCGAGCAGCACGACCAGCCCGTTGAAGGCGGCGGTATCCTCGCCGAACGCTTCGCCCCTCGCCTCGGTCTGCTGCATCTGTTTGGTGACCATGCGAGTGGTTGGATCGGCCTCCTGCGCCTGGTGGTACCAGCACTCCACGCACCCGCTGATACCGGGCACGACGGTGTACAAGAGGCCGCGCCGGGTGTCGATTCCGCCGGCGATAAGCGCGGCGCCCGCGCGCACACAGGCTTCGTTCGCCCAGTGGGCGAACTTCAGCTTGGGCCCGTCGGCCGCGCCGATGACGATGTCGCGGTCGCTGACCACGCGGTAGACCTCATCGGCGGACATGAGCCTGGTCTGCTCCGCCGTCAGCGTGATCGAGCTGTTGAGCGCGCGAGCCCGGTCCGCGGCGATGTGGACCTTGTGCTGACCGAGGAATGCCTCGCCGTACAGGACCTGGCGGTTGAGGTTGGACAATTCCACCTGGTCGAAGTCGACGATCTTGATGTCGGTGAACCCGATGGCAACCAGGTCGAGCAAGAGGTGAGTACCGACGCCGCCGATGCCGAGCACGGCGATCTTGCAGTCCCTGATGCGCCGCTGGAACTCGTACTTGGATACCGATGCTGAGGCATACGTTTCGAAGAA
>Ga0210396_10004805_pt1 | contig 13155 bp, 12 predicted proteins | sample IncBWH17OmetaG_FD_155466 | JGI IMG/M metagenome (GOLD analysis project Ga0210396, IMG submission 155466) | Forest soil microbial communities from Barre Woods Harvard Forest LTER site, Petersham, Massachusetts, United States - Inc-BW-H-17-O ...
CTAGCGCAGGCAGCGGCAGCCGTCATGCGCCTGGAGGGTGATCACGCGGTGCGCCTGCAGGTGTAATCCGGCTGCCGCGTGCCAGCGCGGTACATCAGCGGGGTGAAGCCAGATCGAGCCTGCAGGCCCACGACGTCAGGCGCCCCGGCCGGAACCATTGGGTCCTGGGTGCGAGGTACGTTCCCGCACATTCTCCCGTGGAGGTTCCCATGGCCCGGTTGGGTCACTGGTGCTTCGAGCATCGCAAGCGGGTGGTGGCCATCTGGCTGCTGGCCGTCGTCGTCATCGCCGGGGTCAGCGTGGCCGTCGGCAGCAGTTTCAACTCCAACCTCAGCCTGCCGGGTACCGATTCGCAGGCGGCCGCCGCTCTTCTGACCCGAAGCTTCCCGGCCGCCTCCGGTGAGGGCGACCAGGTCGTGATCCAGGCTACGCACGGCACCACCATTCAGTCCGCCTCGGTGCAGTCCGCGGTGACCGCGGCGCTGGCCAAGGTAGCCAAGGTGCCCGGGATAGAGAGTGTCGCCAGCCCGTATGCCAAGAACGGGGCAGCGCAGATCAGCCGGGACCATACCGTCGCCTTTGCCCGCGTGACCTGGGATAGGCCTTCGACCCAGGTGACGACGGCCGACGCCAAGGACCTCATCGGGGCGGCGCAATCCGCGGACGGGCCGGACGTGCACATCTCTGTCGGTGGCCAGTCCATCGAAACCTCAGAACGCCCCAGTATCGGGATATCCGTCGTGGTCGCTGTCGCCGCGGCGCTGGTCATCCTGCTGATCGTCTTCGGCGGGGCGCTGTTGTCCTCCCTGATGCCTCTGGTGACCGCCGGCCTGGCGCTGGTCATAGCCACATCGCTCATCGGCCTGCTCAGCCACGCATTCGACGTCGCGAGTGTCTCGAGCGAGCTGGCCGTCTTGATCGGCCTGGGCGTCGGGGTCGACTACGGGCTGTTCATCATCAGCCGGCACCGCAGCGCGGTCAAGGCCGGGCTGTCCTACGCCGATGCCGCCGCCCAGGCGGTGCGGACCTCGGGCCGCACGGTGCTGCTCGCCGGCCTCACCGTCTGCATCGCCTTGCTCGGCCAGTTCGCCCTCGGGGTCAGTTTCCTTTACGGCCCGTCGCTCGGCGCGGCCACCGCGGTGGCGCTGACCATGGCCGCCTCCCTCACCTTCCTGCCGGCCATGCTCGGGTTCCTCGGGTCCCGGGTCCTGTCCCGGCGGGAACGGGCGGCCCTGGCCGCCGGCGGTCCGGCGAGCACGGAAGGCACCGGTTTCTGGCTCCGCTGGGCCCGGGTCGTCGAAGCCCGCAAGGCGCTCGTTGCCGTGGGCGCCTTCGCCGCGGTGATCGTGATCGCCCTGCCGATCTTCGGCCTCCGGCTGGGAACCTCCGACGCCAGCACCGACCCGGCGGGCTCGACCACTCACCAGGCCTACACCGCCCTGGCCCAGGGATTCGGCCCCGGATTCAACGGACCGCTCGAACTCGCCGCCCAAGCCGGCCCGCCGGCCGATGCCACGGCGTTCAGCCATCTCCTGGCCACCGCCGCCCGCACGCCCGGGGTGGCGTCGGTGACCCCCGCGCAGACTTCACCAAACGGGAAGGTGCTGCTGGCCACCCTCTACCCTGCTACCAGCCCGCAAGCCGGCCAGACCATCAACCTGGTGGACAACCTCCGTGACAGCCTCATCCCCCGGGCCGAGCAGGGCACCAGCCTGGTCGTCCACGTCGGCGGGGAGACAGCGACCAACATCGACTTCTCCCACGTCCTCACCGACAAGCTCCCGCTGTTCATCGCCGTGGTCGTACTCCTGGCGTTCCTGCTGCTGATGACCGTATTCCGCAGCCTGCTCATCCCGCTGACCGCCTCGGTCATGAACCTGCTGGCCGTCGGCGCCGCTCTCGGCGCCCTGAACGCGGTATTCAACTGGGGCTGGGGCAGTTCGGTCCTGCGCCTATCCGGGACCGGGCCGATCGACGCGTTCATCCCGGTGCTCCTGTTCTCCGTGCTCTTCGGGCTGTCCATGGATTACGAGGTGTACCTGGTCAGCCGGATCCAGGAGGAATGGCACCACCTGCACCACACCCAGGCCAGCAAGCTGGATGCCCTCAGCGGCCGGGCGGCCAGGCGCAACCACCAAGCGGTCACCAGCGGCCAGGCCAAGAGCGGCCCGATCATCGCGGCCGCGGCCAGCATCATGATCCTGGTCTTCGGGTCGTTCCTGCTCGGCGGCCAGCGGGTACTGCAGGAATTCGGCTTCGGCCTCGCGTTCGCCGTCCTCGTCGACGCCCTGGTCATCCGCAGCCTGCTGGTCCCCGCCCTCATGCACCTCACCGGCCCCGCCAACTGGGCCCTCCCCGGCTGGCTGGACCGCATCCTGCCCCGCCTGGCCATCGAGGCCAGGGATGAGGCCTCACCAACCGGACCCGGTTCGCGCGCCGTTGACACCACGTGCGCTGGCCTGATACCGAGAGGGAAGGTGCCAGGACTGCGTAACCGACCTTAGGGTGCCAGGCGTAGATATTAAGGAAGGCCTTTGTCGGTGGCTCGAGCAACTCCCCCGCTGATTGATCGGGGTGATCTTCTCGCTGCCCTGGATCGCGCGGCGGCGCGGAAGGTGACGATCATCTCGGCTCCGGCCGGCAGCGGGAAGACGTGGCTGCTGCGCGCGTGGGCCGAACGCCCGGAGCAGCGGCACCGGCTCGCCGTCATGCAGGTACAACGCGACCAGCACGACGCCCAGCAATTCTGGCTGGCCCTGCTCGACGCGATCCGTCGCGCTTCGGCCACGGCCGGCCGTGGGGAACCGCCAGCGGCGACACCTGACTTCAATGCACCGGCGATGGTTGACCGGGTGCTATCGGAGCTCGCCGATGCTCGCGGCGGCATCACGCTGGTTATTGATGATCTCCACGAGCTGAATTCGCCAGAAGCGCTCTCTCAGCTCACCCGGCTGCTTACCAGCCTTCCCCCCAACGCGCACGCGATACTGACCACACGTCACGATCTCGGGCTGCGCCTGCACCAGCTGCGCCTGGCAGGCGAGCTGGCCGAGATCCGCGCGGCCGACCTGCGCTTCACCGAGCGCGAAACACGCATGATGCTCGACGCCTCGGGTATCGCGCTGCCCGAGGCCGCGGCAGCGCTGCTGTACCAGCGGACCGAGGGGTGGGCCGCGGGCCTGCGGCTCGCGGCGCTCTCCCTGGCCGGTCACCCCGACCCGGAGCGCTTCGTCGCGGAGTTCTCCGGGAGCGACCGCACGGTCGCCGAGTACCTGATCGCCGAGATGCTCGAACGCCAGCCGCCCGACGTCCAGGATCTGCTCCTGCGTACCTCCCTGCTCGATCGGGTCAACGGCGAGCTGGCCGACCTGCTGACCGGCCGCCCTGGCTCGGAACGGATCCTGCTGGAACTCGCGGACACTAACGCGTTCGTCGAATCGCTGGATCCCGATCGCATATGGTTCCGCTACCACCACCTGTTCGCGGATCTCCTCCGGCTGGAGCTACGCCGGACGCTGCCCGAAGAAGTACCGACGCTGCACCGGCGGGCCGCCGGATGGTTCACCTTGCAGGGCCAGCTCGTCAGCGCCATCGAGCACACGCAGGCGGCGGGCGACTGGCCTGAGGCGGCCCGGTTGCTCGCCGACCATTCGTTCAGCCTGATGCTCGACGGGCAGGCGCAGACCATGCGGGCGCTGGTGCGGGCCTTCCCGCCGGGCGAGGATCACCCCGAGCTGGCCCTGGTACGCGCGGGAGGTGACCTGGTCCAGGGACGCCTGGACGAGGCGGCCGCCCATCTGGCGGTCGCCGAGACATACGCCGAGACGGCACCGCCGGATCGCCAGCGCCGCCTCCAGGTGGCGATCGCGTCGCTGAAGCTGTCGCTGGCCAGGCGGCGCGGCCACCTCGCCGGCGTCATCGAGCAGGTCAGATTCCTGGCCTCCCCGGTGACGGGGCAGTCCGACGAAGACATCGCCTTGGGCAGCGACCTGCGGGCGGTGGCGCTGATGAACCTGGGGACGGCCGAGGCGTGGTCGCTGGGGTTGCCAGACGCTGAACGCCACCTCCGGGAGGGCGCCGTCCTGGCCCGGGAAATCGGCCGTCCGTACCTGGAAGTCGGCTGCCTCGCGCAGCTCGGTTTCGCATATATCTTCCATGGTGCGGCCACGCCGGAGATCCAGCCGTTCGCCATGACCCAGGCGCGCTGCCGTGAGGCGATCGCGCTCGCCGAGCGGTACGGCTGGGGCGCGGAGCCGGTGATCGCACCCGCGCTGATGACGCTCGCGGGCACGATGGCGTTTCTGGGTGAGTTCGACGAGGGCGAGCGGTGGTTGCGGCGCACCGAACGGGCTCTGCAAACAGACACCGGGCCGGACATCAGGCTGCTGCTGCACCAGACGGCCGGGATACTGCACGCCGGTCGCGGCCGCCACCGTGAGGCGCTCGAGGAGTTCCGGGCGGCCGAACACCTGGGATCGCAGCTGGAGGGATCGCAGGCGCTGGCGAGCCAGGTGACCAGCTGGATGCTGGCCACGCAGGCCCGCCTCGGGATGTCCGGCGAAGCCCGCGCCGCGATCGCGGCGCTCGCCGATGAGCGGGCCAGCTCGGGCGAGATACACAACGCCCGCGCGGTGATCTGCCTGACGGAAGGCGATCCGGCCGGAGCCCTGGGCGCGGTGCGAGAGGTGCTGGACGGCACGGCACCGGTCCTCGGTTACGTCACGGTCGTCGAGGCGGACCTGCTCGCCGGGCTCGCCTATCGTGAACTCGGTGACCAGCGCGCGGCGAACCAGGCCGCCGAACGCGCGCTAGCCCTGGCGGAGGCTGACCGGCTGGTCCTGCCGTTCGCGATGACGGGCTCCCGCGACCTGCTCGAGGCGCTGCCGCGGCATGAGACAGCGCACGCCGCCCTGCTCGCCGACATCCTCGACGTCCTGCACGGCTCATCCCCGGCGGCCAAAGAGCAGTCCTCATTGCCGCCGGCGGAGGAGCTCAGCCCGGGCGAGCTCAGGGTGCTGCGCTATCTCCCGACGAACCTGTCCCGGCCCGAGATCGCCGGCGAGCTGTCCGTCTCGCCGAGCACGGTCAGCACGCACGTCCGCAGCATCTACGCCAAGCTCCAGGTCCGGGACCGCTCCTCGGCCGTGCAGCGCGCCCGGGAGCTGCGGCTGCTGGCCGCCGGCGGCGCGCGCTAGCCCGGCGTCACCGGATCCCGGTGATGCGGGCTCACCTGCCGGCCCGCGACGATGGCGGCATGGACCCGGCACCCGCCCTGTACGTGATCCGGATCAACGGCCACCTCGGCGCCACGGTGCTGTCCGCGTTCCCGGCCGTGGCCGCGCACCATCACGACGCGCACACCGTGCTCACCGGGCTCCTGGACCGGTCGGCGCTGTACGGCGTGCTGGCCGAGATCGAGGCGCTCGGCCTGGACCTGCTCGAGGTCCGCCAGCTCAGCTCGGACCGCAAATCACCAGGATCAGGTGACTACCGCTCACCGTGATCGCCACTAGCGTCCCTCCCATGACCAGCGCCCCAGTCCGCGACCCGCTCGCTGACCATCTCATCACTCCGCAGAACGCAGCGCTCCTGCTCATCGACTACCAGCCGTCACAGCTGGCCGGGGTCCGCTCGATGGATCGCGACCTCCTGGTCAAGAACGCCGTCTCGACGGTCAGGACCATCAAGACCTTCGAGGTCCCGGTCGTGCACTCGACGATTAACGTCGGCACCGGCCGGGGAAAGCCAACCCTGCCCGAACTCGCCGGCCTGCTCGAAGACGACAAGCCGCTCGACCGGACCACGACCAACTCCTGGGAGGACATCGAATTCGTCCAGGCCGTCCACGCGACCGGCCGCCGCAAGCTCATCCTCTGCGCCCTGTGGACCGAAATCTGCATGGCCTTCACCGCCCTCGACGCGCTGCGGGAAGGGTACGAGGTCTACCCGGTGGTCGACGCGATCGGCGGCACCTCGGCCGAGGCCCACCGCGCCGGCCTTGACCGCGTGATCCAAGCCGGCGGGCAGCCGATCAGCTGGGTCTCCCTCGCGGTCGAGCTGCAGCGCGACTGGGCCCGCCAGGACACCGTCCAGGCCATCATCGAGATCGTCCTCACCGACCGCCTATCGAAGGAGGAGTAGCGCCGTCCATCTCCATCGTCAGACCGAACGGACACCGCCGAGCGGCCTGACCACCGGCCTGCTCAACCTGGGCTGCCTCCCCGGTGTGACAGGCTCGCGGTCATGGACAGATCAACATTCAGCGGCCGGGTTGTGCTCATCACCGGTGCCAGCGGCGGCATCGGGCAGGCGCTAGCCCGCCGGCTGGCCGCCGTCGGGGCCGTGCTGGGGCTCGGCTACGGTTCCCACGGCCAGACCGCCGAAGCGCTGGCCGCGGAGATCACGTCGGCGGGCGGCAGGGCGATCGCGGTTGGCGCCGACCTGCGTCGCCCTGAGGCCCCCGGTGAGCTCGTCCAGGCGGTCGCCGAGGCGCTGGGCCCGGTGGATGTGCTGGTCAGCAACGCCGGGCTGAGCCGCGTCCAGCCGCTGGAGGACATCACCGCCGCCCAGTTCGATGAGATGCTGGCGGTGAACCTGCGCGCCCCGTTCCTGCTGGCCCAGCGCGCGGTGCCCGCCATGCGCGAACGGGGGTTCGGCCGGATCTTGTTCATCTCCTCGGTCGCCGCGTTCACCGGCGGCATCGTCGGCCCGCATTATGCGGCGTCCAAGGCCGGGCTGCATGGGCTGACCCACTACCTGGCCTCCCGGCTCGCCGCCTCGGGGGTCACGGTCAACGCGCTGGCACCGGCGCTAGTGGCCGAGACCGGGATGCTGCCCGGCGACCCGGCCGAACTGCGCCGGCAGGTGCCGGTCGGCAGGCTCGGCCAGCCGTCCGAGGTTGCCGATCTCGCGGCCGCGATCCTGGCCAATGCCTACCTGACCAACCAGGTCATCTCCCTCGACGGCGGAATCCACCCCAGGTAGATACCGGGCGGCGCCCACCATGGCATTCGGATCTTCCTAGCCGGGGATCCCGAGCCGCTTGCGGGGTCCAGCCCGCTGGCGGTCAGCCGGTCGGAGCGTTGCCGCTGGTCCTGGCAGCTTTCCAGGTCGCCGTTCGCGCTGCGATGTAGTGGTCATAGTCCGCCGGCGTGTGCTGGTTGGCCAGCAGCGGCGCGGAGTGCAGCTCGCCCAGCGGAACCTGCAGGTCCGATGTCAGCTGGGCGTTCGCCAGCTGGAGGTGCGACACTTCGGCCGCGGCCGGGTTGGCGCCGGTCGAGGTCGGCGCGGTAACCCCGGCTAGCGGGTCATCGGTCCTGGGGGCAGCCAGGCTGAGCACATCTCCGACGTCAGGTGCGGCGGCGTCCCTGGCGGTCAACGCGGGCAGCGCCCAGCGGGTCTGGATGGTCTTCAGCACGGAAGTGTGATCCAGCGGTGTTGACCCGGCGGGTACCCGGAACACCGTGCCGGCCGGGATCAGCGGCGAGACCAGCACCGCCGGGACTCGCACCCCGAACCGGGTGAAGTCGAACCCGAACTCGCCGGGGGTGGCGTCCGGCGGGGTGGCCCCGGATGGCGGCGGCACGTGGTCATAGAGGCCGCCGTGCTCGTCGTAGGTGATGAACAGCAGCGTCTGGTTCCAGCCCGGACCGGTGCGAACGGCGTTGTAGACGTCCTGGATGAGCTTCTCGCCGAGCGAGACGTCGTAGTTGGGGTGCTGGCTGTTGCCGGCCGATCCCCAGCTCGGCTCGAGGAAGGAGTACTGAGGCAACGTCCCGGCTGCGGCGTCGGACTGGAAAGCGGCGAACAGCCCGAAGCAGGACTCCGGGGCGCTCAGGGTGTCAGGGAAGTTCTTGCGAGTCAGCGGCTCCTCGTTGTAACCGTAGATCTTCCAGGTCAGGCTGTGCGCGGTCATCAGCCCGAAGATGGTCGGCACGGTGAAGGAGGCCGTGCCGTCGTTCATGTGTCCCTGGCTGGTCGCGGCGCAGGCGAAGGCCCTGTTCGGGAAGGTCTCGGTGGGCACTGAGCTGTACCAGTGGTCGCAGACGGCAAAGCCGGCGGCGAGACCGGACAGTACCGGCAGCGCCGCGGGCGGGAACACTCCCATGATGGCCGAGGCGGTTGTGCCGGCCTCCACGCTGCGGCCGGAACGCTGGTCGTAGGCGATGGCGTCGGCGAAATTCTTGACGAACCCGGGGTTCGTCGCGGTCGGCGGGTTCGGCGGCTTGCCGCTGCCGAATAGCTGCTCGTTGGTGTTCGAATACCCCTCGCCGGGATCAGCGCCCGGCATAAAGTAGGCGCCTGTCGCCGTGTGGTCGATCTGGTGAACTGTCACCGTATTGCCGCTGGCGTCGGTATTAGACTCGCTGCCGGTCAGGCCCTCGAAGTTGTCGGACTTCGGATACAGGAACCCAAGCATATGGTCGAACGATCGATTCTCGAGCATGAGCTGGACGATGTGGTTAATCGACGGCAGCTGATTCCCGGCCATATGTCCCCACCCATTTCCGGCGCCCGCGCTCTCCGCCGGTACCGCGCGAGCCCGAGGGCGGCGGCAGCCGTAGAGCGCACGCGCCACTATCGCTATGCATCGGGCTGATCTGAGAATTCTTGCATACTCAATTATCGTTTACCCATACATCGATCAGTTGAGCGCCAGGCGCTGCGGGAACTCCTCGAAGGGATCTAGGCGCCGCGGGCGATCCCGGGTGTCCATTCATCACGGGATGACGTGAATTGGTGTCAGCTCAGGACGGGAGTGGGGTAGCCGGGGTAATTGTCACCCCGGCGAGGTTCTCGGGGCGCTGGAAGACCCTGATCTGCAGGTCAACTGTCACGGTGAACGGGCTGGGCAGAGAGCGGATGCGGGCCGGTGTCGCCGTGCTGTCGATGAGGATCGTCCCCCCGCTGGATCGCGGCACCACCTGGATCGAGCTATCCGCAGCCGGGCGATCGGCTCAGGTCCGGGCCACCCTGCCACTCAACTGCTGCGGTGTGTAGCCGCAGGGCTTTCCCGGCTGGGCAGGTCAAGCGCGCGGATCTCCCGCTCGAGCTGGAGCGAGTGGGTCAGCAAGTCCAGCAGGAGGTGGCCGGCCCTGAAGTAGCTTGCGGTGGCCCGGACGCGCCCGCAGGGGATGAGCTCGAGCGCGGTGCTTGACGGCCGCGACGAACGGTCGATGTTCAGCCTCATCGGCAACGGCGGGCGCAGCGGTCCCCGGGCCAGGCGAACCTCGACCCGGCATGTACCCGAGCCGCGATCATGCTCGATCGGCCCGCGCAGCGTGCTCTGACCGAGTTGCAGGTCACTGTGGTGTCCTTCGCGCCGCCAGCCCTCAAGGGCGGCCACACACGTTTCGAATGGGATGTCAACGATCCGCCGGAACGATGGCCAGCCCAGACCGGAGCCCGTGTCCATTCCCGCGCTGAGGCCATCGCCGCGGCTGGGCATCGGCAGCATGAGCGCCGTGACCTGCAGGATCTTGACGTTCATGAGCTTGCCCCCCGTTCCACGGGGATGTGACACTCTTGCTGGATCCCCACTCGAAGAGTGCGCCGGGCTCGCGTGCGTAAGATGCGGAACTTGTGCAGCTCGTGTGGAGAGTCAGCGAGCACCGGCAGGGTCAGCATCCGCCCGGCCATGAGAATCTCGGCGGTCAGCGCCAGCGTGACCGCGATCCGCTGCACCACGCCGTTGTACGGCCCGGCCACCCCGGACGCGAAGACCGCCAGGGCCGCGGCGCCGGCCAGCGCGAGAACCTGAACCGGGCGGCTCAGGCCCCCCCAATCGGGATCACCGCGCCAGCGCCGCCCCAGCACCAGCGGCGCCGCGAGCATCGCCCCGTACGCGACACCGCTGACGACGTCATGCACCTGGTTGTGCCACGATTCACCGGCGAAACCCGGGCCGGCCAGGAGCATGTGGTCGCGCCGGAACAACCCGACGGCAACACTCGCCGCACCCGCCACCAGGACCAGCCACGGGCCGGCCGACCGGGGCGCGGCGACCCGGCCGAGCCCAGCGCCGAAGACGACCGTGCCGACGCCGAGCACCACGAAGCCGGCCATCATGATCTGCGGATCCCGGGCATCCTCCGCGGCCAGGCCGCTCAGCTGTACCTCGGCCGCGGAGTGACCGGCCTGACGCAGCGAGCTGACCACCCACGCCACGGTGAACAGCACCGGACCCGCGACACCGCCAGCCGCCGCCACCCTGCCGAGCTTCACCGGGCCAGTATCACCCCGCCTGCGGGTGTTTGGATATTGCGGTCCGGTGATCGTGCTATCATGTGATATCACATGGAGGCGAAGATGACCGATATGCTGATCCGTGATGTACCCGAAGAGGTCGTCGCGGCACTGGATGCCCACGCCGCCCGCCTGGGCCTGTCCCGGAGTGAGTACGTGCGCCGCCGCCTGGCTCAAGACGCCGCCACCCCGGGTTCCGCGGTCGGCGTGGAGGATCTGGCGCGTTTCGCTGACGCCTTCGCTGACCTAGCCGATCCGGACGTGATGTCCCGAGCCTGGAAGTGACCATCTGGCTGATCGACAAGTCCGCGCTGGTCCGCCTGGCCGCCAGCCCGGAGGCCGCGGCGTGGGCCGCGCGGATCGAACGCGGACTGGTGCGGATCACAACCGTGACACGTCTGGAAACCGGCTACTCGGCCCGGTCAGGCTCAGGCTTGCGGGCAGCATTCCAGCGGCCGCCACTGTCGTCAATGCCCGTGGAGTATCTGACCCCGGCCATCGAGGACCGCGCGGTGGAGATCTTGACGCTGCTCGCAGACCGAGGCCAGCATCGTGCCCCTTCAATACCGGATCTGATCGTCGCTGCGACCGCTGAACTCGCCGGGCTGACCGTGCTGCACCTCGATAAGGACTTCGATCTGGTCGCCGAGATCACCGGCCAGCCCATGGAACGCCTGAACATGGACCAAACCGACACGTAGCTTTGATGCGTGGCTACCATGACCCAGCAACCGGACCCAGCGGCACGGCCGACGGTTTTCGTTCTTTTCGGGGCGACCGGCGACCTGGCCAAGCGCATGGTGCTTCCGGCTTTCTTCCGGCTGGCGCGCGAGGGGCTCCTCCCTCCGCAGTGGCTGCTGGTGGGCAACGGCCGCGGTGAGATCACGCACGAGAACTTCCGCGCCAGCGTCCACGATGCGCTCACCGAATTCGGCCCCAAGCCCGAGGGCAAGGACTGGGATTCATTCGCGCGGCGCGTGTTCTTCGCCGGCGGCGGGTTCAGCTCCGACAGCCCCGGCAGCCTGCTGGATGTGCTCAGCGAGGCGGGCCCATCGCTCGGCGACAGGCCGCAGCTGGTGCATTACCTGGCCGTCCCGCCTGTCGCCTTCGGCGGGCTGACCCAGGCGCTGGGGCAGTACGGACTGGCCCGCGGCGCCCGGGTCGTCTATGAGAAGCCATTTGGCACCTCGCTCGGCAGCTTCCGCGAACTCGACCGGATCGTTCATTCAGTCCTTGATGAGCAGCAGGTGTACCGGATCGACCATTTCCTGGGCAAGGAAGCCACCCAGGATCTGCACATACTCCGCTTCGCCAACACGTCGTCCGCCGCGTACTGGAACCGCGAGCACATCGAGTCGGTGCAGATCGACGTGCCCGAGACGCTCGGCATCACCGACCGGGCCCAGTTCTACGACGCCACCGGCGCGATCCTGGACATGCTCGTCACGCACTTGTTCCAGGTGACCGCCGAGGTCGCCATGGAACCCCCCGCCAGCCTGGACGCGCTGGACCTGCAGGCCGCCCGCGAAAAGGTCATCAGCTGCTTCCGGCCGCTGGACCCGCGGGAGGTCGTGCTGGGGCAGTTCGATGGGTACCGGGACGTGCCGGGTGTCGATCCGCACTCCAGCCGGGACACGTTCGTGGCCGCCCGGCTCTGGATCGATAACCCCCGCTGGCGTAACGTGCCGTTCTACCTGCGCACCGGAAAACGGCTGGCCGCGTCGAATCAGCGGGTCAGCCTGATCCTGCGCGAGCCGCCCGGGCCGCTGGCCGGCCAGCTGCCCCGCCCTGGGAACGTGCTGTGCTTCTCGCTGGCCGGCGACGGGGAGATCGACCTGCTCCTGGTGGCCAAGAAGCCCGGACCCGCGCTGAACCTCGACGTCGCCCGCGCGTCGATCCCGCTGGCCAGCCTGCACGGCGCCGACCCGCTGCCGCCGTACGTCCGGCTGATCCACGACGTCCTGCTCGGCGACCGCTCGCTGTTCACCCGGCCAGACGGGCTGGCCGCGGCGTGGCAGGTAGCCGAGCCGCTGCTGACCAGCCCGCCCCCGGTCCGCGGCTACGAGCCCGGCTCCTGGGGGCCGACCGAAGCCCGCGAGCTCATCGCGCCCGGGCAATGGCTCCTGGGCCAGTAACAACGCCGGCCGCCCCGTTGCGGTGTAGGCCGCACGCTAACGGGGAGGCAAACCTGTCCTCGCCGGGCGGAACTGTCGCCGGCCGCGGGCCGTCCAAGGGTGGAGAAAAGGAGGCCTGCGATGACCGCTCGGGGAGTACTGGGCCTGATCGCGGTCACCGCCTTGATGGGGTCGGCGGCGTGTGGCAGCGTCTCGGCCGGCAGCGCCGGGCAACCGGCCTCGGCCAGCGCGAGCTCATCGAGCCCGCCGGCGGCCACCGCGGGAACGCCGGCGGCCCAGTCGCTCTGCGCGGCCGGCCAGGGCGCGGACCGGGTGATGATCAGCCGGACCGTTCCGCGGCGCCAGGTCACGCTCAGCGGCGCGACCCAGGTACAGGCCATGGTGGCCGCGCTCTGCGCGCTCCCGGCGATGCCGTCCGGGCAGCAGCACTGCCTGGTCGTGTCGGCGGACTCGGTCCGCCTGGTGTTCGCGGCGGGAGAGCAGAACTTCCCGCCGGTCACCGTCCAGGAGGTGGGCTGCCGCGGGATAACCGGACTCGGGGCGACCCGCTCATGGTCCCCGTCATCGGCGTTCGGCCGGCTGCTCAGCGAGGCGGTGGGCGGCGTCGGCAAGCTGGTCCCGGGCACCCACCCGAGCAGCGTGCCGACGGGGCCGTGACCGGGCCGCCCGCACGCGGGCTATCCGTGCTCCCCGGGAAGCCCCGGGGAGCACGGATCGGGTTACGCGATGCCCGCGAACGGGCCGTTTACTACCGCTGGGCTGGGCAGGGGTTCCT
>Ga0210396_10004806_pt1 | contig 13155 bp, 11 predicted proteins | sample IncBWH17OmetaG_FD_155466 | JGI IMG/M metagenome (GOLD analysis project Ga0210396, IMG submission 155466) | Forest soil microbial communities from Barre Woods Harvard Forest LTER site, Petersham, Massachusetts, United States - Inc-BW-H-17-O ...
CTCCCTGACCACCAAAGCGTTGCTGGCGGCATTGGAGAGCAGTGCCGATCCCGGACCGCTGACCAGCGGCGTGAGGTCCTGTTTCAGCTTCACCGCGTCCAGCGCGCCGACCGGCATCACCTGCGTTCGAATGTCGTCGGTGTCGGGAATTGCCTCAGGATCGATGCCGTAGAAGACTGGAGGATTTTCGCTGGCATGGTCCCGCGACAACACGCGGAGAATTCGATGATCGTTCAAAACAGCGACGTATCCGCCGTTGTCCTTAAGCGCCGAGTTGAGGAATTCGATCGCTTTTTCCGCCGGCACCGGAACCGGGCTGTAGATGCTCACCCGCGTCGTGTCCGGAGCATCGTTCCTGACGAGCACGAAGCCGTAGTCTTCGCACAGCTTCTGCAATACCGAAATGACGGGGACCTTTTCAAACCGTAGGGCAACTTGTGTGGTCGGCTGCGCAGCAGGCTGAGTGGTCGCCGCAATCTGTCCGTGCGACAGGGCGGTGATCATAAAGACGAGGACCCAGGGTGCGTAGCCTCGACATGCGCGCATGTGTAGCGTCCTTCGACCGGCGGCCGATGTACCATTCCTGAGTCACCGTTCACTTGAGCGGGAGCCGGCTGCCGACGAATTGGTCGATATTCGTCGCAGCCGGCGGATCTATGTTGGTTAGTACCACAACCACGTAATGGGATTCCGGGAAGATTGACAAACTACCATTCATTCCAGGAAAGCCGCCCCCGTGACCGATGCGCCGCACCCCGTCCGGCATGGTCTGGTCTTCAAAGCCATAGGCATATTTCCCTCTGGGGCTCCGTACCTTGCCGGTAGTGAGAAGCTCCGTGTGCGCCGCATCGAGCAACTGATGGGAGGTCAGCGCATTGGCGAATCGCAGGAAATCGCCGACTGTCGAATATCCGCCGCCTGCGGAGGTGCCCCTGAATGGCAGCTCGCTGGCATTCGGACGCAACGGGCCGCGGGGCGCGTCGCCCTGGTCCGGCGGGGGCAACAAGCGTGGCTGGCTTTGCGCCTGCCAATCGCCCGGAGGCGGCAACAGGTGCGGCGGACCGCCCTGTCCGCCGTCCGGAGGCGCCAGCAGTATTGGAGGAGACATCCGCGTGTAACCGATTGACAAACCGGCTACATGCGAAATCTCAGGCTCGTTGCCGGTTGACGTCATGCCGGCAGGAGAGAAAATGTGCTGCTGTACGTAATCGTAGTAGCTTTGACCGCTCACCACCTCGATGATGCGGCCAAGGAGGATGAAACCGTAATTGCTGTATTGATGCCTGCTGCCTGGCTCGAATAGCGGCGGGCGGTCGCCGGCGATCGCGATATAGTCCTTCAGTTCCTTGAGTTCCGAACTCTTAAAATCCGGTCCGAAGATGTCTCCGGTGCCGCCCGTATGCGTCAAGAGTTGATGGATCGTGACCTTTGCCGCGATCTCCCTGTTTGGGTAATCGGGTAGATACTTGCCGATAGGATCACCCAGCGCGATCTTGCCGGATTGTACCAATTGCAGGGTTGCGACCGCGGTAAACATCTTTCCCATCGACCCGAACCGGAATTCTGTGTCGATGGCATTGAGGATCTTCTTCTCACGATCGGCATATCCGTATGCTGCCTGAAAGACAGGTATTCCATCCTTGGCGACCAGCACGGCGCCACAGAACGCATCCGCCTCAGATTCCTCCCCAAGCTCCTTTTGCAACTGCGCGATCGCCTCGGCTTCGGAAGCCCGTGATGGTACGTCCTTGGAGGCAGCTGATTGGTACTGCGCCGCAATTGCCGCACAAATCGTGACTCCGGTCACGATATGGCGCAGTCGAGTTTCGCAAAGCAATGAGAAGCGAAGCATGTGATCTCCTACGAGAGAAGCGCGCGTCATCCGAGGGCCGGGGACCTTCCCCCTCCGCCGGCATACCTGGCGGAGGGAAATCGGTCGGCCCCGGAAACTGTGATCCAGTCCCGTCGGCGTCGAAACTCTGCCCAAGCGCGGCGTTTACTCCAAATACCCAAGGCTGAGCAGCACCGCTTCCTGCCGCGGGGTGACGACGGCAACCAGGTCTTCCTGCGCCTTCGCCAGATCGGCCTTGGCCTGGGCGCGGGCCTCGCGAAGGGCCTGCGTCTTGGCTTTGACGTCATCGGAGGTGGAGTCCTTATTTTGGAGCGTTTCGCGCAGATCGTTGAGTTTCTCCTGAACGACGGAGGGGGGCTGATCGGGGCTGCCGGGGCCGAAACCGCCCGGCGGGGGACCGCCGCCAATCACTTCGCCGCCGCCCGGCGGAGGGGCACCGCCCGGGCCGATGAAGACCCGGCCGCCCCCTGGTCCGCCGGGACCGCCCGGACCGAACATCATCATTCCCATGGCCCTCGGCGTGGCGTCGCGCTGAAGCTGCTGGATCTTCTGGAGCTTGGGCTGGAGTACCTTCCACTCCTCATCCTTCACGTCGAGAAGGTCTTTGACGTGCTGCTCGGCGCGCTGGCGCATCTCTTCAAAATCAGGCGGCCCGTTATCGGCTTGCGCCAGCGCGGGGACCGCCGATCCGGCGACAAAAAGCAGTATGGCAAACAGTGATTTCCCGGACATGTCTTTGCTCCTTTCAACTGGGCGCCACGACGCCCGTCCTTGTGACCGCCGGAATCTATGCGAATAAACCTGAAGCCGATGTGAAGCTCACTCGATTGGACCGATATCTTGTCCTATATTTCGCCGGATATGGATGGTCCGCATCCGCAGCCTTCCCGAAGCCGGCTTACCCTGGCGCTGGGGATCCTGCTTCATCTTTTCACGCACGCTTACGGCGCCATGCTGGTGCCGCTTTACCTGATGATTCAGTCGGACCTTGCCCTCAAGGGCATCAAGTACGCGGCGCTCCTGGTGACGGTGTACGGCGTGGTCTACTACATCGTCGCTTACGGCGCCGGCATGCTGGCCGATCGCGTGAACCGCCGCGATCTGCTCGGCTGGGGCCTGGTGATCAACGCGGTCGCGGTTGTGATGATGGGCTTCACGCGACGCTACGAGATGCTGCTGGTCTTCTCCGTGGCGGGGGGCCTGGCGGGGACGCTGTTTCATCCCGCGGCCAACGCCCTGATTCCCGCGCATTTCCCCAAGTCGCCCGGCATGGCGATCGGGATGCTCGGCATCGGCTCGGGCCTGGGATTTTTCATTGGCCCGCAATATGCCGGCTGGCGCGCCGTTCATGCGGGGTGGCACTGGGGTACGATCGCCAACTGGCAGCGTCCCTGCATCGAGCTGGGTGCGATGGGGCTCCTCTGCGGCCTGGCGTTCCTTCTGTTCGCCCGTGAAGCGCCAGGACATCACGAGAACCGCCCGGCGCCGCATCCCATGAGCTGGCGGCTGCGCTGGAATATCATCGGGATCGCGCTGACGCTGGGCTGCCGCGATTTTGCTGGCCTGGCGTCGCTCTCGTTGACAAGCATCTACCTGCTGCGGGCCATGGACCGCGACGCGGCTTCGGTCGGATTCACGGTCGGTATCATGATGCTCATTGGCGTTGTCGCCAACCCGCTGGCCGTGTGGATCAGTCCGGGCCGCAAACGATTGCCGATGCTGGCGATCACGCTGCTCCTGGCCGGGCTGATCGTGTGCACGGTTCCGTGGTTTTCGGGAACCTGGGTGCTGCCGGCGTTGTGCGTATTTCAATCCTTCCACCTGGGCAGCTACGCCATGAGCGACGCGGCGATGCTGGAGCGGGTCTCCCCGTCGCACCGTGGCCGCGTCGCGGGATTGTTCCTGAACATCGCCGGTGTCGCGGCGAGCCTCAGCCCCTGGATCATGGGCGCCTGGACCGACGCCTTCGGCCCCCGCGCCATCTCGCAATCGACCTACCACGCCCCGTTCATCACTCTGGGAGCGATGATGGCCTTTGCGATCGTCTCCGTCCCGCTAATCGCAAGGCTCGGAGAATCCCACCCCGGCGCCATCCGCCCCCTCGAGGAAATCTCCCCGGTGACGATGGAGGCGGTGATGTAGCAGGCACGCTCCGCGTGCCGTCGCCTCATCGTTTGTGCGAAAGGTCCCGGACTTTCAAGGCAACCGTATCGTCGTCCCGCAGCCAGCCCTCAAGGATGAAGGACTTACCATTCAATTCATAGTCAATCGTTAGATGTGACGGGTCACTTGGATCGACGTGCCCCGCGTACCATCGTAAATGATCAGTCGGCCAGTACGTGTCGCACTGGACCGCGAACGGCGTCATGTTGAGTTCCTGCGGATCCGACAACATTCGCGCGGGTCGCATGACCCTGCACCAGAGGCTAAAGGATTGTCGCGACCCGGCTGGAACTGGCCCATCCAGCACCCACCGAGGAATTCCACCCTCAAGTTCCACCAGCCGAGAATCCCCTTTACTATTGCGCAGCGCGTGCAGGAACAGGGTCGCATTGCTTCCCGCGCCCGGTGGGAAGGCCAGATCCGCGAACTCGTACCATGTTCGTTCGAGACGAATCGCGGTCGAGCGGCTGAAGGAGCCGGTCAATTCCTCGAATTCGTCTGACTGTACCAGTTTCTGATAGTGCGCCGGATCGTCATCATAAACTAGCTGATGTTCCGGCGGGTCAAGGCTCATCGCTGCGTGCTGCCAGTACAGAAGTTTCGCCCGCCGCCACACGGTCGGCGTGGCTTTATACCCTGCCGCGGACAGGGCCAGGACTAAAACGACGAAGGTGGCGAGTCGTCCGACGCGCCGATGCGAATATGAGACGGGTCGAGGCTCGTAATCGATTTGCCGGACTTCCATGCCACCTTCCCCGTGACACGGCTTTTCAAGCCGTGCTAATTCCGTGCGATGCAGAGAGCCGCCCAATTCACGGTCCTTCTCCGCTCATCGCCGTCAGCACGGGTTACAAACCCGTGTCACGTTGAGGCCTTCCCTGATTTACGAACTCAACTGCGTGGCCACCTGGTCCCGCAGGACGGTGGTTTGCACACCAGTCGCGAGGTTCTTCACGACGATTGTACCGGCGGACAATTCGGTTTCACCGGTGATGAGGCAAAATGCCGCCTTTTCGCGGTCGGCCAGCTTGAATTGCGATTTGACCGACCGGTCTCCCAGATCCATGTCGCAGACGAACCCCTGCCGGCGGAGCTGCATCATCAGCTTCCAGTTGGCCTCGCGGGCGGCCTCCCCGTGCGCGACGAGCCAGACGAGCGGCTGGTTTGGCCGCGGAAGCTCGACGCCCTGGCTTTGCAGGGCGAGCAGCAGTCGTTCGATGCCGCTGCCGAATCCGACGCCGGGTGTGGGGCGGCCGCCGAGCTGCTCGACCAGATTGTCGTACCTGCCCCCGCCGCCGATCGCGTTCTGCGCGCCCAACCCACCGGCGGTGACCTCCCACAGCGTGTCGGTGTAGTAATCGAACCCGCGAACCAGCGACCCATCGAGCTGGAACGGCACACCGGCGTCCTTCAACAGCGCCTGCACGCGCTCGATATGAGCCTTGCTCTTCTCCGACAAATAACCCAGCGCCGGCGGCGCGCCTCGGGAAGCCGCAATGTCGCGCGGGTCTTTGCTGTCAAGAATGCGCAGCGGGTTGGTCTCGAGCCGGCGTTGTGAATCCTCGCTGAGCTCAGATTTCTTTGGAGTCAGAAACGCGACCAGTGCTTCGCGATATCGCTGCTTGCTTTCGCGATCACCCAGGCTGTTGACCCGCAGTGCCAGGTCCTTCACGCCACAGCGGGAGTAGAAATCCATCTGGAGCAGGATGCACTCCACATCCTGCTCCGGCTCGGCGGCGCCAAAAGCCTCGACGCCGAACTGGTGGTGCTGACGGTAACGACCCGCGGCGGGGCGTTCGTAGCGGAAGTTCGGGCCGAAATAGAAAACTTTGAGCCGCGTGCCCTCCTGGGCGATCAGCCCGGCCTCGATGACAGCGCGGACGACGCCGGCGGTTCCTTCGGGGCGGAGGGTGATGGAACGTCCGCCGCGATCCTCGAAGGTGTACATCTCCTTGTTGACGATGTCGCTCGACTCGCCCACGCCGCGATGAAACAGCTCGGTGTGCTCAAAGATCGGCGTGCGGATTTCCGAGAAATGGTAAGCGGTCGAAAGCTGGCGCGCGATCTGTTCGACCGTCTGCCATTTCCAACTTTCGTCGGGGAGAATGTCCTGAACGCCACGAGGGGCGGAGACTTTCGACATGTGTGTCTTACCCCCTCTCCCTCCGGGAGAGGGCAGGGGTGAGGGCTGCGGGAAGGCGCCTCTCCTTCGCCCTCACCCCAGCCCTCTCCCGGAGGGAGAGGAGGAAGAGCGGCTGTCAGTATTATTCTCCGACAACGATCCACCAACCACTAACCACCCGCAACCTATTCCTTCTTCTGCCCCTCTTCGACATTCACTTCCTCGACCTGCGCCTGCGCCAGCACTTTGTCGATGGCTTTTTCTTCCCGCAACTGGAGGTACATGTTGAGCAGCGTTCCATCCTTGGACATTTCCTGCTTCAGGCGTTCGGGCCGCTCGTCGCGCTGGGCGGCGAGCATCGCGATGCGGCCATTCAACTCCGCCTCGTCGACGTCCACACCCTGCTGCTCGGCGAGCTTCTGAAGAATAAAGAACAGCTTCAATTCGCGGACGGCCTCTTCCTGGGCGCCGCCGCGGAGCTGCTCGATGTTCGCCTCCACCTGCTCCCGCGGAACGCCGCGCATCATCAGGTTGACCGCCCGACGGCTGACCACGCGGTCGGCCTGCTTGGTCGACAGTCGCTCGGGCAGCTCGAATTGCGTGTTCTCCAGCAGATAGCGGTTCACCTGCTCGCGCATGGCATGCTGAATGTCGTCGGAAATCTTCTGTTCCATCTGCTCGCGGAGCGCGTCGCGCAGCTCCTGCTCGTTCTCGAAGCCCAGGTCTTCCATAAATGCTTGATTGATCTCGGCCAGCTCCAGGTGCTTGATGTCCTTGAGCGTGATCTCGATCTGCACGTCCTTGCCGCGGAGTGCTTCGCCGGGATGCGTGTCGGGGGCGTGGGCCGTGATCGTCCGCGTCTCCCCTGGCTTCATTTCCGCGAGTTGCTGCGGCAGGTCGTCGACCTGAATCCCGACCAGCTTTCCCGACCGCGAGACCAGTTGCGTGTCGTGCTCGTGGGCGATGACGTTGCCATCGACCTTGATGTGTACGTCGGCAAAGAGGTAGTCGCCTTCCTGGACGCCGCGGTCTTCGACCGGCACCAGCGCTCCCTGCTGCTCGCGCAGGTTCCGCATCGCCTGGTCGACGTTCTCGTCCCTGATTTCGATTTTCGGCTTGCGAACCTTCAGATTGGATACGTCAGGAAGCGTGAACTCGGGCCGCACCTCGACCGTGAACGAATAGCTGAGCGGCCCCTGTTCCGGGAGCTTGATCGCATCGGGATCATCGAACTCCGGCTCGCCGATCACCTGAAGCTTGTTTTTCTCGACCGCCTGCTCGTAGCTCTCGCTGATGAGCGACCGCCGGACCTGTTCCTTGACGTCGGAGGAAAACCGCTTCTCGATCAGCTTCTGCGGGGCGTGGCCGGGGCGAAACCCGGGAATGGCCGCCTGCTGGCGCAGCTCCTTGAACTGCTTTTCCATCTCCGAATCGATCTTTTCACGCGGGATCTCGACCGAGACCTTCTTGGTCCCCGGCCCGGCGTCCTCGATCCGGATCGGGTAAACAAAATCCTCTTCCTGCTGCTGCTCGGCCACCGCCGACTCGTTCTCTGCCATAACGCAACCTCAATCCTGTGCCAATCCGGTCCGTCCGACCAAAGCCCAGCATAGTAGTCGGCCTGCGGCGGTTTGCAAAGTGTGGGAAAAGCCGTGAAAGCGCAAATGCGCAAAACGCAAGGCAACGAACCTACGGTCGCTGCTGCTTGATTACGTTTCACGTCTTACGCGACATTCATTTTCGAGTGAGGGACGGCGGCCGCGAGTTCAGCAACATTTCATGTCCCGCAGCGCCGGGAATTGCTGCCGCCAGGAGCGCACCTGCTGCGGGTCGATCTCGGCGACGCGGACCTGCTCCCCGGCGTCGAGTTGAAAGATTTCCCTGCCCTGCGGATCGAACAGCGAGGAGCGGCCGTCATACTGAAATGACGGGTCCTTTCCGCAGCGGTTGACGCCCAGGACGTAGCACAGGTTTTCGATCGCCCGCGCCTGGAGCAGCCGCACCCAGTGCTCGCTGCGCATGATCGGCCAGTTGGCCACGACCACGATCAGCTCCGCGCCGTCCCTGGCGGCGGGGCGGAACAGTTCCGGAAACCGCAGGTCGTAGCACACAAACGGCGCGATCCGCACGCCTTGCCACGCGAAGCTCGCCTGCCTGTCGCCAGCGGGATAATGCACGTCCTCGCCGGGCGGTGTAAACGGCTGCATCTTCCGGTATCGCACCAGTTGTTGGCCGTCCGGCGCGAACGCGACGGCCTCGTTGGCCAGCTTTCCCCCCGCCGTCCGCGCGACGACGCCCGCCAAAGTGGCGATCTTCGTCTCCCGCGCCAGCTCGCGCAAAAACTGTTCCGAAGCCGACTCCGCCCCCGGATCGGTGACGGCGGTGTTCATGCTGAACCCCACGTCGAACATCTCCGGCAGCACCACCAGTGTCCCCGCCGGCAGCGCCGCCACACCCAGCAGCTTGCGCACCCGCGCGTGGCTGGCCGCCCGATCCTCCCATTGAACGTCCAACTGGACCGCCGCGACGTGCATGATTCGCTCCGTGTCTCGTCCTCAATTCCTTCGCGTACTAAACGGCTGCCTTCAGTCCCCGCACCAGTCTCCCCATACCTTCGGCCACGGTTCCCGCTTCCAGCGCGCCGTATGCCACGCGCAGATAGCATCCGTCTGTGATCCCGAACGTTGACCCCGGCATGACTGCCACGCCGAAGTCTCGGATCAGCGTCTCGACCAGTTCCATGTCGCGCCGATTCGTGTGAACCCGAAGCAGCGCATAAAACGCTCCGCCCGGCGTCGGCAGCTCTACTCGATCCCCCAGCTTCGACAACTCCTCCAGCACCATTTCCCGTACCCTCGCAATGCCAGCGATCCGCTGCTCGCACCACCCGTGTCCTTCCGCCAGCGCCGCCGCGGCGGCGATCTGGTTCAGCACCGGTGGGCAGATCAGGTTCGTGTCCTGCACCTTCTTCACCGCCTCTTCCAGGTGAGCCGGGATCACCATGAACCCCACGCGCCATCCCGCCATCCCGTACGCCTTGGAAAATGAGTGAAGGGAAATCGTGTGCGCCGCCGAGCCTTCGATCGAACCCGGTGAAAAATGCCTGCTTTCTCCATAAACAAAATATTCATACGCCTCATCGGCGATGTGATACAGCCCGCGCTCCCGGCACATCGTGTTGATCGCCTCCAGCGACTCTCGCGAATAAACCGCCCCCGTCGGATTGTTCGGCGAAATCGTCACCACCGCCCGCGTCTGCGGCGTGATCGCGCATTCAATCCTCCGCACGTCCGACTGGTACTGAGCATCCGTCGCCACAACCGCTGCCCGGCATCCCGCCATCTGCACCGCCATCTCATAATTGAAATAGAAGGGCGACAGCAGAATCACCTCATCCCCAACGTCCGCCACCGCCAGCACCGCGTTGAGGAACCCCATGTTCGCCCCGGCGGTGACGACGACGTGCCGATCCGGGCCGATGTGGATGCCATTCTCGAGTTCGAGTTTTCTGGAAAGCCCCTCCAGCAGCTCATCGATGCCGAATGTTAGGCTGTAGCGGTTCACCCGCGGGTCCTTTGCCGCCGCCTCCGCAACGGCCCGCGCCACCCCCTCCGGCGGCCCGTAATGCACCACCCCCTGACCCAGCGAAATCGTCCCCGGCCGCCGCTTCACCATCTCCCCGACCACCGAAATCATCGGGGATTGCACGTCAAGCATGCGACGGGAAACCGTGAGATTCATGTCTGGCGGAAGCATCGTACTTACCGGTAGCAAATTGCGAAAACTATGGCACGAGCGAGCCTGGCGGCAGCGCCGCGAGAATCGCCTCGATCTGAGGCTTGAGTCTCGGAACGTCATCGCGCGCGGTGCTGAAAACGATGTCCCAGTCGACCTTGAAGTAGTCGTGAACCATGATGTGCCGCATCCCCTCAATCATCTTCCAGGGAACTTGCCGATTCGCGTCCTTGAGCGGTTGGGAGAGGGACCATGCGGCCTCCCCGACGATCATGAGGTGCCGGTAGATGTGCGACTGGAGCGGAGCATCGCCATCGAATGTGGCCCTATCGGAGGGCATGTATCGGGAGATGACCGCGATCGCGTCGAGAATGTCTTGCAGCCGTAGCCGATCAGATCTCACAAGGGCACGGCCTCCTTGCGGACGATTTGACCGAATCGACCTGTCAGCGCGCCCTCTGAAACGACGTCGACCTTCGTCCCCAGCAGTTCGCGAAGATCCATCAAAAGCCCGCCCTGATCAAAAAGCGATCGGCCTGGCTCAAAACGAACGAGCAAATCAACGTCCGAAGCCTCGTCCGCGTCACCTCGTGCCAGCGAGCCGAACAGGCGGACGTCCGACGCTCCATAGCGCTTGGCCACAGCGATGATCTCTGCCCGGCGTAAAAGAAGATCGGCTTTCGTAACCATGTGGTGCCGGTCGCAATTCCAACGACTCTGATTGTAAATCGTTTTCCCGGAGATCGCGAGCAGGGTGCCGCCGGATCATTGCAGATCGCTATGTCATAGCAGGAATTCCGGGCGATTTCGGATGCGAACTGCGGATCTCATCTCACCGCCTGCGTGAGAAAATAGATCCCCGCCAGGCAGATCCCCACCGAGCATACCTGCCGCACCCGCGCCGCCAGAGCCATCCTCGGTATCTCCGCATTGGCGTGCTTGGCGGCATGCAGCGCGCCATACAGCGGGATCACTACGACCTGATGCCCCAGCTCGACGCCCAAGCTGAACGCCAGGAGCGCCGCCCACAGCGCGATCCCCGGCATCCCCGCCATCGCATCCCTCAATCCCCCGGCAAATCCCAATCCGTGAAACAATCCGAAAGCGAACGCAACCCCCAGCCGCGTGCAGCCCCGGCTGCGCTCGGGCCAGAAGACGTTCTGCACCGCGACAAACACAATGCTCGCCGCGATCATCGGCTCCACGATCCGCTCGCTCAGCGTCACGATGTTGAACACCGATAGCGTCAGCGTCAGCGTATGGGCCAGCGTGAAGGCGCTGACCACCTTGATTAAATCCCAGATCCCCGTCGCGGCCAGCACCAGCGCGCTGACGAAAAGGAGATGGTCGTAACCCGTGAGAATGTGCATGATGCCGTGCAGCGTGTAAGCGCGGATCGTCGAGCCGACGCTGACGCTGGTTTGAACCGGCAGATCGAGCGGGCGCGACCCGTTGGAAGAAGATTCCGCCGGCCAATCGCACTCAAACGTCGCCGGCTTGTTCGGCGGGAGCATCCCCGTCTCAAAAGTCGATTGCGTCGATTGCCGGACGCGCAGGATGCAGGTTGCCGTCCACCCGAACTCGTAAAGCAAATCCTGCTGGACTTCCACCTTCGTCGGCAATGACGCAACGGAATACTCGAGCCGATAAACGACCAGCGAAGAACCGCTCGGCGCCGACACCGGCTCAACCAGCGCCGCGACCGCCGCCTCCACGAGTGCGCCATTGACTTTCACCCGCAAATGCTTCCGCAGATACCGCGCGTGCATCCGAATCAGCTCCGGCCACTGACTCTCACGTTGCGGCGTCTGTCCGTTCCACTCCGCCGCCAGAATCTGTTCGGGCGAAATTCGCGCGTCGATCACGATCCGCCCGCGTTCGATCACCACATCCAGCGCATTTTCCACCATCGGATGCGCGGACAGCGGTGCGGCCAGCGCCAAAACGACGAGCGCCGCAATTGCCGCGAGGATGCATTTGCCCGAACTGGCCATGAACCGTATCACGATTGTGTTTCCATCAGATTTCCGCGCGACGCGTTTCGCCGCGACTCGAAGATGAGTGATTTTCCACTCGCCGCGCCGAAAAGCGCTGTTCGAGTCGCGGCGAAACGGATGCGACGGGTTACTCGCCACCCGGACGCTGTCCATCGGGCGGATTCCCGGGGCTACCTCCGCCACCGGGCGGTCCGCCCGGACCAAATCCGCCACCCGGTCCACCAGGACCGCGCCCCGGCGGCCGCGCCTGCTCCAGCGTCTTCATCTGATCCGCCGTCAGAATCTTTTCCAGTTTCGCCTTCGTCTCGGCCTCGAGGTCCGCGATCTGTTTTCGCTGATCGTCGGTGAGATTGAGCGGGTCCTCGGCAAACCTTGGGATCAGATGAAACCCGCCCGGCGGTCCGCCGCCACCACCCAATCCTCCTCCTCCGCGCCGTCCGCGTCCGCCGCCTTGGGCCATCGGCCCGCGATCAAAACTGGAGTCCGGCGTCCCGCGAAACAATCGCGGAATGTAAGGCCACTGCTCCGTCAGCACGTAATGATAAATTCCGTTCGGATACTGGGGCGTCACCCCGCTCAGCCCATTGCACTCATCCAGATCTCCCGATCCCGCAACATATTCATAATCCGCCAGAAATTTCCCGTCATAAGCCCCGCCCGGAACGCCGGACCGCTGTCCCTTCTTCACCTGATAGCTCGATCGCAGCGTCTTCAGCGGGCTCGAAGCGTCCATCGGGTTCGTGTGTCCGAGGTTGTTGTAAATCGGAAATCCGTCCGCCGCCCAGCCGACAATCACCATTTTGCTTTGCCCGCCGGTGAGGGCGTAAACCAGTGCCGTCGGAATCCCATGGTAGTGATACGCGCCGTTGGGCTGAACGTGGGCGTGGCTGGAATCGATTCCCAGGTAAAGCGGCGCCAGCGCCATCGGCTCGTACTGCCAGCCCGAGCTGGGATCGCCGTTCCACCACTCCGCCGCCCCCGGATCGAAAACGACGCCGTTCACGGCCACGCCGAACGGCTGCATTCGCAGTTTCGTCGTATGGCTCGCCACTTTCGGATTGGCCGGCACCCGGAACTCGTAATGCTGCGGCACGATCGTGTTGGGATTGCCCCGGCTGGGGAACTGCCCCGTCGCGTGCTCTGGAATCCCATTGGACCGAATGATCCTGAACTCGCCGTCGACCGTGATACTCACGTTGCTGGGAAACGACGGTTTCACGTCTGCGCGAACTGCAACATTCGCCCCGAGCACCACCATCATCGCCAGGGACCAGAACGCGCTGTTC
>Ga0210396_10004807_pt1 | contig 13154 bp, 11 predicted proteins | sample IncBWH17OmetaG_FD_155466 | JGI IMG/M metagenome (GOLD analysis project Ga0210396, IMG submission 155466) | Forest soil microbial communities from Barre Woods Harvard Forest LTER site, Petersham, Massachusetts, United States - Inc-BW-H-17-O ...
ATCGATGAAGTCTACAAGACGCTGATCGAAGCCGGCGTGCTGGTTCTGGTCGTGATCCTCGTTTTCCTGCAGGACTGGCGCGCGATGCTGGTCCCGGCGACTACCGTGCCGGTGACGATCATCGGCGCGTTCGCGGCGATGGCGGCGCTCGAGTTTACCATCAACCTGTCGACATTGTTCGCGATCGTGCTCGCGATCGGCATCGTGGTGGACGACGCCATCGTCGTGGTCGAAGGCGCCGCCCACAACATCGAAAAGGGAATGTCCAGCCATGACGCGGCGATCAGCGCGATGGATGAGCTGTTCGCGCCGATCATCGGCATCACGCTGGTATTGATATCGGTGTTCCTGCCGGCGGCGTTTCTGCCGGGATTGACCGGCCGCATGTATGCGCAATTCGCGCTGGTGATCGCGGCGACCGCGCTGCTCAGTGCCGTCAACGCGGCAACCCTGAAACCAACCCAATGCGCGCTGTGGCTGCGCCGCCCGGTGCCGCCGGAACAGCGCAACTGGTTCTACCGCGGCTTCAACTCGGTTTATGACCGCCTTGAGCGGGGCTATGCCGGGTTGATCGGCCGCATGGTCGCGCGCAGCAATCTGTCGGTTATCCTGGCCCTGATCCTGATCGGCATCGGCGGTTACGGCCTGTCGCGGGTGCCGACCGGTTTTATTCCGATCGAGGATCAAGGCTATCTGCTGGTGGCCGTGCAGTTGCCCGATGGCGCGGCGCTCGATCGCACCCAGCGTGTGCTGGATCAGGTCAGCGAAATGGCCGGCAAGACGCCCGGGGTCGAGCAGGTGATCAGCATCGCTGGCATATCGGCCCTCGATAGCAGTTCGAGTCTCGCCAATGCCGGGGTCGCCTATCTGATTCTGAAGGAGTGGAGCGAGCGCGGACCCGGCCAGGATCTGCGATCGCTGTTCGTCGGTCTGAACGAGAAGCTGGCCGCGATCGATCAAGCGCGGATTTTGGTGATCCCGCCACCGCCGATTCAGGGCATCGGCAACGCGGCGGGCTTCGCCATGCAGGTCGAACTGCGCGATGGCAATTCTGATTTCGGAAAGCTGCAGGCCATAACCGGCGCGCTCGTTGCCAATGCGCAGACCCAAAGTGCGCTGCAGCGCGTCAGCTCGCCGTTCCGTTCGTCGGTTCCGCAATTCGACGTCGATGTCGATCGGATCAAGACCCAGACCCTGCATGTCACGACCGACCAGGTGTTCTCGACCTTGGCCACCTATCTGGGATCGTCCTACGTCAACCAGTTCACCAAGTTCGGCCGCACCTTCCAGGTCTACACCCAGGCCGACTCGCAATTTCGGCTGAACCTGCGGGACGTTGCAAATATGATGGTGCGCAATCAGCAGGGCGACATGGTTCCGTTGGGCACGCTGGCGACCATCACGCCGTCGGTCGGTCCTTCGCTGATCAGTCTGTATAACCTCTATCCGTCCGCGACCATCATCGGCCTGCCGGCCCAGGGCTACAGCTCCGGTCAATCGATGACGCTGATGGAAGAGATCGCGGCCAAGACCCTGCCGCCGGGTGCGGGCTACGAGTGGACGGCGATGTCGTACCAGGAGAAGGCCGTCAGCAACCAGATCTACTACGTGTTCGGTCTTGCCATGTTGCTGGTCTATCTGGTGCTGGCCGCGCAATATGAAAGCTGGTACGCGCCGATCTCGGTGATCCTGGCGGTGCCGCTGTCGCTGCTCGGCCCGATGGCGGTACTGACGGGACTGCGGATCGAGAACAATCTTTATACGCAGATCGGGCTGATATTGCTGATCGCGCTGTCGGCGAAGAATGCCATTCTGATTGTCGAAGTCGCCCTGGAACTGCATGTGCGTGACCGCAAGCCGCTGCTCGAATCGGCGATCGAGGCGGCACGGGCGCGTTTCCGGCCGATCCTGATGACGTCGTTCGCCTTCATCCTCGGCGTGGTGCCGCTGGTTGTCGCCAGCGGCGCCGGCGCCAGCGCGCGCAAGTCGATCGGCATCACCGTGTTCTCGGGAATGATCGCCTCGACCTGCCTCGCGGTATTGTTCGTACCGACGTTCTTCGTCGTGGTTCAGCGGTTCGAGAATTGGCGCGCCGAGCGCAAAAAGAAAGTGCCCGATGCGCAGACGGTATCACGGGCTGGATCGTAGGTCGCTTGTACAAACGGCGACCCCATCGATCAGATGGACTTGACCTCGCCCCCGTCCATCCGGAGCGCGGAGCCCGTCATCCAGCGTGCGCCTGGCGACACGAGGAACGCCATCAGCTCGGCGATCTCCTCCGGCTCGCCATAGCGCGCAATACCCGCTTCACGCGGAAATTTTTCGGTTGCTTCCTCCACGGTCATGTCGTGGAGCGGGGCCCAGTGAGCAAGATAGGACCGGCGACGGCCGGTCATCACGGGGCCAGGCAAGACGCTGTTGACTTGCACGCCGTCCGCAATGCCGCGATCCGAAAAGGCCTTGGCCAGCGCCACAATAGCGGCGTTGATCGTTCCCACGGCCGCGTAAGGCGCTTTCGGGAAGAGTGCGGAATTCCCCGACATGAAGACGACCGCGCCCTTGGCTTGCTTGAGCGATGGCCATGCCGCGATCGCCAGTCGCCGCGCGCCATGCAGCTTCAGCGCCAGTCCACCCTCCCACTGCTCGTCGGTCATTTCGAAAAGGTCGACCTGCGGTACCGCGCCGGCAATGTTGAGCAGTGCGTCGATCCTGCCGAAGGCGGCAAGCGTCTGCTCGACAATTTTCTTCGCCGCCGAAATATCGGAAAGATCGAGATCGATAACAAGCGGTTCGGCCCCGGCCGCCTGCACGGCGGCCGCGGTTTCCTCGAGATGCTCGCGCCCCCGCGCCGCGAGCGTGATCGAGGAAAAATCCTTTGCGAGACGGATTGCGGTTGCCCGTCCGATGCCCTGGCTGGCGCCGGTGACGATCGCCACTGACTTCGACATATGAGACCTCCTGTTGCCGGGAAACCGGCGATTGGTTGCGCGTTGAGGATACCGTCTCAGGCGAGGAAGTCGCGGATCGCCGCCGCAATTTCGTTTGCATGCGTTTCCAGCGCGAAGTGGCCGGTGTCGAAGAAGCGAACGACCGCATTGGGAATGTCGCGCTTGAACGCCTCCGCCCCGGGCGGCAGGAAGAACGGATCGTTCTTGCCCCATACGGCGAGAAAAGGAGGCCTGTGGGTACGAAAATAGTTCTGAAAGACCGGATAGAGCGCAACGTTGCTCTTGTAGTCGCCGAAGAGATCCAGCTGAACGTCGTCGGCGCCGGGGCGTGCAAGATAGAAATTGTCGAGCGATTGACCGTCCGGTGAAACCGTCGTTTTACTGGCGACACCGTGGGTGTATTGCCATCGCGTTGTCTCGGGAGTGAGGAAGGCGCGAAGTGCTTCGCGATTGGCCTGCGACGGTTCCTGCCAATAGGCGCGGATAGGGGTCCAGCCCTCACTCAGGCCCTCTTCATAGGCATTGCCATTCTGCGAGATAATCGCGCTGATCCGCTCCGGATGTTTCACGGCGATGCGAAAGCCGGTCGGTGCGCCGTAGTCGAAGACGTACATCGCGAACCGATCAAGGCCGATCACTTCAGTGAAACGCCCGATGACGTCGGCAAGGTGGTCGAACGTATAGGCGAATTTGCCGCGCGCGGGCATATCCGACTGGCCGAAACCTGGCAGGTCGGGTGCTACGATGTGAAAGCGATCGGCGAGCAGCGGGATGAGATCCCGGAACATGTGGCTAGCGCTCGGAAATCCGTGAAGCAACAGCAGCGCCGGCGCATCGGCGGCTCCCGCTTCCCGATAGAAGACCCTCAGATCGTCGACGTTGGCAGATCGATACGCGATGGCGTTCATAGCAACTCTCCCTGTTGGCGAGTAACTTTTACTAACGAGTTTATTGCCTGGCCTGCCCGGGCCACGGGTAGCTTCTGGCCGCGACAAGGATAATTCATGGCGGCGATCCGAAAACCAGCTCTCGCCTGCTAGTTGGCAGGAGCTGTGTTGCGCACGGCTTCGAGAATGACATCGACAACCGCATTCGGCGCGGTGAAGCTCGGCGTGTGATCGACCGGGTACGATCGCACCTCAGCCTTCATCCTTTCAGCCATGAAACGCTGCGTGCTTGGGACGATCATGTGATCCGCCTCGGCCAGCAGAAACCAGCTGGGCCGGTCCCGCCAAAGCGGGCGTCCGACCTTGACGCTGATGCAAGGCACCGCAATCGGCCGCTGAACAGCGGCCAACAACGCTTGCTCCTCAGCCGTGGCGTTTTGTGCGAAGGCCGCCGCGAACGCGTCTTCGGGCAGCCAAATCAAACCGTGATTGTCGGGAGTCAGCTTCGGGGCCTTTGGATGAGGTTCGGCACGATAGAACACGTCCGCTACCGTCTCGCCCTCATCCGGGGCGAGGGCCGCGATGTAGACAAGCGATTTGACTTTCTCACTCCGTGTGGCGGCGATAACGGCACCGGCATAGGCATGGCCGACCAGCACCACCGGACCGCCTATTCGCTCCAGCGTGCGCTCGAGTGCCGCCACGTCATCCGGCAAAGACGTCAGCGGCAGCGGCGCTGCGACCGATTTAACCCCGAGGGCGCCTAGCGAACCGATCACCTTTGTCCAGCTCGAGCCATCGGCCCAAGCGCCATGAGCAAGCACGACGGTTATGTTGTTGCCGGACATTTTTGCTCATGTTCGTGTTTGCTCCTGTTGGTGGCATTCCTTCATCCGCCACTACCTGCCGACGTGAATGGTGCAGTAACCTTACCAAGGCCATTAATCAGGTTACTTTAGGGGGAGATAACTTGTCAATCGTCCTTCGGACGGTTACGCCGTGAAGGCCCGATTTGTTTCACCTGACGAGGTAAGTGGATGGCCCACGGCCGCCCGCCCGCTATACTCACCGCTGATGCGCTTGCGCTCGATTTCCTGAACTCGGTAGCCACTCCGGCCGACGTCGAGATCGACTGGATCGAGGATGGCGAAGGGTTTCTGGAATGGCTGGAGCAGGCGCAGCTTGTGCCGCCTGACGTGCTCAAGGCGCTACGAGCCCAGGCCATGCCGGGTGAGGTCGATAACGTGGCGGCTCAGGCGCGCGCTCTGCGGGAGTGGTTCAGAAAATTCGTTCGCGGCCGAATGGGGAAACCCCTCGCAGCCAGGGACCTGCAAAAGCTGGAACCTCTTAACCGGCTGCTCGAACGCGACGAACGATTTAGCCGGATCGAGGCACGCCACGCCGACGCCAATGCGTTGGCATTGCGGACAACGCGGCGCTGGCGATCACCGGAATCGCTGCTGCTGCCGATTGGGGAAGCTCTGGCGAAGTTCGTATGCGAGGAGGATTTCTCACATGTGAAAGCGTGTGAGGGGGCGAGCTGCACACTGATGTTTGCCGACCACACGCGGGGTCACGCCCGCAGATGGTGCAGCATGGCGATTTGCGGCAATCGCGCGAAGCAAGCGGCTCACCGGCAGCGGCTTAAGCCGCGTCACTGAGAAATGGCTGGTTCGATGCGCCGTCTCTGCGGTGAATTTCTACGCTCTTGAGATTCGGCGTTTCGGAACTCACACCTTCACCATCCGCTTGCCGCGGTTTTCACCCGCCAGGAGTCCGATCAGCGCCTTCGGCGTATTCTCGAGGCCGTTGATGACGTCCTCCTGGACTTTCAGCTTGCCGGAGGCGACCCATGATTGCAGGTCGCTCAATGCTTCGTCGCGCCGGTCCATGAAGTCCATCACGATGAAGCCTTGCATGATAAGGCGCTTGACCACGATCAGGCCGGGCACGCCGCGCGGCCCGGTAGCTGACGGCACGCCGTCATATTGCGAGATCGCGCCGCAGCAGGCGATGCGGCCGCGATTGTTCATCTGCGCCAGACAGGCTTCGAGAATGTCGCCGCCGACATTATCGAAATAGACATCGATGCCTTTCGGTGCCGCGGCCCGGAGCGCCTTGAACACCGCGCCATCCTTGTAATCGACCGCTGCATCGAAGCCGAGTTCCGATGTCAGCCAGTTGCATTTGTCCTTGCCACCGGCGATGCCGACAACGTGGCACCCTTTTATCTTGGCGATCTGGCCGACGATCGATCCGACCGAGCCGGCCGCGGCCGAGACCACGACGGTTTCGCCGGCTTTCGGTTTGCCGACGTCGAGCAGCCCGAAATAGGCGGTGAGGCCGGCGATGCCGTAGACGCTGAGCAGATGCGTCATCGGTTCGACCTTCGGCATTTTGGTCAGATGCTTTGCGGGCACCGCCGCGTAATCCTGCCAGCCGGTATCGCCGAACACGATGTCGCCGGGCGCCAGTCCCGGTGCCTTCGAGGATACGACTTCGGCAATGCCGCCGCCGGCCATGACCGTGTTGGCCTCAACCGCCGCGCGGTAGGTTGCGCCATGCATCCATGCGCGGTTGGCGGCATCGAGCGAAATATAGCGCACCCGGACCAACGCCTCGCCGTCTTTGGGCTCGGGAATGGCAGCGTTGGACATTTTGAAATGTTCCGGTCCGAGTTTCCCGGTCGGCTTTTCCACCAGCAAGACTTGACGATTGATCCTGTCACTCATGGTGTTCCCTCCCATTGATGTGGCTGTTCTTGATGCAGTCGGCGCGTACGAAACGCGCAACTGCACATATTGTGCGTTGCGCATGAGGCTAATCGGCAGGCGCACATTCCACAACGAGAACATTGTCACACCAGCCGGCGGAGGAAGCGTGTTGCGTCGGCCCCGAAATCTGCCAAACTCGGCGTGGCTGGAACTTACGGGGGTGAGGACATGTCTAACAGATTTACGCAGTACATATTGATCGCGATGGTACTTGGCATCGTGATGGGGACACTGGTCTTCAATTATCTTCCCGACACACGAGCTGATATCGCCGCAGACGTAAACCTGATCGCGATGTTGTTCCTGCGCCTGATCAAGATGATCATCGCGCCGTTGGTGTTCGCGACCCTGGTCGGCGGCATCGCCCATATGGGGAGCGGCGCCAAACTGGGGCGGATTTTCGCAAAGACCATGGGCTGGTTCATCAGCGCCTCGTTCATCTCGCTGCTGCTTGGATTGGTGATGGTCAATCTGCTGCAACCGGGCGCAAATTTTCCGGGCACCCTGCCGGACAAGGCGCAATCGACCGGCTTGCCGGTATCGGCTTTCTCGGTTGAGAAATTTCTGACCCATTTGATTCCGACCTCGATCGCGGATGCGATGGCGCAGAATGAAATCCTGCAGATCGTGGTTTTCGCGGTGTTCTTTTCGGTCGCGCTGGGTGCAATGCCGGAGCGCTCCAAGCAGATACTTTCGGTGATCGATGACCTCGGCCACATCATGCTGAAGGTCACCGGCTATGTGATGAAATTCGCGCCGATCGCGGTCTGGGCCGCAATCATGGCGACGGTGTCGAAGAACGGTCTCGCAGTGCTGTGGAAGCTGGTCGTCTTCATGGGCGGCTTCTATTTCTCGCTGATGCTGCTGTGGGGCATCCTCGTCATCGTGGGCTTCATCGTCATCGGGCCGAGATACGGTCACCTGCTGCGGCTGATCCGCGAACCCCTGATGATCGCGTTCTCGACGGCGAGTTCGGAGGCCGCCTATCCCAAGACGCTGGAGGGCCTCAACCGCTTCGGCGCCTCGTCGCGGATCTCGAGCTTCGTGCTGCCGCTCGGCTATTCCTTCAATCTCGATGGCACGATGATGTACTGCACGTTTGCCAGTATCTTCATCGCGCAGACCTACAAGATCGAGATGTCGCTCGGTACCCAGCTGGCGATGCTGGCGACCCTGATGATCACCTCGAAAGGCGTCGCCGGCGTTCCCCGCGCGTCGCTGGTGGTGATCGCTTCGACGCTGAGCCAGTTCGGCATTCCCGAGGCAGGCCTGTTGATGATCATGGGTATCGATACGTTCCTCGATATGGGACGTAGCGCCACCAATGTGATCGGCAACTCGCTCGCGACCTCGGTGGTGGCGAAATGGGAGGGCGAACTCGCGCCCGAGCACGCGCTCGGTACCGACGACGTGGTGCCGCCGGATATGATTCCCGGCGAAATCCCCGCGATGGCCGGCCATTGATGGGAGCGATGCATGCGCCAAGCCATCTTACGCCAGGCCGTCTTACGCCAAGCCCTCTTGCGCCGGGCCATGGGGAGATCGATCCGGGCCGGCGGCCTGTTGCTGGCAGCGTGTCTGCTGGCGACGGCCGCAGCCGCCCAGACCGGCGAAGGGCTTAGCCCGACGCTGGCGAAGATCAAGAGCACGCAGGTCGTGCACCTGGGTTATCGCGAGAGTTCGCCGCCGTTCTCGTTTCTGGATCAGGCCAACCGGCCGATCGGCTACAGCCTCGAACTTTGCGAAGCCATCGTCGATGAGATCGGTGTCGAGGTCGACGATTCCGGTCTCAGAATAGAATACGTCAAGGTTACCTCGGATGACCGTATTCCGGCGGTGGTGCAGGGCAAGATCGACCTCGAATGCGGATCGACCACGGCCAATGCGGAGCGTGCCAAGCAGGTGGCGTTCGCGCCGCTGATGTTCGTGGCGGGCACCAAATTGATGGTGCCGAAGCATTCGACGATTTCGGCGCCAAAGGACCTGCTAGGCAAGACTGTCGTGGTCACCAAGGGCACCACCAACGAGCAGGCGATGCGTGCCGTCGACAAGAAATTCACGCTCGGGCTCAACATCGTGGTGGCGCCTGATCACGAGCAGTCCTATCAGATGCTGGTGGACGGGAAGGCCGATGCGTTCGCGACCGACGATATTCTGTTGTACGGCCTGATCGCGCGGCACAAATCGCAGGACAAGTTTCGCGTCGCCGGCGATTATTTGTCCTACGATCCCTACGGCATCATGTATCGCAAGGGGGAGCCGCAACTGACCGCGGTGGTGGAACGCGCCTTCCGCAAGCTCGGCACCAACCACGACCTGATCCCGCTTTACAACAAGTGGTTTACCTCCCGCCTGCCCACCGGCGAGAAGCTCAACGTCGCGCTCTCGCCCCAGCTTGAGGACGCCTTCAAGGTACTCGACGACTCCGAGGGCGCGGGCAACTAAAGCCTTTTCGGTAGCGTGGCGTCATCTTTCGAGACGGCGCCTCGCGCCTGCTCAGTTCGTCATGCCCGGCCTTGTGCCGGGCATCCACGTCTTAGTTACACCTAAGCCAAGAAAGACGTAGATGGCCGGGACAAGCCCGGCCATGACGCCGAGCGTCAGCGATGGACGACGGTGTTTCGAGCGAGACAGATATGTTTCGGCTCAAGGCTTGATGTGAAGTACGGATTTGGCCGCGCTGATGGTGTTGTTGAAGGCTGCCTTGGTTTGACCGGCAAGGGTGCCGGCCTCGTAGGTGGGCCCGGCGGTAAATCCCGTCTTTGGTTTGAGCCCAATCGTGGTCTGTGCCCTGTTCAGGGCACTCGCGAAGCTTGCGGTGGTCGCGCTCGCCGCCCTGTTCAGATTGGACACCTGTTTTCCGACCGCGGCGGCGGTGGATGACGCTATCGATGATAGTGATATATCGCTCATGCGATGCTCCCTGCTTCGCGGAAACCATCGATCAAGTATGGTTAATGAGCGGTTAACGGCCCCTGATCCGGTCCGCCATGCCTTCAAAAAAATCGGCTTCAGAAAAATTGGCCTCAGAAAATTGACTCAGAAAAAATCCAGATCCTGCGCGCGGCCTCCGCGGGCAACGACAGCGAATTCGATCGCGGTGAACAATCCGCCGGCTACATAGATTTTGCGGCTGAGCGAGGTGGCCAGCGTTTGGCTGACGTCGACGGCGTCCGCGACGGTTGCGGCGACGTGCACGGCGGCTTGCGGATTGATCCTGCGTATCGCGGCGGCGATACTTTCTGCATCCCCGCCCTTGTGCCGTGCCGCGGTGGCGATGATCGTGTCGAACGACGGCGCCAGCGCGCCCACGATCTCGTCGATCTTCTTGTCAAAGGAAACGCCGGCCACGAGAATCCAGCCCTGCGCGCCGTAAACCGTGTGGAGGCTGGCGAGCGATTGCCGGATGCCATCAGGCGTGTGGCCGACGTCGATGATTGTGAGCGGCTCCCGTCTAATGATCTCGATGCGGCCGGGCCAGCTGATGTCGCGCAGGCCCGATCGCACGGCCGCTTCGATCCCGGCCGGAGCTTGTGCGGGCCGCACTCGTTCCAGCCACAGCAGGAACAGGGCGATCGCGATGGCGGCGTTATTGAACTGGAACGTGCCCAGCAAGCCGATTTCGAGGGACCGGAAATCGTAATCACGAAGCCCGAAATCGAACTGCTGCGCCGGCGGTGGGACGGTTTCGCCGCTGATCCTGATCTGGTCGCGAACGAACAGCGACGTGATGGCGCGATGGCGATTATATTCGATCAGATGGGCTGTCAGGCTTCGGCAATTCTCGCCGTAGACGATGGTGCCTTCCGCTGCACAGGCGTCGCTCTTGTCGGAAGCGATCAATTCAAGCGAATGGCCGAGCAGCTCGACATGTTCATAGTCGACCGAAGTCACGCTGGTCGCGAGCGCGCCGACCAGACGAACCGGATCATAGCGGCCGCCAATGCCGGCCTCGAACACCGCGAAGGCGCAGTCGCATTCCTGAAAATATAGGCAGGCCAGTGCGAACATGGCTTCGAAGGCGCCGAATTTTTCACCGCGACGCTGCGAAATTCCGGCAATGGCCGCTTCGATCCGCGAAACCAGGCGCGCCAGATCGTCATCGCCAATGGAAACGCCATCGACCTGGAACCGTTCGTTGAAACGATAGAGATGCGGCGAGGTGAATAATCCGGTTCGCAGGCCGTAGGCGCGGCCGATAGCGGCGCAGAACGCCGCGGTAGAGCCTTTCCCGTTGGAGCCCGTGATCACCACCGAGATCCGCTGCAGCCTGGCCCGATCAACCGCGAGGGCATGCAGCAGCTCCGCCATCCGCGCCAGGCAAACGCCATCGCCATATTTCGGAAGGTCGAACACTATAGCAATCCCATGGCGGAAAAGGTGTGGTGCCAGATTTTCAGGATCAGGTCGCCGCGATCGGATTCCTCCAAGAGCCGGATCGACGGGTTGGAATTCACTTCGATAATCCCAATCGCGTCCTGCTCCCCGCCGATATCGGTAAACAGGTCGACCGCGGCGACACGCAGGCCGAGGGTCCGCGCCGCCTTCCTCGCCACTATGACAGCCGCATCGGAGCGCGGCATCTCGATCTGCATCGTTCCTCCTGCGCTCAGATTCATCCGACCGGGAATTTCCCAGCACTCGCCTCTGGCGAGCACGGTGTCGAGCGACGTGTCATGTTCGGCAGAGGCCGGCGAAAGGCCGCGTGCTTGCAAAGCTGTGTTGTGCGCGACCAGGAGGTCGCGGATGGATGTGACACCATCGCCCACGATGACGGGCGGATATTTGCGCGCCGCATAGACCACTTCGTCATCCAGCAGAAAAATCCTGTATTCGATTCCTGATGTCACCGGCTGGATCAATATTGCGTCGTAGTGTCGTATAACATCCTGGACATATCGATTGAGCGATGCCGGGCCGTGAACGACTTGCGCAAAATCACCACGCGATCCCTGCAGGGGTTTGACGAACGCAGCTCCGCCCAATTTTCTGAAATAGTCCGATGCGTCGTCGCGCTCGTGGCCGGCCGGCCGATGAGCACGATGCCGGTCATGCAGGAAAAAATATTCGCCGCCCAGCGTCGCAATACCGGCGTCTTCAAGAATCCTGTTGGTGAAATATTTGTCCGATGCCAGCGTCGCGGCGGTGGCATTGTTTTGCGGATACCACGCGCATCGCCCGGCGCCGAAATGAATGGCTTTGGCTGGTGAAGCGACGCTGAAAACAAGTCCGCTGCCGCCGTCGAGGTCGCGAAATGCCAGCCCGAATTGCGCGCAGGCAAAGGCGGCATAGACCGACTGATCCGGATAGGAGCCGGGCTTTCCCGATCGAAATTCTCTGGGGCTTCGCATGCAATATCCGGTGGGCTGACGCTCGAAGTGCTCTTATCCCTAACGAAATTTTCGACGGGCGACGGCAATTAATTGCCTGATCGATGTCGATTTCAGCAAGTTAATTGCGTGAGTGGCGATCTTGCGATGACGCCGGTGTCGAACCATTTCGTGTGATCAGTCGACACCTATTTTGAACCTTCAATTATGCGTCAAGTCCGGTTGACTATCTCCGATATTGGCGTACGTGAAGTGCGAAATCCCTGCAAAATCCTCGGGTGTTGCGGGGATTTTGCCTGTTTTCTGCCCCGCAATTCAATCCTTCTACATTATAGCAAGCGGAAAAACCAAAACTCATGAGCGCCTTCCATAGAGAGAAAGTTCTTTCTGTCCGGCATTGGACCGATACGCTTTTCAGCTTCACCGCCACCCGCAATTCCGGCTTTCGATTCCTCAACGGACAGTTCGCGATGATCGGCATCGAGGTCGACGGTCGCCCGCTGCTGCGCGCCTACAGCATGGCGAGCGCCAATCACGAGGAGGCGCTGGAATTTTTTTCGATCAAGGTCGCCGACGGGCCGCTGACCTCAAAGCTTCAGCAGATCAAGGAGGGCGATACCATCCTGGTCGGTCGCAAGGCGACGGGTACGCTGATTGCCGACAATCTGATCCCGGGCCAGCGCCTGCTGTTGCTGTCGACCGGAACGGGCCTCGCGCCATTCGCGAGCCTGATCAAGGACCCCGAAGTGTACGAGCGGTATGAAACCATCGTGCTGGTTCACGGCTGCCGGCAAGTCTCCGAACTGGCCTATGGCGAAGAACTGGTGGCGAGATTGCGCGACGACGAATTGTTCGGACCGCTGTTGACCGACAAGCTCAAGTATTATCCGACCGTCACCCGCGAGCCGTTCCGCAACCGCGGCCGCATCACCGATCTCATCACCTCGGAACAATTGTTCAACGATCTCGATCTGTCGCCGCTGGATATCGATACCGACCGCATCATGATGTGCGGCAGCCCGGGCATGCTGGAGGAGTTGCGCCAGATGTTCGAGGCGCGCGGCTTTCTCGAAGGCAGCCACAGCGAGCCCGGCCATTTTGTGATCGAGAAGGCGTTCGTGGAGCGCTGATCTGTCTCACTCGTCGTCCCGGACAAGCGATCGCGATCCGGCACGACGATAGAAAGAGGCGGTCCCTTTCGCGACCCGCGTCCGC
>Ga0210396_10004808_pt1 | contig 13154 bp, 12 predicted proteins | sample IncBWH17OmetaG_FD_155466 | JGI IMG/M metagenome (GOLD analysis project Ga0210396, IMG submission 155466) | Forest soil microbial communities from Barre Woods Harvard Forest LTER site, Petersham, Massachusetts, United States - Inc-BW-H-17-O ...
GGCACGCGCGCGAATCTCGATGCGGAGTATCGCTGGTATGTCGATCCGCTGGATGGCACGACGAATTTTGCGCATGGTTTTCCGTACTTCTGCGTGTCGCTCGGGCTGGAGCATCGGCCGCCGGGGATGGTACCCGATCAGGATGGCGAGATCGTCGCAGGCGTGATCTATCAGCCGGTGCACAACGAGCTGTTCGTGGCGGAGAAGGGAAGCGGCGCCTATCTGAACGGGCGTCAACTGCATGTATCCAAGACGACGCATCTGCAGGAGGCTCTGCTGGCCACGGGCTTTCCCAGCCACAAGCGGCACGAGAATCCGAACATCCACTTTTATCAGCAGCTCACGCTGCGCTCGCATGGAGTGCGGCGCGCGGGTGCGGCGGCGCTCGATTTGGCATACACGGCTGCGGGCCGCTTCGATGGGTACTGGGAGTTCAACCTGAACCCCTGGGACACTGCGGCGGGTGCGCTGATGGTGACCGAGGCGGGCGGGATGATGACCCGGTTCGATGGCAGTCCGTTCCGGCTGGAGAGCAGCGAGATTCTGGCGACGAATGGTTTGCTGCTGCCGGAGCTGCAGAGTTTCTTCGAGGACATGTTCGCGGGCCGAGACATTGAGCCGGTGCCGACGGCTGCGGAGTTCGCTGCGCGACGAAAGGCCTTCCAGGGCTAGGAGGGTCGGCATTCCCTTCGAGCGAGCCTGGAATTGGCCTTGAGGCAGCCGATGGAGCGACCTCTATGCTTTCATCTTTTGATTTGTTTTACCGGTCAGCTCTCCGCAGACATCAATGGATCGTTGTTGCCCTGATTTGCTCAACTTGTTCTGTATTCGGTCAGGCTGCAGCATGCCCGTCTCTCCCTGCCCCTGTGGCGACGGAGGCAGACAAAGCGTACAGCGAAGAGCGCTATGCGGACGCGGAAAACCTCTATGTGAAGGCACTCGCGCAACGGCCGAAGGATATCGAATTGGCCGCTGCACTTGTCCGGACGTTGCTGCGGGAAGAGAAGATTTCACAGGCCTCCGCTCAAGTAAACGATATTTTCCCAGAGAATTCGCGGTCCGCTGTCACGCTCACCGCGTTGGCCGAGGTTCAGTTACGACAGGGCCTGCCCTGGCTTGCGATGAAATCCGTTGATGCAGCCCTGGCCAGCAATCCTTGCAATGCACGCAGCCATCTCGTTCGAAGCCGCGTACTGCGGCTCGACTCGATGTACGCCTCGGAGCGCGAGGAGATTCAGCGTGCTTACGACATCGATCCGGCGGATCCCGATATCCAGCACGCATGGAAAGATGTCGTGTCATCGGCGAATGAAGTCAAGAGCATTGACCAGTCGGGCAGTGCAATGGGCGATCTCGACCTAAAGGCTCGGCAAATTGCGACGGCGTCCGTTCAATCGCTGATGTCACGGCTCTCGGAAAACTCACAGACCTGTCGGGTTCTACCGGCTATTGGCTCTGCGACATTGCCGCTTCTGGCTTCTATAGAAGACAAGAAGCGGCATATCTACCGCTATCAGCTTGAAGTGCAATTAGCGCAAAGCAAGGCCAAATTGCTAGTGGATACAGCGGCTTCTGGCCTCTACATCAGCAGGTCGCTGGCCGAACAGAATAACTTGAATGCGGATGCCGGTGCTCCACAGGACACAGTACACGTCGATGAGGTAAACATTGGTCCGCTGGAGTTTCATGACTGCACGGTAGGAGTGAGCGATACATCGTTCCCGGACAAGGCGGACGGCATCATCGGCACGGACCTCCTCGCTTCCTATCTGATTGCTCTCGATTTCCGATCAAAGCGACTCACACTGGCGCCGTTGCCTACACAGCCCGGTTTATTGCCGGAAGACCGTTCTGCGCCGCGCGAACTCAAGGATTTTCTTCCGGTCTATCGTCGGCGGCAATATTTGCTTCTTCCTATCACGCTCGACAACAAGTCGCGTACATTATTCGTTCTCAATTCGTTCTCGGCACCGGCATGCCCTACACCGCCATGACCTCCGAGGTGGCATACTCTCTCTCCAATCTCAAAACAGATTCGGCGCGGACCGCGTCCGGAGCGAAAGAGGAGTTCTATCGCGACACGTTCGATTTGCAGTTGGCGAACCTGCCGCTGATCCAGCATCGCCGGATCGTGAAATTCGATCTTTCCGCGTTCGATCAGACTGCCGGATTCCAGGTAGCGGGGGTATTGGGGCTCGATATTCTGCATTCGCTGGTTTTGCATCTGGATTACCGCGATGGGCTGGTAAAGTTCGATCTCGCGGATAAGGAGCTTGTTCCGGTGAAGACGAATGGAACCTCATTCTCCATGGAGATAAACGGAGCGAATTAAATGAGGACGATGAGGCGCCGATGCCCGCGACGAGGCGCGCCAAACACTACCTGCGGATGGGGCTGCCGGAGCCGCGCTTCCGCGGAGTTGAGACGGCATCGCGGAAGAAGAATGCTGCTACAATCAAGGGTATCCCGCACTGGAGAACGTTTCATGGCTTACATCATCGCAGAACCCTGCATCGGTACCAAGGACTCAGCTTGCGTCGATGCCTGCCCCGTCGACTGCATTCATCCGAAGAAGGATGAGGGTGACTACGCCGCTGCGGACCAGCTGTTTATCGATCCGGTGGAATGCATCGACTGCGGCGCCTGCGTCCCGGTATGCCCGGTCTCGGCCATCTTCGCTGGTGATGACCTGCCGGAGAAGTGGGCCAGCTATACGGAGAAAAACGCCGCACACTTTGGCCGCTAATCCCGCACGTTTTTTCGCCAACGCGCAGCCTTCGGGTTGCGCGTTGCTGTTTCTAACGCAAAAGCACGGATACAGTACGGAGAGATCCGCTCCGTCTGGCGGGCACTCGAATGCGTGTAACCGACGATGAACGCTGAGGCCATCGTGCTGCGAACCTGGCCCATCCGCGAGGCCGACCAGATTGTGGCGCTGTTTACGCGCGAGTTTGGGAAGGTGAAGGGCGTGGCGAAGTCGGCTGCGAAGAGCCGCCGGCGGTTTGGGGGTGCGCTCGAACCGATGACGCATGTGCGCGCGAGCTTTGTCGAAAAGCCGCGACAGGAGCTGGTGCGGCTGGACTCCTTCGAGATCGTCCGCTCACCGCTTTCGGTTGCAGTGGATTACACGCGGCTGAGCGCGCTGGCGTTCTTCGCCGAGGTGATCGACGAGACGCAGCCGGATCATGATCCGAACGACGCGGTTTTTCGCCTGGTGCTGTCGGTGCTGGAAGCGGCGGAGACAGGTGGTGTGTGGATGCCGGTGACATATTTCGCGCTGTGGATGACGCGGCTGATGGGGTGGCTGCCGGAGCTCAAGCGCTGCATGATTTGCGGGGAGGCGCTGGAGGGGGCTCCCGCGTATTTTCATGCGTTGTCGGATGGGCTGGTATGCGTGCACCACAGGCGGCTGGCTTCCGGAACGCTGAGCGCGGAGTCGCTGCGGCTGGCGGCGCAGATCTTCCATGCACCGGCGGGTGCGTTGCTGGAGGAGCCGTGGCCGCGGGAGCGGGCGCGCGATCTGCGGCGATTTTCTGTGCAGACGCTGGAGCGGCATCTGGAGCGCCGGCTGACCAGCGCGGCGGCGCTGGTCAAGCTGGGCGGCTGAGTGCTGCCGCACCGGGGACTGGCCGTCCGGGCGATTGGCCTGCGGCGCGTTCCTGTGGGATTCGCTCCGTTGTCGTTCACACTGGGATTTGTGGGCGACCGTACAAACGGCAGATCCTTCGCTTCGCTCAGGATGAGAAGAGCTGCTAGCGTTCGACGTGTTCGACGGGATGTTCCTCGCGCGTCGCGACAGGGTCTGGGAGTTCGGGAGGGCGCGATGTCATTAAGCGAAAGACGCGCTCCCGCGCCTCTTCGCGTTCTACGAAGCGGCGGCGGCCGATCAGCAGATCCTGCAGCGAGACATAGCCGCGCGGCTGCTTGGTGCCGCGATCGAGCACGGCGAGACGTATGTGGCCGGTGGTCGCCATCCGCTCGGCCGCGCTGCGGCAGGTCTCGTCGCCGAAGGTGTAGACCGGCGGCAGCTCGGTAAGGGCAGGGGCATGCTCGTCTGCAACATCGGTCATCGCGTCTTCAACGCTAACCATCTCCAGGGGATCGACACCGTACTCGCGGGTGAGGTGATGGCCGCGGCGGCCGAGCTTTTCCGTGAGGATGGAGCGCGGCATGATGAGCGATGTGATGGTATACGCGGCGATGCAGGCGGCGACCAGCGGCAGGAGCGCTGGCAGCACGTGCGTGAGCTCGATGGAGAAGACGATGGCGGTGAGCGGCGAGCCGAGTGCGCCGGCCAGCATGGCACCCATGCCGAGCAACGCCAGCGTGCCTTCCGGCATGTGCAGCAGGTGAGCTGAGAGTGCGCCAAGGGACGCGCCGATCATGAGCAGCGGGGCGAGGACGCCGCCTGAGGTGCCGGAGCCGAGGGAGAAGGCCCACATGAGCGATTTGAAGACGATGACGCCGAAGATGAGCGCAAGCGTGGCGTGCCCCGCGAGCAGGACCGCGATGTTGTCGTAACCGACGCCGAGGCCGTGAGGGAAGAAGAGACCGCCGACACCGACGCCGAGGCCGCCGATGGCGGGCCACCACATCCAGTGCACGGGCAGTTTGCCGAAGAGGTCTTCGAAGCCGTACATCATGCGGCTGAGCGCGGCGGCAGCCAGGCCGATGAGCCCGCCCAGCGCCGCTGCGAGCAAGGTGAAGCGTACGCCGTGGGGGATCGCTTCGGCAGAGAGCGGGAAGAGCGGTCCAGCGCCGAGCCAGAGGACGCGCAGCACGGCGGCGGTGACGCTGGCGAAGGCCACGGGAATCAATGAGCGGGGGCGCCATTCGAAGAGAAGCAGCTCCACTGCGAGCAGGACTGCGGCGAAGGGTGCGGCGAAGGTGGCGGACATACCTGCTGCAGCTCCCGCGACGAGCAGCGTGGTGCGTTCCGCATGGGTGAGCTTGACCCACTGCGCCAGGAGCGATCCGAAGGCGCCGCCGGTCATGATGATCGGACCTTCCGCGCCAAAGGGGCCACCTGATCCGATGGCAATGGCGGCCGAGATGGGCTTGAGCACGGCGACGCGCGGCTGGACACGAGCGCCATTTAGCAGGATGGCCTCGATGGCCTCGGGGATACCGTGGCCGCGAATCTTGTCTGAGCCGTAGCGCGCCATGATGCCAACGATGATGCCGCCCACGATGGGCACCAGCACCATCCAATAGCCGAGCGGGGAGCCCGCCGGCCCAACCATCGCGAGGCTGAAGCGGTGGTAGTAGAAGAGATTGGTGAAGAACGCAATGGCCCGCAGCAGGAGGACCGCGAGCGCGGCGCCGCCGCTGCCGACGATGATGGCGAGCGCGGAGATCAGCCAGACGCGCCGGGTCAAATTGAAATCGCGGAGCGCGGGAGTGAAATCGCGGAGTGTCGAGGTATGGCTCGTCATCGCGCACTCCTTGCGGCGGTACGCGGTGCAGGCGGCGCGGCCGGATCGCGGTCCTGCTCCCAGTGCTCGATCTGTGTCAGAGCCTCGATCAGTGTGGGACCCATCACCTCAAGCTCGCTGCGGTGGTGGGCGGCCAACTTGTGGAGCAGCCGCGCGCCCCGGGCTGTGATCCGCAAGAGGACACGGCGGGCATCGGTTTCGTCGCTGGTCCGCTCGAGCAGGCCTTCTTCCACAGATCGGTTGGCGAGCTCGACCACGCTGTTGTGCCGCAGACCGAGACGCTCGGCCGCGTACGCGATGGTGGGCGCTGCGCCGGCGGGCGCCCCGGCAATTTGCAGCAGCAACTGGTGCTGCTGCGGCTGCAGCCCGGCCGCGTGGGCGGCCTGCTCACTGAATTGCACGAAGCTGCGAAGGCGATAACGAAATTCCGCCAGGCGCTCGATCAGTGCGTCAGAGGCCGTTTTTCCCTCTTTCATATATATATCGTATCACGACATATTAGCTTCTGGATGCCCACCCGTGTTGCACTGGCGTGGGTCTGCTAGGGTGGCGGCATGTTGCGCGCTTTCGCTCTTCTCTGCACGCTATTCGTTTCGCCTTCAGGCATCGCGCAGTATCCGCCTGCCAATGCGAAGTGGAACCAGCCCGTGCCTCCGTTCCGGATTGCGGACAACCTGTACTACGTGGGTGCTGAAGGGGTGGCTTCGTACCTGATCACGACGCCGGCGGGCGACATCCTGCTGGACACGGGCTTTCGCGAGACGGTGCCGCTGGTGGAGGCGAGCATCCGCAAACTGGGCTTTCGGGTGGAGGACGTTCATATACTGCTGGTCAGCCATGGCCACTACGACCATGCCGGCGGCATGGCGGCGATGAAGGCTGCGACGCACGCGCGTCTGCTGGTGAGCCCAGGCGAGGCGCCGATGCTGGAACACGGTGACAAGGACGACTTCGCCTGGGGCGCCAAGTATGCCTATTCGCCGGCGACGCCGGACGGCCTGCTCAAGGATGGAGTGCCGGTTCGACTAGGCGGCGTGGCGATGACGCCGCATTTCACTCCGGGGCATACCAAGGGGTGCACGACCTGGACCATGACGGTCGACGATCACGGGGTAGCGCGACATGTCGTCTTCGCGTGCAGCCTCTCCGCGCCGGACTATCAGGTGGTCAACAATCCGAAGTATCCGAACATCCTGGCGGACTTTACCGCGAGCTTTGCGACCATGCGCGCACTGCCTTGCGACATCTTCCTGGCTGCCCATCCCTGGGAGTTCGAGCTCGACGGCAAACGCGCGGAGCTCGTGGCCCATCCGTCCAGCGCTACGAATCCGTTTGTCGATCCGGCGGGGTATCGCGCGTACATTGACCGATCGGAAGCGGCCTTGAAAGAACGCGTTGCACAACAGACAGCGAGTTCAGGAAAACACTCCTAGCAATCGAGGCGACCGCCGCGTCGTATACTGCTGGTATGTCTATCGTGCGCAATATTGCCGGCGTCGCCAAGGGCATGTCTATCACCTTCGGTGAGATGTTCAAGCCGACCGAGGTGGAGAACTATCCGGACGGGCCCGGGCCATATCGCGGCGCGCACTTTCAGGATCGCTTCCGCGGCGCGCATGTGCTGCAGCGCGATGAGAACGGCCTCGAGAAGTGCGTCGCATGCTTTTTGTGCGCAGCGGCCTGCCCCTCCAATTGCATTTACATCGAGGCGGCGGAGAATACGGAAGAGAAGCGCATCTCGAGCGCAGAGCGGTACGCGAAGGTCTACAACATCGACTACAACCGCTGCATCTTCTGCGGGTATTGTGTCGAAGCGTGCCCCACGGATGCAATCACGCATGGACACGGTTTCGAGCTGGCTACGCTGAACGCCACCACCCTGATCTATCGCAAGGAAGACATGCTGGTGCCTGAGCATAACTTGCCCGGCGACACCGAGGCGCATTCGGACGCTACGAAGTAGTTCCCTGCGCCGTAACCGAACTAGTATTCCGCCTGCTCTCCTTTGGCCGGAATCGAAGTCGGCACACCTGGAATGCCAGCGTAGGTGATGAGCAGCACGACAGGTTCATCACCGGCTTCGCCGCGGTGAACGTCGTCGACCGATTCGGCAAATGCTTCGCCCTGATGAACCACCCGGGTTTTGCCGCTGGCCTTATCGTGCAGCGTCAGCGTACCCGAGAGCACATAGGCCGCGTTTGGAAAGGGATGGGTGTGCCACGGCAGCACCGTGTGCGCTGCAAGGGTGATCTTGAGCATGGTGAGCTCCGGGCGGCCCTTTGGATACTGCGTGTACGGCTTGCCGTTCCAGGATTGGTCTGACTGCAACAGAACCTGCCGCTGAGCGGATGCAACTTTAGCCGCGCCAGCCTGACCGTATGCGCCGGACAGAGATGTTGCGGCGAGGACGACAGTGAGTGCTCCGATGCGATAGCGAATCATGTGGCTGTCTCCGTGGTGGGAATCTATGGTGCGGTGATCTAACCTCGTCGGGAATCGAGGCGGAAGGCTCTCCTGCCCTGCCAACATGGATGCTGCCAGCACTGAGAAGGACTCTAGGTGGGGGTTTTCAATAGCAGGTAGCCGCCCGCAAGGCCGAAGAGCAGATCGGGCGACCAGGCCGCAAGGAATGCCGGCAGCATGTTCACGTTGCCCATGGCCTCAAAGGTTCCGGCGACGACCCAGTACGCGATTGCTACAGCAATGGCGGCTGCAATGCCGGTGAGGGAGCCGCGCTTGCCCATCGAAAGAGCGAACGGCACCGCGAGGATCGCCATGATCAGCGTGATCAGCGGATAGGCGATCTTGTGATCGAGCTGCACGCGCAGCCGCATGGTGTCGAAGCCGCTCTGCCGCAGGTCATGGATATAACGCGAGAGCTCGATGAAGCTCATCTCCGATGACTGGCGGTTTTCTTTCTTGAAGTAGGAGGGCCGCTCGGTCAGGGTGGCGAAGGTGCTCAAGGAGAAGCGATCGTAGCTGCTGATGGCTTCGCCCTGGAAGTGCCGGTCCCACCCATCCTCGAAGATCCACTGATTCAGGTGTGGGTCCCAATGAGCGGTGTCGGCAAAGATGCGCCGCGTCAGGGAGAAGCTGTCCGGATCGAATTCGAAGAGGGAGATATTGGCGAAGCGGTCGTGATCCGGATCGAAGAACTGATAGTAGTAGATGCGGCCGGGCTTGCCGGGCTGCTGCTCGCCGAAGATCCATTGCTGGTCGGGACGCAGGAAGGTTTGCGCGGGCTTGCCCTTGATAACGCTCAACAGGGCCTCCTGCCTGCGGTTGGCGCCGGGGAGATAGCTCTCGTCGAACAGGAAGAGGCCGGCCGCGAGCACGCCGGCGATCAGCAATACGGGCACGATGACGCGGTAGATGCTGATGCCAGTGGCCTTCATGGCGATCAGCTCGCTGGAGCGGTTGAGCACGCCAAATGTCACCAGCACGGCGACGAGTACCCCGAGCGGCATGAGGGTGTAAATCATGCTGGGGATGAGATTGAAGAGATAAGCGCCGACCGTCACCAGGGGCGTGCGGTTGCGGATGATGTCACCGAGCCGCTCGAAGAAGGTGAAGACGAGCATGATCATCACGAATGAGACCAGCACCATGGCGAAAGTGGAGAGGAATTCGCGGAGGACGTAGTCGTCCAGAATGAGGGGAAAGCTGCGGCGGCCAGAGCGCTCGCGAAGACGGGTCGAGTCCAAGAGTGGCAGCCGGGGCCTTGGTACTTTGCTGGCCGCCCGCGTGCTGCTGAAGATGAATGCGAAGGGCGCGACGCCGCCGCGGCTGAGCAGTCGCAGAAGGATGAGGCCGAAAGCAGCAAAGATGATATTGGCCGCCCACACGCCGAGAAACGGGCTGATCTTGCCCTGTCGCGCCAGCGACACACCCGTCAACGAGAGGAAGTAGTAGACGAAGACCAGCGCGATCGTGATCACAAAGCCGGCGCTCTTGCCGCCTCGGCGGGAGGAGAGTCCGAGTGGTACGCCGACCAGCATCAGGACAAGACAGGATGCCGGAAAGGCGAGACGTTTATAAAACTCGATGCGATACCAATGCGCGCCGGGCTGCTGGGATTTCCGGTACAGCTCCATGGTCGACATGGCCAGCACGGGCGCGTCCGCGTGGCTGATATGCGTGTCTTCCTGGTTGCCGACCTGCAGTGGAAGATCCGCTTCCGCGAAGGTGGAGACGGTGTATTGATTTGGATCGTTGCTCGCAAACTCGTGGCGCGTGCCATTGCGCAGCCGCATGCGCAGTTCGCCGTTGCCGTCATTGACCACGGTGGCCTGTGCGGCGGTGATGATGAGGGGCGAGGCGGGGTTGGTGAGGTCGGCCAGGAAGACGTGCTGCCACTGAGATGCGCCTACGGAGCCACGCACGTTCTGCACGTAGAGCACGTAGTTCTTGAAGTCTTCGTAGAAGACGCGGGGCTGGATTTCAAAGGAGGCCTGTGAGGTCTTCAACGCGTTCTCGAGCTCGAGAAGCGCTTCGGCCGCTTTGGGGGCGAGATAGAGCGCATTCAGGAGCGAAACTCCCCAGCCAAGGATGGCGACGAGCGAGACGATACCGACGAAGCGCCAGACGCCGATGCCGGCGGCACGCATCGCGGTGATCTCGCTGTCCGCAGCCATCCGGCTGAGGCCGAGCAACACGCCGACCAGCACCGCCATGGGGATCGTCATGGTGAAGGTGTTGGGCAGGGTGAAGAGGAAGATCTCGCCCATGCTGGCCAGCGATGCGCTCTCCCGCACAATCACGCCCAGGATGTCCGCGAGCGGGCGCATGAAGAGAATGAAGGTGAACAGCGCGCCACCGATGAGGGCGTGCGAGATGACCTCGCTCAGAATGTAGCGTCTTAAGATGCGCACGGCAGCCGGCCTGCGCTTAGTTTACAGGGGCAGAGCTAGCGGGCGTGCCGATACACGAGATCGAGCAGCTCGTCATACATGGCGCTGGCGCTGTCGCCACCGTCGCGAATCGCCATGGTGGCGCAGTGTTCCAAGTGATTGCGCATCAGCAGGCGGCTGACGCCGCGCAACGCCTCCTGCACGGAGGCAATCTGCACCAGGATGTCTGCGCAGTAGCGCTCCTGGTCGACCATCGACTCGAGTCCACGAACCTGCCCGGCGATACGCCGCAGCCGGCGAACGGCCGCGGTCTTGAGCTCGGGATCGACGGCGACTGCCAGCTTTTCGGCCGGGTTGCATGCGGCCAAAGACTTTTGCGGTGCCGATGGCTTCTGTGCGGCGCGGGTTTTGCTCTGACTCATACTGTCCTCCAGCGTCGCAGACGCAGACTGTTCAGCAACACACTTACGGAGCTCAGAGCCATGGCGGCGGCGGCCACGGCCGGCGAGAGCAGAATGCCGAAGGCGGGGAAGAGAACGCCGGCAGCGAGCGGCACGGCCAGCAGGTTATAGCCGGCGGCCCAGCCCAAATTCTGCTTCATGACGCGGCGAGTGGACCGTGCCAGCTTGAGCGCGGCCACCATGGCCGCAAGATCGCTGTGCAGCAGGATGGCGTCACCCGCCTCGCGTGCCAGCTCGGTGCCCGATCCCATGCTGATGCCGGAGTCGGCCTGCGCGATGGCGGCCGCGTCGTTGATGCCGTCGCCCACCATCAGGACGCGCGCACCACGCCGCTGCAGCTCGCGGATTCGTTCGAGCTTCTGTTCCGGGGAGAGCGCGGCATAGACTTCGCGGATGCCGAGCGTCTCGGCAAGTGGCTGCGCGGAGGCCGCGGTGTCCCCGGTGAGCATGACGGGTTCGAGATGCAACTCGCGGAGAGCGGCTATAGTGCTGACCGCATCCGTGCGAAGGGCATCGCGGCATAGGAGAGTGCCTGCATATGCGCCGGCATGAGCGATGTGCAGCGGTGTCGCGCCAGCTTCGAGGGGCAGTGCCGGTATCGCGATGCCGCGCTGCTCCAAGATGCCGCGCTGCTCAAGGATGCCGCGCTGCTCGAGGAGGCGCGCATTGCCGGCGAGCACCTGCACGCCATTGACGGTGGCTTCGAGTCCCATGCCAGGGAGGGCCTGAAAGCCTTCGATGGGAAGCAAGGTGAGGGCGCGCGCCTCCGCGGCGCGAAGCACGGCGCGGGCGAGCGGATGTTCGGAGCGCTGTTCCGCAGATGCGGCGAGCTGCAGCAGGCGGTCCTCGGTCCAACCTGGCGCGGGTGCGATGTTTACGACGCTCGGCTTGCCTTCGGTGACTGTGCCGGTCTTGTCCATCAGGACCGTGTCTACCGTTGCCAGCCGTTCGAGCGCTTCGCCGCCTTTGAAGAGGATGCCGAGCTGCGCGCCGCGCCCGATGGCAACAGTGAGAGCGGCCGGCACTGCCAGTCCCATGGCGCAGGGGCAGGCGACGACCAGAACAGCGACTGCAATAGCGAAGGCGCGGCTGACATCGAAGAAGGACCAGGCAAGAAAGGTGGCGACGGCGAGCGCGATGATGGCGGGCACGAAGATGGCGCTGACGCGATCCGCGAGCTGCTGCATCGGTGCGCGCGAGGACTGCGCCTCTTCGACGAGGCGCAGAATCTGGCCCAGCCGGCTCTCTGCGCCGATGGCGGTGGCGCGGTATTCGACGGCACCGTCGTAATTCAAGGAACCGGCGATCAGCGTGTCGCCGACGGATTTCGCGACCGGCTGCGATTCGCCTGTGAGCAGTGATTCGTCCACGCTGGTAGCGCCGCGAAGCACGGTGCCGTCGACGGAGACGCGCTCCCCGGGACGGAGGACAACGACATCGTCCGGCAGGACGGTGGCTGTGGGCACGCTTAGCTCGCGGCCATCCTTGAGGATGCGTGCTTCGGAGGGCTCGAGCTCCGCCAGGGTGCGGACCGCGTCCAGCGCGCGCTTGCGTGCACGCGTCTCCAGCCAGTTGCCCAGCAGCAGAAACCCGAGGATGAAGAGCACCGAGTCGTAGTAGAGATCGGGACGTATGTGATGACGGAGGAGCAGCGCGGACCAGAGTGTCGCCACCGCGGAATAGCCGAAGGCTGCGAGGGTGCCCAGCGCAACCAGCGTGTGCATGTTGGTGCTGCCGTGGCGTGCTGCCTGCCACGCGCGCCGATAGACTGGCGCTCCCGCGGTGAGCATGCCGAGCAGGGTCACCACACCCAGGGTGAGCGCGAATGGAGTGCCGTGGGCCGCGGGATGCATGCTGGCCAGCATGACTGCGATAGCCGCGGCAATCGTCAGGAGCGCGATCACGAGGAGGCGCCGACCCTGCGCGGCGGGCGTGTGTTCATCTGCGTGGGGAAGGTTGTCGCCGGCCTGCCGGGGAAGATCGGCCTGGTAGCCAGCTTCATCGACGACGGCGACGAGGTCGCGCGGCGAAGACAGCGCGGGCTCATACATCACGCGCGCGGAGTGCGCCAGCAGATTCACTGTCGCGTCGCGCACGCCGGGAGCGCCGCGCAGGGAGCGCTCCACATGCGTCTGGCAGGCAGCACAGGTCATGCCGTGAATCGGCAGGACGACCGTCTCGATCGCCGTTTCTACCGGCTGACTAGCAGCAGTATTCTGCGGCGTGGCTGTCGCCGATGAGCTATTCGACATGATGCGCCTCAAAGCCGGCTTTGCGAATGGCGTCCAGATACGTCTCGGGTGAGGAAGCGTCGGTGTGGAGTCGTGCTGCACCGACTCGTACTTCGTCCACCTTCGTTCCCGGGACCTGATTCAGCACGCGGGTGACGCGCTGTACGCATGCTCCGC
>Ga0210396_10004809_pt1 | contig 13150 bp, 4 predicted proteins | sample IncBWH17OmetaG_FD_155466 | JGI IMG/M metagenome (GOLD analysis project Ga0210396, IMG submission 155466) | Forest soil microbial communities from Barre Woods Harvard Forest LTER site, Petersham, Massachusetts, United States - Inc-BW-H-17-O ...
GAACGCAAAGCGGTATAACTGGGCTGTTCTGCACAAACCCGGTGGTAGCGCTACCTGGCACGACTTCATCACGAACCGTCACGTCATAGCACCCGGCGGGCGTAGGAGATGGCGCCGGTGGACCTGGAGGAGGAGTAAAGCCTCCGCTACCGCAGGATGTCAACAGCAACAGGAGAGAGACAATGCCGCCCAATGCGGCCATTCTCACCAAGCGGGACTTGCGTCCTCGACGTGAGCGCCGGCCGCAGCACCCAGCGTTCAGAAGAGCCACAGGCCACGGTGTCAGCCACAGTGTGTACAGCAAAGCTTGGTGTTGCGTTCCGACGATTACTGTCCCGGTAGCTCCTCCCGTTGTGTGAATCAGGAGTGTTACCAATTGAGGATCCTGCTCCAGCGTGATTTGCTGGGGCGACGATTCACACGTAATGCCTATAGTCGACGCATCTATGACACGATTGGTGTTCCGATCCTTTACGGTAAGTCCAGTGCAAGTAAAAAAAACTAAGATCGGATTCGTCGCTCCGTAGATCGGCACTCCATTCTGTTGCAGCGTTTGGCCTGCGAAGATGGTCGGCAGGGGCGGGGGTAGATTCAATAACCTCAAATTCAAGGTGGCCTGGCCCTGCCCTTGCTGCCCAGAGGTGTCGGTCGCAGTGACCGTCAGATGGTAAGTGTAATTCCCTAGGTTCCCCGCGCCTGTAAATGGATGCGTTTCATCAAAGTGCCCGCTCTGCACTGTTATAGGAGGGCTACCGTCCCCCCAGTCCATAGTGGTGCTTAGCTGCTCACCGTGCGAATCGGTGCAGGTGGCCGTAGCTTCATAGACGTTCGAAGCCTGCCCGTCCACCGCGTTCAAGCTTATCAAGGTGCACGTTACCGTAAGCGCCGAGTTCACCGTCTGCGTTATCTGAGCACTGCTGGGCGAGAAGTTGTTATCTCCGCTATAGCTGGCCTTGATGAGATCCCGACCCACTGGCAGCGACTGGGTGGTGCATGTGGCCACTCCTCCGACTAGGTTTATCGGCCTGGGACATTCCGAAATTGGATTTCCGTTACTGGTAAAGGTGACCGTCCCCGTCGGCATGAGCCTTTCCGGGTTAAGAGGGCTGACGGTGGCTGTGAAAGTGACCAGATCGTTAAAGTTGGAAGGATTCTTTGATGATTGCAACACAGTTTGGCTGTTACCAGCGTTCACCACCTGGATCAGCTGGTTCATACTGCCAGTGAAGTTAGCGTCACCACTGTAGACGGCATTGATTGGATCCGAACCCGCGGGCAACGATTGTGTCGTACAGGTCGCCGTCCCTCCAACTAGAGTTACCGCAGTGGAACACTCCGGAATAGGGTTCCCGCTAGTAGTAAAGGTAACAGTCCCAGTGGGTGCAAGCGGGCCCGGGTTGACGGCGGTCACTGTGGCAGTGAGAGTGACTGGGCTGCCTAAGTTCGACGGGTTCTGAGACGACCGCAAGGCCGTATTGCTGTTGCCTTTGTTTATAATTTGGGTCAGCTGAGCCATGCTGGGACCGTAATTGCCGTCGCCACTATAGCTAGCCTTGATGAGATCTGGGCCGGCGGCCAATGATCGAGTGTTACAAGTGGCCACTCCGTTTACCAGATTCACCGGGTTGGGACACTCGGGAATTGAAATTCCATTAGCAGTGAAAGTTACAATGCCAGTTGGCGTAGGCTGGCCCGGGTTGACGGCTGAAACCGTCGCTGTAAATGTCACCAAATTGTTGACGGTCGATGGGTTTTGCGACGACTGTAAGGTTGTCATGCTGTTGCTGAGCCCCACGGTCTGAGTAAGTTGGCCGCAGCTCGCCGTGAAATTGCCGTCGCCGCTGTAGCAAGCTTTGATCTGATCCGCACCTACGGGTAACGACCGCGTCGTGCATGTCGCAACGCCATTCACCAATCCTATTGGGTTGGGGCACTCGGGGATCGGAGCATTGTTGCTGGTGAACGTCACCGTACCGGTGGGTGAGAGCGGACCCGGACTAATGGCCGTTACCGTCGCAGTGAAGGTAACCGGTTGGTTCACCATCGACGGATTCTGTGAAGATACTAGTGCCGTGTTGCTTCCGCCTTGATTGACCGTCTGGGCTAACTGCCCCGTGCTTGGATTGAAATTGCTGTCTCCGCTGTAGGCGGCCTTAAGCGCATCTGAGCCGGCCGGCAGGGATCGTGTCGTACAAGCGGCCGCTCCGTTCACAAGGGGCACCGGATTGGGGCATTCAGGAATTGGATTGTTGTTGTCAGTGAAGGTCACAGTACCGGTAGGCGAGAGCGGTCCCGGATTCGTAGCCGTCACTGTGGTTGTAAAGGTAACAGATTGGTTTACCGCGGAGGGATTGATAGATGACTGCAAGACGGTATTACTGTTTCCCTTGTTGACCTGTTGGGGAGGCGATAATACGCCCGTGCTGGGGGCAAACTCACCATCTCCTGGATAGCTGGTATTGATGGCGTGCGTACCGGCAACGAACGCCGCGGTGGGGGGACACGCTGCTTTCGAAACGCAAACTCCTTGCTGGACCAATGACGCAGAGCAGAATATTGTGCCGTTATCGGTGAAAGTAACATTTCCGGTAGGAAAGCTCCCATCGGCAGCGCACTGAGCACTTGAGCCATCTACCGTGGCCGTAAAGGTTACCGGGTCATTAACATTCGAAGGGTTCCTTGATGAATTGACTGTGGTTGTAGTTGGTATTCTTACTATCTGGGTTAGTGTGCCAGAGCTGGGATCATATGTGCCGTCTCCGCTATAGCTAGCTTGAATCAAGTCGGACCCGACCGGTAGAGATGTGGTTGTACATGGCGCTGAACCATTGTTCAAGTTGATGGGATGCGGACATTCTGGGATAGGATTGTGATTTGCCGTGAAGGTCACTGTTCCGGTCGGGATACCACCGCTGCCGGTTACCGTGGCCGTAAACGTGACGGGTTGATGTGGATTCGAAGGGTTCTGCGACGAACTTACAACAGTGGTGCTCGGAAGTCCAGTTGGTGTTCCAATTATCTGCATCGCGCCTGTTGGCTGAATGCCGTTATTAACCCAAGTCAAACCCCCGTCGTTGGAATATAGATCTAAGCCGGTGGCGCCCTGATTATTGTAGTTCCAACCCCACGATGTGTCCGCAGTGAGTAAGTCCGGACCGAGTACCATCCAATAATTCGTGTTTGGCCGGAGCGACAAACCGCTGATACCCATGATGGCGACTAGGCCACAACATCCTCCGAAGCTCTGCGACGAAGTTAGGTTGTGCCATATCTTCAATTGAGTTCCCGGCTGTCCGCCAGAATCCATGTACAGGGCAGCGTAAAATGTATCCGAGCCGGTAACTTGATTATTTACTGCTAGGTCAATTTCAGTAACCATGCCATTGGCAGTAACCTGGAATTCGTTCGCAGTGGTAAAGCTTTCCCCCAGCGCCCCAGAGCCTCCAAATGTCCAGGCAGTACAACAATTGTAAAGATTACTTCCGGATCCTAAGTTGCTGTACATTGTGACGGTAGGTTGGCGGGTGTGCCGGCTTAAATCATCTGGATTGCTCTTAGCGCTGGCATCGGCATTCACGGAAGCAGAGCAATTGAGGAACTGTCCCGAAGTAATCTGGTTAAGCCGCTCATCGACTCGCACCGCCGAGGGGACTAGACTGGCGTACCAAAATGTGCAATTGTCAATCGGATCAAGACGGACGCCACTTGTATTTGGTATTTTACTTCCCACCGTGCCCGCATCGGCGACGGCCGGAATCTCGTTCTCCAGCATCCCTGGAGGATCGCTTGAAATGCGCCCTGCTACAAACCCGGAACCTGCCGACGCCTGATGAAACTGGTTGTATTCCAACAGCATGTCGCCTTTTTGATCTCTAACTAACGATCCCATCCACCGCGAGTTCAAGTCGGGAGCAAATGTGCCCGACTGGAGCAAGACTAGCTCCGTTACAGAAACGGCTCGGGAACTCGTCGCAAGTTCATACCACCTGATACCCACATTACCGCTTGGAACCAGAGCGTCGTGATTGCAGAGCCAGTGTTGCTGCGCTCCATCGTTCCAGTAGACGAGACGATCGCTAAGACGGTCGCTCTTGAAGTTTGGTTCCCGGGCCGTTCCATAGGAAGCACAAGCAACGCCAAATCCCTGAGCGTTACACGCTAGATTGTACGTTGGCACTGGAATGAGAGCAGTGTTGTCCGCTCCGATTACAAAAGAATTCGACGAATTAGCGAAATCGGCATGGAAAGAATAAACCGACAAATGGGAGGTATCCACAATACCCACGCCGCCCATGAAGAACTCGTCTTGTCCAACGGGCGGCGGATTGGGTGAATCGACATCGGCCGGCAACAAACTGCTGTCATTGGAGGTCAGCCGAAGACAAATCTGTTCAGCTGTTGGATCTCCAGCGATAAGTTTCGTGCTGTTATAAGCACACAGTTGTGCTCCCTTAAACTCCAGGCCATTAACTGAGTAAACATCGTTGGCTTCGAAGTAGCCGGTAGACCAGATGCCCCATTTTGTATATTCAGCCGATTCTCCGTCCGGAGCGGCAAACTGGTACAGGTAGTAACTGCCTAAAGCGTCAGGCGTGGCAGAAATGGCGAGGCAAACAACATTCGGAGAACTCAGCACATTCTGTGTGAGAAGCCAGCGGTGCGCCATCCCATCCCAATGCACGCTGAGCTGGTCGCCACTGGCAGAAGCGCAAGACGTGTCAGGTAGCCCGGCCCCCCAAAGGTTAGTTGCGTTGATGGTTCCGCTCAAAGCGGCGCCATGCTTATCGAATATCTGATAGACAGGGCCAGCAGACTGAATGACCTGCGTATCGCCGACGGCGATGTCTACGTACGGAATAGAAAGGTCCGCGAAGTTGAAAAGGCTCGTTCTAATCCCAGGGACAGTGTGCCCAATGGCATAGCTCGACGGGGCGCCCGGTGAGCTCTGTTCGACGGGATCCACGGACAATCCCTGGCTCACTTCAGGTTGTGAAATGCGGTGAATGCCTCCAACTGCTGTTTGCATTTGAGGTTGAGAGGTTTGTGGCAGCTTTGCTAATTCTCTAAGCGGCGCCGAGATTCCGAACGCGACAGGATAATTGAGGATCGGATCCGTGTGCGCAGTCACATCAGACACGGTTCTGCTCGGCGCCATCGAAGTCGCTGCTGCACTCAAATGAAATATTGCTTTTGGCGTCGCAGCAGACCGTGGTTGTGCGAGCTGTGCCAAACTTAATTGTTCGGTCGCCGCAACAACTAAAAGTGTGAAGATCCACAACCGCTGCCACTTAATTGGAATATCGGCCCGGCGACAAAAATGGCATAAGTGCCGCTTGGAGGTGGCGCATTGAAGCGCACCGGCCCGCGAATATACCGATAGGGCCATCTACCTTCTCCGCGAAGTGGCGACTAGGCGAGAAGGTATTAAAGAGTAGTTGCGAATCTAGACAAAGTCAACTAAAAATCACCACAAGCGACAATAATAAGTCACATCTGTTTGTCAGTTTGGTGTAACTGAAATGTATCAGAGTGTAACAGCGTGTAACATGTCAGCCATTACTATCTCCCCCTCTTGCCACTCACGAGCCAGAATCCTTGAGCACTCTTGGCAAGCTGGATCTCCACCGAGTTAGTTTGGGGAGGGCGTTGCCTCCCAAAATATGTATATTCCATCCACTCGTCTGCATTCACCACAGCAGTGCTACCTTCAATCTTGATCATCCGTCGATTTCTGAACTCCACGATCACTGCCTTAAGGCCTGGAAGATTCCATGCTCTCCTAGTTTCGCTTTCTTGTGGCTTCGTCATTGATGGCCATACTTGCTTCAAGTTTCCGATATCCATGCTTGAGAAGGCAGATGCGTACCTATCCAAAGCGGCAAAGACCGCCTCTTCGTCGGGATTCACAAGCCGGTGTTTGTCTTCCTCTTCAGTCTCCACGATTGTGGAGACTGAAGTTTTAGGGCCGGGAACTGTCCGGAAGAAAACGAAGTCGCCGTCGTCATTGCGCGGGTCTATGATTACATTGTATTGCGGGGTCTGGCTAGCGCGCTGTCCAACCAATTCTTGAATCTGAATAAAGAGTTGACCTGCTGTGAACTCGTTCTCCGGATATTCCTTCAGGCTGCTTAGGAATACGTTGGCAAAAACGGAGTGGCCCGAACCATCGTTGTCAAGAACAGGCTCCTTTCCACCACTTGCCATTAGGTGCCTGGACCGCTTGTGAAGCATTTTATCGACATACGCCGCATGATCACCTGAAGGCAGTGCAGGGCTCCCACTCCGGGCTTGACTAAGCATTCCAGAGTAGCAACTGTCGGAGACTATCAGCACCTGACGAGCCCGAGCGCCAGCTGCATCACCTAGAATCTGTGCGGCAATGATCCAGCGCGCGTAAGAATCTTTCCCGGCGTCAGCAGGGGCCCAATAGGCGAGATGGGTTTCGGTGTAATTGCCGTGGCCGCCGAAGTAGATCAATAGGTTGTCATCCTCCTTCAGGGTAGAGGAATAACGTTCAAGTGCTTGGATGATGAGATCGTGAGTAGCATCATTGCCGAGCAACAATGTAGTTTGAAATCCAAACTTACCGGTAAGGAGCTCTGCAACTGCCTTGGCATCACTTTCGGGAGTCTCCAGGTGAGGTAAGGCAGACCCGTAATTGTCGATGCCAATTACGAGAGCGTAATAACCCCCGTGCGTTGGCGCCAATGGCGCTTGGGATTCCGCTGTGTTAGTGACATCACGTGTCTTGCTATTGGATTGGGGGGGCACGGTTACAATGCCGCCGAGTTCGAGAGCTACGACGAGAGCGATTGCAAACACTCCAGGATACCTAAGACTGAGCATAAGCAGTCCTTTAGTCGTATGTGTTCCGTCCGTTGCGTGCTTTCGTCTCTTAACGTCGTCTCACGACCAGCACCCGCTGCACAGTAGTCCAGTCGCCGAGATCAACGGACTTGTTCAAGAGGGGCGTTACCCCTCGTTGCATTTCGCCCGTGGAGTCCATGAGCAGGGCTTCTACCGTGCCGGGCTCATTTGACTCCTGTAGGGGGGATCGGATAGCTGCCTGCGTGAGAGGAGACAAGTCGATCGGGTCGTAGCCGGCAAAAACTTTCAGAATGTCGGTTACAACCGAGCGCCCTTTTGGAACGCTCGCTTTGAGAGGAATGGACAAGGAGGTGGTTCGTCTCAGGACCTCCTTAACACCTTTTTCGGTCGGATAGACGACAGCGATTCTGCCGTCGCTCGTAAGGTCGAGAACGGCGACATAAAGGTCTCTGTCCGCTCTGTTAACCAGCGCAGCTTGAACAGTTTCACCATCGAGAACGCCCATGTCAGGCCGGCCGACACGAGCCATTGGATCTCGGGTCTCGCTTTCTTTCAGCGTAAACTCCAGTTCGATTTCCGGGTGGGGATTGTGTACGGACAAAACATTGAACCATTTAGCCCAAGACTTGATCTGGCCCACCACCTGCTGTACGACGTTGGGATCGTCAACCGGCACCGGAGGTGAAAGGCTGGTAGAATCCGCGGCCAGGGTCTGTATGTTCTTGCCCGATTGCCTTACCTGCATATGACAAGTAGACGGCTTGCTGACAACTTCGATGTTTCGGGCACCTTGCAGTTCGTCGTTGATAGACATTAAAGTCGGCGAATCTTCCACACCGTCAAGGAAGACTCGCATTCGGAGGTTGCCATACTGGTGGTAGCGCTCTACCGCACGACTGGCGGTCGGAACTTTGTCCCCTGACACAACTGTCGCCTGGGATGTGAATGCGCTGACGGAAAGGATCTGCACTGTTGCTAGCGGCTTCGCCGGTGACGCGAAAGCCTTGCTGCCGGGGGGATAAACGTCATATCGGGATCCGACGGTGGCGCCCTGCACTTGTCCAGCGCCAAGGGTCACGTGATGTGCTTCAAGCGCCGATGGCGACGCGACGACGTATGAGCGAGCCAAGCTGTTTCCATCCCCAAAGACATATTGATCAGCTTCGGTACCTTCCAGAGAGGGATGCTGTCCAGGGAAAGTTGCAGTCACGTCAGCCGATACGTTGTCCATGATGTCGCGATACGTAGTCCCCGCTTTGGCTCGCCGGAGTTGCCTGGTCAAAAAATAAGTGAGTGCGCCATGATCTTTTTCCCCTTCGAATACTTCGAAGGCGCTCTCCTTGGAGGTGGCAGCAGCGATGGTCGCGAATGCTGGCGACGCATGCTCGTCGGTATCGACTACACCACGCGTCGTGTTCTGCGAGCCATAAGTGTTAGGGGGTGGAGTGCGAGTGTCGGCGGGAATGGAACGTACTCGAGCGCCTCGAACCAGCGTCCCCGAATGGCAACTGTCCAGGATGAAGGTCACGTTCTTGGTCTTGGCGGCAAGTTGAAGCAGAAGTCCGTGCAGCTCGGCCCCACTGATGTCGAATATTTTTCCTTGAGGGTCACGAGAGTCGTAAGGCACGATAGTCTCATCGAGGCCACTGATCATCTTTCCGGTCACGTCCTTCATTTGGGATCCATGGCCGCTGTAGTGGACGACTACAATATCTCCCGGTCGAGCCTTTGCGATCAGGTGAGTTCTAATTGCATTAATTATTTCAGTATGCGTCGCCTTTGAATCTGTGAGCACCATGATATTTTCGGGTGGAAACTCGAATTTTCCGATCAGAACTTCCCGCATATCTTCGACATCGTTTAGCGAGCCTGCGAGCGCCGGAACCCGATCCGGATACTTGTAATTATTGATTCCCACTAATAAGGCTAGCTTGTTAGGCGCAACGGTCTGTTTCTCTGATGAGAGCGAAGTTGGACGGCTTGATGCAGCTTGTGTCCGCGCGATAGCGTTGTCGAGCTTGTCACGCACAGACCAAAATTTGGCTGGGGTAGAAGATACCGACAGAAGCGCCATCGTTAACGTCAAGATAACGCCTCGCATCTTCATGGACCCTCCCATTTTATGGGTTGTCGCCCGACACCGTTTCTCGCGGTGGCCTTTGCAGAGGTCCTTGTCCCACTTGGTGGGACGCTGTAACACAATAATTCTCTTGGGGAGCCAAAAGAGGACGCAACGCGTGGCTTTTCTCGGTTCCGAGTGCGCCAGCGACCTGGCGGATCGTCCTTGACGAAGGGGCTGTTTGAACGCTTGTTTTGGGCCAGGTTTTGGGAGATTGTGGCTCCACTCACAGCCATTGTCAACCTCTATTTTAAGTTCAGGTCGGCTCGATGTGCCCCGAACCAAGGTTATTCGCTCAACTTCGCGGATCGGGGCGGACGGGACAAGGTGATGCATGCCCAGATTCCCGGCGGGCAATTTGACGAGAGCTTTCAGGCTGACTCAAATTGAAATGGAAAACCCGACACTCGGCCATCCGCACGAAAGTCACTCAACACGACTGTCGATGGACATTGACGAAGGGCCTCTTTGGTAATACGATTCCGCCCTTCAGGAGAATGATCAACAAGGCCGACAGCCATGACGCGCAAAGACATTGAAGAGCTAATCTACGGGAAACCAGAGCAGCAACGTCGGTTCACGCAGGACTTTCCTATTCTGCCGGATGTATGGATCGCATTTGCGGAGGAGCCGAACCGGCGCATCGAACTGCTGCTCACCCCATACAGTCCAACGCCAGCGGCGGCTTTAAGTCGTGCACTGCGCGACAGGCTAAACCACGAACAACAAGGACTCGATCGGTACAGAACCAGGCATACACGAGGGCAAGCCGGCCTTGTAATACGTCCTCGTATCCTCTTCAACGAATCAGTTGTGTTCGCCAATTTCACCTTCGAAGAACTTGTTCGAGTGGCCATGCCTCTTACCGATTGGTGGAAGAACAGCATGGCGAATTCAATTACAGATAGCTGGCGGAGAGCGGATATCGACGAGTTCATGAAGGCAGTCTCGGTAAGACAACGAAGCGACAAGCTTTTCCGCAGCGATCCGAGAATGCTAAGGAAATTGATTGCGATTGTGGGAACCATTGAATGCGATCGGTATCAACAGCCGTACTCAATTAAGGAGGATGGGGAAAGACGCTTGGATCAGCCGCAGTTGGTGGCCTTCGCCGAGTTATTGGAGGATCTTACCGATCCTGCGGAGAAACGCGGTTTGCTCTATAGCATCAGTCGTAACCGTCCAGCTACCACAGGTGTCTGGCGTTCGCGTATGGCGGTGAAGGCCGACGCCGCAGCTCGTGTTTTCGACGTCGATACTTCTGGTATTCGATGGGCAGTGCTCGACGTTGGCATCGATGCCAGACACAGGGCCTTCGCACGCCGGAGGCAAGATGCTGGCGCGGGAGCTAATGACATTCTTATTCACGACACAGATGAGAACGGCCAGGAGCAGTTCTCCAGCCGGGTGGTGAGGACATATGATTTCTTGCGCATCAAAGACCTCTTAAATCCCGACACTCCAGTGGTGACCGAGGGATCATATGCAGAAACATTACCAAAGGCAGAGTGTGAAAAGCTAGCTACGGATCTGCAATATGTCCTGGGTTCAGGCCGCGGACTGGACTGGGACTTGATAGAGCCTTTCATTCGCATACCTCATGTGGACGGCCTCTACGATGATTATCAGGGGCTCATAGAGGATAGTCATGGTACACACGTTGCGGGAATTATTGCAGCGAATTGGCCGGAGGCGAATCAAGAGACTTCCCTGAAGAGATCTATATACGGCATTTGTCCGAATCTAGAGCTCTTCGATCTCCGGGTTTTGGGAAAGGATAAATCTGGCGAGGGCGCGGACGAATTCACTATCATTGCGGCGTTGCAGTTTATTCGTCATTTGAACGCGCACCGAGAATTGATGACGATCCACGGCGCGAATCTCAGCATGGCGGTTACCCATGATGTGGCGAACTATGCCTGTGGCCGGACCCCGATATGCGAGGAATGCGAGCGCGCGGTGGCGAATGGAATCGTTGTGGTCACAGCTGCAGGGAACCGAGGTTTTAATAAATTGGCGAGTGCGGAAGGCGGGGCGATGGGCGACTACCGTTTTATCAGCATCACCGACCCGGGCAATGCGGAAAACGTTATTACTGTGGGCTCAACCCACCGCTTCATGCCTCATAACTATGGGGTTTCGTACTTCTCGAGTCGCGGACCTACGGGTGATGGGCGGATCAAGCCAGACCTCGTTGCACCCGGGGAGAGAATTGACTCCTGCGCTCCCGGGAATGATTTTGAGACTCTGGATGGCACCAGCATGGCAGCACCACATGTGAGCGGGGCCGCGGCACTCTTGATTGCACGTCATCGCGAGTTGATTGGACAGCCCAAACAAGTAAAAGACGTCTTGTGTAAGAGTGCGACAGACCTGGGACGCGAACCTCGTTTTCAAGGTGCTGGCATGCTGGACGTGCTGCGCGCGCTGCAATCGGTCTAGAAGGAAATTATGTTAACTCTAGAAGCGCTTCAGGCAAACGATGGAGATTGCTTCTTGTTGCATTCTGATAGAGGTCCAAAATCCGCGTTAATTCTTGTTGATGGCGGAGCTGCGGGCGTATATCGCGACGTCATCGAGAAACGCCTGGATCAGCTTCGTGGAACCCGGCCGGGACTAGAGTTGCGAATGGTTGTCGTCAGTCATATTGATGCCGATCACATAACGGGCATCCTGGACATGTTCAAGCAAATGACTGAAAGTTGCGACGATGGTGATGAGCCGAAGTGGAAAGTGGCATCACTTTGGCACAATTCCTTCGAAGACGTCGTCGGTGCTCACTCAGCATCTCCGCAGACGGCAAGAGTGGTGGCCGCGGTAGCTGGCAGGGTTGATTTGACAGAGCTTCAAGCAAACGGCCTCACCGACGAAAAGGCCCTTGCCGTTGTGGCCAGCGTGAAGCAGGGAAAAGACTTGCGAGGTTTTGCGAAGCGACTGAAGACGACTATTAACCGGGAGACGAGAGGTCGGTTAATCGTCGCCCCCAGGAGCGGACTCCTTGAGATCAGAGTCACGGATGATTTGGTGTTCAAAGTGATAGGACCACGGCAGCAGCAGCTTGATGGCCTGCAAAGGCAGTGGCAGGAATCAAAGGCGCAGCACACCACGAATGAGAGTGCGGTTGCTGCTGATTATCTGAACCGGACAGTGCCGAACCTGTCCAGCATCGTATTTCTCGTTGAACAGAAAGGGATTGGTCAACAGCCAACTAGGATTTTGATGACGGGTGACGCTGGTGGGGACCTCATCTTGAAAGGCCTGGAAGACGCGAATCTTCTCGACGAGTACGGTCGCATTCACCTGGAGATCTTGAAGGTGCAGCACCACGGTAGCAACCACAGTGTTTCTGAAGAGTTCTTTCGGCGCGTGCTGGCGAATGCTTACGTGATCTCTGGTAACGGAAAACATGGCATCCCTCACATAGACACGCTCAAGTGGTTGTCGCGGGCCAGAAGCGAGGAGCCAATCGACGTATATATGACCAATCGTCACCTCAAGGACCGCGGAAATGACCTGACAAAAGGCTTGGATGACTTCTTGGCTCTGGAGGAGAGCGAGGAGCCAGGACATCGTTACCATTTTAGGGAAGAAAGCGAGTTATCGATCAAGGTATCCATTAACGCAAGCTGAAGGCATTGTTGACGAATTGTCCCGTTTACCGATTCGCGGTACTGATGAGTAGAGCATATGGCGGAGGATCGTAAATCCTTTTCAGTTTCCAGCACAAAGTCACCCGTTTGTGACATTAGGCCTGACCGAGGCGGCCCGCTGGACGGCGTTGGATTATGCCTTTCAGGGGGAGGATTCCGGGCGATGATTTTCCACGTGGGCGTCCTGAAGAGACTGAACGATGGCGGAAGTTTGCAAAGTATCGATCGCATCTCAAGCGTTTCTGGAGGGTCGATCACCGCTGGCGCTTTGGGTCTCGGTTGGACGAAGCTCAGTTTTGACAAAGGAATCGCAACCAACTTCGACGATCTTGTGGTGAAGCCCATACGAACTCTCGCCGCTCATACCATCGATGTTGGATCGATCGTCTCCGGGATATTTAGTACAGGGACTGTCGCCGAAAAAGTCGCCGATCATTATCGCAAGTATCTGTTCGGCAATAACACACTTCAGGCCCTCCCGGACAAGCCACGCTTCGTCATTAACGCCACCAACCTGCAATCAAAATCGCTGTGGCGATTTTCGAAGCCGTAC
>Ga0210396_10004810_pt1 | contig 13148 bp, 14 predicted proteins | sample IncBWH17OmetaG_FD_155466 | JGI IMG/M metagenome (GOLD analysis project Ga0210396, IMG submission 155466) | Forest soil microbial communities from Barre Woods Harvard Forest LTER site, Petersham, Massachusetts, United States - Inc-BW-H-17-O ...
GAGCATGGGCACGCCGTCGGAGATGACGCCGTTGTCGTAGTTGACTAGCAACAAGAACCTGGTCACGTGCTGCTCCTCACTGCCTGTGCGCCATCTTGGCACTCTTGCCTTGAGGACGGACCAGCAAGAGGGTTCTCGACATCCCGGCCGGACTGATCGGCCGGTCGTCACAGGGCGAACAGCCGCACCCCGTTCCCCCACAAGACATTGCGAAGCCAGTCATCGCCGAGACCGAGCGCCACGAGCCCGCTGACCTGGGCGGCGAACGCGTGCGGGATGGTGGGGAAGTCTGACCCGAACACGATCCGGTCGCCAATCACACTCACCCGCTCAAGCAGGTGCAACGGCGTCGGGGCCAGGTAAGGCGGATCGGTGAAGACCATCGCGGTGTCGAGCCACACGCTCGGGTGCTCCTCGGCAATCTCGACGAACGCGTCGTGGTCCGGCGCACCCAGATGCGCGATCACGAGGCACAGGCCTGGGTACCGGTCAAGCAGGCGCCGCACCGGCTCTGGCCCGCACCACTGCTCGTGGCCCGAGCCGTCTGCGACCGCGCCGGCGTGCAGGATGACCGGCGTGCCCGCGTCCTGGAGCAGCCCCCATGCCTCGTCGAGCTGGGGGTCGATCGCGTCGAATCCACCGACCTGAAGGTGCACCTTCACTGCCCGGCCGCCGACCGCCAGGCAGCGCGCCGTCTCCGCGCCCACGCCCGGCTCAGGAAAGATCGTGAACGTCGGGATGACAGCGGGATGCGCCGCCGCCAGGCCGAGGGTGTGCTCGTTGAGGAACGTCAGCATCCCCGGACGGTGGGCGTAGGCGAGCGCGGTGTGATGCCGGACACCTATTCTGGCCAGCGTCGCGAGCCGTTCCTGCGGCGACGACCGGTAAGTCACCGGCCACGGGCGCGCGAGCCGGTCGAACCACCGCCAAACCGCGTCCTGGACACTGTCCGGCAGGAAGTGCACGTGGGCGTCGACGATGCCGGGGATGCCCAGCCCGGCGAGGAAGGCGGGGACTTCGTCGTCAGTCATCGCGAGCAGGCTAGCCGCCGGCCGGCGTATGTGCCCAGGTAACCGATCCTGAGCAAGGCATCAGCGAGACCGCAGACACCCTCCAGCCAACCTGCAGGCTCACCGCCTAGTCTCTGATGAGAACGTGACTGACCTGGCTTGAGCAGGAAGGATCGGAACGTGCCTGAGAACGTCAGCGTCGCCTATCGCGGCGCGAACTACGCGATCGGACAGGGGCCGCAGTTCTACGGGATCTGGCACGCCGCGGCGCCGCAAGCTCCGCCGCTTGAATGGTGGCCGCTGACACCGGAAGGCTGGACAGGGGCATGGGCGCGATTCGCGTCTATCGAGGTGCCGGGCACCATCGCGCCCGTCACCCAGCAGCCCGTGTTCCAGCAGCCGATGACCCAGCAGCCCATGACTGCCGGGACCGCCAGCCAGGCGCCGGCCGCGACGGCGACGATGTCTGGACCCGATCCGGCTCGCGCGACGCGTACCTCGCGCATCGCGGCCGCGATCCTTGGCCTCGGCGTGGTGCTCGGCATCGTGGGCCTGTTCCCGTCCTACGTTGCGGGGGCCAGCCTCGCCTCGCAGGGATCCAACCTGGTATCGCACGTGATCTATCTCGCTGGGTGGAGCCTCAGCGCTGTCCTCATCGCGCTCGGCGGGACCCGGCTGCGGGCGGGCGCGCTGTTCGGCGCTGGGGTGAGCGCGGTCACGTTCGGCTTTTTCGTGGCCGATGCGGGCACGCCGATCTCCGGCGGGGCCCACCTGATGGGCGCGGGCCTCGTGCTCAGCATCCTCGGCTGGCTCGCCTGCACGGCAGGCGTTGGGCTGGCGTTGCGGACGCGCCTGTCCGCCACAGCAGGTTTTGGCGGGAACGGGCTCGTCTCCGGACGCGGTCTGGCCAGCCGTCGCGGCCGCATATCGAGCCACGACGTCGTGCCGATCGCCACGTTCGTGCTCGCCGCCCTGGGCGCGGCCATCGCGTTCGCGCCCTCCTGGGACAGGTTCACTCTCCGGACCGCGAGCGGGGCCTCGCAGGTGATCACCGCGGGTAACGCGTTCGCCAATCCCGGGCCGGTGATCCTCGGCAATGTGCTGGTCATGGTGGCCATCGTCGCTGTGGTGATCGCATCGGTGACGGTGCGGCCCCGGCGGCTCGGCGCCGCCCTGGCGGCTGGTGCGATCGTGCCGATGGTGGCGCAGGCGGTCTCAGCCATCGTGCAGATCAGCAGCGCGGCCTCACCACAGCAGTTCGGCGTCACGCCGGCGCAGGCTAACCAGATCGGGCTCAGGATCACCACTGGCCTGACGCCGATGTTCTGGGTCTTCTGCGCCTTCCTCGCCACGCTGATCATGCTGTGCGTCTGGCTGGTGCTCGCCCAGGAGCCCCCGGCGCCGCAGCAGGCTTCGCCGTACGGGGTCGGCCAGTACTCCGTCGCGCCAGCCGAAGCGGCGGATGCAGGTGCGAGCACGGGTGTGACCGCTGGTCCGGGTGTGACCGCTGGCCCGGCTGCGGTCGCCGGTCCGGGTGCGGATTACACCGATGCCACGCGGCGTCAGCCAGGCGCTGACTGACGACGCCAGCAGTCGAGTCGGCTGCCGTCGGTCGGCTTGACTCCGTACCTCGGTACGGCCGGTACCGTGCCAGACATGACCGGGATGACAATCGGGAAGCTGGCCGCCGCCGAGGGTGTCGGCGTCGAGACGGTGCGCTTCTATCAGCGCCGGGGGTTGCTGGCCACGCCGCAGCGACGCAGCTCGGGTTACCGCGAGTACTCAGAGGCCGACCGATGGCGGCTGGTCTTCATCCGCCGTGCCAGGCAGCTGGGCTTCACCCTCGGTGAGATCGCTGAACTGCTCGGGCCAGCCGAGGCGCAGTCGACCCAGGAGATCGCCGCCGCGGCGCAGGCGAAACTCGAAGCCGTCGATGCCCAGGTCAGAGAGCTTGTACAGCTACGGTGCAGACTCCGCCAGCTCGTGCGCGTGTGCGAGCACGGCGACGGTCAGCAGTGCGCGGCGCTCCTGCTTTCTGAGCCCGCCGTCACTTAGCGTGAACATCCGCAGTCAGCCAGCACGGCAACACGACAGTCACGGAGGCGCAGACGTGAGCATCGCAAGGGTAGTGACCGATGACAGTTTCGAGGCCGAGGTGCTGATGAACCCGCGGCCGGTCATCGTCGAGTACTGGGCGGCCTGGTGCGGTCCGTGCCGGCAGGTGGCGCCGGTACTCGACTCGATCGCCGCCGACTACGGCGAAGTGATCGACCTGGTGAAACTCAACGTCGACGAGAACCCTGACACCGCCAGGAGATACGCCATCCTGCACGTCCCGACAGTCAGCGTGTTCGCCGGCGGCGAGGTCGTCAAGCAGGTCATCGGGGCCCGGTCGAAGTCCGCGCTCGTTCGCGAGTTCGCCGACGTTCTGGCGCCATCGGCCGTCTGAGCACTTCGCTCCGCAACCGTCAGCTGCCGGTGCGGCAGCGGGCTGGCGGCTCGTGGCGGAGGCGAGCCGAGGTGCGGAACATGAACTCGGCGTACGTATCGGGCGCGGCGTCTGGATTGAGCAGGTAGCGGTCGGGGGCGCTCGCCAGGTCGGCCATCCGCCGCTGCGCGTACGCGTACTCGGCGATGATCTCCCGAACCATGAGCGCGATTCGCCGGAGGGTGCGACCGGGCTGCTGGCGGCGGTCGATCTGTCGGCTTGCTGGCTCGTTCATGCCTCTAGCCTGCGCCGTAGCGGCGTATGGCAACAGTGGCAGTAGAGCCACTTGCCCTTAACATCCTGCCACGGCTGCGGCACAATAGGCCTATGCTGAAAGACGTTGCCGTCGTGGTGCTGGACGGGTTCACGCCGTTCGAGCTTGGCGTGGTCTGCGAGGTGTTCGGCACCGATCGGACTGACGAGGGACTGCCTGGCTATGAGTTCGCCGTCGTCGCCGGGGAGCCTGGCCCGCTGCGGTCGGAAGCTGGCTTCAGCCTGCAGACGCCGTTCGGCCTGGACCGGCTCGAAACGGCCGACCTCATCGCCGTCCCGGCCAGCGGCGACGGCCGATGCCAGCGAGGTGACTGGCCTGAGCCGCTGCTCGGCGCGCTGCGCCGGGCCGTCGACCGGGGTAGCCGGGTGCTGAGCGTCTGTACGGGGGCATTCGCGCTCGGCGCAGCGGGACTGCTCGACGGGCGAGCCTGCACTACGCACTGGCGGCACTCGGAGCGGCTCGCCAGGCTGTATCCGGCGGCCAAGGTCGACCCGTCCGTGCTCTACATTGATGCCGATCCGGTGATCACCAGCGCTGGCACGGCGGCCGGCATCGATGCCTGCTTGTACCTGCTCCGCAAGGAGCACGGCAGCCGGGTCGCCAACGCTGTCGCGCGACGCATGGTTGTGCCACCGCACCGCGACGGCGGCCAGGCGCAGTTTGTCGACCGGCCGGTCGCCGAGCCCGCCTGCGACACCCTCGGCGAAGTGATCGAGTGGATGCAGCGCAATGTCGACCGGATCGTGACGGTCGATCAGCTGGCGAGGCTGGCGGCCATGTCACCGCGCACGTTCGCGCGGCGTTTCGTCCAGGAGACCGGCACGACGCCGCAGCGCTGGCTCATCGGGCAGCGCATCCTGCTGGCCCAGCAGCTGCTGGAAGATACCGACGAGACGGTGGACTTGATAGCGGAACGGGCCGGTTTCGGCAACGCGGCCACGTTCCGCCATCACTTCCGCGCCTGGCGCGGAACTAGCCCGCACGCCTACCGGCGCACCTTCCGCGAGTCGAAGGCGAGCCGGGACTCTCACCTCAGCGAACCAGCCATGGCCTAGCCAGCGGGTACGGCGGCCGCCATCCGCGCGCGCACCTTGCCGGGGATGAGCTCCCCTGCTGCCCTTGCATTGCTCAGGGCTGCCGCCCACCACGCCAGGTCATCGAGCAGGATCTGCATGCTGACCTCGGTCGCGGCGTCAGTCGGCTGGCCGTCGGCATCGAACTGCTTGTCCACGAACGGCAGGATGACAGTGCTGCGCAGGGGCGCGGCCTCGACCTCGACGGCGACCTGGACCAGGTGCTCGATCGCGCGAATGCCGCCGCCGATCCCGCCGCTGTAACCAACCATGGCCAGCGGCTTGTTGCGGAAGGCGAACGACACGAACACGCTGTCGATCGCGTTCTTCAGCTCGCCCGGAATGCTGTGGTTGTACTCGGGCGTGACGACAAGATAGGCGTCGGCCTCGGCGATCTTCCGGTTCCACGCACGCACGCGCTCATCGGAGTACGACGGGTCGGTCGGGTCGCCGATGCTGCCCATGTGCTCGCCGAACATCGGCAGCGGCCAGTCACGCAGGTCGAGGACCTCCGTGTCGAACGCCTCGTGCAGCGCAGCCCGGCCAGTGACCCATGGCGCTACCTTGTCGGCCGCCCTGGTGGGACGGGTGCTGCCGACGATGATCTGGAGCTTCATCTGGTTCCTTCGGAGTGAGCGGGCGGCCAGGGCTAGACGGCGGCGTCCGATTTGACGAACCGCGCCGCAACGTGGACGTGCGCGGGGCCCTTGAGCATGCCGAGCTGATTCCACGTCATGCCGAAGTCGGCGCGATCAATCTGCGCATCGGCAGTCAGGGTCACGGCCTGGCCGGTGGCCTCGGAGACCCTGGCGGTCAGCGTGAGCGGCTTGCTCTGGCCGGCCACCGTCACGGTCCCGCTGGCCTGCACGTTGCTGCCGTCGCTCGTGGCGGCCTGCGTAATGTCCACGATGATCTTCGGGTGCGCGGCGGCGTGGAAGAAGTCGGCGGACCGCAGGTGCTCGTCGCGCTTCTTGTTCTTGGTGTCCAGCGAGGCGGTGCCGATCTCCAGCCGGCCGTGCGCCGAGCCGTCGGCCTGGATCTCGGCAGTGCCGTTAAGGTCCGAGAACACGCCGCGCACCGTCACCAGGCCCCAGATGGTCTTATGGCTGAATGTCGCCGTCGAAGCGCTCGGGTCGAGCTCAAAGCTGGCTGGCCCGGTCAGGGCGGCCGCCTCGTTACCCTGTGCATTCGTCATAGGAAGCAGAACCTCGGTTCCGGATCGAAGATAATTGAGTATTGAATGATCACCGTCGTAATAGTACCGAACGAGATAGTGGTGTCAACCGGGTCATCCGGTACGCTCGTAGACGTGAGGCAACAAGACCCCAGGCTGGCTGACGACTTCGGGGCCGGCTCATGCGGGGAGAGTCCTGACCTGGCCGGACTCGACGACGCTCAGGTCAGGCACGTCCTCGTCGGCCAGACTGCGCGCTTCACGACCAGCTTCCTGCGCTGGATGGAAGGGCGCGCCTGCGACGGCCTCAACTTCGCGCGGATCAGCCTCCTGCAGGCGCTGCACTTCGGCGGTCCCGCCATCATGCGTGACCTCGGCACCCAGCTCGGGGCCACGCCGCGCAACATGACGGCGATCGTCGACGCCATGGAGCTGGCCGGCCTCGTGGTACGCCGGCCGCACCCGACCGACAGGCGCGCGACGATGATCGAGCTGTCCGAAGCCGGCGAGCGCGCAGCCACCCTAGCGATCGGCCCGCAGCTCGATGCGATCTCCGAGATCTTCGCCGGTCTCACCCCGATCGAGCGAGAGCACTTCTCTGCGGTGATGACCAAGCTCATGCAGGCGATGAAGGACCGCGAGCAGCGGTGCTGAGCGGCCGTCCGCCAGCTCACGGCGCCGTAACGGCCGGCGGAGCGGCCCGGTGCCGGTAGGCGAAGAACACGCGGTCGGACTCGTCGCTCACCGGGCTGCCGTCCAGGCTTGCCTCTTCGAGCAGGTCGAACCTCCCGGCCAGCGACGCGCGGATCAGCGACAGCGGCACGCCCAGCTCGTAGATGCGCTCGTGATGCAGCCGGTAGATGTCGTCGTGCTGCCGGTCGAAGATCTTTGTCTCCCACAGCGAGAGCCCGTCGTGCGCCGACCGTATGGTCATGATCACGACGTTCCCGTCGAACTCGTCGACGAACGGCGGTGCACCGTCGAGACGGCGCAGCCGGCCGGCCGTGTTCACGTCAAAGATGAACAGTCCGCCCTCGGCGAGGTGCTCGTGCACGCAGCTGAACATCGACAGCCAGCCATCGAACGAGGGCACGTGGTTCAGCGTGTCGAACATGCAGATGATCACGTCGAACCGGGTGGGCAGGAGGAACGACGTCATGTCATCACGGACCAGCCCTGCGGCGGGCACCGCTGTGCGCGCAATGGCCAGCATCTGCGGCGACTGGTCGATGCCCGTCACCTCTAGGTCGCCCGCCAGCCCGGCCAGCAGCGCGCCGGTGCCGCAGCCCAGCTCGAGCAGTGACCGCGCGCCCGGCAGGTGCCGGCTGACGTACGACCGGACCCGGTCGACCTCCTCGGTGCGGTCGCCCATGATCCGGTCATAGAACGGGGCGAAGCCGGTGTAGATGCTCACCTGCCCATCGTGCCCGATGCCGCCCACCGGTCAGGCCGAGGGCCGACCTTCCGCCAGCGCGTAGTCGAGGTCCGCTATGAGGTCCGCCGGCGGCTCGATGCCGACCGATAGGCGGATCAGCGTCGCTGGCGCGGACTCGCCTGCCCACCGGCCGCGGCGCTCCCAGGCCGACTCGACGCCCCCGAAACTCGTCGCCGGCACGATCAGCCGAGATGCCGCCACGACCGCGTCCGCGTCCGCTGCCGTGCCATCGACCTCGAACGACAGCAGCGGCCCGAAGCCGCGGGGCATCTGCGCGCGCGCGACGGCTGCCTGCTCGCCCGCGCCCGGGTAGTGCACGGCCGTGACGCGCGGGTGTCCGGCCAGGTGACCGGCGACGGCAAGCGCGCTGGCCGACTGCCGCTCGATGCGCAGCGGCAGCGTCTTCAGCCCCCGGATGGCCAGCCAGGCTTCCATTGGCCCGAGGATGCCGCCGCCGAGGGTGCGCCAGGTCCGCAGCTCCGCCGCCAGCCCGGGGTCGCGGGTCATCACCGCGCCCGCGATGACGTCGGAATGACCAGACGCGGACTTGGTCAGCGAGCACATCGACGCGATGGCGCCGAGTTCGAGTGGCTGCTGGAGCAGGCCGGTCGCGACGGTGTTGTCGACGATCATCGGCGCTCCTGCCGCTGCTGCCAGCTCCCCGAGCCTGGCCAGGTCAGCGACGCGCAGCAGCGGATTCGTCGGGGACTCGGCCCACAGCACCGCCCGGCTCGCCGCGAGCTCGCGCTTGACGGCGGCCAGGTCAGCCAGGTCGACGATCACCGGCCGGGCGCCGTGCGGCCGCAGGCGCTCGGCGAGGGCCCGCGCGTTGTAGTAGCCGTCGCGCGGCACGAGGATCGAATCCCGGTCGCGCGCGAGCGCGAGCATCAGCGCCATCGAGGCGGCCTGCCCGGAGCTGAACACGACTGCCGACGCGCTCTCGATGGCGCCTAGGGCCTGCTCCAGCGCCGACCATGTCGGGTTGCCGCCGCGCCCGTAATCCCCAGCGAGCGGCTCGCCTGCCGAGGCAATGATGGTGGCCAGCACCGGCGGCTGGACCGCGGGCTGGCCGAGGTCCCGGCGTCCGCCCGCGTGCACGAGCGTGGCTTCCGCCGACACGACAGGGTGCGTCACCGATTTCGTCTCCGTTCCAGCAAACAAGCAACCAATCAGGACAGGGAACGGGGTCGCCGCCATCGCCGCCGTCCGCATCCTCGACCGTACCGGCAATCACTTCGGGAATTGCGTTGCGCCATCGCCCTCTTCTCAGTACTATACTGAGTATGCTACTGACTAACACCCAGCTGAGCGAGTACCGACCGTGAGCGTGCCGCACGCGCTGCTGGCGCTGCTCAGCGAGGGCCCGAAGTACGGCCTCCAGCTGCGCGAGGAATTCGAGGCCAGAACCGGCGAGGTCTGGCCGCTGAACGTCGGCCAGGTGTACACGACCCTGCAGCGGCTCGAGCGAGATGGGCTCGTCGAAGCCGACGGCACCGGCGAGGACAGCCAGCACAAGGGCTTCCGGATCACGGCTGCCGGCGACGAGGAGCTGGCCGCCTGGCTGCGCACCCCGCCCGACCTTGCCTCACCACCGCGTGACGAGCTGGTCATCAAGGTGCTGGTGGCCCTGCGGGTACCGGGCGTCGACGTGTCCGACGTATTGCAGGTGCACCGCCGCTACCTGGTGCAGCTCATGCAGCAGTGGACCCGGATCAAGGAGGACGGGGCCGAGGACGACCTCAGCCTTGCCCTGGCGGTCGACGCCGAGCTGTTCCGGCTCGACTCGGTGATCCGCTGGCTGGACTCGGCCGACAGCCGGATCCGGCGCCACCCGATGACCCAAGTCAAGGACGGGGCCGCGCTGCCTAAGTTGCGGCGTCCGACGGGAGCACGACGATGACAGCCCTGGAGCTTCGGCATGTATCCAAGACCTACGGCGAGGGCGCAGCCGAGGTGCACGCGCTGCGTGACGTCAGCCTGACTGTCGAGCCCGGCGCGCTTGTCGCGATCATGGGCCCGAGCGGCTCCGGCAAGAGCACCATGCTGACCATCGCGGGCAGTCTTGAAGACGCGAGCAGTGGCGACGTGCTTGTGGCCGGCCAGGCCCTGGCCACGCTGTCGCGCAACGAGCGCGCCAGGCTGCGCCGCCGGTCCATCGGTTTCGTCTTCCAGAACTTCAATCTGCTGGCTGGCCTTACGGCCGCCGAGAACGTCGCGCTGCCACTTGAACTGGACGGCATCCCGGCCCGGGTGGCCCGGAAGTCCGCGATGAAGGTGCTGGAGGAGCTTGGGCTCGGCGACCGGGCGGCGCGGTTCCCCGACGAGCTGTCCGGTGGGGAGCGACAGCGGGTCGCCATCGCCAGAGCTGTGGTCGGCGAGCGCAGGCTGCTGCTGGCCGACGAGCCATCCGGGGCGCTGGATTCGGTCAACGCCGAGGGCGTCATGCGGCTGGTCCGCGCCACGTGCCAGGGCGGCGTCGCTGGCGTCGTCGTCACCCACGACGCGCAGCTCGCGTCCTGGGCCGACCGCGTGGTGTTCTTGCGTGACGGCCGCATCAGCGATCAGACAGCGCCGTTGCCCGGGCCGGAGTCCCTGCTCACGCAAGGCCACAGCCAGTGAGCACCGCGGTGCAGGACAGGCCGGCGTCAGCGGGATCGCCGTCCGGGGGCGCGCCAGCGCGGCGGGCTGTAGTCCGCTGGGCATGGCGGCTGTTCCGGCGCGAATGGCGCCAGCAGCTAACCGTGATCGGACTGCTGACCCTCGCGGTAGCCGCGGCCGTCGTCGCAATCGCATTCGCTGCCGATGGGCCGTCATCGCCTAGCGCGCAGTTCGGCTCTGCAAACGACTTGCTGACGATCTCCGGTTCGGCCTCCCAGCAGGCGGCCGATGTCGCGGTGGCGAGGGCGCGGTTCGGCCGGATCGAGGTGATCGAGCACGCGACCTCGCCTATACCGGGCTCGATCAACACGGTCGACGTGCGGGCCCAGCAGCCAGCTGGGCTCTACTCAAGCCCCATGCTGCGGCTGGACGCCGGACACTACCCAGCCGCCGGGCAAGTCGCGGTCACCAGCAGCGTCGCGGCGATCTACCGGCTCCGCATCGGCTCTGTCTGGCACGAGGGCGGCAGAGCACTGCGCGTCGTGGGGATCGTCGAGAATCCCGGTGATCTGCAAGACCAGTTCGCGCTGGTCGCACCGGGTCAGCTGGGCCGAGCCGATCACGTCGCCGTCCTGTTTGACGCCACTGACAGGCAAGTCCGCTCGGCCAGCCTGCCAGCCGGGGCGGAGCTGCAGACAAGGCAGCCCTACGCCGTCGGCTTCCCGCCAGCTGCGGTGCTTGTCTTTGACACCATCGCGCTGCTGTTCATCGGGCTGATCGCGGTGGCCGGCTTCACCGTGCTGGCCCAGCGGCGGCTGCGTGCGCTCGGCATGCTCCAGGCTGTCGGCGCGACTGACCGGCACGTACGGTTGGTGCTGATCGCCAACGGCGCTGTCGTCGGCATCATTGCCGCTGTGACCGGCGCGGTGGCGGCGCTGGTGGGCTGGGCCGCGTTTGTGCCCCGGCTGGAGACGATCGTCGAGCACCGCATTGCCACCTTCAGCCTGCCGTGGTGGGAGGTAGCAGCCGCGGTCGTCATGACCGTCGTGACGGCGGTCGCGGCCGCGTGGTGGCCAGCGCGAGCGGCCGCTCATGTGCCGGTCGTGGCAGCCCTGTCTGGCCGGCCGGCCACACCCAAGCAGGGCCGCCGGCCTGCGGCACTTGGCGGCGCACTGCTCGCCATCGGCCTAGCCGGGATCGCGCTGTCTCACCGGGGCAAGACGCCGCCGCTGATCATCGGCGGCCTCGTCTTCACCGCAGCCGGAGTCCTGCTGCTCGGGCCGATTGCCATCGGCGGGCTGGCCGTCGTTGGCAGGCGCGCGCCGCTGGCGATCAGGCTCGCGCTGCGGGATCTGGCCAGGTACCGGGCCAGGTCCGGCGCCGCGCTCGCGGCCATCAGCCTTGTGAGCGGCATCGTGGCCGCCATTGCCATCAGCGCAGCCGCGGCGGCTCAGAACGAGACACCGGCCGGCGAGGCGGGCTGGACGAACCTGCCGGCCAATCAGCTGATGGTCTACCTCTCGCCTGGCGGCTCGTTCGCCCTGCCCGGCATCCTGCCGCAGCTGAGCGCAAGCCGACTGCACCGGCTCGAAGGTGTGGTCGCCGAGTTCGGCCACACGCTACACAGCCAGGACGTGATCCCGCTGGCGGCCGCCGAGTCGGCCAATCCTCCGGTGTTCCAGATCAACCAGGTCAGCGGCCTGCCGACGACGACGCTCGCCGGGGAGGTGACTGGCACCGATGGGCGTAAGGGCCTGATGCCAGTAGCCCAGCTCTACGTCGCGACGCCGACGCTGCTGCGCTTTTACGGGATCGCTCCGACGGCCATCGGAGCCGGGACCGACATCATTACCTCGCGCTCTGGGCTGAGCGGAACGAAGATCCTGGACTTCGGCGTCAGCAAGTTCAAGTGCAAGACCACGTCCTGCGCGGCGCATAGCGGGAGCGACTCAGGCGGACGGGCGCCGAATCGCCGTGATCTAGCGACGCCAGTTATTCAGAAGCTGGGGCTGGCCAAGTATGCGTCCGCGCCGAACACCCTGCTCACTTCCCACGCAATGACCGCGCTGGCGCTCCATCCGGTGCTGGCCGGGTGGCTCATCCAGACACCCAAGGCACTGACCGCGGCGCAGATCACCCGGGCCGACCACTGGGCCGCGGCTAATGGCGTGACGGTAGAGACCACGTCTCATTCCGCGCAGGTGGGGCTGCAGTCCGTCAGCGACTGGGGCATCGCGATCGGTGCGCTAGCCGTGCTAGCCGTGCTGGCCATGACGGTCGGGCTGATCCGCAGCGAGACGGCGGGCGACTTGCGGGTGCTGTCGGCCACCGGCGCGAGCGGCGGCACTAGGCGGCTGCTGACCGGTGCGACCGCCGCGGCGCTCGCGCTGCTGGGGGCCGTGCTCGGAACTGCTGCGGCTTACGTCGGCATCATCGCCTGGAATCGCGGTCTGCACAGCCTGACCGCCGTGCCGGTCGCCAAGCTGGCGATGCTGATCGTCGGCCTGCCGCTGCTGGCGCTGGCAGCGGCCTGGTTGCTGGCCGGCCGGGAGCCGCCGGCGATAGCACAGCAGCCGCTTGAATAGCCGCAGCTACCTGGCGGGCTAGTCCCGTCGGCCGGATGCTGCGGGCCAGTCCTCGGCGAGCACCGTCCACCGCTCGTGGTCCCGCCATTGCCCGTCAATGATCAGGTATCGCGGCGAGAAGCCCTCGCGCCGGAAGCCCAGCCGCCGCACCAGGTTCAGTGACGGCGCGTTGTCCGGCTGGATGTTGGCCTCAAGTCGGTGCAGCCCGAGGCTGGTAAACGCGTCGCTGACGACGGCCGCCAGGCCGGCCGTCATCAGGCCGCGCCGAGCGTGGGACAGGAACGAGGCGTAGCCCAGGTAGCCGGACCGCAGCGCGCCGCGCACGATGTTGTTGATGTTCACGTACCCGACCAGACCGCCGCAGGCGCGGTGCCGGATCAGGTAGCTGGCCTGGTCCTCGCGAGCTGCCCGGGTCAGGTAGGCGGCGAACCGCTCAGACGTATCCGGGGCCGACAGCCAGGGCCGGTGCAGTGCGGCGCTCTCCAGGGCTGCCGCGATGAACTCGTCGGCG
>Ga0210396_10004811_pt1 | contig 13148 bp, 7 predicted proteins | sample IncBWH17OmetaG_FD_155466 | JGI IMG/M metagenome (GOLD analysis project Ga0210396, IMG submission 155466) | Forest soil microbial communities from Barre Woods Harvard Forest LTER site, Petersham, Massachusetts, United States - Inc-BW-H-17-O ...
CTTCTCGGGATCCAATGCCAGTAGCCGCTGCGCCAGCCGGTACAGTTGATTCACCTGCCGCCGTTGGTGGTCCGATATCGCTGCTTCTTCGCGCACTCGAGTCGTCAGCCGTGTAATAACCAGCCCAGTAGTCAAAAACGAAATCAGAGCCAGAATGTCCAGCGGGTTGGTGACCTCGAGAGAAAAGAGCGGCGTCGTGAAGAAGAAATCCAGACACAAAACGGCAACCAGAGAGACCATGGCCGATGACGCGAAGTTCCCCACCAGAGACTGAAGAACAACCACCACCAGGTAAACGAAGCTGGTAACGGTGAGGTTCAGTTGCAGGCGATAGCAGACGAATGTGGCCAGCCCGATCAGAAGACAGCCAGATACGGCTCCAATAAGCGAGGGCCAGATTCGATAGCTTTTTCCCATATGCAGCTGATGCTCTTACTGCTCATACTTGGTGAGCCGTGGATTGGAGGCGGTTCACTTCTAGCCCAAGATTTCTATCCGCAGGCGGGAAGTGCGTCCAATTCATATTTCTGATTGCGCCCATCAGACTCTCCTATAGGCGCGTCGTCGGTTAGGTAGATTCGTTGGGTGGATTTTGTAGCTCCCGGAAACATCAGGTGGGCGTTCGCGCAAGGCCTCAGGTGATCTCGTGCACCCGCATGAGATCACCTGATCGTTATTTCAGTCGCGGGGCAGCGCTCTACCCCATTTCGGTCGTCATAATGAAGAGCGGCTTCATTTCAAAGCTCTTGTAATGGGGACGAAGGCGCTCGATGTTGTACTGCGCTTTTACGTCGACGACCTTCTTGCTCGCGGTCACGGTATCGATCGGCATGTTGTCGTAGCGCCCGTTCCTGAGAACGACCAGTCGTCCGTGAATCTTGCTCAGCAGCAAATCGAGGGCGAGATTGCCATAGGCCATTGGGACGATGGAGTCGATCGCGTCGGGATCTCCGCATCGCACGAGGTACCCCAGCTTCTGGGTAATCGTGTCGATTGCCTTGCCATTGTTGTACTTGGGCGAGAGTTCCTTCAGCTTCTCCGAAACCAGATCTCCGATGCCGCCGAGTTTCTTGTGGCCGAAGGCGTCGGTGGTCTCGGCCTCGAAGATCATTTCTCCCCCCTCGAACATCGCTCCCTCCGAAACCAGGACGACGGAATAGCGGCTGGGGTTCTTTCGTCGGTCGGCAACCAGTAATTCGGTGAGGCGCTCGATGTCGAATTTGTGTTCCGGAATCACGCACCGGTTCGCGGCTCCGGCCATCGTGGGAAGCATGGCCGTGAATCCAGCGTAGCGTCCGAACACTTCGAGGACCATGAAGCGTTCGTGTGAGCCCGCGCTGGTGCGCAAGCTGTTGGTCATGGAGATGGTTCGCGTCACGCACGTGCTGAAGCCGATGCAGTAATCGGTGCCGGGGACGTCGTTGTCCATCGTCTTAGGAATGGCGACGACCTTTACGCCCTCTTGATAAAGCCGCACGCCATAACTCAGAGTGTCATCGCCACCGATCGGGATCAGGTAGTCGATCCCGAGCCAATCCAGATTCTTGAGGACTTCCGGTGTCAGGTCGTTCTTCTCCGCGTTATAAGTGGACTGCAGGTGTGGCGGAACGCTGGCCTTCTTGACCTTGCTGGGATTCGTGCGCGAGGAATGCAGAAACGTACCGCCCGTGCGGCCGGTGCGGTTAACCAAATCCTCAGACAATGTCTGGAAGTTTTCACTGTTGTCGTAGTCCTTTTCGCGGACCATGTCGACCAATCCGGCCCATCCGCGACGGATGCCGATCACCTCACATCCCTCACGGAGCGCGCGAATAGTCACCGCGCGAATCGCAGGGTTGAGTCCCGGTACGTCGCCTCCGCCGGTCAGAATTCCAATGACGCCCTTCTTCGTTTTCACAGATAATGCCTCGTTTTCTTCAGTGGTGCTCGTTCCACCTGAGTTATAGGTTCGTGCGAATCGCGAAGACAACCTTTCAATTTTCGCGTACTGGACAGAATGAGGTCTGTGACTTCAATCACCTACGAGCCGCGAAGCGGCGTAAAAATGCAGCCCACGGCGTAAGCCGTGGGAGGTGGGAAAAAAGGCGAGGCCCTGCGGGGCGAAAGAGTCGCGCACACTTTAGCCCCCGGGGCTCCGCAGCTTGCTTTAGAAGCTATCTGGCCCATGCGGGCGCCACTCGACGTGTCACCCACATCAACCGTTGCTTGATCAACGACCGCCGATTCCTAGTGCACCGGATTTCCGTCAGCATCGATCTTGTGCACTTCGCCCAGATTCAGCTCCCGCACGCCGGCCTCGACCTTACTCATGTCTCCCACGACCACCCATATCAGATGGTCCGGCAGGATGTATTTCTTGGCGACCTCATTGGCGCTCTCCGGCGTGAGAGCCAGCGCCTTCTGTGTGAAGGTGTTGTAGTAGTCTTCCGGCAAGCTGTACTGAATAATGTTCCCGTAGGCCCCGCTGAGTTGCTGCACCGTCTCAAAGTTTCCCGGCAGCGCGAGGGTGGTGTTGCTCTGCTCGTCCTTGAGTTCTTCTGCAGTGATTGGTTTTTCGCCCGCGATGCCCTTGTATTCCTTGACCAACTCAACCATGGACTCCTTCGTCTTGTCGGTCTGCACCGCCGAGATGCTGATATAGGGACGCTGCCCCTTGGCAGGGGGCAACACGGCGCGGACGCCGTACGACCAGTGCTTGTCCTCGCGCAGGTTCATGTTGATGCGCGCGCTGAACTTTCCGCCAAAGATCCCGTTCACCAATTGTAGTGCGATGGCATCGGGATCATTCTGCGGAGGCGCCAGTTGCGCCCCAAAAATCACGCTCTGGCCCGATCCCGGACGGTCGATGAGATAAACGACATCCTTCTCGGGTTCTCCGACGTGCGGTACGTCTCTCTTTGGCACGTCGCCGGGCTTCCACGACGCCAACAGCTTTTCCAGCTTGGGCTTGATTTCCTCCAGCGTCGTATCGCCGACAACCAGCAGCGTGGCATTGTTAGGCTTGAACCAAGTGTCGTGGAACTTGGCCAAGTCCTCACGAGTCATTTTCTTGACGGCTTCTTCGCTGCCGGAACCCGTGAACGGCACGGCGTAGGGATGTCCCTTGCCATAAAGCAGTGTCGGTACCACGCGCAACGCCATCGGCTGAGGCGTTACTTTTTCGCGCTGGATGCCAGCAATCCGTTCTTTCTGCAGTCGCTGGAACTCTTTCTGCGGAAACGCGGGATGCAGAATCAAATCCGCATAAATCTCCAGCGACGGATCCATCGTGCTCTTTAGTGTATTGAGGCTGACCAGCGAATAGTCGAGACTCGCTCCGGCAGTGAAGTTCGCGCTGAGCGATTCCAACTCCTCTCCAATCTTCAGAGAATCCCGCGTCGGCGTCCCTTCTTCCAGCATGCGCTGCGCGAAGCTGGCGGTACCGGTCGCGTCGGCCGGATCGGCCGAGTAGCCGCTCTCCACCATCAAAGTGAAGTTCACCACGGGAGCGGTATGGCGCTCTGCGAGCACCACCTTCAACCCGTTGCTGAGCGTTGCTTTCTGGAGAGGAGGAAGTTTGAGCGACATGGGATCGCCCGCTGCCGGTTCTTTCGAACGGTCGAGTTTGGCGTCAGTCTTGAACGTAGTGGGATACGGGTGCACTTCCAGCACGTAGTCGCCGTCACTCAGCCACTCATCCGCGGCCTTTTTTACGGTGGCAGGGGTCGCAGCCTTCACCCATTTCAGGTAGTCCTTGTAACAATCGGGATTGCCGCGGAAGGTCTGGCAGCGTGCGAGTAGATCGCTCTTGCCGCCGAAGCCGCCGATCCGTTCCACGATCCGCGCGTACCGGCCGAGGATCTGTGTCTTCGCCAGTTGCAACTCGGCGGCGGTCGGTCCGTTCTTCAGGAACCTCTGCAATTCTTCGTCACCCGCCTTTTCCACCTTGCCGAGGTCCTCGCCAGGATTCGCCGTGAGCGTGAAGTCGAACTGTCCGCCAATCTCGCTGGTGTCATTCGACGCCGTTGCACTGGTCGCAATCTGATCTTTGTAAACCAGTCTCTTGTAGAGGCGCGACGTCTTGCCCCCGCCGAGCACTTGCGCTGCCAGATCAAGCTGCGCTTCTTCGGGTGACCCAAATTCTGGCACGTTCCAAATTCGATACAGGCGAGCCTGCGGGACGCGATCCTGCACCCAGCCGCGATGTGTGCCGGTGCGCTTCGCAATCCACACTTCCTGCTTGGCAATGGGCGGCCCCGCGGGAATGTCGCCGTAATATTTCTCGACCTTTTCTTTCGCTACCTCCGGCGTGACGTCGCCCGCGATTACTACCGTCACGTTGTTGGGGCCGTAATAAGTCTTGAACCACTCCTGCACGTCGCTCATCGAAGCTGCGTCCAGGTCTTTCATGGAACCGATCACGGTCCACGAATAAGGATGGCCGACTGGGTAAGTGTTCTCAGTGATGATTTCTTCAGTCACGCCGTAGGGCTGATTTTCTCCTTGGCGTTTTTCGTTTTGCACCACGCCGCGCTGCAGGTCGAGCTTCTTCTGGTCGAGCACGCCCAGCAAGTGCCCCATGCGATCGCTTTCGGCGAACAGCGCGTAGTCCAGCATCGAGGTGGGCACATTCTCGAAATAGTTCGTGCGATCGTTGTTGGTGGTGCCATTCAGATTGGTAGCTCCAACCTTTTCCATGGCGTTGATGTAGGTGTGGTTGAAGTCATCGCTGCCGCTGAACATCAAATGCTCAAAAAGATGGGCGAAGCCCGTCTTGCCCGGCTTTTCATTCTTGGAGCCCACGTGATACCACGTGTTCACGGCAACGATCGGGGCCTTGTGGTCCTCATGCACCAGAACGGTCAGCCCGTTGGCGAGCGTGAACTTCGTGTACTTGATGTCGGGAATCGGGATGTCAACGCTCGCAACTGCCGCTGGAGCTTTGTGGACAGGAGCCGGAGCCGGAGCCGGTTCCTGTGCGACGACGGAAAGTGAAGTAGCGATTAGAGACGTCAACACTGCAAGCAAAATCACTGCAGATGATGTCAGTCTATTTCTCAAGTAGTGCCTCCAGATAGTCCAGATCAAGCTAGAAAGTACCGCACAACACTCTACACAAGAAGCACACCAGTCGTCACGAAACCCAGGGAAGGTTCACGAAGGACCTGTTTCTTGGATTCCTTCGTGTGACTTCGTGTCCTTTGTGGTTAAGTTTTTCTCGTGCAGCGCCAAAGTGACTCACGTCTAAAACTGGTCCTAGTGCTGCGGCGGATCCGCTTTCAAATAACGGTCGAACCATCCGACGAGCCGTTCCATGATGTCGCGTTGATGTTCCGGCTTGCGAATGGAGTGCCCCTCCCCCTCGTAGACGACGAACTGCGTTTCCACGCCGAGACTCTTTAGCGCATGCCAGAATTCGCGCGACTGCGGCTCCGGCACTTCGCCGTCGCGTTCTCCGACCAGAATGAGCGTCGGTGTTTTGACATTCTTGATGAACGTCATTGGCGAGCTTCGCGCATAAATCGCGGGATCGTCATACACCGACGCCCCGAAATAAGGGATCATCCACTCATCGATATCATTTTCGCCGTAGTAACTCAGCCAGTTCGACAATCCCGCGCCCGCCACGGCCGCATGAAAACGGTGGGTCTGCGTCACCGCCCACATGGTCATGTATCCGCCATAGCTCCACCCGAAAATTCCGACGCGCTGATCGTCCACAGGCAACGTCTTCACCACTTCGTCGACTCCACCCAGAATGTCGCGGAAGTCTCCGTAGCCAAAATCTTTGACATTCCCCTCGGTAAACTTCTCTCCCTGCCCGAAACTCCCCCGAGGGTTGGGATAGAGCACGAAGTACCCCTTGGTGGAGAGGCTGTCGATATTGAAGCCGCGTCCGGGCCAGCTTGGGCGGACCGCCGCCGCAGGGCCACCGTGCACCACAACCACCATGGGATAGCGCCGGCTCGGGTCGTAATCCTTCGGGTACAGCAGCCAGCCCTGAATGCGCATTCCGTCGCTGGTCCAATGCAAGCTCTTCATCTCGCCCCAGTCTGGACGAACCGCATCGTTGTAATGCGTCAGCTGTTTCCAACTGCCAATGGCCCCCACCCAGATCTCGCCAGGACGCTCGGCAGAACTCCTGATCACCGCCGACTTCGCCTGATCCGCCGACAACGAAATCGCCAGAGATTCCGCTCCCGACCAGAGTTGGGCAATTTTCCCATTCGCGAGATCTACCGTTCCAATGCCCGTTAGGCCATCAATGTTCTCGGTGAACAGAATCTTATCGGCAGCCGCCCAGAATATTCGATTCGGCGATGCCGCGATTCCTGGTGTGACATTGCGAGCACTCCCTCCACTCGCTGGCACAACATAAATATCGCCGCCCGTGGACCCTTCATCGCTCATCAGTCCTTCAATGAAGGCAATATTCTTTCCGTCAGGCGACCACCGTGGCTCCGCGATCTGCAAACGCGGCTTGTAAACCGGGCGCGGCTCTCCGCCCTCCGCGCCTAAGGTATAGATCTGCGCGACGTACCAATTCGAATCCCCTGCACCATGGGCCGCGGTCACCGCGAAGCTCTTGCTGTCCGGCGACCAATCGTATTCGTAAACGTACATATCTGCCGGAGACAACTGCCGAACGTTGCCCGATGCAACCTCTACCGTCGTAAGACGCTGCTCGTAAACCTTGCTATCAACCACCCCAGTCTCTGGCGTCATCGGCATCAACGGACCAGCCGCTCGCGGCGCATTCTCCGTGAACAGGATCGCGATCGTCTTCCCATCAGGCGCCCACGCCGGATCCGCCAGGAACCCCGTCAGGCTCGTAAGCTTGCGGGAGGGCCCGCTGCCCAAGTCTGCCACGTACAGCTCCGATTGGTCGTTGCCGCCCGCATCGGATAGAAACGCGATCTGCTTGCTATCCGGAGACCAGCAGGCATCCCCCTCATGCGCGGTCGCGCCCTCGGCCGCCGCCGAAATGCGCTGCGGCTGCAAACTCGATGACTTCAAATCCTGAACATAAATGGCCGAGCCCCCGGTGCTCACAGGTTCTACCCACGCGACATGGGTCCCATCCGGAGAAATCACCGCCTGCCGAAGATTTTTGACGGATGGATCTGCCCCTTGTCCTAGGGCGAAACCTACCGCAGCAAGGTAGATCGCGGATCCGAATGCCATTCGAATCACAAGGGGTTTGCCTCGTTTGGCTGGTTTCATGTGGGTACGTATCTCCATGGTTTACTAGGGAAACAGCCGCCATCCTACACCGATTAAGGCAGTTTCGTGGAGGGGGTGCCCCTTCTCACATGCCATCTAGGGTCCCGAGGGCTCCCATAAATTAAAACTCAAGCTGGTCGGGCTAGACGTCGACCCTGTTTGCCAGTTTCCTGGTCGCTACTTCCTGTTTGCCGACCATCCGGGAGTGATCTTACGGTATGGCGCCTTTCGTTGACTCGCGAATGCCCTGTCCGTAAGATGAAGCGACCCTACCGCAAGGCATCCCCCGTGATCGGCCAGACCATCTCGCACTACCGCATCCTCGAGAAGCTCGGTGGTGGGGGGATGGGTGTGGTCTACAAGGCCGAAGACACTCGCCTGCACCGTTTCGTTGCTCTCAAGTTTCTCCCCGATGAAGTGGCTCGCGATCCCCAGGCTCTCGCCCGGTTCGAGCGTGAAGCGCAGGCTGCGTCTGCTCTGAACCATCCCAACATCTGCACCATTCACGACATCGGCGAGGAAAACGGTCTGGCGTTCATCGCCATGGAATATCTGGAAGGCGTAACGCTAAAACACCGTATCGGCGGCCGCCCTCTCGATCTCGAGATTCTGCTCCCCCTCGCCATCGAGATCGCCGACGCGCTCGACGCCGCCCACAGCAAGGGCATCGTCCACCGCGACATCAAGCCCGCGAACATCTTCGTCACCGAGCGCGGCCATGCCAAGATTCTCGATTTCGGCTTGGCCAAGGTCGCGCCCGCCAGTTCAACGAGCCAGTCCGCGCTGAACACGCTGACTCAGTCAATTGACGCCGAACATCTAACCAGCCCCGGCACCATGGTGGGCACGGTCTCCTACATGTCACCGGAACAAGTGCGAGGCAAGGAACTCGACGCTCGCACCGATCTATTTTCCTACGGCGCGGTCCTGTACGAAATGGCAACCGGGGCTCTGCCCTTCCGCGCCGAAACCTCGGCGATGATCTGCGAGGCGATCGTCAATCGCGCCCCGAACGCTCCCCTGCGCCTAAATCCCGATCTGCCCGCCGATCTGGAACGCATCATCAACAAGGCTCTCGAGAAGGATCGCGATCTCCGTTACCGCTCAGCCGCCGATCTCGAAACCGACCTCAAGCGCCTCAAGCGCGACACGGACTCGGGCCGAGCGCCATTGCCAGGTGCGACAGGGGCACCAGCCCCGCGCACCGAGGCAACTCGACGGCTCTCATGGCTGAAATGGACTGCCCTCGCGGCGCTTGTCCTGGTCGCCGGGGCTGTGGTCTTGGAGTGGCTGCGCACACCGCTTCCGCCGCCCAGGATACTGGCGCCCAAACAGATCACGAACGATCGCCTTCCCAAGTCCGATCTCGTGACCGATGGCAACAGAATCTATTTCAATGAAACGCTGCCCGGTAGTTTGGCAGTTGCTCAGGTCGCGAGCTCGGGTGGCGAAACGGTTACTCTGAACTCGCCTTTTCCCGATGCCCTCGTCGCCGATGTCGCCCCGGATGGCTCCGAGTTATTGATGCTGCAAGCCATTAATTTTGGCAGCAGCCCCTATTGGTCGGTTCCTATTCCCGCCGGATCGCCGCGGCGGCTGGGCGACATTACCGGGCTCGGGGGCGTATGGGCCCCGGACGGAAAGCTCATATTTGGAAAGGGGACTGACCTATACATCGCCGAGCATGACGGGACCAACCCGCGGAAGTTTGCCGCGGCCACGGACTCTCCCGGATCCGTTCGCTTTTCTCCGGATGCGAAGCGCATCCGGTTCACGTCTTTTAATGCGGCAAACAGCACATCTGCCATTTATGAAGGCCGCAGCGACGGCAGCAATATCCACCCGTTGTTTCCGGGCTGGAACAATCCTCCCAACGAGTGCTGTGGCCGTTGGACCAGCGATGGCAGGTACTACGTTTTCCAGAGTATTCGAGAAGGCGCCAGCAACATTTGGATCGTGCCCGATGCGTCCGATAGTTGGAGGAGAATCGTGCGCGAACCAGTCCAGCTCACCACTGGCCCTCTGCAGTTCACCGAACCACTTCCCAGCAAAGATCGCAAGAAACTGTTCGTAGTCGGCACCCAGCTGCGAGCGGAGTTGATCCGTTACGACTCAAAATCCGGTGACTTTGTTCCCTATCTCGGTGGAATCTCTGCCGGCGATGTAGCATTCTCCCGCGACGGCCAGTGGATCACTTACGTCAGCTACCCCGAAAACACTCTGTGGCGCTCCAAACCCGACGGGGGCGCCCGCCTTCAGCTCACTTATCCTCCCATGCGAACAGCCTTGGCACACTGGTCTCCTGACGGGCAGCAGATCGTATTCTCCGGAGCCTTGCCGGGAAAGCCATGGAAGGTCTTTGTCATTTCAAAAGATGGTGGCAGTCCACAGGCAGTCACTGAAGGAGATCAGGAAACGGATCCCTCTTGGTCAGCGGACGGCAGCACGCTCGCCTTTGCGCACTACGAACTACTTCATCCTGATCGAACCCTCATCGAGTTGTTCAACTTCAAAACCCACCAACTGTCGCAACTTCCGGATTCGCAGGGGATCTTCGGTCCCCGCTGGTCTCCGGATGGTCGCTACATTGTCGCGATAACCCAAGCCACGAATGACAGACTGGTGCTCTACGATCTGAAGACTCAACGCTGGCGGCAGTTGGAGACCCCCGTGCATGGGTTTGGCTACCTCACCTGGTCCTCCGATGGTACCTCCCTGTATTTCGACACACTCGAGAGCGGAGCCAGTGCATTTTACCGCTTGCGAATCAGTGACTCGAAGGTGGAGAAGCTGGTAGACCTGAACAACGTGCGGCGATTCTCCGACCAGTTTGGCGGCGGATCCTCCTGGACCGGCCTCGGCCCCGGCGACGTTCTCTTGCTCCCCCGCGACATCAGCACCCAGGAAATCTACGCCTTCGACCTGCAGCTTCCCTGATTCCTCATAGCGCTCGCGCAACCAGCCGTCGACCCTGCCGGTGATCGTGTCGCAACCTGGTTTTCAACTCTTCATTCCTTTTCCATCTGGACCTACCGTCGATTATGGACGGATGACGCGCAAACCGGAAAAAACTCTTAAGTTAGCGCCGTGGGGGGAATGCCCAGGAGAGGCTCCCCTGGCTCCTAGCCCGAAAAAATATCTGATTCGGCTGTAACGCTAGGGGCCCCCCCTGCACTATCCCTATACGTGGAGGACATCGGGCTTGTAACCGATGAGCCACAGTTCAGGAACTCAGTCTGGCAACCACTAGTCTGAAGTTCTCGTAAGTGCCGGAGTCGATCCGGGGGGAAGCGGCTCCGGCGCTTTTGAATTCAGTCTTCCCCAGGGCCCTAAACGTTCGATCCAAGCTTTTCGATCCAGTTCCATCGATCTAGGCTTCAGGAGTTGATTCCTCCCAGTGCAAAGCGCCCGGCCCAACCCGCCCACTGTTTGCCGCCGCAGCGGCTTGTCCCTCGTGAAACGTTCCGCCCCGCCCGCACCCGCCCCGGAAAACGGCAGCACTCCGTCGGCCCCGGTGCTACACTTTCTGACACTCCAGAATGTGCGGGGCAAGTACTTGCAGTTCCAATCCTTTGACGAGTCCTATCTCAGTTTGCTGCGGTCCGGAGACTTCCGCACCCAGGAGCATTTTTCGGCCTACTTCGGCGCCCTGATCAAGATCAAACTAGGCGCTCGCCTGAAATCGCCCGAAGCCGTTGAGGATGTGCGTCAAGAGACCTTTGCCCGGTTTTTCATAGCCCTCCGCGACGGCAAGATTCTTCAGCCTGACCGTTTGGGATCGTTCGTCAACTCCATTTGCAATAACGTCCTGCTCGAGCACTACCGGTCGGCCGCCCGCAATACTTCCCTGGACGAGGAAGAGGAGAAGAATTTCCCCGCCCTCAATGTCGATCTGCTGGGCGCGCTCAGTGCCAAGGAAAGAGAAAAGAAAGTCCGGGAAATCCTCGACAAGCTTCCCGAAAGGGACCGGCGTCTGCTCCGCGAGGTCTTCCTGGAAGAACGGGACAAGGACCAGGTCTGCCGTGATTTCGGCGTCGATCGTGAATATTTACGCGTACTGTTGCACCGTGCCAAGCAAGCATTCAAGTCATCGTATCTGAAGCATTCGGGAGAGAAACCCCCAGATTTTGCTCCAGCTTAGAAATCGATGCTATGCAGGCAGGCACCCACTTCGTCCGAGGGGGAAATAAAATCATGGACCACACAGCGGTGGTTCGAGACAAAATGACGGAAAGATATTTACTCAACGAGCTCGAGTCCGAAACGCGGGACGAGTTCGAAGAGCACTATTTTGACTGTCCCGAGTGCGCCCTGGATGTGCGCGCGGCTCACCAGTTTGTCGAGGAGAGCAAGGTTGTTCTGGCGGAGGAGCCCGGGCCGGTTTTTGTCCGCGCCGCCTCCCGCCCAGAACCTGCTCGCCCAGGATGGTTCGCCTGGCTTCGCCCCGCATTCGCCGCGCCCGCGCTTGCGCTTCTGCTGGCGGTGGCCGGATATCAGAACCTGGTCACCTATCCCAATCTGCAATCGGAACTCACGCGGCCTCAGGTTTTGCCGGCCGTTTCAGTGAACGTGGGAACCTGGGGCGGAGGCGGAACTCCCACCTCCATCCCAGAGGGTCAGGGCCTGCTTTTGTTCGTTCGGATCCCGCCCGACGGCGCTTATGCGCGCTATACCGCGGAGTTGTACGATCCCGCCGGAAAGCTGCAGGGTTCCTTCACCATCGTGCCTGCGGCCGGGCAAGACCAGTGGTCGGTCACGGTGCCAAAGATCGATCGGGAGCCGGGAACCTACACCATGGCGGTCCAAGGCGTCACCGCCGCGGGAGAAACCAAAGACCTCCCAAACACGTCCTTCCAATTACAAATTCAGAGATGAACTGCAAAGGAGTGGAGGTACACTATGGCCACTATGACGGAAATCCCAGAAGCAGCCAGCACAGTCGAACGCTCCCATGACTACCATGCCGAAGCTCACGTCCTCAGCGGACATTTGCAGCGTCCTATCGAGCAAAAGATCGAAGAGCACGCGCCAGTCAAGTTAAAAGACCGCAGAGGCGGTCACCTTACCCGCTTCGCCGAAGAAGTCAGCATCGAGGGATTGATTACCTTCGCTAAGGGTCACACCCGGGTGTCAGGAGCGCGAAGCCTGAAACATAATGGGTGGATCACTCTCTCCACCTCCGTCGTCGAGGGCCTGAACGTCTTCGAAATCATCACGGCCGACCGCGTCGTATCGCAGGTCTCGACCGATCACCCCTATTTGAACGGGCACGTGCCCCAAGTCACGTTCCTGGGCACGCAGTTTCAGAACTTCCAGGTCAGCGGGTTCCCGGTCACGCTGACGCTCAATCTGGGTATTTGCGGAGATCGGCCAGCCAACGACAGCTCTTATTTGCAGGACGCGAAGTTTCTCAATGTGGTCAAAGAACAGACCGAAAAAATCGCCAAGGCGAACGGCCTTCCCAAGGACTTGAAGGAACAGTACCATGGGAAACTTGCCCGCATCGAGAAGCTCATTAAGGCCAGCGACGCGAGCGACCAAGGTCACCGCGAGCCCATCACATGTTCCCTGGTGCAGAGCATCGGCGCGATTCCGGTCCCCGGAGTGCAGATCTTCGGGCACGTAATCGTGATTCCGGAATTCGGCAGCGTGGCACTGGGCGAGGTCGAAGTGGGCGAGGAGATAGACGATCGGACCAAGAAGCCCGGCGTTTACTTCGAACTCACGAGCATCAACATGAAACTTGGGTGCGTTGGGCATGGTACTGCAAAGGCCGGCACCGCCAAGACAAACGGTCAAACAGCACCCTAAAGTGTGGGTGGTTCCTCGGGAGAGTATCGTCCTCAAGTTCGGGACGATACTCGTATCGACTAGTAGCCTCGGGCCTGTCGATGCTAATCGTCATCTGCGGGCTAGCCTGTAGTCGTGTAAGCGACCCACAGGCG
>Ga0210396_10004812_pt1 | contig 13146 bp, 5 predicted proteins | sample IncBWH17OmetaG_FD_155466 | JGI IMG/M metagenome (GOLD analysis project Ga0210396, IMG submission 155466) | Forest soil microbial communities from Barre Woods Harvard Forest LTER site, Petersham, Massachusetts, United States - Inc-BW-H-17-O ...
TAATGCCGGTCCAAAACGCGTTTCCGATTGGCTCGCGCGAAGGCGCGGCCTGCCACTAGAGACGCTCGCTTACGTTCGCATCGTGACCGGACACCAAGCCTCGGAGTGGTCAACGCCAATAATCAATTCCCCTGCCGCCCCAGGAAGTCCGGAGCTTCCGACAGCCATTCCCTGTACTGAGATCGTCAAGCTCTTTGCCGAGCATCGCGGCACCATCGCCATACAGCCGAGGTCACCTGCAGCGCCTGCTGCGGCGAGCGAAAAACAGCCGCCATGGGGCGTTCAGCTAGTCGGCGGCCCCTCGCAAGTTGTCGTGCTTGCCTCGTTCTATCAGATGCAGAAAACCTATCGCGGCGTGTTGGGCTCCCACACACCGATGATCATTCGTTCGCCGGTTGGAACAAGTAGTTCGTGGTATCGCGTTCGCGTCGGCGCAGCGACCCGCAACGACGCCGAGCGGCTATGCTCCGATCTGCGTACCGTCGGCGGTTCCTGCCTGGTCCAACCGAACTGAGAAGGCACGCGCATATCGCTCCACGTGTCGATGGCCATCCGTATGGCGCGGGGACGCGAGGGCGGCGAGTATATTAGTCAGGCGTTTGGATCGCCTCCCAGCGGTTCACCAGAGCGCGCTAGAAGTTGCCCCGCGCGGGGACTGCCGGGGTGCGGCACGCGCGGGGCTAAGTCACATGTCCTAGTCGTTATAGTACACCACCAGTTTCCCCGGCCGGCACGACAGGTCGATGACGCCCCATTCGAGGGGCCGCTAACAGGAAACTAGACGCGTCGTAAGCCGTGAAAGCCTGCCGATGGCCACGCCTGGGAAAATCGGAGTTTAACGCCGAGGTAACGGCACGGCGTTACGATTCGATTCGCCGGGGATGTTTTGTGTACTGGCACATGGCAGGAGGCCCTGGATGGTGACGCAACCAGGGCCTCACGCTGCTCGCCGACGTGCGGGCGCTGCTCGGCTATATACCGAATGCATCACGCGAAAAGACCCGGAGCACGGCGCAGCCGAGCTCGCGCCGACACGGCTGACGTCGTGGCAGCGACGCAGTTGGTGCCGGGAGACACTCAGTCTACTCGGTCGAAAACGGGAATTCTCTCCGTCCCTCTTCGTCTGAGAGAACGATCGCGCGCCAACGTCTCGGGTCGATAGGACCGAAGACTTGATGCGCAAGGATGTCCCTGACAAGGGACCGCGCCCTTATACAGGCGTACTCGATGTCTGCAGCCACGATAGTGAGGCGGCGGGGAGCGGAACCATCGGTAAATTCGAGATTATAAGGTCGTAGATCGGACATGGCGTCCATCCCGGACGAGCGGCGCTCGAGGGCGCCGCTGTCGAAAGAACGACACTCGAAATTAGAGTCCAAAATTGAACATCCGCTTAATGCTGCCTTGGCTAGCGCACTCTACGTAGCGCGCTAACAAAAAAGCCCCAGCATTTCCGCCAGGGCTAGGACCTCTCACCACGAGAGCAGGAGAACCGTCTCACAGCAGACTCTATCTGAGTCGCGGTCGGCTCGCATGGGCAAAACGGATAAGCAAACTGCGGTCATGCGGGATTATCTCTTCGGCGTCACACGGAGCACAACGAGACTTGCTTGCCAAACGGACCGCAGGCGAGCCGCATCAGCGGCACATCGTCTGGCGGCCTGAGAACCCTGCTGGGGCGATACTGGCGCCGTCCAGCACCAGGGTACCGTCCGTGCCGATAACGAGTCCTATTGGGACATTGGCAGGGGCGGCTTTCTGATTATTTGGCATCCGACTTTTAGCTATACTGAACGCGGCAGGGTGCTGCCGTCGTCCCTGACGCGGTGGGCGCCCCGGCGTACAGAGGTGCGCGCGCCCAAGCGCCTGGGGGCGCTTGTCGAAACCGCCCGTTGTGGAGGGAGTGCGATGTCTTACGAAAGACCCTGGGAAGCGACCAAGCTTCAGATCGAGGCTGCCGAAACAATGCTAATTACGGCACTTTTCGAAATGCTGATTGAAAAGGGGCATCTGCATCAGGGCGAGGTGATCGCGCGGCTCGAGAAATTATCGGCAGAAGCCATGGCGCTACCGAACAATGGACGGACCATTGGCTATATAGATATTGTACGCGACCAAATTGCCGGGGAAGGTACCAGGAAACCTTCTTGAGCCGGGTGCTGCGTTGATCAGGCCAGCCAGAATGGCTTGGCGGCCTCGAAATCAGACCTGCGGCGGATTAGCCCAATATCTGCCAAGCCCCGATCGCTGAGATCCCTCAGATCGGGAGCGGGAAGCTCGGAACCGGCAGCAAAGACCTGCCTGAAGGCTTCCCCAAAACTGGCTGGCATTTTCAGCGTCAATTTGCTCATGGCGACCTCCGTTCCCCGGCTTCTCCGAAATTGGTCGCCTGGCTCACCAAGCGGTTCAAAGACGCACCTCTTTGGTGCGATCAATCCGACAGCGAGTGATGGCCGTCACATCGCCGGACAGGAAAGCGCCCTGGTATGGCATGAACGTGGGAGAGTGTCATGCGTGAGGCATCATCGGCATTAAGTTACGTTTCGCTGATCGGCACGGTCGTTTTTAGTTTTACGCTCACGACCACTTGGGCGGCATTGCTCGCGTACGGCCTGTTTCGGCTTGGAGCGTGGGCGCTTGCCGGCTGACTGAGCGCGCGCCGGCGCCTTAAAAGTACTTTAACAGCCTCTGCGCGGAGCCTCGGGCTCCGTCGGCCACCGTCGCAGTCGTTCCAAGGCGGGGGACTAGGCATTACCCCGGGAAATCACTGGCCCGCGCCTCCCTACGTGAGGTGGCTTGCGCCACGCACGACTTTCGATACCGTGGCATCCGGGGTACTTCAAAGGTTTGTTCCAGAGCCTGGGGTGCTGCTAGTGGCAGCCCCGTGTTTTTGACGTTGCCAACAACGTGCGGGCCAGATCTTCAGGACTTCATCTACCCTCGACGAGCGCCCCTTTGCGTCGCGCGAACATGGATACCCGTTAGGGAGAGACCAATGTCGTACTGCTCACACTGCAATCAGAGCACATTCGAGGTCGAGGAGGTCGATGTGGCCGGGACAAATTTCAGTTTCGTGCAATGCTCCAGATGCAAGTTGGCGGTCGGCGTGGTGGAGTCCACGAGTATCGGTCTGCCTCAAGTCCTTCGGGTACTTGTATCAAGCCTACAGAGATTGAATTCTCGCCTAGAGCGGATCGAGCAGGTTTTAGAAAACAAGGCCTAGTTTGCACGGTGCGTGCCGCCCACGCCGCTTCTCACTGCCCTGATCAATCGAGGAAATGCCCACGTGCTTTATCGCCGGGGAGCAACGCCAGCAAATCGTCGGCGTGTCTCGGACATCGCCGCAGGTCAGTGCAGAAGTATATGGCCGGCCTGAATGGCCTGCTGCAACTGCGTCGTTGTGGTATTGGCCAAGGTGATCGAATCGTGATTTCCAAGATCGATCACCGCATCGCCATGCGTGTCGTTGGTGATGAGCGACTGCAATTCCTGGACGGTCTGCGCGGCGGCGAAGTGATCGAGCTCGATCGTGTCCTGTTGCGGGTTGAAGTTTAGAACGGTGTCGGCACCAACGCCCGGCGCAAATACGAAATTGTCGTTGCCCGGGCCGCCGACGGTGACTGAGACGGTCTGGCTCTGGTTGGCAGCGGAGTTCTGCTCATCGGCAAGCGTGACATTGTAGGATTGGGTCAAGGTCTGGCCTTGCGTGAGCGAGACTTGCTCATTGCTGAAGTCGAATTCCCAGCTGACCGTTGCATTGCCGGTGCTCGCGCTGACCTGGCTGACCGAGAAATTGCCGAGATAATCTGAACCTTCCGGCGAAAAGCTTGGGCTCAGCGCGTCCGCCGAGTTTTCATCTGCGAAGGTGATGCCGCCGGAGGCGCCGCTCGCTGTTGCAACGGAATCCACTGTCGCATTGGCGGGAGCGGGCGGCGCGGACGGATCAGTTATGAAGAAATCACCTTGCGCATCGCTGGAGAAGTTCAGCGCGCCGTCAAAATTGTCAAAGGTGATCGTAGTGCTTCCGCCACCGCCGTTGAGCGTCAGAACAAGGTTGCCATTGGTCGTTTGTTCGGAAAAGGAGGTCTCATTATATGCCGCCACCTCAACCACATCGGAGTGGGCTGCGTCCGGAGCGGTTCCGGTGAAGCCGGAAATCGTACCGCCGAAATCACTCGCCTGATCGAGGACCAGTATACCGGTGCCTGCGTTGAAGGTCACCGATCCCGTATAAGAGGCGCCGGTATCGATTTCCGCCGTGGCGCCGGCCTCGATCATGATTGGCGCCGGGCTACTGGTTCCGGGAATGTTACCCTCAAGAATGACGAAGGTACCGCCATTGACGTCAATCGCGTTGTTGTACGGCGTCGGGTCGCTGGCCGGATCGAAGGCGAGGAACTGCACATCGGTCACCGCCAGCGAACCGGCATGCGCCGGATCGCCGGTATCGATTAATGTCGTAACGCCATCATTTGTGGAGATCGAATAATCAGACAGCGCGTCGGGTAGGATCGCGACGTTCCAGCCCGTGCCGGTTGTGCCTGTGAAATGATCGGTTGGGGCAGGACCCGTTGTATTGTCGCCGACATAATAATAAATGCTGTCGACGTTGCTGGCGCCGACGGTGATGTCGTCGCCGTATTGCGTACCGGAAAAATATTGGTCGGACGTAAGCGCGACGCCGGCATCGTTGACGTTGAGGCCTGACGTGCGCAGGTCATAAATGTCGGTCGTGTATTGGGTCGTGCCGCTTGAATCGAGCAGGTTGTCGTAAGTCAGCGAAATCCGGCCATCGCCGAACCCACCCAACTGATCGAACGTCGTGGTCGAGGGATCGAACAGCGACGCGATCTCATGCCCGCTGGCGTCGAATTCGACAACGTGCGTGCCGGTATTGTCGCCATAGGCGAGAATCTCGACATTGGCGCCATCGATCGTCGCCTGTTGCAACTCGATATTCTGCGCGTCGGCGACCTGAAAGGTCGAAATGGGCGACACCAGCGAACCGGATTGTGTGTAAAGGGCAAATTCAACCTGGTGATAAGTGCTGCCGCCGGCCGTAACGGTGTCATCCCAGGCGAACGAGTAGCTGCTACCCCCTGTATCCAGCGCAAACATCAGGCTGTTCGCCGAATAGGTATGCGTGGATGATGCCGGCTGCTGCGTAATCGCATCGGTAACGCCCGAGCCGTAGAGATCGGTGTAATAGGTCAGGTTGGGCGCAACCACGAATGATGGCAGCGCCGTGCCGCTGATCGACGTCGTGCCGCTCTCACTATAGGCCTGGAATTGGATATCGGCATTCGCCGTTCCATTGGATTCGGCAACCGCTGAAGCAAAGATCGCCTTTGACTGGCCGCCTATCGTCACCGAGCCGGCGCTGTGGAAAAACCACGCTGGCTCGTCGGTGAGGCTCGTCACGTTGCTGAAGGTGGCGATCGTCTCGACCGGCGAGTTGCTGGCAGTATTCGGGAAGATTTGAAAATTGATCTGATAGATATCCGGCGCGACCCCGTCGAGGGTCGCAGCCGTACCGTTATATTGCGCCCAGCCAAGCCCGTAGGCCGAGCCGGCGCCGATGAATGTCCCGCTGCTGCCGTTCTCGAAGCTGGCGAAGTATTGCAGATCGGTGCCGATCAGATTGGATTCGACCGCGCCGTCATTTGTAATCGTCGGCGCGCTCGACCCGTTGAGCCCCGTTGTGTTTTCGTCGAATGTGAACTTGTTGATCGTGGCGTTACCACTGCCGTCTTCCGACAGACTGAAGCCGATGCCTTCGGTTTGGGTATTACTAAGGCTCACCAACAGCATCTGGCGCGAATTGTGCGGGAAATCGGTGATGGTCGTCGTCGCGACCTGCTCCCCGGTCCCACCATTCGCAGTGATGCTACTCTGATACGGCAACAGGAACGGATCGAGAGTGAGGAGGTTAGTGGTGACGTTATCGGGGCCGGCATCGCTGTAGCCCGATGACGTTACTCCATACAGCACCCCGACCAGCGCACCGTTGCTTGAACCAAATGGAACGGTGCTGAACGAACCATAGAGATGCACGCCCGTGGTCGCCTGCGCCGGCGAGGTGATGCTGCCCCACAGATAGGGCGATTGCACCCCAACGATGTCGGTGCCGGGGCCGCCAATGACGCTAGAGCCGTCGGTCGCCAGTGCGAAGTCGCCCTGTGAATAGGTGCCGTCGAGCGTGATACTGGCGGTCTCGCCGTTGCTATCGACCGTCAAAGTGCCGTCGGCGTTGGCACCTGTCGTCAGCTGGTCCCAGCTCACAGTCTCGTTCGCTGAATAAGTCAGGTCGGTCAGATCGATCGTATCGCCCAGGCCGAAGTTCAAGACCGCGCCGGAAAAGTGCGCGGCTAAATAGTTCGCGTCCGCCTGATTCTGATGATCGAGCACCAGCGTGCCGTCGCCGGCGAAAGTCGTGGCGACATCGGACGACCAGCCGTATTCGATCTTGCCGCCGTTCGAGATCGATGCGGTGCCGGTGCCGCCGCCGGTGACCCCAAGCTCGAAATCGACAAAGCCACCCGAGGCGATGACTTGGCCGCCGGTGTCGTTAACGACGCCGTGCACTGAGAGCTCGCCGTTATTCTCCGCCTTCAGCGTGCCGGCATTGGTCAGCGTACCCGAATTGCCGCTGTTATCGGCGATATCAATGGTCAGCGTCTGTCCGCCGAAATTGGCGTCGATCGTGCCGTTATTGATCAGCGTCAGAAGATTGTCAGCGTTGCCGATGAAGCCCGCGCCCTCGATCGTGTTGTCGACATTGTCGAGCGTGGCGGCGGTATCGAACACTTCGCCGATACCGCTGTTAAGTTCCATCGACACCGTGCCGCCGCCTTGCAGCGTCACAGTACCGGCAAGCGCCAGCGACGTATCGCTGTCGATCTGCAGCGTGCCCTGATTGGCTACGGTGACACCGCCCTCGAAGACGGCGTCCGGGCTGATGTTATCGCTGAACGCGATCTCGACCTCGCCCGAGGGCCCGATCGACAGTTCGCCGCCGTCGATAACGGTGCCGTCGGTCAAAGTCAGGTTTGTCGGCGAGAGCGTGCCATCGACCTGAATGAGACCTTTTGCCGTGCCCGCGCTTTGCAGAGTGACATTAAGGTCGTCGAACGTGGCGGCGATACCATTGTTGCCGTTGTTTTCGACCTTGACTTCGCCCGCGGATCCGATGTTGAGCGTACCTGGACTCGCCGCGCCCGGAGGCTTGCCGAAAATCTCCGCGCCGTCCTCGAGCATCAAGAGGCCGCCGGAGACGGTCGTCGTGCCGACATCGAGCGTTGCGTAATCGTTGACGTTGACGGCGTCGAACACGGCATCGGCGGGGTTGCCCAAACCTTGGTTCGGATCGGTTTCGATGTCGAGCGTTGAGGCATGATCCGAAATATTGCCTAGATTCAGCGCGCCGCCGCTGATCTGGATTCCATCTTCCAGAAGGACCGGGCCACTGACGTTGATGCTGTCGGTGCTGGTGATGGTGCCACCCTCGACAGTGGCACTGTCCAGCATCACGGCCGCCCCCGTATTCACGATGATCTGGCCGCCAGTGTTGTTCACGGTGGATTCGAAGGTCGCGCTTGCGACCTGGGTCGTCGTTCCCGCGCCGACGGTAATGGTGCCGGTATTGGTGACGGGTCCGACAAAGAGTGCGCTGGCCACGTTGGGGGCAGCGCCGCGATCCCCGTGAACTTCGGCCTCAAGCGAAATGCTGCCGGTATTAGTGACGCTACTCGCGAAGGTTACGCTCTCGCCGTTCGCCGACGTGGCATTCGGGATCGCATCACCACTCAACGCAATGCTGCCGTTGTTGGTGACGTCGCCTCCGAAATACAGGCTCGCGACAACTCCGTCGGCGTCGCCTTCTACGGTGATTGTGGCTGTGTTTTGAAGCGTATCCGACACCGAGAGTGAGGCATCGAAGACGTCGAGCGCCGCGCTCGAGTTGACGTCGAGGCTGCCGGCCACGGCCGCGCCAAAGGCGGCCTGCGCGTCAGTCGCGCTAATAACCACTTGATCGTTCGCCGTCGGGACTTCGATGCTCCAGTTATCCGGGTCGAACCAATTGCTGGGATCTCCGATCGCAGCTTCGGTAAAGGTGTCGGCCGCTGTCGTCGGCGGCACAATCGCGGTCGGCACACTGGTTTCCGACGCGGTTACGCCGTCGGCGTTGGTCGCCGTCGCGACCACGTCAATTTGGTAGCCCTCGTCGCCTTGCTGCACGACGTAGGTTGCACCGGTGGCGCCGGCGATAGCCTGATAGGTCCCGTTAGGACCGCTGTTCTCCATCCACTGGTAACTCAGCGTGTCGTCGCCTCCGGCGCTCGCCGACACGGTCAGTGTCTGGCCGTCCTGCGCCGTTCCCTCAATCACCGGCACAGTAACGGTCGGCGAGGCATCCTGAACCGGACCCGTCGCCACGCTGGTCGCCGTGGCGCTTAGCGTGTTGTCTGGATCGCTCGTCGTCGCGACGACGCGAATCTCGTTGTTCTCGTCGCTCTGTTGGAGAGCATAAGTTGAACCGGTCGCACCTTCGATCGAATTCCAGGTGTCGCCGCCATCGGCCGATTCCTGCCACTGGTAATTGATCGTGGCGTCGGCATCGTTGGTCGAGGTGTTGGCGGTGAGTGTCTGGCCTTCCACGGGAGTACCGAGGATGGTTATGTTGTTGCCGGGGTCGTCTATCGCCTGGATCTCGCCGCGGGCTGCGGTCGAATTGTCGAACACGTGTCCCGGTGTCGACGGCGTAAAGGTGTCGGCAAAGGTCTGGGTGCCGTCGTCGTAGAGCTCGAAGGAACCGACCACCGTGCTCGAGCCGATCGTGTTGTGTGCCAGATCGAGCTCGATCTGGGTATTGCCGGTCAGTTGCTGGGCGGTCAGATCAAAGCTCGCAAGCTGCGTATAGACGCCGCCCGAGGGATTGTTTTGATCGAGGATGACGATGGCTCCGCCGGAACCGTCCGAATCGACCTGAAGCTGGACTTCTTCGGTGGTCGGGCCGGATGCGGCATTCACCACCGCAATCCCATAACTGGTGCGGATCTGCGGCGCGACAAGATCGAACGTCGCGCTGATCGTGAACGTGTCGTTTTCCTTCAGGCCGGCATTGCTCTCGCCCGCTCCGGTGCCCTCCGGCTGCGGTGAGGTCAGCAGAAGCGCCTCGACACTGTTGTCAATGCCGTTGAAGGCGGCGCCGCTCGACGACATGATCGCCGCCGGCTGGCCGAGGTTATTGAGACCCTCCGTCCAGGTGCTGCCGTATCCTCCGCCGGAGGTCTGAAAGCCGATGGGCAGCGATCCGGCCATTCCGATGCCGCCAACCGGCGGCGGTCCGTCGGTGAAAGTATCATCGAACGACGCACCGAGGCCGTTGGTGTATTTAAATTCGTCCACGGTATAGCTGAAAGGGACGCTAAGGATCGGCGTAATGTCTGCGACCGGAACAGTCGGCGTGCTGGTTGCCGTGATTACCTGGCCGGTATCGTCGGTGAAGGAGGCTTGTGCGCGGAAAATGTTGCCCTCATCGGCTTCGCTAAGCTGATAGACCGAGGACAATTCGCTATTGTAATTGAAGCTTGTTGTCGCCGCTACCTCGGTCCAAGTCGTACCGCCATTGCTGGAAGTCTGCCATTGATAGGTGACCGGAGCGGACAGGTCCGAAGCATCACCTGTGATGGTCGCGAACGTGATCAGCGCCTGGCCTTCCTGCACCAGCGAACCGGGATTGCCAAGCACCGATGTCGAAACAGACAGGCTCGCATCGTCGATAACCGCCGCGGTCGGCGCGCTCGTTTCGGACGCGGTTACGCCGTTGGCGTTGGTTGCCGTCGCAATGACGTCAATCTGATAGCCCTCGTCGCCTTCCTGCACGACATAGGTTGAACCGGTTGCGCCGACGATGGCTTGATAGGTGCCATTCGAACCGCTGTTCTCCATCCACTGGTAGCTTAGCGTGTCATCGCCGCCGGCCGTCGCCGCTGCCGTCAGCGTCTGGCCTTCCTGCGCGATGCCCGTGATTGCAGGCACCGTCACCGTCGGCGACGCGTCGAGAACCGTGCCGGTCACGGCACTTGTAGCCGTGGCGCTCTGCGGATTGTCGGGGTCGCTGGTGGTGGCGACCACGCGGATGTAGTCGCCGAGGTCGGAAGCCTGCACCGTATAGTTTGAGCTATTGCTGCCAATGTCGGTGAAGCTGCCGAAGGAAGAAGAGCTCGATTCCTCCCACTGATAATTGAGCGTGGCGTCAGAATCGTTGGTCGTCGCGCTTGCTGTCAGCGTCTGGCCGACCTGCACCGACTGACCGGCCCCGACGTTGAGACCAACACCAGAAGAAGTGAGCGCAACAAGGTCGGCGCGCGTCCAATCCACGCCGTCGGTGAAGATCGTGCCGGTCGGCGTAAAGGTGACCGGCGTCCCCGTCCCCTCGTTAAGCAGCTCGAAGGTGCCGCTAAGCGCGGTCGAGTTGGCAACGTGCGAGAGTTGGAGCTCGATCTGACTGGCGTCCTCAAGCTGAGCCGCGGTGAGCGTCTCGCTGGAGAGAACGGTCGAAGTCGCAGGATCGGTGGCGAGGTCGCTCTGAACGAGCTCGACAACCGTCGAACCGTCGGTTTGTCCGTGGACATACAGACTGACGATCTGATCGGGAACCTGCGTCGACGTCCCGTCGTTGAGCTGCACCCCATAGCTCGTGCCCGGCGTTGCAGCCGTAAGATCAAACGTCGCGCTGACTGTAAACGACTGGACCTCCTTGAGCCCCATCGTCGTATTGGTCGGATCGGTATTGGTGTTGAGGATCGCGTAGACCTCGTAGTTCCCGGTGCCGGTGTTAGTCGGCGCCAGCCCGGTCGAGGACAGAATGGCCTGACCGTTGGACTCAGACCACGTGCTACCGTTGGTGAAATAAACGATCGGCGTCGACAAGGTGAGCGGCAGCGGCGAAGCCGGCGGCGCCTCGCTGAACGTGTCGTTGTAAAACTCGGTGCCGTTCCTGACGAGCGAGAGATCGTCCACCGCGTAACTGAAAGGCGCCGTGATCACCGGCGTCACATCGCCTACCGTGGTGGTCGGAGTGCTCGTTGCGCTCACCGTCTGACCGGTGTCGTCGGTGAACGAAGCCTGCACGCGGATCTCTTGACCTTCGTTGGCTTCGGTCAGCTGCAGGAACGATGCTATTCCACTTGTGTAATTGCCGCTGATCGCGCCGCCGACATCGGTCCAGGTCTGGCCCCCGTCGCTCGAGCTCTGCCACTGATACGTCACCGGGGCAGCGAGATCTGTCGCATCACCGGCGATCGTGGCAACAGCAACCAGCGTCTGGCCTTCCTGCACGCCAAGACTGCTGTCGGTCGTCGATACCGCGACCGCAAGCGTGGCATCGTCAATCACCGCACTGGTCGGCGTGCTGGTTTGCGAGGCAGTTACGCCGTTGGCGTTGGCCGCCGTGGCAACCACCTCGATCTGGTAGCCCTCGTCGCCTTCCTGCACCACATAGGTTGAAGCGGTGGCGCCGACGATGGCCCGATAGGCTCCGCCCACGCCGCTGTTCTCCATCCACTGGTAGCTTAGCGTGTCATCGCCTCCGGCCGTCGCCGATGCCGTCAGCGTCTGGCCTTCCTGTGCCGTGCCCGTAATTACAGGCACCGTCACCGTTGGCGGCCCGTCGAGGACCGCCCCGGTCACGGCACTCATTGCCGTGGCGCTCTGGGTATTGTCGGGATCGCTGGTGGTGGCGACCACACGGATATAGTCGCCGAGATCGGTGTGCTGCACCGTATAGCTTGAGCTATTGCTGCCGATGTCGGTGAAGCTGCTGAACGACGAAGAGCTCGATTCCTCCCACTGGTAATTGATCGTGGCGTCAGGATCGTTGGTCGTCGCGCTTGCTGTCAGCGTCTCGCCGACCTGCACCGACTGGCCGGCCCCAACGTTGAGACCAACCCCGGAACTGACAAAGGCGCCGATATCGGCCTGCGTCCAGTTTTCGCCGTTGGCGAACATCGTGCCGGTCGGCGTGAAGGTCGTCGGGCCAAGGGTCACCGTGCCATTGTCAAGGAGTTCGAACGTGCCGGTGACCGCCGTACTGTTCGCCACATGTGACAGCTGGAACTCGACCTCGTTGCTCGATGCGAGCTCCGCCGTCGTCAGCGTCTGGCTGGCCAGCACCGTCGACGTTCCGGCCGCCGGGTCGGAGTCGATCAGCGAGATGACGGTCGAGCCGTTGCTGCCGCTCTGGACAAACAGGCTCACGACCTGATCGGGGGTATGCGTCGAAGTTCCGTTATTGAGCTGCAGTCCGTAGCTGCCATACGGAGCGGCGGTCAGATCAAAGGTCGCACTGACGGTGAACGCAGTGCCCTCCTTCAACCCCTGTGTAGTGTTGGTCGGATCGGTATTGGTCGTCAGCGACGCAAAGACCTGATCGGTTGTCGCGCTCACCGGGCTCTGCGCAACGCCGGTGGACGATAGGACGGCCGCCGCCTGCCCCGCGTTATTGGTGCCTTCAGTCCAGGTACTGCCCAGCGTGACAAACACAATCGGGGTGGCAACGCCGCTATTCGAGATCGTCGACGATGCGGGCGGCGCCTGCGCAAAGGTGTTGGTGTAGATCTCGGTGTCGTTCTTGACGATCGACAGATCGTCGACTTTATAATTGAAGGCCGGGGTAATCAGGGGCGTGACGTCGGCAACAGCAGCCGTCGGTGCACTCGTTGCCGTAATGACCTGATTGTTGCTGTTGGTGAATGAGGCCTCGACCCGGTATTCCAGCCCCTCGTCGGCCTCCGTCACTTGCAGGAACGAGCTCGGCTGACCGTTGTTAAAATTACCTGCTAGCGCCCCGCCAACATTCGTCCAAGTGATGCCGCCGTCGCTCGAGCTCTGCCACTGATAACTGATCGTCGCCCCAGAATAGGTGGTGTCGGCAATCGTCGCCGTCGCGACCAGCGTCTGGCCCTCTTGAACCGCGAGATTGTCTATCACCGATGCGGTCACGCTCAGCGCTTGCGCGAAGTCGACGGTCGCCGTCTCGCTCGCCGTGCCATTGATCAGCGCCGTGAACGTGTCGTCCTGCACGGTCGCGCTCGACAGCGTCGTTGTGAACACCCCTTCGGCATTGGTCGTGCCGGTGATCGG
>Ga0210396_10004813_pt1 | contig 13146 bp, 21 predicted proteins | sample IncBWH17OmetaG_FD_155466 | JGI IMG/M metagenome (GOLD analysis project Ga0210396, IMG submission 155466) | Forest soil microbial communities from Barre Woods Harvard Forest LTER site, Petersham, Massachusetts, United States - Inc-BW-H-17-O ...
CTGAACCACGCGAGCGGATCGGTGATGAGTAACCAGGGTAGCGAAGAATTCTTTTCCGCGGGCGTAGATAAGCTGTCCAGCCTGGTGAATTCTCAAGAGCAATTTCAGCCTTCAAAACGACGGTGGCCTGCTCCGGGCCGAACAGCCGGCCGTTGTTGCCCCGTACAATTATCATGTACAGAACCACGTGCCAAAAACCGTGGCCACGCACGGGAAGTTAGGTCGCGCAATTCTCGAATCTCGTGCGCGTAGGAGGCGCAATTGCCGACGGTTTAGTGGGCGCTCAGCGTGCGTGCAAGGCCCCCGCCCAGGTCCGCCATGAGTGCCCGGTGGGTCAGGACCACGCTGACGGCCACGGCCGCGAGGTCGCGGGCGGCGGAAGCAGCCTCAATCGCCTCGGCGAGTCCGGCGGCACAGCCGGCGTCGTCAGATGGCGGCGGCGATTGCACAGGAAAAGCGGCCCCGAATTCCGCAACTTGAAAGCAGGCGAGATCGCGAGGACGCCAAACTGAGAATACGACATCTCGATCCGTTCGGCGACCGGGCCGGTCGATGAAATGGGTCATGCTATCCCCGGGCGGCACTCTCGGCGTGCAGGTCACCAGCGACACGAATCACGCGGCACGGCGGGCAAAGGTGATGGCGTGCGACGGGCCCTCCCCGAAAACGACGACGCCAGCAACGGGCCTCGTGACACGCTGCGGGCGTCAAGCATCGCGGGGGAAGGATTCGAACCTCCGACCTCCGGGTTATGAGCCCGAATGAGAACTCCTCGCCGGAAGTCCCGTTAGTTGCGTAAGTTATGCTTGCTGCAACGGCTTAGGGATAGCCCAATCACTTCTGTATAATGCGCATCCTCGGCATCGCGCAACAGTTTAGTTGCAAATCAATTGCAACGTGAACCTTTGAGACACCAGTTTCTCGCACGCGGTGGGGATTCGGTCTCAACACATGCCGCCGCCTACGTTGCACCAATATGACCTCGACCTGTGCAACTACGTGAGGGAAAGTCTTCGCAGATATATGGCTGTCACTAAAAAGAAGAAATCCCGCCCGTCGCCTGAACGAATAGCTCCCCGCTGCGACAATCTTGATCTATTGGCGGAATATAACCTCCTACCACCGTCCGAGCGGGTCGCAAAACGGCTGTCGCAGTTTCTGCCACCATCTCTCTGGCGATATCTCTCGGAGGAGAAACGCCCAACATTGCTGCTAGGGTCTTATGAGCTGGAATGTTTCGAGAAGGAGGTTGCAGACACAGCTGCTTTCTTCTTCCCGTTTTTGGGGATACCGCTTTGGACGCCGCGTCCGATCTTGCACAGGAAGTTCATTCACTGCCTCCGCTCGATTCCAAAACGCGTACCGGATGCTGCCATCGAACAGTTTGCGATGAAGAGCCCGGAATTCGGACGCAGGCTGGAAGAGCCGGGGACAACCCTGTGGCACGGTATCGGCGTGGTCCGCGACTGGGTGTGTGAAATCCGCAAGTCTCTCGACGCGATGGGCCATCACGAGTGGCTACCGATTACCGATGGTGGGTCATTTCCTACACCGTCAAGTGACAGCAAAATTCCACCGTGGTTGGACGGATATGTTGCTCGGATACGTGATAAGTTTAGAGAGATTCCTCGCTTGCACACGTGGGGCATCAACGAAGTTTGCGACAAGGTAACGGGTAAGAGACGATATCTGTTAGAAGCGCTGCGTTATCTCCAAGCGACCGGGGAGTACCACGGCCGACAGGCAACATCACGGCCAAAGAAACCCTGAAGTGGCCCCCCTAACTTACACGGCAGAATCGGGCCGAGCGTAGCCGCGTCAGCCCCCGGTAACTTTCAGCACCTGACCAACGTGCGAAGGGGTCCGTCTCGCTGGCAGCCACAGATCGCCGTGAGCTATTGTCAAATGTCGCGGATGCCGTCCGCCCACCATACACGTACCGTTTGCCTTCCAACGAGCGGCTGAAGTTGCCGTACCGTCCTTCCCAGATCCCCTTCATCCGCACCGCCGAGGTTGCGCTCAATCTCGAACCGTTGTGGCCCAGACATGCCAGTGCTTTGGGGAAGGCGCCGGTGCTGATTCCTTTGAGATGAAGCCAGGAGACCTACCCGTTGTCGCTGTGTCAATCCGCATGTCCTGCCACAGACCGAAGAGGTCCATCCTTAGTCCAGGTCACACCGCAACTTCTCCTGCTCGCGAATACACTGCCAGGATCTGTTTCTCGTTCAATCCCGTCTGGTTCCCGATTCTGCGGGAACCAAGATCTCAGAACTTCTCACGTTGTTCGACGGCGGAGGCGAGATAGACTCTGGAGCATGTGCTCCATGCGGTGCAACAACGGTAAACGCAACTAAGCCGAGAGATCCAAATTAGGAATGTGCAATATGACTTCTGTAACTGCCAGAATTGCTTCGCCCATCAAATGGCACGGAGGAAAGTTCTATCTGGCCAATGAGATCGTTTCTCTTATGCCGCCTCACCTGCACTACGTTGAGCCCTACGCCGGGGGTCTTTCCGTGCTCTTAGCACGGAACCCCGAAGGCGTTTCGGAGGTCGCCAATGACCTCAACGGCTGGCTCACCAACTTCTGGGCGGTCCTTCAAGATCCAAAGCTCTTCTCGGACCTGTGCCGCCGCCTTGAAGCCACGCCGTTTGGCGAGGACTTCTTCTCGAAGGCACAGGATGCGGTGTCGAGTGCCGCAAGCCCGGAAGGCATTGATTCGGTGGAAGCGGCCGCGGCATTTTTTGTCCATTGTCGCCAAAGTCTGGCCGGTCGAATGAAGGCTTTTGCGCCCTTGAGCCGTAGCCGTACGCGCCGAGGAATGAACGAACAGGCATCGGCATGGCTTACAGCGATCGAGGGATTGCCTCTGGTCCACGAACGATTGGCTCGCGTCGTCGTGTTGAACGGGGAGGCTTTGGACGTGATCCGACGGGAGGACGGGCCAAACACGCTCTTTTATTTGGACCCGCCTTATGTGCCCGCTACCCGTGCTTCCTCGGATACGTATGGCGAATACGAAATGACCGCTCAGCAACACGAACAACTGCTCGACGTAGTTCTCGCCTGCGAAGGCAAGGTCATGATCTCCGGCTACGCCTGCGAACTTTACGACAAGAGGCTCAACGCCTGGAGACGGCATGACTTTGATCGCCCGAACAACGCGGCTGGCGGCGATTCAAAGCGGCGGATGACTGAAGTTGTGTGGTGCAATTTTCCCTGACATCGGGGTTGCAGACGGGTTACCGACACCATCCGCGGTCCGGAAGGAATCAGAAAGGATAGATAAATCAACTATTGAACATATCCGAGGTCAAACCGCAGGCCAGTTGATCGGAGCAGCGGCTCCAGAAGCGGCTTCTAATCTGCGGACGCGTCGCTCACCCAACAGCCGGCCGTCTGCGACCGGCTCGCTCACGTCTTTGGGCGAGGCACGATAACCAGCGACAGTTCTGCCTCCTGCAACTTCGTAAGGTTGCGGATCAACTCCTCGTAATTGTCGCCCAGCGTCTGGGGCGACGGAACGAGAACGTCCTGCACGCCGTTGCTCTTGGCCTCGGCCACCATCCGGTCGAAGTCGGCGAACTTTCCCTCCATCTCACCTTGGTGAAGGTCCCGCCTCGTACCGTTTGGCCCAACTGGGCTCGTCTTCATCGAGGTAGCCGAGAATCGAATTGACGCACAGAAAATCCTCGACTGCTTTGGCAGATAACTCCAGCTGCCCAAGGTAAGATGGGATCACGGCCTGAGCATCTTCGTAGCCATCGATGCCTTCGGCAGATCCACCACGGATCAACGCCTGAATGATCTCACCAGCCGCAGTAAGCAGTTCTCGATCAACGGAATCTTCGCTCAGAGCGAGCAACAGCCCACCCGCCCTGGCACACGTCGCCGCCAGATACTCGGGCATGACTGAATTTCTGAAATCCTTCCCGAAGCAGCCATCTCTTAATCGCCGGATTGCTCGTGCGAGACAATCGCTCGACTGCGTGGATTCGCCCCAATCCAGGCTGAACACCGTCACCTTTCCGCTGGGCACGTCGATATTGTGAGCCAGCACCCGGTCGGCGTCTGGCGGCATGGTGTGGTGGTCGGCGGTGTAGATGTCGAATCGGTGGTCGTTCAAATCGGCCAGCGTGCAGTGCATGAGCATGTTCCTGGTCCGATACCATCCCCGCTGATCGCCTCGCCGCTCCCGCAGCACCCTGTGTATTTCGGACGCTTCCCTCAGTAGTTCGACCAGTGAATCGAATACATCAAACGAGTAGTGGCTGCAAAAGAACCGAAACCGTCGAGTCAGTTGCATCAGTTTCCCCGGCTCAGGTCCACGGTGAATAGGCGTCTCATTGACGCCCATTGTAACCGCACGCTCACGGGGACGTTGTGAAGAACCGCACCGCAGATTTGCCGAACCACTCGGTGATGATGAGCGGCACCTTGGACACCAGCTTCACCGCCACGATCAGCGGGGCCGGTGGCAGCGATTCCAGTTTCACGAAGCGCTCAAGCCGTCGCAGTGCCTCCCGCCCCTCCTGTTCGTCGGCTCGGGCGAAGACGACCAGGGCCACTTCCTCAAGATTCCCGTCCCGGTCCACCAGGAACGTGAGCCAGCCCGCCGTCTGACCGACCTGCCTTCGCAGCTTTAAGTCGTCAGTGAGGACCATCCCGTGCGGGGCCGTATCGGCTTGATCCCCTTGCAGCAGAAAGGCATGAAATTGCCGAGCGATCAGGTCCACCCGCTCCCGCCTCGGGCCTTTCGTTTCGATTGTCACCTTGTCGTTTGACGCATTGAGCAGCACGAAATTGAAGTCCACGAATTCGTCCAAGTCGATCCTTTCGGTGGAGCGGATTGTAGGTCAACGACCAGCACAACTTGCCGAGTCATCGATAAGCAGATCATGCCCCGAACGCACTTCACGCCTCAAGCACCGTCCCCAGCAGAATCGCCTCGCAAATCTTCTTCGCCGCATCCGCCGACTTCGCCAAACCGCAGGGACTGCCGTTTCCGTCCTGGCTCGACAGCGGCAGCGTCACGTACCACGACCACCGCTGCCGACGGTCTTCCTCGAAGGTCACTTCCGCCAATGACTGACCCTGCTGATCGATGAATTCAAACTGGAAGCCCTCGCCAATATCACGCCAGGTGAAATCGCCAAATGAGCGCATAGAAGCTCCCGTGACCTCGCATATTATAATTCGTGCCCTTGATTCATTCGACCGCCCCAGCATCTGTGATCCACCCGTTGCTCGACCGGCTCGATGACGAAGACGACGCCGCCTTGTGGCAGGTCGCCCTCGATCACATCTTGGCCGAGCTTGAAAAGAAACCGGGAATGCTGGTGCAGGTCGGGCGCTGCTCGCACTGGCCCCGCCCGCACCAATCGCATTGGCTGGCCGACGGTTCCTTTGCTCTGCCGGTCGGCTACGGTGGCGGGCAAGGAAGCCAAATCCCACAGTTTGACTGGTCCGTGTTCTTGGAATGGAGGGGAGACACCTGGATCGAGGCCCAGAGCAAGGGGTCACGAACCGCCATCCGGATCACGATTCCGTCGAGAACGACTCGTCACCAGCAAGCGGCGATCCACACGATCTGGATGACCGGGAAGGACAAAGAGTGGCGGTTGTACGGGTTTCGAATGCAGAACGGGGCCTGGAAATGCACCGCTGAAACCGAATGGGCTGAGGACCGACAAAAGCGCACAGACCGATAATGCATGATGCCCATCGCTCCACGAGTCGTTGGCAGTTGCCCCGTCGTGCTCTACTCGCCCATCGACGCCCGCCACCGCCCCACAGGAAGCTGCAAACACGTTGTCGCCGGTGTCGTGGAAGGCCCGGCGGCAGGTCTGGCGATATGCGAGACAAAGTTGGACAACGGGTTTTATCTGTTCGGCTGCGATGCGGATTGGAACACTCGAACCGATTTGTGGTTCGCCTCTCTTGAAGAGGCGATGGATCAGGGCGAGGCCGAGTACGAGGGCATGAGGCGCACCTGGCTGAATCACGAACCAGCCTGGGAACCGCTTGTGAAAAGCGAAGAGAACACCGTCTGGGACTTGTTCTACGAACAGTTCCACTTCAAGCCGAGCGTGAAGGCCCAGGACTGGCCGGGGATCAAAGAGCCGACACCATCCGTCACCTACGACATCTCCCACGTCTTCCCAGAATTGGCAGCGGCGACGGCCAAAGAGTCTGATCTGAACATGGAAGTGCTCACGCTGTTCCGGCAATCCGTGTTGCCTGGCGAACGGCTGTACGCACTCGACTGGCAGCATCCCTGCTACTGGTTCAACCCTTATGGTCAATTCGAGTTCTCCGAAGTGTACGAGGGCATGATTCCGGTGTTCCCTGACGGCGACTATTCGATCTTTCTCGCCGATGACTTCCGCTTCGGAACGTTCGGACACCCGTGGGAGCAAACGATCTGTGTATTCGGTGAAACGCTTTTGAAGCTCATCGAACGTGATCGCCCAAGGATGCTGGGTCGTGTGATTCGAAGGAACGCAACTCGGATGTGAACTCAATCGAAGAATGTTTTGTGCTCTCGTTCGTGCTGTGTCACCATTCGGAGACATTGGCCTTCTCAGCCCCTTGCTTCTCCCCCGCAAATGCGTAAAAAGCCGAACTTTTTCGAGACCCTCTAACCAAGGAGTGCAATGGCATCGAACGGCAAGGCCCCCAGCAAGGGCGAAATCCTCGGCACCACAGCCGAACAGACCGGCCTCTCCCGCAAGCAGGTGGCGGCGGTCCTCGAATCACTGACCGGCCAGATCGGGACTGCGTTGGGCAAGAAGGGACCGGGCACGTTCATCGTGCCGGGCCTGATGAAAATTAACGTCATCCACAAGCCTGCGACCAAGGCCCGCAAGGGGATCAACCCCTTCACCAAGGAAGAGCAGATGTTCAAGGCCAAGCCCGCACGCAAGGTCGTGAAGGTGCGGCCCCTCAAGAACCTCAAGGAGATGGCGAAGTAACGGACAATGCGGCTTCGTTCGAGTCCCGGTGTCGGAAAGCGGCACCGGGATTTTGTTTTGGCTGAGGCCCTTTGCGGCGAGATACAGCGGTCGGAGATTTCATCGGAGGTCGCATGACTACAGTCCCCGCTTCACGACATAGAGATCGGAAGATGGCGCTGAGAATCCGATCACGTTGGCGTCTGCTTGGGTTGCCGCTTTATGACATTGCGCTCGGCCCTGATTTGGGACGAGGCGAGGCGAAGGGCCCGGGCGAACGGAATCATCGCCATTGGTGACGTGGCGTCAGGCGTACTGACACTGGGCGGCATTAATCGGGGGTCTGCCCACAAAATCATGCCGTCAGTCTGGACGGGAAATTTTGGCGTTTTGCGATGCCGACCGTAGCATTTTCTTCATGCCGAAACTCACCGTACAGGTGCGAACCCACAACAATCTTTTGGAAGTCTTGGCCGCTGGCGAAAGCGCGGCGTGGAGGGTTGGGGTTGACCGCGAGCCGTTGATAACGCACGTTCGCGTCGTCAACTTTGATGGCACGCAGATGATTGAAGGCGTTTACGACCGCGCCGCCAGCCACCGTCGCGAAAGCGACAACGATTTGACCATCGGGTTTCTGGACGGACGCATTGTCAATTGCAAACCCAAAATCGACTTCGATGCTCAGAATCCGGTGCGATTCATCGACGGCTAGAAAAATCGAAGTTTGCCCGGGTCCGCAATGTCCTCGACGCCAGACGAAATCATCGAACTCAACTTCGGGGTCATTCTATAACCGCCTTCAATGAGTCGATCGAGCGATTGAGTCAGTTGAGTCAGCAGATGCAGCGAAGCCTTCCCGAACCAGCGTCGTCTCCGACGTCGGCGTTTCGGCGTGGCGTAGTCCAGAATCGGCTTCTGATCGGGTATCGCGGGCATTGTACAGCACCATCCCATGGACATTTGATGCCTGCCAGTGACCGCCAGTCCAGTGCGGCTGCCTCAGCGTTCGTGATCGTGATATAGTCCCCTCGTCCGCAGAGAGCCAATGGATTCCCTCAAATCAAAGCCTCAATCCCCGTCGCTTTCCCGGCATGTCGCCTTTCATGGCGGCGGTCGTGGGTTTCGTCCTGGGAGATTCCTTCACCGAGCCGGAAATCGAACAGATTACCGTGAGTGAAGTGGAGAACCTGGTCTACATCCGCCGGGCCGGCGCCGTCGGGTTTGACGGCATCGAGAGCCTCAAGGACATGCGGGACAACTGGAACCGCCTGCTCGATGCGGCGGGGTTGACGCCGGAGGAGCGCCAGGAAGCGGTTCAGCTGTTCAATTCGCGGGTTGAGAAGGTGCCGGGCACGGAAGCCTGACCGCCGTTACGGCGCCACCGGGGCTTGGAGTTCAGAATCTTCCCACCCCGACTTCACTCCAACTCTTCTGCTTGAAGATTCTCCCGCCCTTCCCGCCGCTTCTCCCGTTCCCGCTTGAGCTGCACCTGCGACATTTCCCAGTAATCGATCCCCGCCTGACCGACCGCGTTCGCGTAGGTGCCGAAGAAATGCTTCGCCGCGTGGTACAGCGGCTGGTTCTTCTGTTTCATCGGCCGCTGTCGCAGGTCATGGCCCTGAGCGTGCAGATCCCGCAGCGTCTGGAGCACCAGTTCTTCGGTCCAGTGGGCCAGGCCGGACACCCATTGAGTTTCCGGGTACGGCAATCCCGCGGCCTTAACCGCTTCACGGTGGGTGCCGAAGTAACGCTGCACGGCGCCGCTCGTCGTGTAGACATGCTATGAGCGTTTTGCATGGGAATCGAATCGATATCACGTTGGAAAACCTCATCCGTCTAAGCGAAGTTCCGAAGCTTCCCTTCATGCCTCCGACCACAAATGGGAAACGCATCGCTCTATCGACCGTCTACCGCTGGGTGCTCGGTGGAACTGGAGGGGTGAAGCTGGAGACCCTGAAAGTCGGGGGAACGCTCTGCACCAGCGTCGAGGCCCTCCAGCGATTCTTCGATGCCCTGAGCGGCAACGGCGGCGACAATGAGGCCACGGAAGCCCGCCATCAGACATCGAACAGATATCTCGACCAGGCAATCTACGGGGGAGACGGCAAGCCGGGAAAAATGGACGCCGAGATGAAGGCGGCGATGAAAGACCCGAAACTTGCTCATCTTCCCCCACATCGCCGCCTCAGCATCTTGGAGGCCGAGCGCCGGTTACGAGAGGCGGGAATCTGACGGGGTGACGACTTGCGTCCAACGTTTCCCGGTTCTGCTTGGTCGCTTCCAGTACAAATAAACTGGACCAGAAGGACGGGCGGTGATTGTCCGGCCTCGTGGTGAGCGAGGGGATGAAATGAGTGGACCAGTCTGTCGAAGTAACGGGCTTCACCTTTCGAAAACGCTGCGGATTTTCTCCAGGGGCGGTCGCTGGCGGGTGGGGGAAGCGGGCTGCGTTTGTCGAGGGCATCGGCGGTTTTCACCGGATCGACTTGAACGGCGGCGTCCAACGACTGTTTCGTGCCCTTTGTTGAGCGTTTTTTGTATGATCGGAGCGGTCTGCGGTTCAGATGAACCCGATGGAGACCATTTTGGGGAGAGGAGACATGCGTCGTTCTTTTCGTTCACTGCAATTCCTGGCTCCACTCGTGTTGGGAATCGCAAGAGCCAGTGCAACGATCACCACATATTCGCTCAGCGGGACGCTCGGTTCACTGTCCAATGAAACCGTAGGCTCGCCGGATTCAAGTTTGCCGACGACGATCACATTCACCGTCGATACCGCCACGCAACCATCGCAAACTGCCGGAACAGCGACCACCGGAATAGCTTACTACCCGCTCGCCTACAGTCCGCAGGTTCTCATCAACGGCCAGCCAGTTGCGGATTATTACAACAGCGTGTTGTTCGGCGATTCGATCATCGTGGACACCGGCTATGAGATGGCCCCGCAGTATGTCGAAGTCTTCCTGAGTTATGCTGAGGGCACTCACAATCCCTATGTGGACAAGTTCCAAGACTTGACGTTCGATGAGACCTTTTCTCCCACCGCTCCGTTGACCTCAGATGATTTGACAACCCTGCCTTTGCTGACTTCAACCGAGTTCGTCCCGCCTCAGGGCACGAGCATCGACATTGCTGTTCCAGAGCCCTCGCTCCTTGGGATCGTGGTGATCCTCGCAGTTGGCTGCTCACGGCGATCACGCCGATCTGGCGGCTTCTGAGATGGCGGCAGGACCGGAGAAACCCTCGATGAAGTGAATCAACCTCGGCCCAGCAGCGAGCCAATCTGTTCAAGAATCTCATCTATGCGGGAAAGTTCCTGGCTGTGCTGCTCTTCCGTGAAAAGCCGATGAGCGTGCGATGCGAGATCAGCGCTTTCGTCTTTGCGCTCCAGGTAAGCGAATGAAACCCGTCGCATCAATTCCGCTGAGCCGCTTTGATCGCCGTGTTTCCGGTACACCGCCTCTCCAAATTGAGCCAAGACCTGCTTGCCTTGAAGGTCTAAGGCTTTGGCCTGCGCCATCTCCTTGGCGACGATCCCCTCTGCTGCTGGCCTGCTCGACGGCTGGTCTACGAGAGCCTTGAGCTGCGCCGTCAATTCGTCAAGCGTCTTGTAGAAGTTCGGAAACTCTTCCCGGAATGCTCCGCTCATGTAAATGTGCTTGCCCAGGCTCCGGTATGCAGCAGGTAGCGTTAAACCCGTTCGCTGTGTCATGGCTTCGAGCCTCCTGGCACGTTCGTAACGACGGTCCTGGCGTAGAACGATTCCTACCTCATAGGACCATCGCCGTTGCGGTCCATCCATTCATTGTCCCGTTCATGAAATTTGGCGGCGACGTGCCATCAAAGCTGCGCCGGTCATCGAATTGAAGCTCGGTCGGAGATTACGCCGCCTCGTCGTGTCCGCCCCGCCGTCGGCTACACTGCAACGCCCGCACAAAAATGTGGAGGTCATAGATGGCGTCACATCGAACTTGGGTCATTCTGCTGTTGATGACAACCGTCGCCACGGCCCAGCACCGGATCGTCTGCTCGGGTGAGGCGGCAGGCGGTTATGCCGCATTCCCTGACATCTGCCGCCTGCCCAACGGCGAACTGCTCTGCGTCTTCTACTCGGGCTACGGCCATGTCTCGAAGCCGACCGTCCAGTGGCTCAAGGGTGGACGGATCATGGCAGTCCGCTCGTCCGATCAAGGGCGAAGCTGGTGCAGGCCGGTCGTGATAGTGGACACGGCCTACGACGACCGTGATCCATCGGTCGCCTGCCTCAGGGACGGCACGCTCTTGCTCAACTGGTTCACTCCCCGGCCAGACCAGGCTGGCAAGGATCGGCTCGCAGTATTGCTTGCCCGCTCGACAGACCAAGGAAAGACCTGGAGCGAGCCGATGAAACTCGATCTCGATTCGCCCTACTCGTTCGCCTGTTCCTCGCCAGTGAGGGAATTGCCTGACGGATCGTTGATCCTTGGCCTTTACCACGAGGACGGGAATCTGGCGTTCGGGGCCACTGTCAAATCCCACGACGGCGGCAGGACATGGAAGGAACTAACGCTGATCGGGGAGAAGGCGGGCGTCTATTTGGACGCTGAAACCGACGTGGTGTCGCTCAAGAGTGGCAAACTGCTTGCTGCTCTACGGTCTTCCAAAGTGGACATGCACTTCGCCGAGTCTGGAGACTGGGGCAGAACCTGGGGGCCGGTGCAGTCTTTCGGCTTCAAGGGCCATTGTCCCTACTTCCTGCGGCACAGTAGCGGCGTGATACTCCTGGCCCATCGACTGCCCGGCACTTCGCTCCACTGGTCATCCGATGAAGGCGAGACCTGGCACGGTCCCGTGCAAATTGACTCGGTCATCGGGGCATACCCCAGCGTGGTGGAACTGCCGGATCATCAGGTCTACTGCGTTTACTACGAAGAGGGAAAGGGGTCGAGTATTCGAGGCGTGCGGCTGAGGGTGGATCAGAAAGGCGTGGAAGTTGTAGGGGAAGGGAATGCCTCGGCTGGGAAATGATGGCGCTCCTCGTCACACCCGATCCATCAGATGCAAGGAAGGACTGTAGCCGATCTTCCACCCCGCAACGGACCCCAGCATCCCGCACTGGACGCATCGCAACCCGACGAACAGCCACTTGATTTCGCCGTCGTCGTAAAGTGAAAACCCCACACCGACGTTGGCAGTGGTCGAGCCGCAATTGCACTTCCAGACCTTCGGATCAGCCTCGTCCCAGAATTCCCCGCTGTCACAGATGAAATGTTGCCGTCCACACCCTTTGCATGTTCGGCGGGCAACTCCTGCGGGATCATCAACTTCGACGGCAAACTCGACCGATCCACATCCACAGCGTGCTAAGCGGAACTGGTGGACCGCATAACTCCTTTTAGATAATGCTTCGAGGTAGGCTCGAATGTCCTCGGATTCGGTGCCGTACCACCACTGATCTAACGTATGGATGGCCATTACCGGCTCCAGAAAATCAGTTGCATCTTGTCGATTCTGACTACTTCGATTATCTTCGCACCTAAAGCAGGGGCAAATTGGAGATACTTATGGCACGGCAGATCGACCTTGCGGTTCACGTTGGCAGGCTTGTAGCGGAGAAGCAAAAGCACGTTGAGGCTTTGGGGCGTATTAACGGAGTCCTCGATTCGATCAGCGGGATGATCGGAGGAAACGGCCACGCCCGCAAACCTGGTCGGCCCCCGGCAAGCGCAGCAGCCGCCCCAGTGACTGCTCTCGCCGTTACACCGAGGAAGCGCCGAAAGCGTCGGCATTTCGCAGTCTCCGGGAATGACTTGATTTTGACCTTCGTGAAGGAAAAGAAGCGGCCCACGACCAAGGAGATCAACAACTTTTGGGTGAGCGAAGGCCGGAGCGGGAAGGCCGACAACACATTGACTATCTTAGCCAAGGCCGGAAAGCTGAAACGAAAGCCGCTCGGCGGCGGCGAGCGAGGAAGCCGGTACACTTTGGCTTGAGCGATTTGGCGGGGGCACTGGATGGACTCGTCGCCGCAGCTTCTTGAATACGCACCGGCTCAAGAACGGAGGCGTGTTCGGTTCGGCTTGGTTCTCGTCGCCTACTCGCTGGCGCAAGCGGGCATATATTCTGGTTGGATCGCCGTTGACATCAGGCTTGGTTACTTTCATGCGCCATTGGCATTTGCGATCCTTGCAGTTCCCCTTCTGGTGGTGGGCA
>Ga0210396_10004815_pt1 | contig 13144 bp, 9 predicted proteins | sample IncBWH17OmetaG_FD_155466 | JGI IMG/M metagenome (GOLD analysis project Ga0210396, IMG submission 155466) | Forest soil microbial communities from Barre Woods Harvard Forest LTER site, Petersham, Massachusetts, United States - Inc-BW-H-17-O ...
GTTTGTGCTTTTCGGATCAAGTTCTCGTTCTTATGCTCTAGGAACCTCTATTTTTGGGATCACCTTCGACCCAAAAACAACAAATAGATGTCCAGAATAACCCCCTCTGTTCGTCACGCTATTAAGCGAGAAACACTATGAGCCGAGTACGAGTGTTGGTTGGAACCAGGAAGGGAGCTTTTATTCTGACTGCGGACGGGCAGCGGAATCGATGGGAAGTCAGCGGACCGCACTTTGCGGGCTGGGAGATCTACCATTTGAACGGGTCGACGGTTAATCCGGATCGTTTGTATGCGTCGCAGAATACGGGTTGGTTTGGTCAGATGCTGCAGCGATCCGATGATGGTGGCCAGACTTGGGAAGCGGTAAGCAACGAGTTTAAATACGAAGGCGTGCCCGGTACGCACAAGTGGTACGACGGCACTCAACATCCTTGGGAATTCAAACGGATCTGGCACTTGGAACCTTCACTGACCGACCCGGATACCGTTTATGCCGGGGCGGAGGACGCTGCGCTTTTCAAGACAGTGGACGGCGGCCGAACGTGGCAAGAGCTGCCCGGATTACGCGGAGTGAAAGGGGATCTCTGGCAGCCCGGCGCCGGCGGCATGTGCGTGCACACCATTGTTCTCGATCCGAAAAACCCCAACCGCATGTTCGTCGCTATCTCGGCCGCCGGAGTTTTCCGAACTGACGACAGCGGACAGACCTGGAAACCGGTAAACCAAGGGCTGAAATCCCCGTGGGAGCTGCCGGATCCCGAGGCTGAAGTTGGACACTGCGTTCATCGGATCGCTCTGCACTCCTCTGACCCGAACACCTTGTTTATGCAGAAGCACTGGGATGTTATGCGCTCCGATAATGCGGGCGACTCCTGGTCCGAAGTAAGTGGCGATCTGCCGTCGGACTTTGGCTTTCCGATTCAGGTACACGCCCATGAGCCCCAAACCGTCTACGTCGTGCCGATCAAGAGCGATTCCGAGCATTTTCCGCCGGACGGCAAGTTGCGGGTTTATCGCAGTCGGTCTGGAGGAAACGATTGGGAAGCCCTAACGCAAGGATTGCCCCAGAAAGATTGCTACGTGAACGTGTTGCGCGACGCAATGGCAGTTGACGCGCTCGATCCTTGCGGGGTGTATTTTGGGACCACTGGCGGACAAGTTTACATGTCTGCCGAGAACGGAGATTTTTGGAGTCCGATTGTGCGCGACCTGCCAGCCGTGTTGTCGGTCGAGGTACAGACCTTACAATGATCCGGGTAACTCTTCCTTATCACTTGCGAACGTTAGCGAAAGTGAACGACGAAGTGGAGCTCACCATCGACGGGCGAGCTACCCTCGGATCGGTTCTTGACGCGCTCGAAGCCCGTTACCCGGTACTCCGCGGCGCGATTCGGGACCGCCTCACTTTGCAACGGCGTCCCTTTGTTCGGTTCTATGCTTGTCGAGAGGATCTTTCTCTGGAACCACCGGATACCGCGTTGCCCGACGCGGTGTCCGATGGCCAGGAACCACTTTTGATTGTGGGCGCCATGGCCGGTGGCTAAGAGTCGGGACCGCATGGTGTTCTTTGCCATCGTCGCGATGATCCTTATGGTCGTCACGATGCTCTTTGCAGTCGCGGCCTTTGATAGCCGGGCCGCCGGCTATCGTATTGCTCGATAACATCACCGCAGCATTTCCCGGAGACTCGCCGTCTGAGGAATTGCTGACACCATCCGGGTTCAAACCCGGACCGCGTCGCAAAGCAGGTCGGAATGAATATTCATCCCGATATTCGTGACGTTATAATAAAGATGTTCGCTGGCGACTAGCCGAACGATCTCGCAGATCTCCCGCTCGGAAAAGTAGCCGGCCAGACGATTGAATGTGCCCTGACTGACCTGTTTATCCCGAGTTAACTCGGTCGCATAGTCGAGCGCGGCACGTTCGGCATCGCTGAAAAGCGGGCTTGCCTTATACTCGTCGAGCTCCCGCTTTTCAAGTTCCCTCGAACGAGCGGGAGCCGTCTCTAGTAATAAAGACGATTGCAGGTCTCGATTTGTGACAGCGCTGGAGGCCGTTCCCTCTGGCAAAGCCAAAAAAAGTTCGACGGTCCCGGGGATATCGATTAAGAACCTGAGCGGAGAGCGAGGCTTGCTATGATTTGTCGAGGTTTCAGGACATGGCTTACCGGTCTCATGGTCGTGGCATCGTTTGGTTTCGGCAACGCGAGTTACGCGGGAAGCCCGATTGGCTCTGGCAATACCATCACGGCGGATCCGCCAGTCAGCCGTCCGCCGGCCAAATACGGTGCACCGACCAAGGTGCAGCTGTTTGACGACCTGGAATTCAACAGTTTCAATTCCCAAACCTTCTCCTACACGCCTCCGTCTTTCACTCCACCAACCGCACCGGACTCGCCGCGACCGTGGGCAAAGGTGATTCTAGTCTGCGATGTTACTGTGACGGCGGGTATTCAATATGACCGGACCGCGCGCATGACGATCGGGAACACCGTCGTTTATATTGGAACGACGTCCGAGCCAACCGCCAAACTGGGGCCTTCCTGGCACATTGAGCGCGACCTAACGGACTACAGCAATCTGCTCATGAGTGCGCAGCCGGGGGAAATCAATATCGGGAATTTGGTAAACGGGACGTACACTGGGGTAATTTACGCCAGCGCGTACCTGCTCTTCTATCCTTACACCCAAGGAAGTGGTGAACAGGCGCCGGTCGTCGCCGATCTCGTCTATCCTCTTCCCGGTACCGCGGATGGCAGCTATACCCTTCAATCCAGCACGAGTACCTTGTCCCTCACGTTTTCGGTTCCCCGACAGGTTGAAAGTATCCCCACGACGGTCGCGCGCGCCTATTTAGACGTTTTCGCCCAAAGCCAATATCAGGATGAGTTCTGGTACTCCAATGTTCCGGATAATCTGGCCCAACAGCTCAACCAGTATGGCGGAACTTCGTTTCGCGAAGTCGAAGTAAGCATCGATGGTCAGGTTGCAGGTTTTGCTCCCGTATACCCCTGGATTTATACCGGGGGCATTGATCCCTATCTTTGGGCGCCAATCCCAGGCGTCCGGGCTTTGAATTTTGTGCCTTACCGGATCGATCTTTCGCCGTTTGCTGTTCCCTTAAGCGACGGTAATTCGCACACCATTTCGCTGAACGTCTACAACACGAACAATTACTTCCTGGGCTCAGCTAACCTCCTCGTTTACCTCAATTATAACTCTAGTTCGCTTACCGGCGGTGTTACCGTTACCGGTGATTACCAGCCGGCGCTAGATATTCAGGAGAATATTCATCAGATTAAGGGCTACGCGAACGGCACTATCGGGACTCGATCCACGCGACATCTGACGGTGGAAGGTTATGTCGTGGTTTCGCCGACCGAGAAGCTGGTTACCAGGGTTGAGCAGGACGCCAGTTTTTCGAATGACCAGCGATTTGTGGTTTCCGCTGCCCATTACGAGCAAGACATTCGCCAACTCACCAAGCTGACCACCAGGAGCACCTATCAAGATCTTAATACGGCCCCCGGAAAGAGTTCGTCGACCATGGTTAGCGTGAAGGACCTTTCGTGTCCGCTCAGAGCCAACATCGTTCAGACCTTTAATTCCGATGGCTCAGGTCAGCAGAAGACGACCATCGATCAGGGATACCTTATCGACCAGCAAGGAGATTGGCTGCCGGAGATTGGTGTACCGTTGAAAGTTGCCTCTTACACCAGCCATTTGTCGAACGTTGTAAATGCTGTCGACACGTTCCTGTTTAACAGCTCGTTCCAAATCACGGGGAATCAGGGACAAGCCAGCTCTCAAGCCTATTCATTCGACGCTACTGCGCCTGACAGGCACTACCTGCACACCATCAAAGCGGCAAATAGCGTTGTGACCTACGATCACGAAGAAGGGGGAGCGCCGTAGGCGTGTTCTTTGCACCGAAGGGGCAACAGGACTCGGCGAGCGGTTTTAACCCCTGGCAGGTCCCGTCAAACGACGTGCCCTGAAAGTGGCGCCAGGATCGAACGGTATGATCGCGTCGCTAGGCAACTATCCCCGGCAACAATTTTCTGGCGCCGCTTTCACGCGCATTCCACTGTACGACTAACCCAGGGTTGAAACCTTGGGCTGAGTCCTGTTGCCCTTCGGGGCAAGGGCTTGTCGGCCCTGAGCATCCTCGCATTTTGGGGAATGTGGATGCGCACATCAGCAGATAAAACTTGTCTCAAAAACTGATTTCCGTTAGCAATCCAGCACTTAGGACAAGTATTTTCGTCCGACTTCCTTTCCCCGCCCTTCCATTGATTTATCGGGTGGTTGCGCGGTCGAGGGCATCGCTCGAAGAGTGACGGTAGGATGCCACCCCCCACATTTGCATTCTGGCGATAGCTACTTTTTCCCCGATGCGTTTGTACCGTTTTCCAGTTTATGAAGCCGCTCCCTCGCTTCTTTCGATTTCATTTTTCCATAGCTTTTTTCTGGGCGCAGATAGTGGTCGGCGTTTTCGCGGCAGAGAAGCCTGCTTCGCCTGAGTCGCCAGGCTCTAAGCAGCTTGATCCAGGATGGCCACGCGAAGTTACCCGCAACAGCAGAATTGGGCCAACCGGGGATCGCGTTGGGAGACGAATCGGGGATCAAGAACCTGGAGTGGTGGTGGCAGAGGACGTTTTCGCGACTAAGCAGCCTCTTCTTTTACCATGAGTTATCCTCGCATTTTCCGTCATCGGTCCGCCCAAGTACCGTCCGCAAGACTTTGGTCCGGTTCTGTTGTCTTGGTTACGATTGTCATCGTTCTCGCCGGATGTTCGAAATCTGGGACCCGGGACATTGCGTCAGGACCTCCTGAGGTTCTAGTGACAGAAGCCATTCAGCAAGATGTGCCGATAGTGAGGGAATGGATTGGATCTTTGGATGGATCGGTCGACGCAGATGTCAGGGCGCGGGTATCTGGATACCTGATCTCGCAAAATTACAAAGAGGGGACGGTGGTCAAGGAAGGTGACCTGCTGTTTCAGGTCGATCCAACCTTCTATGAAGCCGCGGTAGAGCAAGCCAAAGCGGGCCTCGCCCAAGCCCAGGCGAATCAGCTTCAGACCCAACAGACCGAACAACGCGAGATCCAACTCTTTGAAGAGAAAGCCGAACCCGCGCAGAACCGAGATAATGCGGTTCAGTCCAATACTGCAGCGAAAGCCGCAGTAAAGGCTCAGGAGGCAACCGTACGACAAGCAGAGCTCAATTTGGAGTATACAAAAATCACGGCACCCATTGGTGGCGTCGTTGGGATCGCAAACCCGGGGGTTGGCGATCTCGTGGGGCCAGGTGATGCTAATCCGCTCGCGACGATTTCGACCGTGGATCCGATAAAGGCCTACTTTCAAATCAGTGAGCAGGACTACCTGAAAGTCGCGCAGGAGCGGATCGAAGCGAATGGTACCAATCCTGCGCCAGCGCCTCCAGTCCAGATTATTCTGGCCGACGGTACATTGTACCCGCGTCAGGGAAAGTTTTCCGCCGTCGACCGCCAAGTAGACAACCAGACCGGTACGATCCGTCTAGCCGCTTTATTTCCTAATCCTGACAATGTGTTACGCCCGGGCCAATTCGTGCGCGTCCGAGTAACCGTCAGGACACTGCATGGGGCATTGCTTGTTCCGCAACGCGCGGTAAACGAATTGCAAACGAGTTTTGAACTAGCCGTCGTTGGCGCCGATAACAAAGCGGAGATCCGGACAGTTAAGGTGGGCGAACGGGTCGGCTCTCTCTGGGTGGTGGAAGACGGATTGAAACCAGGAGAGCGGGTCGTGGTCGAAGGCTTACAAAAAGTGCGCGACAACGAATTAGTTAAGCCAACTGAATGGAAGCCGGGGCGTCCGGCCCAATCGCAATAAGGAGTATTTCACGTTAGTGTCTACCCTCGCTCCAAAAGAATGAAACCCGGCGCTCGATAAAGCCCTCATTATGTCCGGATTCTTCATTCAGCGGCCGATCCTCGCTATTGTCCTCTCGATTTTGACAATAATAATCGGTCTGACCTGCCTATTATTTCTGCCGGTTTCACTCTATCCGAACATAACCCCTCCTGAAATCGTCGTTACAGCATCCTTCCCTGGTTCAGATGCTGTCACCGTGGAGCAATCCATCGCCACGCCGATCGAGCAGCAGATCAGCGGGGTCGATAAGCTAAACTACATGTATTCCCTCAACTCGAATACCGGCCAGATGAAGTTGAGGGTGAATTTCGATGAAAACAGCGATCCGAAAACCGATCAGGTTTTGACCCAGATGCGGCAGGCACAGGCCAGCGCTCAGCTGCCGCCGCAAGCGGTGTCACAAGGAATTAGTGTCCAGAAATCGTTTGCTGCGCCGCTGATGCTGATTGCGCTCCGTTCCCCTGACGGCCGTTATAGCTCTCAATTTTTGGCGAATTACGCCTACATCAATCTCAACGATCAGTTAACCCGAGTGCCGGGTATCTCCAACGTGCAGGTCTTTGGATCCGGTCAGTACGCGATTCGCATTTGGTTGAAGCCCGAACAGTTAGCCCGATTGAACGTGACGGTTTCGGACGTTACTAACGCCGTTCAACAGCAGAACGCGGTGAATCCGGTCGGTTTTACCGGCGGCGAACCAGTGCCCAACGGTCAGGAATTCACTTATATGGCGGTGGCGCGCGGAGAGCTGACGACCCCGGAGCAATTCGGCAATATCATCGTACGTCAATCGACGAACGGTGGGGTTGTCCGCATCCGAGACGTGGCCAATGTTGAGCTCGGCTCACAAGTCTACAATACGTACGCCCGATTGAATGGTCAGCCCAGCGCGGTTCTCGCGATCTATCAACTTCCGGGCATCAATGGCTTGACGGCTGCGGAAGGCGTTAAACGACGGATGGACGAGCTGAAAGCGCGATTTCCACACGGAATGGACTATGTGATCGCGCTGGATACGACCTTGCCGGTAACCGCTGGCATTGCGGAGATGGTTAAGACCTTGTTAGAGGCGCTCGGGTTAGTGGTGATCGTCGTTTATCTCTTTCTCCAGAACTGGAGGGCCACGCTCATTCCGTTGCTGGCGGTCCCGGTGTCATTGATCGGCACTTTTATTTTCTTCCCTTTGCTCGGTTTTTCGATCAACACGCTTTCGCTGTTTGGATTGGTGCTAGCAATCGGGTTGGTAGTGGATGATGCCATCGTCGTCGTCGAAGCAGTGGAGCGACACATCGAGGAAGGGTTAGCTCCCAAAGAAGCGACGCTCGCAGCGATGAAAGAAATCACTGCGCCGGTTGTTGGGGTTGCCCTCGTGCTCGGCTCGGTTTTTGTACCGACGGCTTTCATCCCGGGTATCACCGGCCGGCTGTATCAACAGTTCGCAGTTACCATCGCGGTCTCGGTTCTCCTTTCCGCATTCAATGCCCTGACGCTTAGCCCAGCCCTATGTGCGCTGTTGTTGCGACCCCGGCAGGTGCGAACTGGCCTGCTCGAAAGATTCTTTAGTTGGTTTAACCGGCTCTTTGGCCGGGTTACAGACGGATATGTGCGCGCCTCGGGTTTGCTGATCCGGAGAACCGGTCTAACGCTGACGTTGCTATTAGGGTTTGGGGCGGTAGCAATCTTTTTCGGCCAACAGCTGCCCACCAGCTTTCTGCCGGACGAAGATCAGGGCTATTTCTACATCAATCTCCAACTCCCTCAAGCCGCCTCTCTCCAACGTACCAATGAGGCCTGCCGAAAAATTGAAGCGCTGCTCGCTCAAACTCCAGGGGTGCGATATACGACGGCGATCGCGGGGTTCAGTTTGCTAAGCAACGTGCAAACTACCTATAGCGGTTTCTTTTTTGTAACTTTGGATCCTTGGGGGGACCGGAAAAAGATAACTGAACAATATCAAGCTCTTAAAGGGCTGCTTAATCTGAAACTCCTCCAATTTCCGGAAGGGACCGTATTCGGATTTTCTCCGCCGGCGATCCCGGGAGCCGGTGTGGCTGGAGGTGTGTCGTTCGTGCTTGAGAACCGCATCGACAAAGGCGCTGAGTTTCTGGCGCACAACGTTGATGTTTTCCTGGATGCTGCCCGCAAGCAGCCTGAGCTGGGCCGAGTGATTACGACACTGCTCCCCAGCGTACCCCAGGTTTATTTTGACGTCGATCGGGCGAAGGCCCTTAGCCAGGGTGTAGCGCTGACCGATATTTACAACACCCTCCAAAGTTTTCTGGGCGGTTCTTTCGTCAACTATTTCAACCGCTTCGGCCGTCAGTGGCAAGTGTACGTGCAGGCCGACGGAGAATCTCGGACCAGAGCCGATCAGGTTGGCCGATTCTATGTCAGGAACCAAAACAACAACGCAGTGCCTCTTTCTTCGGTGGTGCGTGTCCGTAGAGAATTCGGTCCTGAATTTACCATGCGCTACAATCTGTTTCGCTCGGCTCAAATTCAAGCTATCCCGGCGCCAGGTTACAGCTCGGCCCAGGTCATGAGCGCTTTGGAGAAGGTCTTTGCTCAGACAATGCCGGCGGAGATGGGATATGACTATCTGGGCATGTCATTCCAAGAGAAAAAGGCTCAGCAGTCGGCGCCACCGACAGTCGTCTTCTTTTTTTCTTTGTTGTTCGTATTCCTGATTCTCGCAGCTCTTTATGAGAGTTGGTGGCTCCCAGTGAGTGTACTGCTGAGTACGCCGGTCGCGGTTTTCGGTTCGTTAGGTGCGCTCTATCTGCGCCGGGTAGTCACCGGTACATTTCTGCCGCCAATTTTGGTGCAGATCGAGAACAACGTTTACGCGCAGATCGGTCTGGTTATGATCATCGGTTTGGTAGCTAAGAACGCCATTCTAATCGTCGAATTTGCCCGGACTGAGTATGAACGCGGCGTTGGCCTCGTCGACGCGGCCCTGGCCGGCGCGCGCTTGCGTCTGCGTCCAATTGTGATGACGTCGTTCGCCTTTATCGTTGGCTGTATTCCACTCGCACTAGCTTCAGGGTCGGGTGCAGTCGCCCGGCAGGTGCTAGGTACCGGGGTCATCGGCGGAATGCTCGCAGCCAGCCTGCTAGCCATTTTCTTAATTCCGGCCGGCTTCTGTATGGTCGAAACCGTAGCCGCCTTTCTAGTACACAAGAACCGGGCGCAGCCACCGCCACCCAACTTATGAGTCCTATAGGTCCCATAAGTCCTATCCGTGTACACACCCCTGACGTCGTGTCGCACCCCATGACCCGCAACTCCAAAAACCGCCGCACCGCTGATGTCTAAGTTTTTCATTAACCGGCCGATCGTCGCGATCGTTATTTCCATTCTGACGGTCATCGTTGGAGGAATCTCGACGAAGATCCTACCGGTCTCATTGTTCCCGGACATCGTCACTCCTCAGACCGTGATCACCGCTAACTATACGGGAGCGGATGCTCGCACGGTAGAACAGGCTGTGGCCACGCCAATTGAGCAACAGATGAGCGGCGTCGACAACATGAACTACATGTATTCGGTCAACGCCAACAGCGGCCAAATGGTGTTGACTGTCGACTTCGACCTGGCATCAGATCCGAACACGGATCAGATCCTCGCACAAATGCGAGAAACGCAAGCAGCGTCTCAGTTGCCTAGCGCTGTCAACAACCTCGGCGTGACTGTGCAAAAATCATTAGCAGCGCCGCTCATGGTGATCGCTCTCTATTCGCCGGACGGAAGCCGGGATGCCCTCTTCCTGTCGAACTATGCCTACATCAATCTGAATGACGCGCTTACCCGGGTGCGTGGCATCTCCAATGTCCAAATCTCGGGGGCTGGCCAATATGCAATGCGCTTGTGGCTCAAGCCGGACCAGCTGGCCCGTTTAAATATGACCGTTTCGGATATCGTGAATGCAGTCCAAGCGCAAAATACGGTTAATTCAGCCGGCCAGATTGGCAGTGAACCGGTCCCCAATGGACAGGAATATACCTACACCGCGCTAGCGCAAGGACGCCTAATGAGCCCCGAAGAATTCGGTAACATCCTGCTCCGGCAGGAGACGGGCGGTGGCTCCGTGCGACTTAAAGACGTCGGACGGGTGGAATTTGGCGCGCAAGCGTACAACACCAGAGGTCGATTTAATGGTAAGCCCGCCGCGGTAGTCTCTGTCTATCAACTTCCCGGTACCAACGCGTTGGCTGCGGCGAATGGCGTCAAAACACTAATGGCCCAGCTCAAAGAACGATTTCCTCAAGGCGTGGACTATGTGGTCTCGTTGGACACAACCAAGCCCGTTACAGCCGGCATTGAGGAAATGATCAAGACGTTAGTCGAGGCGCTCATTTTAGTGATCCTGGTCGTCTACCTCTTTCTGCAGAGCTGGCGAGCTACCCTCATCCCGTTGTTAGCCGTGCCGGTTTCATTGATCGGCACTTTTATGTTTTTTCCGCTGCTAGGTTTTTCGATTAACACACTTTCGCTGTTTGGCCTGGTCTTGGCGATCGGCCTGGTAGTTGACGACGCCATTGTGGTAGTCGAAGCGGTGGAACACCACATCGAGACTGGACTGTCGGCCAAGGAAGCTACTCTCAAGGCCATGAAAGAGATTACTGGTCCGGTCATCGGTGTCGCTCTGGTCTTAGCATCGGTCTTTGTGCCCACCGCCTTCATTCCGGGGATTACCGGGAGACTCTATCAGCAGTTTGCCGTGACCATCGCTATTTCGGTGTTAATCTCGGCCTTTAACGCCTTGACTCTTAGTCCGGCGTTATGTGCACTCTTGCTCCGGCCGCGGCGGAAAGGTACCGGATCCCTGGGAGCCTTCTTTCGCTGGTTCAATCAGATATTTGGGCACGCCACCGAAGGATATGTCCGGATTTCGGCTCTCTTCATCCGGCGGACTGGGTTAGCCATCGCCTTGATCGTGGTTTTTGGAGGCGCAGCTTTCCTGTTTGGCAGAAAAATCCCAACCGGCTTCCTGCCGGATGAGGATCAAGGATATTTCTACATCAATTTACAACTTCCCAAGGCAGCATCGTTGCAGCGCACGGATGAAGTTTGCCGCAAGATCGAAGACATACTGTCACGGACGCCCGGAGTTGGTTACGTCACCACTACCATCGGCTCGAGTTTACTGAGCGGTGTCCAAAGTACCTATAGCGCGTTTTTCTTCGTGTCGTTGGCCCCATGGGAAGAGCGCAAACAACGCCACGAAACCTATCAAGGGATCAAAGCTGAAGTTAACCGGGAACTGTCTCAGCTGCCGGAAGCCATCGCCTTCGCTTTTTCTCCTCCGGCAATTCCGGGTGCCGGTGCGTCTGGTGATATTAGTTTCGTGCTTGAAGATCGCTCCGGCGGAGATGCTGACCTTCTCTCAAGGAACGTCGACACCTTCCTTAGCGCGGCTCGGAAACGACCCGAGCTATCCCAGATCAGCACAACTTTCCAGCCTAACGTGCCACAGACCTATGTCGACGTGGATCTAGAGAAAACCCTGAACCAAGGGATCGCGATTAGCGACGTGTATCAAGCGGTCCAAGCCTTCATGGGCGGAACCTTTATTAACTATTTCAACCGGTTCGGACGTCAGTGGCAGGTTTACGTCCAAGCCGAAGGCGAGTACCGGACAGACGCGCAGAACCTGGGAGAGTTTTATGTCCGTAATAGCCAGAATGGGATGGTTCCGTTAAGCACCGTCACCCGAATCGAGCGACGCACTGGGCCGGAGTTTACCATGCGCTACAACCTCTATAGCTCCGCCCAGATCAATGCCGCGATCGCTCCCGGGTACACTTCGGATCAGGCGATGAAGGCGCTGGAAGAGGTCTTTGCCCAAACCATGCCGGCAGAGATGGGATATGACTATATGGGCATGTCGTTCCAGGAGAAACAAACCCAACAAGGTGTGCCCGCAGCTGCCATCTTTGGGTTTTCGCTTTTGTTTGTGTTTTTAATCTTAGCTGCGTTGTACGAAAGTTGGTCGCTTCCGTTCAGCGTACTATTGAGCACACCGATCGCGGTTTTCGGGGCATTTGGTATGCTCTATTTGCGGCGATCAATTAACGGGCTGTTTCTGCCGTCCTATCTCGTTCAAATCGAGAACAACGTCTTTGCCCAAATCGGACTGGTTATGATCATCGGACTGGTCGCCAAGAACGCCATTTTGATCGTTGAGTTTGCTAAGGTCGAATTTGAACGGGGCACTCCGTTAGTAGACGCGGCTCTCGCCGCGGCCCGGTTGCGGCTTCGGCCAATTTTGATGACCTCTTTCGCCTTCATCCTTGGATGCGTACCACTTTGGATGGCTTCCGGCTCTGGCGCGATTGCGCGCCAAGTCATGGGCACGACCGTGATCGGGGGAATGTTCGCTGCCTGTGCTATCGCGATTTTCCTGATCCCGGTCAGTTTCTGCCTCGTGGAGAGGTTAGTTAGGAGAGGAGCAGCACCCGTAAGCGAGAGAGGACTGACCAAAAAGACTGTATGATTCTTTCGGAATTAGCCGTGCCACAAGACCATGAAATGGGTTAAGAGAACAGCCCAGGGCTTGAGCCCTGGGTCACATGACGCAAGATACGCCCTGCCTGTGCGCCATAGCTTCGCGTTATCGAGCGAAGGCGGAAAAGTGGCGTCCGAGTCGCGCGTTTAGAGAGTTGCCATGTTGACCCTACGAATCGCGTTGGACCTCGGGTGCCACTTTCAGGGCACCTCTACAAAACCACCTAACCCAGGGCTGAAGCCTGGCTGAAGCCCTGGGCTGTTCTGTCAGACCATTTCATGGTCCAGAATTTCCGCCCCAAAAAACCGGTGGCGGCTCTTCGATCCTAGACCCAAAGCCCTGATGAATAAAGATTTTACTACCCAACACAACCAACAACCCCAAACCAAGAACCATAGTTAATCCGAAATGAGATCAATCAATGCAATCAAGCAATTAGTTGTAGTCGCGACCGCAGTTTTCTGCCTTACGAGTCTTGCCATCGGCCAAATGGTGGAAGCACTGCAAATGAAGGAGCTTACGGAAAAGCTTCAGTTAAATGAGAAACAACAGCAAGCGCTAACTCCAATCGTAGCGCAACGCGATAAATCACTGAAAGCGTTAAAGGCGGATACCTCCGCGGGCAAATTGCATAAGCTGCGTAAGCTAGAAGCGATCCAAGCGAATTTTAAAGCTTCCGCTAGTAAAGTTTTAACTCCCGAACAATCC
>Ga0210396_10004818_pt1 | contig 13142 bp, 11 predicted proteins | sample IncBWH17OmetaG_FD_155466 | JGI IMG/M metagenome (GOLD analysis project Ga0210396, IMG submission 155466) | Forest soil microbial communities from Barre Woods Harvard Forest LTER site, Petersham, Massachusetts, United States - Inc-BW-H-17-O ...
AGCCGCACAAATACGTACCCGGGAAACAGCGGCAATTCCAGGGTTACGCGGCGATCGCTCCAGCGGCGCACTGAGCTGTACAGCGGCAAAAAATGTTCAACCCTCCTGGCTACCAGTTCCGCGGCAACACGTTTTTCATGGTTGGCGTAAGTGTAAAGGGCGTACCAGTGGGGCTGGAACATGGCCAGGTCTGGCGCCACCGAGCCGAAGGCGCGGTCACCCCGCGCTGCAAAACGTTGCACGAGAAATCCTCCCCGCGTATTTTTAGCGCAGCTTCGCCCCGTCACTTCCAGGGCAATATGTGACCTAAATCTTTATATGACTGCTACTTATAGCCGAATCTGCCGATCCGCCGAGCGCAGGGGGCCCGGGCTCGTCCTGATTGCTTTCTGATCCAGCGCGCTGTTCTTCAGCAAAGACAAGCGGAGCCTCGATTCAGTGAATTTGCCGGCTTTCCTTCGGGGATTCCCGGCACCCAAAGCTGGCTTCGATTGCGCCGCCTGGAACTTTGACTCAGTTGCCGGTACCGGAGCCGCGCCGATGGGCTGCCGCTCCTGTCCCTGGGATGGTGCGGGACATCTCGCACCGAGCGATCTAATCGCCATGAGCAACTCGCTGCAAAACGCCGGACCATTTCCTGCGGCTGCCTTCCTCTCGAAGTACCGTCCAGAATGCTCCCCTGCAAGGCGCGGCGCGACGCGACTCATCAATGCGTTGCAATGAAGGCCGTCGTGGCGGCCGCCTCCGCCAGTTGGGCGACAGCAATCAGATTTTTCCAGCTGTTCGAGCCGCCCACGGCTTTTTCCGGAACCACGATTGTGTCGCCGGGTTCAATGACCGTGGCCAGGACACCGCCATTCCAAATCGTGCTTCCCTCGCGGCTTTCGACCGCGCCGTTGGCGCGGATGATAAAGACCATCTTGAGATTTCCCTGGTCGGTTGCCCCGCCTGCCCGTCGCAGATACCAGCTCGCATTGCGGCGCGGCTTATAGGTTATAGCGTTTGAGTTATAGACCTGACCGGTAACCACGACGAACTCCGGACGCTTGGGCACAAACAAAGTGTCGCCACGCCGCACTTCGATATCATCGACCGAGCCCGCAAAGTGCGAGAGGTTCACAGGCACTCGCACCACCAGTCGCCCCGTAACCGGCGCCTGTTCCAATGCCGAAATCTCTTCGTTGCGCTGCGTGATGGACTGCTGCATGAGCGACGCCTGATCTTGGGCGGTTTGCTGGACCGAGGTCCGGAACGAGGCCGATTCCATGCGAATGCGTTGGATCAAATCTTCTCTGCTTTTCTGTTCCAGCAGGCGCACTTCTTCCCGTTCAAAAACGATTCCTTGCGGATACGCGGTCGCCAGCATGCCCCCGGCCCGCGCCAACACGGAACTCACCCGCTCACCCGGGCGGATTCCGTAGTTGCCGGGGTGCGCCACCTCCCCGCGGACGGTGACCGAGGCGCCCAACTCGTTCCAACCCGAGAGTTGCCGGATGGTCAGCGTGTCCCCGTTGTGCAACACCAGATTATCTGTGGAGGTATTGTCAAGCGCCGCGGAAATGCGCACCTGGTGTTGCGCCCCATGGCCCGCTGCCTTTTCCTGCGGCAAATATTCGGTGAAGTCGGCCATCTCCCGATCGGCGCTGTTCTTAAATCCGCCTCCTAGACGAATCAAATCGCTGACGCGCATGCCCTCGGCCAGCGGATAACGGCCCGGCTTCGCTACTTCTCCCTGGATATAAACCGTAGCGGGCTCGACGGCGTCTGGATTCCGGTGAACCAGCAGGCGATCCCTCGGCTGCAGGAAAATGTTCCCCACCGGATCTCCCTCGAGGGCCTGGCCCAGCCCCACGCTGAAGATCTTGACCTTGCCGTCGGGCAGATACCGGAACACTTGAGCGTCGCCTGTTTGCGCGTCCGGGGTGAGTCCTCCCGCCAGGTGAATGGCGTCGGCCAGGCGGAGCTGGCCGGAGGTTCGATAGCTTCCAGGGGCGCGCACGCCGCCCCCGATGGAAACGATCGGCTGATTTTCGAAATCGAACCTGCTGAAGATCCGAACTGTGTCCATCGCCTGAAGAACGGGCGAATGGGCAGGATCGCCAAGGGCGTCGGCCAGACGGAAGCTTTCCACGGTGGGATGGAAGTCCGGCGCGTTCAGCCGGATGATCTCAGCGTACTGAGCGGCAGGTTCTGGAAGCAGATCCTTGTAGGAAGAGAGCACATCGGTAAATCGCATCCCCGGACGATATGAGTAACGGCCGGGTCGCACGACGTGCCCTTCGACGAAAATCACGTCCTGGTTATAGGGCGCAATCGGAAAAATCCGTATGCGGTCGCCATCCTGGATTTCAAACGACTCGAGTTTCCGGGTCACTTCCGCGGCATTTTCCATTTCCGGTATATCCAGGCTCAGCATGGTTTGTTTGTCATGGGCCACCAGGCGTTGCACTTCGACATGGCTGAGCGCGGCCGCGGGAAGAAGGCCGCCGGCCATTTCCAGCACGCCCGCCAGCGTCTTCTCCTCCCGCAACTCGTAGATTGCCGGGCGGCGAACCATTCCTTCGATCGTCACTTCCGGCCCGATCGGCGGGATTTGAACGGTGTCCCCGTTTTCGAGGCGCTGCAGGTTGGTCTTCACTCCATGCAGCAGCAGGTCGTACAGATCCACGGTTTCCACCAGTTGCGTTCCGCGATAATGATTCAACATGCGCATGGACCCGCGTGGCGTTGGTCCGCCGGCGGCGAACAGGGCATTGAGCGGTGTCGAAAGTGAACTAATGTCATAAGCACCAGGGTTCGTAACATCGCCGACTTCATAAATCCGTATGGTCCGTATACGCGCTAAGGAAACATCGGCAGAAACGTCCCGGAATTGAGTCCTCAAGATCTGCTGCAAACTCTCTTGCACCGCCGCCAGGCTCTTCCCGCTGACCAGCAGCGGTCCCACCTCCGGCAGGCTGACGCGACCCTCGCGATCCACCACGCGATAGAGCCGCTGCGATACACTGCCCCAGAGATCGACCGATAACCCGTCGCCGGGTCCGACCACATAGTCGGGTCCAACCGGCAGGTCCATGGGGATCAACTGTGAATCTTGTGCCCCGTTTTCGAACACATCCGCACCAAACCTCCTGGGAGTCTCCGGTCGGGTGACCGCTTGGACGTACATGTCATAAAGTGAAGGGATGCTTTCGTAGGGACTCTGTTTACGGATCATTTCCGGCGCCTCTGGGAATAGAGCGGTGGGGGATCGTGAAGTCATCGGCGCACGCGGAGAAACCAAGGGGCCGTTACCGGCGGTGCCAATTGCGCTTGCCTCCGGCAGATTTCCGGTTGCCGGGTTTATTCCCATACCGTACGCCGCAAGCAATCCGTCATCGCGGCGCCCGTCGTTGGAAATTCCGCCAGCCGGGAAAGCCGCCGGCCAACGGGTCACCCCTGCGTCCTGCGAATCGGGACGTGGCGTGGCTCTCGCATTGAAGCGATTGAACGGCGGGCCGGACTCAAAGGAGCCGGGCAAAGGAAGTTGGGACGGCTGGCTTGCAGTATCTTCCGCCGTTTGGGTTAGCTGCGCGCGTGGCAGCGGGGTGGCGGGCTCGCCTGGGGGATTGGAAAAATCCGGCTCCTGCGGTGCAGTTCTGGAAGGCGACCCGCCTTGCTGAGGTCCCGGCGGCACAACCTCTCGCGGGGTTTGCGTCCCACTCGGTCGAGCCGGTGTCAATTCTTCGTCGTGATTCTGCGCGAGCCATTTAGCCCGCTGCTCTAACAATAACTCGTGCTCTTTTCCAGGATCCGAATCAGGATTGAGTTTCGGGAGAAGATACCCATACCGTTGTACCAGGGCAGTGGCCACCGAACGGAATTGAATGTTCGTCTCCAATCGCTCGAAGATACCTTCGTTAGTAAGGTCCGAATCGGTAATGACCTGCCCGTGGTCGGTGGCATCCCGGGCAACCCAATGTTTCAATTCGACCAACAGCCCTGCGTCCTTAATTAAGATCGCCTTGATTTCCGCAGCGGAGGCCGCCACACGGCTCAGGTTCTGAAACGCCAAATCCGAAGCGTTCGCCGTATTGCTATTCCTGTCCTGCGCACGCGCCACAGGTACGTGCCACGCTATCAGGAGCAGGACCCCTGCGAGAACCAATATGCCGTGTTTCTCCGGCGTCCGCAGGCGATCGAATAACCGGGTGATTCCGAGAGGCCGGCTTAACCTTCTCTGCCGCGGCGGCAAGTCAAGCCCTTTTTCAAGTGGATCAAGATGCATTGACGATTTAATTCCTCTGCTGAATTTCATGGAATTACGTCAAATCCAGATGCCGGTTCGCGGTTCCCTCCGAAGTCCTGGTTGCCAACGTCAAGAGGGGTTTTAATCCCTCGGCCAGTCTGTAGGACATTCCGCAGGTCCTCAGTTTCAGCAAGCTGGAGGAAATCCAATTCGGATCAAAGACCTTTGTAAAATGCCGCAGGTGAAAATGGCATCGCTCCTGTTAGCCAGTTCTTCTTGTTTGTCTGACTTTGGCACACTTCTGTTAACGACACCGAAGACTTGGAAATGAGACGCAATATTGGGGCCAAAAGAATACTTCTGAGGAAATGATTATGAATACGTCATTTAGAGCGACCCAAGACAATGAGTCCTCTTCGCTGAGTCCCGAATGAGAACGGGAAAAACAAGTTGTACCTATTTGGGAATTTTTAGGCGGAAGCTCTGTCTTGACATTCGGGCCGACTGGCCTGTCCCCCGAATTTTAGTCCAGCCAAAACTTAGCTTCTCCGCGAGTGTATTCGACGTAAACCACTAAGGCGAGTTGGACGACCCTATCTTGCACGAATCGAACGAGCCTCAGGGCAGTTTCATTCCCTTTCGCGTGGATTTGTAGACGCCTCCTCCGAAAATTAGAAGAAAAGCTAGAACAGGTCATCAGCGGTTAATATCGCGAGCCGGAACCGTAGAGATCGTCGCTCACTTCCTTATCGTAGGCGGAGATCGTCTTGGCGACCGTGCCGGAAGCGTCTCCAACCGTAAGGAACCAGCAATCGACTTCCTGGCCGGCGCCGATTTTGGCGAAGGAGCCGAAGGTGGATGCCGCGAGATTCAGGGTAAGAGCTTTGTGGTGGGTATCGAGTTTTTGAGCGTCAGTCAAATTCAGAACTCCAGTTGGACGAAACTCTTTGAGACGATCCCCCTGCCAAGTCATCCGACCCGGGGCCATTCCTTCAAGTTGCCGATTCACTCGTTTTGCTCCAGGCCTTTACTGTCCGCTTGCGGCTTGGACCGGCTGTTCTTCCGCCTTACGCCAACTCGAATCGGGGTTGTATTCCTGCATGGCCTTGCCGACCGCCTCAGTCTTCTTACCCAGATCTTTCTGATAAACAGTGCCATCCTGGTTCACGATAAACGTCATCACGCCGGAGGAGCGGTACTCGGCGGGATAGGCCGCGAACGCGAAGCCCTCGGTCATTTTGCCTTTCACGATGTAGTTCTTGGCGCCGTCGGAGGCATCCTTCCCCTGGCGCATCAGGAAACGAAAGAAATAGCCACGGTAAGGAGCCGGCGGGGCGCCTTTGCCTGGTACGTAGCCCTCGGCGACGGAGGAAGCGACCAGTGGTCCGATGGGGCTCGGGGGTTCACTCTCCGAAACCTTCCAATAAAGGCCATTGTGCTGGCCTTCATCACTGTAGATCTGTCTGGCGTACTCGTTGTGCTGCATCGCGTAGTATTCCTTTTGCGCAGCCACAAGCTCCTGGCAGATACGGATGGCCGAGTACTCGTTTCGGCCAACTCGCCGAAACAAGATCTCTCTCTTTGCCGCCTCGGTATCGAAAAACCACAAATTCCCTTTCGTTGCCAGCGGTATGGGCGTGGGCCAGTTTTCCGCCCCTATGTACAAAGTGACGGAGCCATCGGGTTCTTTGAGGAAGCGATGCATCTCCTTGTACTTGCGCACGAAGTTCGCGTGGCTCTCGGCGTCCTCGATTGGGTCACCAGAGGACACGATTTGGCTGGCGTCCGGTCCAAGAATCTCGAGCATCGCTTTTTCATCGTTGTTCTGTAGTGCGGCCACGACAGCTTTGCTCGCTTCTTCCGGCGACCAAAAAGTTTTCTGACTTTTTTGCTGAGCTGTGGAATCGACGGCAAAGCACGCGAACAGCAGCGTCGCGGCTGCGGCGATCCTCAGAAGATCAGGCAACTCGCTTGTTTTACACTTCAATTTCGTTTGTCGCATCGTGTAGTCCTTTCGTTCTGAATATGAGATATGAATAGCACCGTAATTCAAAGCTGAGCGCCCTCAGCGCCGTCCGCCACCGTGAAAACCGCCTCCGCCGCCGAAGCTGGCGCTTCCGCGCGACGAAAAGCTTCGTTCCTCTCCGCCATGGCCGAAGCCGCTGAAGGCGTTGGAGTGAATATTGCTCTGACCGCGGGGCTGGGCATCGTTGCGAGCAGTCCCGCGGTCTAGGTTGGGAGCACCGGAGCGAACCTCGCTCTGACCACGAGGCTCGTCATACCCGCGAGCGGCTCCGTGGTTTCCGGCGAAAGGCTCAGGCGCCCTTTCGGGATGGTTGTACACACCGCGCGGGCCTTCGCCTCGGTAAAATCTGTCACGGTTATAAAACGTCCTGCTTCGCGAGTAATACCGCGCATGGTCGTAATCCGCGTGGTGGTGGTGCCAATCGCAACCCCAGTGGTGCCAGCCCCACCCATAGCCCCCAAAAAACCCAATGCCGAAGCCGCCTCCGAAGAAGAGTGACGGGCCGTCGTACCAAATGCCCGGATAGGGATACCAGCCCGGCCAAGCGACAATTGGACCTCCGTACACGATCCAAGGATCGTAGGCAGGAACGTAGACGATTTCGGGGCTGACCGCTTCAATCTGGATGTCGGAATCTTCCGTGGTCACAGCTTGTTGCGGCGTCGAGTTCAGATTGCCCGCTTCTTGTGCGCGGCGGCGCATCACTTGAATGGCATCCATCACGTCCTGTTCCTGGTTGAAGTAGGCGTCGCCGAGCGACGAAATCCAGGAGAGGTTTTTGTCCATGTTGCCAAGGACGGACGGAAACGCAACGAGTGCTTTGACGCTCGGGTCCCAGGGCTGTGAGTCAATCGCCTGGGCTAAATCCTCGCCCTTCAAATCCAGGTGCGATTGCACCCATCGATCGGCGTCGACGACCTGTTCGGGGAACGTCGAGGACGCCAATATTTGTGCCACGAGTGAATCCGGATAAAGGGCGATGGGCGCCACCAACTGCTGTAATTCTTCCGGAGTCTGCCTTGCGGCTGCGGGTGCAGCCGCTTCCGCCGATTGGTCCGTCTGGGTCGCGTAGACGAGGCCTCCACGCGCCGCCACTAAGAATAAACCAGAAAGAAATAGCGCCAACCCTTTCTGTAAATTTCTCACAAATCACCTCCATGAGCGGATATATCAGATTGCGATCGGTCCGCTACCGTTACTGCTGTATCCAGATCACACCTTTTTTTTCACGTCATGGACAGGGGCACGGCGAATGCCAGACTGAGAGGACCTGCGATTTTGATGCAAACGATTAAATCCCTAGGTGGTTAGGTTGATCGGCGAGTGTCGCTCTGTTCGAAATGTCGGAGCTGTCAGCACCGTCACCTCCGACACTTTCAGCACCTTCGACACTTTGTCAAGGCACGATGCTCTGCTTCTAAATCGTGCGTTCAGAATGCGGTGAACGTTTTGATTATCTTGAGTCCAGCCTCGGCCTCCGATTCCCGACTTTTGGGCGGGCCAGTATCACAGAGCGGTTGGCACCAGCAGAAATGGGCATTACTTCAGCAGCTCATCAGCGTAACGTGCCGGGATTGCCATGTTCGAGCCGCCAAAATCCTTGAGAATCGCGGTGTTCACACCGATGACCTTGCCATCGCGATTGAAGAGCGGTCCGCCTGAACCGCCGGAGGTTGTCGCCGCGTCGTAAACAATCGTGTCCGTTAAGACATCTCCGATGTGTCCCTGGGTCGTCGTCGGGCGAATCAGGTGTTGGGCGGCCAACTGCGAAAGAATTTGAGTCACGTCTTGGGCGTTTTCCGCCACTTTGCGGGTGACGTCGCTTCCCGCGCGGGCCAGGATGCCTTCGATTCCCGTAGGATAGCCAATCAGGACGACCGGATCGCCTGTCACACTGGCTTCACTCCGGTCATCGAGCACCAGGAGTGCGGTGTGAGGTGGTGCTGGAGTCTGCAACTTTAGAGTTGCCAGATCAGCATGCTGCGAAATCCGGTCGAGCTTGGCAACGAAGCCTTGAGGAGTCCCAGGGAAGTACGCCGTGTAAGACACGACGAACGCGGCAGCACCGAGATCGAGAATTTGCTTCAATTCCATGTCACCCGCCCAAGGCTCCGCAACGTGATGGTTCGTGAGCAGACGTCCGTCGCTTGCTATGAGAAATCCGGTGCCAAAGAAGTCAAGTTGCAGCGGTGGTCCCGTTCCGTCAGTGTCGAGAGATACCATCCCCTTATGATCCACGCGAGCATTACCCGTGGCATCTGCAGCGATACGAATTAACTGCCCGGAATCTTTGTCCCGAAAACCCACAACCACATGCAGTAAGCAGACGCTCGGTCCATAAGTGTGAACAATTGTTTCTGCGATTCGGTCCTCGTTTTCCAGCCGGTCGAGGCGATTCTGCGTCCTCTCAAGCTGCCTCGCTAGGGATTCGTCAGTTTTGCCGCCGTCCGCTGCCATTTTTTGGCGAGTGTCTTCAGTTTGTACTTGCAAAGACTCGCGGGTTCCCGGTGCGTTACTTACATTCAAAGAGTTGCGCCCCCGTTCTGCGCGGCGAAGGAGTTCTCCCTGTTGAAGGAGTCCGTCGTTCAGCCGTGCGACATTCGCATCGAGTTGAAGCGTATCCTTGCGGCTGTGGCGGTTCGAGAAAACCGTTGTGACTGCCGCGAGAAAGGTGGCCGCACTGAGAACGCAAACAATGGAAAGAACCCAAAAACGACGCCGGGACATCACCTTGCTTATCAGGTTCTCCGCGGTGCTCTCCGCCTTGTGTTCTCTTTCAAGTGCGCTCTTCAATTCTATCTCAAGCTCGAGTTCTGGTCGCCTTTGACGAAGCTGGGTTCTGACTTTTGCGGCAAATTCCAATGCCTCAAATGGAAACGAGACTACGTCGTCGGCCCCCAGATCCAGACCGCGGGCACGCTCGAGCGCGTCTCCGTGAACAATCATTACAATTTTGAGAGCTCGCAGATCAGAACTGGCCTTTATTTGGCTGATCAACCCGCAGCAGCTAAGGTCGGAGGGTGTTGCTTCCGTGATCAGAAGTTCAGGCGAACGTGCCAGAATTTGATTAATAGTCACGCTACGCACTGGGGCTACGTCATAGCCTTGACCTAACAAGGCGTGTTCCACGGCCTGGGTAGATTCGGTACCGAGGTTCAGGAGAAGAATGCGCATGGTTAAATTGCCACCCTATCCGTGAAAGTCTGTACAGCGCGCCTGAGATCTTGCAAATTTCCGCGACCGTTGGATTACGCACCTTTTGTCCAGCCGCTTGCAAATCAAGTATGCGGACGCCGTCGGCTCCACGATTCTTACTTACAATTCCAATCTTCCGTCATGGTAATCCTCGAACTTCAAGACTTGCCGGCCGTCAAGAACCGAAAGGCGATTCCAACTTCGTGTGTAAAGAGCGATCCTTTCCAGTTCGCGCTCAGCCCTTAGCCAATCATCAAGCTCATTGCCAGGACGCGCGCCGCGCTCGAGATAGATTTGGTATGCGCGCTGCTTGATCTGGTCGTGAGTTGGTCTGTAGTTCACAAATCCTTCTTTTCTCGGCTGAGCGGCCATTGCGTGCCTGCTAACTATTGTTGCCATCCGCCTCCCAACGCCTGGTAAAGCTGAACAAGCGGAAGCCGTAGTTGAGCTGAGCCTCGATGAGGTTCACTTCGTCGAGGTCAACGATGCGGGCGCGTCCCACATCCGCGCGATGGTTCTTCCTCCAGTACGCCCGGAGCTCCTGTACCCAAGGGTTGGTGAGTCGCCATGCAGAATCCATCTCTCTTCCGCGGGTGATTCACTGAGATTGATCTTCAACATGCTATTTCCCTCAGCGCGTGTCAGGCTCTTGCGATGGCTAGTTCTGGCCCTTACCGATGTGATGACGGAGGACGATACTGAGCAGGATCGCAGTCACGACGGTCTTGACATCCATCTCATTTCTTTTTCGGGCCATTATCGTTGCTCCTCTACTTCTGTTTGGGTGGATAGTTCTTCAGCAATTTCGCCATCGACTTATCCAGGTTCTTCATGTTCTTTTCGTGGTTTGAGCTCGGGTCAATTGTCTTGGTGGCGCTTCCAGTCCAGACGAGTTGCTTCGTTCCCGGGTCATACATGTCAAGAACGAGAGTTCCGACATTAATCGTGGAACTAGTCCAAGATCCCGTGCCCATGCCGAACGCTCGTGAGCCCCAGGCATCCCATTGTCTTTCCTGGTTGACAAAGGTCTGGTAGCCGATATAGAGATCCGCCTTGTCGTCATCGGTTTTGGTCATCCCTTTTGACGCCAGTTGCGAGTCCACAGCCTGCTTGATTTGTGCGTCCATAATCTGATCGGGGTGAGCATCGCCAGTGTTCACCCACATATACGTACGATATTTCGAGAAATCTGCTTCCGGCATAAAGTTATAGCGCACGTCTTGCGCGGCTAACGTCCCTGCTGTTACTAACAGCAGCGCTACGGCCAGCGCCGATGAAAAAACTTTACTGTTTTGTTGTACTCGCATTTGTCTCTCCTTCAGGCTTCGTCTTTCGTGTTCCTGCGCCAGAGTTCTTGTTGTACTTTTCTGGAATCCGCATTCTGCTTGCAACCAGTCGTCCATGTCGCAACCGTGAAATCCGCCCCTCTCGATCTGTGCCGGTAATGCTCGCCGAGAATTTCAAATGCCTGTTCATTTCCGTTCCCCGCGGCAACGACAAGTGTCCCTTCCTTTGCCAGGGTGCTAAAGGAGGGAACGGCCGTTCCGGATTTATCGATCTCATGAACAAAGCTGGATACCATCACGCTCCTCCTTTTACTCCATCGGAACATTGGCGCCTTTTCCCGGTTCGTTCTTGGCCAGCAGGAAGGACAGCAGAAACATCAGCGCGCAGGTTGCGGCCAGCAACCAGTACACATCGACATAGGACAGAGCTTGAGCTTGCGCCAGTATCATGCTGTACATTCTGGCAAGGGCCTGTTCGTGGGCCGAATACGCGCTCAGGCCGACATGTGCCAGACGGTTCGTCAAGCCTGCGACCGTCGCATCAAATCGAGGGGAGCTCGTGTACTCGGCCAATACGGATTGATGGTACTGGCCTCGGCGCGCAAGCAACGTGGTCACAGCCGAAGTTCCTACGCTCTGCCCGATGTTGCGCACGAAATTGATCAAGCCCGCAGCAGCGTTGCTTTTTGATTCTGGCAAACCGACATAGGCGGCCATCGTGAGTGGGACGAATAAGAATCCTATCGGCAGATACTGCCACACGCGCAACAATTCGGCGGCACGAAAGCTAATGAGAAGATCGATGCGCTTGCAGGTGAGATACATGGCCAACGCAAGCGTGATCCACCCGAAAGCGAGAAGGTACCGGGCCTGGAACCGCGCCGCGAGGCGGCCCACCACCGGTGTAAGAAACAGTAGAAGAATAGCTGCGCCCGAAAGAACCAAGCCTGCTGCCTCCGCCGTGTAGCCCATCAGCGTTTGCAGGAACTGAGGAAGAAGCACAGTAGAACTGAACAGGACAGTGCCAAGTATGAACATCATCAGACTGCAGCTCGCGAAGTTGAACATTGTGAATAAACGGACGTCTACAATGGGTTCCTTGTGGCGCCACTCCCAGACGACGAGGGACACCAGACCCGCGGCGGCAAGAATGATCAGCGTGGTAATGAAGCGCGACCCGAACCAGTCGTCTTCTTGTCCTTTGTCGAGCGCGACCTGGAGGGCGCCCACGCCGATGACGAGCAGGCCAAAGCCGATGTAGTCGAATCTCGCTGTGATCTTTTTCAAGCTCGACAAATAGGGCGGATCTTGAAGGAGCTGAGAAACCAGCAAGACGGCCAGAATACCCACTGGAACATTGATATAGAAAATCCAGCGCCAGGAATAGTTGTCGGTAATCCAGCCGCCCAGCGTGGGGCCGATTGCCGGAGCACAAACGATCGAGACTCCATACAATGCAAAGGCCAAGCCGCGTTTCTCCGGAGGGAAAGTGTCAGCGAGGATTGCCTGCGTCATCGGCTGCAGCCCGCCCCCGAAGGCGCCTTGCAGCACCCGGAACAAAAGCAGGAACGCAAGGCTCGGCGCGAGACCACACAAGAACGAGCTGGCCGTAAAAAAAGCGATGCAGGCCATAAAGAAACGCTTGCGTCCGAACCAGCCAACGAGGAAGCCGCTGATCGGAAGCACAACGGCGTTTGACACCAGGTAGCTTGTCAACACCCACGTGCTCTCGTCATTGCTCGCGCCCAGGTTGCCCGCAATGTGCGGGAGGGCCACGTTGGCAATGCTGGTATCGAGCACTTCCATGAAGGCAGCCATCGAGACCACCACGCCAATGAGCCACGGATTTACATTAGGCGAGGAGCCCGCCTGCTCAGCTGTGATTGCGGCGGCGGTGCTCATCGCACCCTCACCTCGGGCTCGACCGACAGCCCCGGCTTTAACAGCGCTTCCGCGTTGAACTGCTGTCCCACAGACCGATCAAAATCGATTCGCACCGGGACCCGTTGCACGACTTTCACATAGTTACCGGTGGCATTTTCGGGAGGCAATAAGCTGAATATCGAGCCCGTGCCACCACCCAGATTGGTCACGCGGCCTTTCCACTTCCGGCCATATGCGTCAACCTTGACCTCGACGGGCTGGCCGGGGCGCATGTGTGCAAGTTGCGTCTCCTTGAAATTGGCGGTGACCCAAACATCGTCGAGAGGCACAACGTCCACGAGTTCCTGCCCAATGCTCACGTTCTGGCCCACTTCGACGCTTCTCTTACCGACAATTCCCGTCACGGGAGAAAGGATCACCGTATAGCTGAGGTTCATCTCTGCTTGCGCAAGTTGAGCCTCTCGTTGCCACACCTGGGCGTCGGCGGACTGCGCGTTGGCCCGAGTCAGGGAAATCTGCTGAG
>Ga0210396_10004819_pt1 | contig 13141 bp, 13 predicted proteins | sample IncBWH17OmetaG_FD_155466 | JGI IMG/M metagenome (GOLD analysis project Ga0210396, IMG submission 155466) | Forest soil microbial communities from Barre Woods Harvard Forest LTER site, Petersham, Massachusetts, United States - Inc-BW-H-17-O ...
GATCGCCTTGGCCGGCCGCCCCGCAGCCAGGTAGCTCATCGCGCGGTTGTTCCGCGACCTTAGGGTGTCCGGGTTCGGGTGATCATCGGCGCCCTGCACCCACTCAAACAGCGGGGCCAGAATAGTAATCAACGAAGCTCCAGCGCTACACCCAGCGAAGCGAAGCCGTCGGGGGAGGGGCAAGGTACCATATCCTCGCCTCCAGACGTATGAGATCTACAGAAGATCGTACTACCCCGATGACTTTATAGACGTCCCTGTCGCTAGTTCACAGCGGAGAACTCAGCTCACGCGCGGCCGCGACTCCAGTGCGGCTTGCGCTTGTCCAGGAACGCCCGCATCCCCTCCCGCGCGTCGGGGAGCTGGCTGGTCGCCGCCATGACCTCGATGGCGTAGGCATAGGCCTTGGGCTGGTCCAGGTCGATCTGGGCGTACAGCGCCTGCTTGCCGATGCCCTTGCTGTCCGCCGACCCGCGGGTGACCCGCTCCAGGAGATCCTGGACCGCGCTGTCGAGCTGGGCGGCCGGCACGACCCGGTTGACCAGCCCCCAGTCCAGCGCGGTACGGGCGTCGATGACGTCGCCCGACATGGCCATTTCCGCGGCTCGCTTGCGGCCGACGTTCCTGGCGATGGCCACCATCGGGGTGTGGCAGAACCAGCCGCCCTTGCCGCCGGGCGCGGCGAAACCGGCGTCTTCGCTAGCCACAGCCAGGTCGGTGCTGGCCACCAGCTGGCATCCGGCCGCCGTGGCCAGCCCGTGCACGCGCGCCACGACCGGCTGGGGCACCTGCTGGATCAGCGTCATCAGCTCGGTGCAGGTCATCAGCAGCGCGCGGACCCGGGGCAGGTCGGCGTCGGCGACATCGGCGAAGTCATGCCCGGCGCTGAACACCGGCCCGCGCCCGGCCAGCACGATGCCCAGGGCGTCGCTGTTCCCGACGGCGGCGAACGCGGCGATCAGCTCGCGCATGTGCTCCAGCGACAGGGCGTTGCGCCGCTGCGGCCGGTTCATGGTGATGGTGGCGAACTCGCCGGACCGCTCGACCAGGATGTGCTCGAAACCCATGACTTAAGCCTAGCCGGGGGTGCGGCCGTCGTCCCCCGCGAGCCCACACCGCCTGCGTCGGCCTTCGGTCAGGCGATCGCGTCGGCGAGCAGGGATATCTGGTCGAGCCGCGACGCGGTGGGGACGAAGATGATCTCGTCGCAGCCGCTGGCTTCGAACGCCGCGACGTAGGACTTGACCATCTCCGGGCTGACCGCCGCGCCCCCCGCGATCATGTTGGCGATTTCGCCGAGCCAGCCGTAGTAATGCAAGAGATAGCCCTCCGCCTGGCTGCGGGCCTCGGGTCCGAGCCCGAAGTAGGCCAGGGTAAGCTTGCGCGGCCGGCCCGGGCGGCCCGCGTCCTGCCAGGCCTGATCCACGCCCGCCGCGGCCTGGGCGAACATGTCGGGCGTACCGCCTCCCATGATCCAGCCGTCGGCCAGCCGGGCGACCCGGCGGAAGGTGGCCTCGCTCGCGCCGCCCAGGATGATCTCGGGGCCGCCGTGCCGGGCGGGCGGGGGCCCGATCGCGCCGGCGTAGCCGAACTCCTCACCGGACCAGACCCGCTTCATCATGGCGATCTGCTCTTCCAGCCGCTTTCCGCGGCCCTGCGTGCCAACGCCGCTGGCCGCGAAGTCGTCCTCCCGGCCGCCCAGGCCCAGGCCCAGGACCAGGCGGCCGCCGGAGAGCCGGTCGAGCGAGGCCGCCTGCTTGGCGAACAACGCGGAGTTCGTGTAGAGCGGCGCCAGCAGCACGCCCGTGGTCAGCCGGATCTGGCTGGTGACCGCGGCGGCGGCACTGAGGGCGACGAGCTCCTCGTAGTTGGGGTACACGAGGCGGCCGATCGTGCCCAGGGTGCTGAACCCAGCTTCCTCGGCGTGCTTGGCCCAGTCGATAAGGGTCCGGCCTTCGGTGTCGGGGACCGTGTTGGGCAGGCCGATTCCGATGTCCACGCCAATACCTCCGCAGGCTTGTCCTGTTCGCCGTCGAATGGAACAGCTTTTCAACTAATCCAAGCACTGCGCCGGGCTCCAGGTGCGGGCGGCCCAAAAATCCGGGGCGCCGACGACCGAAATCAGCCGCGCCAACGCTTCATAACGAGCCCCTCCGGTCATCTCAAGGATCGTGGATCATTACTACCCGCCCGCGGGCGGCAACGATCCACGATGTCGGGAGGGCCTTACTTGACGAGGAGGACTATGCCGGCGATGAGGGCTAGGGCGGCGATCGCGCCGGTGACGCGGCGGCCGTAGGGCCATACGCGTGGCTCGGCTCGCAGGCCAAGGATGAACTGGCGGGCCAGGGTGTAGGCGGCCAGGCCGACGACCGCCACCGGACCGGACCGCGCGAGCCCGTCGACCAGCACGACGATCAGGACCGCTCCCCCGCTGATCAGCGCGGACAGCGCCTCCAGCAGTTGGGCGGGGGCCCGGCGGCAGCCCAGCCGGCGGTCCGAGGACCACACGCCCCAGCGGGCCGCGGTGGGTCGCCCGGTACAGCAGCCGGCCCAGAAGCACCCGGGACGGCCGATAGACATGCCGATGAGCAGGGCGGGCGCGGCCGCGGCCAGGTAGGCCCCGGCCGGGATGCCCGGCCCCGCGAGAGCGGCCGCCGCGACCACCACAGCCGCCCCGGCCACGAAGCCCTGGATGCACCAGCCGTCGAACTTCCGGCCGCGGTGCACGGCGACGTACCAGGCCTTCCCCCCGATCACGCCCGCGATGATGGCGATCACCGAGAACAGCATCGGGCGGAACAAGGTGTAGTGGCCGTGGCTCAGCAGCAGCGCCTCGAGGCCCAGACCGACCAGAACGCCCAGGCCGACCAGGGTCGCATAGGCAAACCGGACGACGCCGGGCACCTTGCTGCGCAGCAGCGTCGAGGTATGGATGGTGGCCGCTGGCTCCGCCGGGATCTCCACCCGGCGGGGCGGGGGCACCCGGTACACGCCGGCCGGGTCATGGCCGGGCGGCGGGTAGGACCGGTAGGACCGGCCGCCGGTCCGCGCGACCGAGCGCGCGGTCACCGTCCAATCGCCCGGGCTGATCCCGCGAACCTCCGCCGTGATGGCCACCGGGCCGCTGCCCGGGGTGATCCCGTCGACCGTTTCCTCCTGCCAGAAGGAGTCACGGGGCTGGGGCTTCCCGGTCACGTCGGTCCGGCGGCCGGAGAAGCGGATCGTCGCGCTGAATGGCTCGCCGGACTCGCCGGGGTCGAGCCAGTAGGTCGGGGTGAGCAGTTCCTCGACCGCCTTCGCGGCCCACTTGGGCACGTCGTCCGCGGAGTCGTCGGGCGTCGTCTCGGGCTCGTCGGCGGCCGGGGTCGGTTCGGCCTCGGCCTCGGGCTTGCGGCGCGAGCGGGCGGGGGCGGCTTCGGCCGGCCGGGCGGGGGCAGCTGTGGTGGCTGCGGCGGGCTGCGCGGAGGCCGACCGGGCCGACGCGGTGACGGGCGGGATCAGCCGGGCGGCGCCCCGGTCAAGGCCGTTGTTGGACGTCAACCCCGCGAGCAGGTCCTGGCCGGGGGGCGTCTTCTCGGCAGAGGCCAAGCCGGGCAGCACGGCCGGGGCCGACGATGCGCCAGAGGATGCCTTCTTGGAGGTCAGGCCGGGCGGGACGGCCGGGGCCGACGATGCGCCAGAGGATGCCTTCTTGGAAGTCAGGCCGGGCGGGACGGCCGGGGCCGACGATGCGCCGGGGGATGCGGCGTCCGGGGCGGTGCCGGTGGGCCGGGGCCGCGGCTGAGCGGCTCGGGCCGCGGGGTTTCCGCGCCGGTTGCCCTTTTTGTTCCTCTTGGTCGGCGGCATCGTCTTCCTTCCCCGGCTGGCATCACATCGTCGCCCTCCAGACCGGCCGAATGCTGGACGGGTCGTTGCGTGCGGATGATGTCTCGATGAAGACCACGGGATGGCGCCGTGAACATCCTGGACCGCTGATGTCTATTTTATCGGGGTTCGGCCCGAACCCGGACGCGGGCGGCGTCCGGGGAGCAGGCACCACGGTCCGTTCGGCAAAAAAAGGATTTTAGATGTCGGTGATCCGGATCCCGGCGTGCGCCTTGTAGCGGCGGTTGATGGAGACCAGGTTGGCCGTGAGGGCCTCGATCTGAGCACAGTTGCGCAGGCGCCCCGCGTAGACGCCGCGCACGCCGGGGATCCGCGCGGCCAGGGCCTGCACCAGGTCGGTGGCGGTGCGGTTGTCGCCCAGCACCAGCACGTCCAGGTCCATGCTCTCCACCTCGGGGTCGAGCAGCAGGACTGCCGACACATGGTGGAACGCCGCGACCACCCGGCTGTCCGGGAGCAGCGCGGCGGCCTGCTCGGCGGCGCTGCCCTCGGGGACGGGCAGCGGGTAGGCACCGCGGTCATCGAAGCCGAGCGGGTTCACGCAGTCGACCAGGACCTTGCCCGCCAGTTCGGACGCGAGCGGGGCCAGCAGGTCGCCGTGGCCCTCAAAGGGGACCGCGGCGATCACCACGCTGGCCTCCCGGGCCGCGTCGCGGTTGGCCATGCCCTGAACGTTGTGGCCGAGCAGGCTGGCCACGGTCCGGGCCCGTTCCTCGCTGCGGGATCCGATGATCACCGGGTGCCCCGCTCGCGCGAACCTGAAGGCCAGGCCGCGGCCCTGATCGCCGGTTCCGCCGAGGATGCCGATGACCAGGCCGTCGACGGACGGCGTTTCGCGCTCAGTCATGGCTTGATACTGCCAGACCCGTGCCAGGGGGGTTTGGGGGGAGGGCATGCCTCCCAAGGGGGGTCCGGGGGGATGGGTCCCCCCGGAAAGACAGCAGGAGGGGTCTGGGGGGATCGTTCCCCCCGAGATAATACTGTCCGTGCCGATATGGCTGCGCACAAGTACCTTCAGGGGGCACCATAGGTACGTGGACGCGAACCAAGTGGCCACTCTTCGTGAGCTACTAGCCCCTACGGGATGGCTGGACCGGACCCGCGCCTTCGCGCGCGGACTACGGAAGGCGACCCGGACGCCGGGAGGATTGCTGCTGGTCGGCACGCCCGCCGAAGAGCCCTGGCACCTCACCGCACACATGGATGAAGAGAGCCGCCTGTCCGGGATCCCCGAGCTGATGCCCACGCTGGTGCGCTGGGAGGTCCCCGCGGGCGCGCCGCCGCACCTGCGGTTCGGCCTGGAGCGGCTGGAGGCGGCCCGGCGGGGCGAGACGGTGTTCGTCGTGACGCCGGCCACCGCGCCGGTCCCGCTGCTCGAGCGGGTAAACGACGCACGCCGGGACGGGGCCACGATCTTCGCGCTCGACCAGGGTGACCCGGAGCTTGATGCGCTGGCCCACGAGGCGATGACGATCGCGCCCGGGCCGGGCGTGCCCGGGATGATGTCGTTCGGGGCGGCCCAGCACCTGATCAGCGCGGCCTGCGGCGAGCTGGGGCGGGACGGGGATTTCGCGGCGGTGGGGCGCCCTGGTACGCCTGGCTACCAGCGCTACCGCCCGGGCGTGCGCGGGCTCAAGGACCGGGTGGCGCACCTGCTGGACGTGGTGAGCGGGCCGAACCCGTAAAACGTCGTAGGTTCTCACGCGTCCAGGGTCAGGACCATGGTGGGGCGCTCGATGATGTGGTCGGGGCGCAGCGGACGCACGGCGGTGCCGATGGCGAAGAACTCGGTGGTGTGCGAGCCCCAGGTGTGGCTGTGCTGGCGCAGCTGGACGCCGACGATGCCCTCCGCGTGCAGCGCCTCGGCCTCGGCCTGCATCCGGCTCATGGCCAGCTCGCGGGCGTCGTAGAGGGCCTGGGTGAACTGCTCGATCTCCACGTTACGGCCGATGTTGCCCATCTTGGCGCCGAGCTTCTGGTGCGCGATGTGGTACACGCACGAGCCCATTACCATGCCGAGCGGCGCGTAGCCGGCCCGGATCAGCGTCCAGAAGTCCTGGCCGGACAGGTCCGAGGTGAACGGCTGGTTCTTGTTGTTGCGCCAGTTGTCCACTCCCCCGCCGCCGGCGCCCTCCTCGGCCTTGACCGCGGTGCCGACCGCGATGAACTCGGCGATGTCCGCGCCGAACTCCTTCATCTCCACGTCCAGCCGGACGCCGACGATCCCGTCGGCGCGCAACGCGTCGGCCTCGGCCTCCATCCGGGTCATGGCCAGCTCACGCGCGTGGTACATGGCCTGGGACAGCACGTCGAGCTCCTGGTTGCGGCTCCACCGGCCGACCTGCAGCCCGACGTGGTAGATCGAGCTGCCCAGCACCAGGCCGAGCGGCCGGAACCCGACCTCGCGGACCAGCAGGAACTCGTTGACCGACAGGTCGGAGGTGAAGATCGAGCCGGCCCGGCCGGGCTGCAGCTCGGCCAGGCGGCGCATGGCATCCTGCGGGACCCCGGCGGCATCCAGTTCGGTGGCGATGTTGCCCTGGTCGGTCATGACTTCTCCTATATCCGGATCCTGGCGGCCTGGCGGCGCTGAGGGTCGAGCGACATGATGGCCAGCGTCGGGCCGCTGTGCTGCTGCTCCGAGCGGGCGAACTTAGCGATCGCGGTGCCGATGGTCGTGGCCTCGACGATGTGGTCGCGGCGGCCCTCCATGGCCGGGCATTCCCGTTCCCGCACCCGCATATCCATGGCGGCGATCACTACGCCCTCGCCGCCGAGCCGCCGGACGTCGCGTTCCAGTTGCTGCCGCGAGTCGTGCCGGGCGTCATTGACGAGCTCGGTGTAGCCGACGACCTCGGCGTTGCCGGAACCCCACCGGGTCTGGCCGACGGTCAGCCAGTCATCGTGCCGGGATCCTATGGAGATGCCCAGGGCGAGGCCGGCGGGTACCCAGCCCTTCATAATCAGCTTGGCGAATTCCTGCCCGGACAGGTCGGAGGTGAAGGGCGTCCGGCTGTGGCCCGAGGTGTCCCTGTTCCAGTTGGCCAGGGGGGGCACCCCGGGCGCGCGGATGGCGGTGCCGATGGCCTTGAACTCCAGGCCGCCGGCCGGGAACGCGCCGATGGTCAGCAGTACGCCCACCACCCCGTGCCCGCCGAGTTCCTCGCACTCGGTGGTCATCCGGTCGATGGCCTTGTGCCGCGCGTCGTACATGGTCTTGACCAGCGGGGCGAACGACCCGAAGCCGCCCTGGCTGGAGACCTGGGTCACGGTGCGGGCCGGGATCCCGTAACCCCAGGACCCCCAGGCGCCCGGGCAGTTGTAGCCGCCGGTGTAGCCGATGTTGTACACGGCGGCGCCGAGGACCTGGCCGACCGGCTCGAAGCCGACGCTGCGGATCGCGGCGAACTCATCCGAGGTCAGCGCCGAACCCCACGTACCGCTACGCCGGATCTCCTGCATCCGCGCCTCGGCGACAGGAGGGAGGTGTTCGCTCACCCCTCCAGCCTATCTGTCCTGCGCATCCCATTCTTCGTTCCTGCGCTGGACGGTTTCCAGCGCGCGGGCCGCTTCCTCCGGGGTGGAGAAGGGGCCCAGCCGGTCCTTGCCCGGGGTGGGTCCGTCGTCGTCCTCAACGGTGTGACGGGTAAGGCTGTACCACCATCGCTTCTCGCTGTCCATGCACATTAGACTCGCAAAGCATGGCGACAGTGCTTCATCCGGGTCGGCTTTCACCCACCCGTCAGGTTCCCGCGGACATCCAGCGGCCGGAGTACGTGGGCAAGAAGAACCCCAGGACCGGGGAGCCGGACGTCAAGACGCCCGAGATCATCGAGCGGATGCGGGTGGCCGGCAAGGTGGCCGCCCAGGCGCTGGCGGCGGTCGGCGCAGCTGTGGCCCCAGGCGTCACCACCGATTACCTGGACCAGGTGGGCCACGACTACCTGGTCAGCCACGGCGCTTACCCCAGCACGCTCGGGTACCGGGGTTACCCGAAGTCGCTGTGCACCTCGCTGAACGAGGTGATCTGCCACGGGATCCCTGACGACACGTTGATCAACGACGGCGACATCGTCAACATTGACATCACCGCGTTCATCGGCGGCGTGCACGGCGACACCAACGCGACCTTCCTGGCCGGTGACGTGAACGAGGAGTCGCGGCTGCTGGTCGAGCGCACGCACGAGGCGATGATGCGCGGCATCCGCGCGGTGGCGCCCGGCCGCCCGCTGAACGCCGTCGGGCGGGTGATCGAGTCGTACGCCCGGCGGTTCGGCTACGGGGTGGTGCGGGACTTCACCGGGCACGGGATCGGCCGGACGTTCCACTCGGGCCTGATCGTGCCGCACTACGACGATCCGCACAGCGACGTGATCATGGAACCAGGGATGACGTTCACCATCGAACCCATGCTCACCCTGGGCACGATCGACTACGACGTATGGCCGGACGGCTGGACGGCGGTGACCAAGGACCGGCGGCGCACGGCGCAGTTCGAGCACACCATCCTGGTTACCGAGGACGGCCACGAGATCCTGACGCTGCCGTTATATGGGTGATTTCGCGTTCGACGCGGACACCCGGGTTATGGCTTCTTCGGTTCGTGATGAGTTCGCGGCCGAGCTGACCGGGCGGTGGAACGGGACCAACGGCGCGGTCAACGGCGGGTACATGCTGGCTATCTGCCTGCGGGCGCTCGGGCTGCGGATGCAGTTCCCGGATCCGATCGTGGTCTCCGGCTTCTTCCTGCGGCCCGGCACGGCCGGGCCGGCCGTGATCGGCACGACACTGACGCGCAGCGGGCGGACGACGGCGTTCGGGGAAGCGGTGCTGTGGCAGGGCGGCAAGGACGTGGCCCGGGCGGCGGCGGCGTTCGCCGCGCTCGGCGGCGGTGCTGCCGGGCCGGCTTTTATGGCAGGCGCGCCGCCTGACCTGCCGGCGCCGGAGGAGTGCGTGGGCGTGCCGGTCGGGTCGTTCGGCCTGGCGACTATCGCCGAGCGTGTCGAGTTCCGGTCCGCGTCGCTGCCGGGCTGGTTCCGGGGCGAGCCGACCGGGCGACCCGCCAGCGAGTTCTGGATGCGGTTCGCCGACGGCCGGGAGGCCGACCTTTACGCGCTGCCGCTGCTGGTCGACTCGACCGCGCCGTCCGTGCTCGAGCTCGGCATGACGTCGACCACCGTGCAGCTCACCGTCCATCTGCGTGCGCACCCCGCGCCCGGCTGGCTGGCCTGCCGGGCGGGGGCGCGGTTCGTCAGCGGCGGCTACCACGAAGAAGATTTCGAGATATGGGACTCGGCGGGCCGCCTGGTGGCCCAGTCCCGGCAACTGGCGATGATCCTTGGGTTATGCGTCGCGGCTTACGCGTCGCGCTTGAGGAACAGAACGGCGCCGACCACGAGCAGGACCGCGGTGTAGACGGCGAACACGGCGAACTGGTTCCAAGCCGAGAACAGGTGCCCCGGCGGCGGTCCGACCGTGACCGACAGGGCCCGGCCCGCGGCGTCCGGCAGCCACCGGTCCACGTCCTGATACCAGCTCTGCGGCAGCAGGTGCGCGAGGATCGGGACCACGAACAGCACCCCGATCACGGCCGTGATGGTGCCCGCGGTGTGCCGCAGGATGGCCCCGACCGCGAACGCGAACAGGCCGCACAGCGTCACGTACAACGCGCTGCCGACCACGGCACGCAGCACGTTCGGCTGAGACAAGGTGGCGGTGTCGTGCGTGCTGCCCAGCAGCAGCTGGCCCAGGAAGAACGAGATGAACGCGGCGACAAAGGTGACCACCAAGGCGACGATCGCGAAGATGGTTGCCTTGGCCGCGTACACCACGGTCCGTCTCGGCATCGCGGTCAGCGAGGTACGGATCATCCCGGTGGAATACTCCGCGGTGAGCGTCATCGCGCCGAACACCACGATGACCAGCTGGCCCAGGTAGAACAGGCCGGCCACGCTGGCCTGGGTCGGGTCGAAGGTGGCCCGGTCCGACGGCGCCATGTGCGACCAGCTGGCCGCCGTCCCGCCGGTGATGGCCGCCCCGATCCCGACGCTGACCACCAGCAGCACGAGCAGCGTCCAATAGGTGGACCGGACCGAGCGGATCTTGGTGAACTCCGAGGCCAGCGTGCCGCCGAAGCCGGCCCGGCCGGAGGCCGGCGGCAGCGCGGTCAGCATCGGCTGGGACTCGGTCGTGGTCGCCATCTCAGGTCACCCCTTCGCTGACCGGGAAGGGTCGCTCCGCTGGGCCCTCGCCAGCCCGGTACTCCACGCTGTCGGCGGTCAATTCCATGAAGGCGGCCTCAAGGGAGGCCCGGACCACGGTCAGCTCATGCAGCCGGACGCCGTGGTCGAACGCGAGGTCGCCGACCTGGGCCGCGGTGAGCCCGTGTACGGTCAGCGAGCCGTCCGACTCGGTGGTGGCCGTCGGCTTGGCCGTCGCGGCGCTTGCCGTCGCGGCGCTTGCCGTCGTGGCCTCGGGGATTGCCTCCGACACCGCCTTGGCCAGCAGGTCGGGCTGGGGAGTGCGCACCCGGACGGTCTGGCCGGAGCTGCGCGCGATGAACTCCTCCATCGTGCAGTCGGCCAGCAGGCTGCCACGGCCGATCACGATCAGGCGGTCCGCGGTGGTCTCCATCTCGGACATCAGATGGCTGGAGACGAACACCGTCCGGCCCTCGGCGGCCAGCGCCTTCATCAGGTTCCGGATCCACAAGATCCCCTCGGGGTCCAGCCCGTTGACCGGCTCGTCGAACATGAGCACGGCCGGGTCGCCGAGCAGGGTGCCGGCGATGCCGAGCCGTTGCGACATGCCGAGCGAGAAGCCCCTGGTGCGCTTGCGCGCCACGTCGGTCAGCCCGACGAGCTCGAGAACCTCGCCCACGCGGCGCTTGGGCAGGTTGTTGGTCTGAGCCAGGCAGAGCAGGTGGTTGTAGGCGGACCGGCCACCGTGCACGGCCTTGGCGTCGATCAGCGCGCCCACCTCGCGCATCGGATAGGCCAGGCTCGCGTACCGCTTGCCGTGGATAATGGCCGTTCCGGCGTCCGCGTAATCCAGGCCGAGAATCAGCCGCATGGTGGTGGTCTTGCCCGCGCCGTTCGGGCCTAGGAAACCGGTCACATGCCCCGGCTCCACATCGAATGACAGGTCGTTGACGGCGATCTTGGCGCCGTACTGCTTGACGAGCCCCCGTACCTCAATCATCGGATGAGTCCTCTCTGGTGGCACCGTCCGGAAAGTGCCACCACGGCCCGTTCAGCCTATTACCTCTTTGTGGAGGACCGGTGCGCCCTGGCGTGAAGGCTGATCGAATATCCCGTACCCCGGCCGTGCAGGGCGTGCTGCTCGCCGTGCCGTTCGCCGTGCTGCTTGCCGTGCACCCGGACTGGGCCAGGGCGCAGCGCCGCGCCGGCCGACGTGCCCTCGGTCGCCTCGCCGGCGATCATCGTGGCCACGTCGCAGTCACAGCTCTGTCCAGCGTCGCCGGGCGGCAGGACCACGAGCCAGGCCCGGTAGGCCGCGCACTCTTCCACCGTGATCTGGACCGAACGGCCCGGCTCGAAGCGGACCAGGCCCCACCAGCGCTCGGGGCTGGCCGCGATCGACCGGAGCCGGCGAGCCAGGGTGCCGACCGTCAGCGAGTGCTCGGCGTGGCTTTCCGTGAGGTCAGCCGGGACTGCGGTTGGTGTGCCTGGTGCGGTGGTCTGCGCGGGAATGCACAGGACGGCTTCGGCGAGCCTGGCGATCTCCGGAGCGACAGACATGTCGGCGGTCAACGGAACATCCTTCGTGAACGTCATGGGGCGGCGATGAGCCCGGCGGCGACAACGGTCAGCTGAGAGTCGTTGTCAGCGACAACACGAAGGACAGGACACGCGCAGCATCAGGGCGACGACACCGGAGTGGTCGCCGTGTTCGCGGACTGCGCGGCCTGGCATGGGCGACAGCATACACGGCGCGTTACCGCGGGTGGCAAGGTTCAGCGTGTCGGCTGCGGTTCAGCGTTTGGCGTCCAGGCGCTGGGCGGCGGCGCGAGCCGACTCGGCGGTGATGACCTCACCGGCCCAGGCTGCCGCGCACAACGCGCGCAGGCCGTCTATGCGCTCTCCGCTGCCGTCCAGTTCCAGCCGGTCGCCGTCGCGGCGGGCCGTCCAGCCGCCGCAGCGGTACGTGCCGTCCTCGCTGGTGACCTCGGGATGCGATTCGAGCAGCCCGGCCAGATCCTCGGCCAGGTAGGTGGGGCGCTGCATGGGGGGCGCGAGGATGGCCTGCGCCGGGCTGGTTACCCCGGTCAGCACGAGCAGGCTGTCCGTGGCGACCCGCTGCGCGCTCTCGATGTCGGTGTCCAGCCGGTCACCGACGACCAGCGGGCGTTTGGCGCTGGTCCGCAGCACCGACTCACGGTACAGCGGCGGCTCGGGCTTGCCCGCGATCAGCGGCGTGACGCCGGTCGCGGTGGCGATCACCTGGATGAACGACCCGTTTCCTGGCTGGATGCCGTAACGGGTAGGCAGCGTGAGATCGGCGTTGGACGCAACGAACAGTGCGCCCGCGGCGACGGCCAGCCCGCCCTGTTCCAGCAGCGTGTAGGTGATGTCGGGCGAATAGCCCTGGACGACGGCCTGCGGCTGCTCGGCGGCGGCGCTGACCGGGCGCAGGCCGCGTTCCCGCAGAGCCATGCGCAGGCCGCTGCCCCCGACCACCAGAACCGGAGCGCCCGCAGGGAGACGGTCGGCGAGCATCCGCGCGGCAGCCTGGGCGGAGGTCACCACGTCCCGCGCGGCGGCCGGGACCCCGAAACTGATGAGCAGCGCGGCGATGGCGGCGGGCGTGCGAGAGGCGTTGTTCGTCACGTAGGCCAGCCGCATGCCCGCCGCGTCGGCCTTGCGGAGCGCCTCTGCCGCTCCGGGGATCGCGGCGCCGCTCAGGTAGACGGTTCCGTCCAGGTCGAGCAGCGCGACGTCATAAGCGGTGTCGAGAGGTTCGGTGCTGCCGCGCAGGCCGTGCTGCGGGGTGGGCGTCATGGAGTGTCTTCCGTCGTGTCATCGGAGTTAACCCGGCGGGCCTTATCCTGGGCGCGCAGGGTGGCGCGGACCGACCGAAGGGCGTCGGTGTAGTGCCTCGCGTCGGGTCGCATCGCTGCGGCCAGGGCTAGGTACTCGGCCGCGGCGGCGTGGTGCCCGGTCCTGGCCAGGGCCAGTCCCAGGCCGAAGTGCGCGTAGTCGTCCGACGGACTCGCCTCCACGATCATCCGGAA
>Ga0210396_10004821_pt1 | contig 13140 bp, 10 predicted proteins | sample IncBWH17OmetaG_FD_155466 | JGI IMG/M metagenome (GOLD analysis project Ga0210396, IMG submission 155466) | Forest soil microbial communities from Barre Woods Harvard Forest LTER site, Petersham, Massachusetts, United States - Inc-BW-H-17-O ...
CTTTGCGATAGGCGTTGAGGTTCCGACACTCGACAACCGACAGACCATGACGAGAGAATGATTCCCTGATCCCGGCATCGGTGAAGTACGTTCGATATTCGTTGGAGCCAATGATCGGGCCCGACAGGATGAAGACTCTCCCGGCATGCTCGGTCGCCAGCTTCAGGAAGAATGCCCCTTGCTCGCTCGGCGACAGGTAGTACAGGCACTCGATTGCCGCGATCACGTCGTAATCGGCGAAGCTGACATTGAGAAAATCCGACACCTCAAAGGAAGCGTTCGGAAGAGCAAGCGCGACGGCCCGCGAGATCGCAATCGGGCTGATGTCGACGCCCCGGACGCTGCGAGCACCCTGGAAGATCGAGGCCGTGAGATGACCCTCGCCGCACCCAAGCTCCAGAACATGCTGGTCGGCGACGTAGGGGCCGACAATCCGGGACAGCGCACGATCGCGGCGCGACGCGCGTCCAATTCCCCAAGGATCAGGCGATCGATAATAGGCGTCGAAGTCGGACGCAGTTCGCATCGTTTAATCCTGCCAAGTTGAGAGCTCGAGCGCCCAACGTTAGCAGGATATGTTTCTATCCGGAAATAAAAAACATAATTAGAAATGATAGGTTCTGCTGTAATGAATCACCAAGAGAGTGCCCGCGAAATATAGGGACGAGCTGTTCGAGGTATGAAGCGGACTGGAAACAAAGATTGAATTTAGCGGATCGCCTAGCGCCATCATTTGGATTTGAAAAATGAACGAAGCAGGCTCAAAAAATCCACTCGTCTCACTTGCCATTCCTGTTTACAACGGAAAAGCATATCTCGTCGATGCTATTACGTCTTGCCTCGCCCAAGACTATGATAATTTCGAGCTTATCATTTCAGATAACGCCTCTACGGACGGCACCGAGCGGATTTGCCGCGAATTCGCTGCGAGAGACGCTCGGGTAAAATATTTCCGCAATGAAAAGAACATGGGTGCCGGCCGCAATTACAACCTGGGTTTCCATCACAGCTCCGGAAAGTACGTGAAGTGGTGTGCGGCGGACGACCGCATCAGTCCGAATTTTGTCAGTGCTTGTGTCGCTGTTTTGGAGAACAATCATGACGTCATATTAGCCTATGGGACGACAATCAGTATCGATACCGCCGGTCGCGAAATCCCTCTGGTTGGGAGGGGCCGCAAGGCGCAGGATCCAAATGACGGACCGGCCAAGCGTCTCCTCAAAGATCTAAACGACCGTGGAACAAATTTTGAGTGCTTCGGACTTTTCAGGCGAGAGATACTTCAAAAATCGACTTTGCATCGCCCGTATTACGGTTCCGACCTTACGCTGATGAGTGAGCTGACGTTGCTCGGAAGGTTTGCGCACGTGCCGGAGGCGATCTTCTACAATCGCGAGCATCCGGCGCGTTCGATGAATCTCAAGGACAAGAAGGTGCTGTTGGCCTGGCAGGATCCGGAAGCCGCTGCTAAGCACCAGCCTCGCCCGGAGAATTGGGAACGTTGGAAGCATTTGCTGGAAATTGCATTCCGACATCGGCAGACGACGCCCTTCTTGGCCGTCCTCGCCGTGATCGTCATTTGGACCACGGCCAGGGTTCGCGACAGGATAGCGGTTATGCTTCGCCAAATGACATCGGGGCTATTCAAAGGCCACGCTGTCAACAGAGACGTGTAGTGAGACAACCGTGAGTGGCGTTTGTGAGACTTACCAGAATGCTCCAAGAGTGCGGTCTTAGAGCCACAAAATTGGGCCGATATCCTCAACTCGGTGTCGTTTTCGACGGCTTTTCAATCCCCGCCGATCGTAGTGAAGCATCAGAAAAGTCGAATCGGCGTGGCGGTGATTGAAGCCGAACTGAGAGCGGGCTTCCAACCGAAGCGCTTCTCGCTCAGATCACCGTGGCCAAATATGCCGACAGACCGCCCCTGTATCGGCAGGAAGCGATCTACGCGCGTGATGGTGGCCGCGCAGCCGTAACCTATTTTGCGTCGCTTTTCGTGTTCTGGCAGATTGCAGGTCGCCCTGATGGACTTGAAGCCAAGGCGATCGCCCTGCTCAGGAGGTATTTTCGCAAAGTCATGGTTCAGTTTGGACAATGACCCGACCCCGAGCTTCGAACAGAGGCCGACAATTGCCAACCGCACGGGCCTAGCAAACAGCTATTTTTAGCCTCTGTTCGCTGCTATTGGGCTGAAAGAGGCTCCCAACGTCCAACGAAAGAACCAGATTTTCAACCTCCTGAAATTCACATCAGGTGAACCCCATCGGGCTGAGCGCGACGATCTCCGGCCTGAGACCCATCTCCTTCAGGCTCAACTCGATTTCGGGGACATAGACTGGATTCATCACGATCACCAAATCCGCCGGCTGATTAATGAGCGCTTTCGGGGCGATCACGGGATGCCCCGTCCCCGGCATGAACTTCCCTTGCTTAAAGGGATTGACATCCACCACAGCCGCTATCTCTTCGGTCAGTCCGAGCGTGGTCAGAAAGGACACGCCCTTCGATCCCCCGCCCCACAACACAATCCGTTGTCCGTATTTCCACGCCGAGCGAACGCGTTTTCGCCAACCGTCCTGAACCTGCCGCACTCGCTCCGGAAAGTTCGCTGCGAGGCATTGCAGCTCTGTTAGGTCCTGCTCCAGCGCAAGGCGAGGCGGGGAATGTCGGGACACCGGGTTGGCATATTGAATGATGTACTGATCATCGTAGGCGAGGCGAAGCTCGGTTACGTCAAAGCCCTCCTGGCGAAACAGCCTGGCATGCGCTCCCGGGCTGAAATACGAGCAGTGCTCGTAGTAGATGTCCCAGAAAGCGCCTTCAGCAAGCACGCGTTTGGCGTCGGGGGTCTCAAAGAACACGGCGGTGTCGTCGCGCTCACCGATCATCCTGCGGATCGAGCCAACAAAGCTTCGAACTGGTGCGATGTGCTCGAGCGTGTGACGACAAACGATGACGTCGGCCTCGAGGTGCTCGTACTTTTCCGAAAAAAGGTCGGTGATGAAGCGAACCTTGTCGCTCCGCGTCGAGCGTCCCTCGTCGGCCCTGTAGCCGGGATCGATCCCGAGCCCCGTAGCACCGCCCACATCACAAAGCTCCCGGAGGAATTCGCCTTTGCCGCAACCGATCTCAATGACATGCTTGCCGGCTATTGCGCACTTCTCGGCGGCTTCGCGGGCCAGCCGTCTGGCAAACGCATTGAAAATGCCGGAGAAGTGTTGGGATTCCTCGAAGTTGGTCGAGTACCCCATCACAGCTTCATCGAAGATGTGGTTGAACAGGAAGCCGCAGGAGTCGCAGCAGGCAAGCTCCAAGTCTCTCCGAGACAAAGCACGCGCCGCCTCGGCTGTATCCAGGAGAATGCAGCTATGAATCGGAATCGACGGTACGCGGTATAGTATCCGCGTAACTGCAGCAGAGCATGAGGGGCAAACGCTACGAGGGAGCGCGCCCGAAGGACTGCCTGAAGTTGCCAACTATGATCCAGAGATGGAAGCTTTAAGGGCGGTTTCGCTCGCATGGCTGTCGGGCTTAAACACGAGAACGGCACCTTCCGGGATCTCGCCACTGTCGTACCGCGCCACCAACTGGTCAGGCATCGCGGCATCATCAGAACCGCGACGAAAGTCGCGCAGGCTGGTTCCCGTTGCGCGGGTGTCCACGTTAGGCGCGCTCCGACCATTCTCCAGATCAGTGAGATCGACCGTACGGAAGTCAATGCTAAATCGCGTCAACCCTGACGTATTTGGTACAGTCGAATGCATCTGCGCGCCAGAAAACAGGATTAAGCCTCCCGCCGGACAAACAATCCGGATCTGATCCTCGATCTCCATTGGTTCTCGTGGACCGGGTTGCTTGCGGGTGTCAGCCTTGATGTGCTTCACAGCTTCCTTTCGGCCGACCGCGTTGTATTGATAATAGTTGAATTGCTCCGATCCGTTGCTGACCGGCTTCGTCCAGTAATTGGGATGAAAAGCCATGCCCGACTCCGACGAAAACTCGTAAATCGGCAACCACCAGTTCAGCTGGGCCATCGGGGCAGACCACCACGTATCCCGGTGCGGCGGAAAGGCGTAGCCAACTCCCGCAGTCAGATATTTGTCGCTCGTCGCGCCACGCAGCCGGGGCACGTCCACGTGTACCGTATTCAGATCGCCGCCGAGCTCTGCAACCACGTCGCGTATGAGTGCGGCAGTCTTTGGATGGTGAATGAAATGCGGTTTGAGAGGCCCAAAAATCTCGACGAACCTTTCAACGGACAACTCGAATTGCGCGGTCCGCGGGGGAAGCGGGGCAAAGGCTGCTTCAATGAGCTCGCGAGCAAAATCGACAAACGCGAGGGTCGACTGCCGCGGCGAAAACACGAAAATATCCCCCGCGAATATCTTGCCCCGTCGCTCCGCATCAGTCATTTTCGAGTCGAAATAAACTGTGGTCATGATACTCGTCCGGAGTTGGCGGTATCCGCAAGCGCGAAACATATCATATCCCGGCTTGCGTGGAAATAGGGCCAAATTCCCCACGTGCGATCGCGCAGTTCCATCCCGCCACCCTCGGATCTCAAGTAGGCCCTGAACCAGGAGGGCTCTTCGCGTGTCGTTCAAGCCTGGGAAATTTCCAAATTCCGGTCCAGCGCTGACGCCATCTCCACGATCTCCTGGTAATAGACAGGATTCATCACGATAATCGAGCCGATGCGGCGTCCGATCAATTCGGCCGGTTGAACAATCGGGGTGCCTGTCCCCGGCGCAAAACGACCTTGTTTGTGCGGATTGAGATCGATCACCGCATTCATCGCGCTTGCGCCGGGGACCACGTTCAAGAAGTTGACGCCCTTGGACCCCGCACCCCATACCGCCGTCGACAAGGGTCCGCGGTCAGCGATGTAATCCCGCCAGTAACTAATTTTAGAATGATAGATCTTGTCAAAATCTCCTGCCAGTTTCTCAAGCGGCAGCACATCCGACGAGAATGCCCGAGTTTGCGGTTTGCCCGTCCTTGCCTCAATATAAAGAAATTGTTCACCGAACGTTGTCCCCGCATTCACGACCTCGAATCCCGCAATATTGAGCGCCGTACGGAACGAGGGGGGCGTGAAATAAGAAACATGCTCGTAAATCAGATCCCAGATTCCCAGCTCGCGCAGGGTGTAAAGAGCGTTTGGCACTTCAAAGTAGAAAACCGTGTCTGGACCAACACTGTGATGCGTATTCAAAGCCCGTAGAAAGGAAATCGGCTCGGCCATGTGCTCGAGCACGTGTCGGCATGCCACAAGGTCCGGAGCTTCACCCGCATAGGTTTCGTCGAACCAGTTTTTGACGAAGCGGACCCCGGTAATATTATGTGATCGCTGCTCGAAGCTCTTGTCAAAGCCGACGCCTCTGGCGCCACTCAAAGAGCACACATTCCTGAGGAAGCCGCCTTTACCACAGCCCACATCAATGATCAGCTTTCCGGCGAGATCGTAGCTTGCGTTCAGCCGTCGCGCCAGCTCATCCTCGAACGACACGAACCTCGGTGAGAAATCCAGGGAGGAATCGTAGCTCTGCGTATAGCGAACCTTGCGCTCATCGAAGGCCGCATTGAAAAAGTGTCCGCAGTCACGACACAAGCAACCATCGAAGCGACCGGTGTCCGATCTCCTCGCAGATGCCGCATCCGCGTGGAGTTCATTACACAGCACCGGCAACCTGTCGATCAGGACAGAGCTCAATAAATTTCCGCTATTACACACCGGACACTTCATGCAGATTACTCGCGGTCAGCCGTGTTTCGCCTCGTGCCATCGTGGAGCACGTAACGGCAATCTTCAGTTGACCGTAAGCGTGGCGCCGGTGCAGCGAATCGCAAGGCTGTTCTCATATGACCGTTGGCCAGGGAATAGGAATGATGAACTTTCCACCGCGCGCGCGGTACTCCCGTTGCTGATCGAGAATTTCGTCCGCGAAGTTCCAGGCAAGCAGCAGGACATAATCAGGCTGGACCTCTAGAAGCGCCTCGGTCGGGCGGATCGGAAGCTGTTGTCCGGGCATATACTTGCCTTGCTTGTGGACGTTGCGATCGACCACAAAATCAACGAGATTCCGGTCAATCCCGACGGTGTTAAGCAAGGTCGCCCCCTTGGCCGCCGCCGCATACGCTGCGATAGATGCTCCTTGCGATTTCAAACCGCGCAGCAGCCCGGAAAGTTCCCGCTTCAGGGTGTCGACTCGTGCGGAAAAATCGCGGAAGTATCCGATGCTATCGAGCCCCCGTGCCTTCTCATGCGCAAGCTGCGTCTTCACGCTTGCATCAACGCGCTCCTCTAGCTCGACGTACAGGCGAAGCGAGCCGCCGTGAATCGCAAGATGCTTGATCTCGTTGAGATAGAGACCATGACGGCGAAACAGCTTATCGAGCGCAGTGACCGAGAAATAGCAGAGATGCTCGTGGTAAATCGTATCAAATTCGCAATGCTCGATCAGCGGCTCGATGTAGGGTGCTTCGATCACAGCCACGCCATCGTCCTTTAGAATGCGGCGGATCGCAGCGACAAAGCCGTTGGTGTCTGCGACGTGGGCGAGCACATTGTTGGCATGGATAACATCCGCGCGTATGCCTTCCGACCCCAAGGTCTCGGCGAGTTCGCGGGAGAAGAAAGCGCAGCGCGTCGGCACGCCAAGCTTCTCGGCCGCTTGGGCTGGACCTTCCGCCGGATCTATGCCAAGCACCGGAATTCCACCCTCGACATAGTTTTTCAGCAAATAACCGTCATTACTTGCTAGTTCGATGATGAAGCTGCCGGGTCCAAGCTCGCGCCGCGCGATGAGTTCGAGCACGTTCTCGCGCGAATGCTTGAGCAGCGCGGGAGAGAAGGACGAGAAATAGGGATAGGCGTCGGCGAAGAGAATCTCCGGGTTCGCCGTCTCAGTGATCTGCACCAGACTGCACTCGTGGCAGAAGGCAACCTGGAGAGGAAACGTGAGCTCTCTCTTGCCGAGATCGGCCTCTGTCAGAAGGCGATCGGCGAGCGGTGTCTCGCCGAGATCAAGGAACGTCTCCAGCCGCGCGCTGCCGCAAGACCGGCAAGCCACCTCTCTTACTGAATTCGCCATCTTGCTCGCAACTATTCAAATCAAAACGGAACGGGCGAGAGCTGGAACACGGCGAAGCTCGTCATCGATCTCTCCGTCGCGTATCAATTTCTTGATATGGTCGATACGCCTGAAGCGCTCGCCTTCAAAATCGTCCAGCGTAACACCTGTCCTGCAATACGCATCGTAGAGCTGCTCGACGCCGCGTCGCGCAGTCCACTGCGGTTTGAACGCGTGGAGGCGCCGGGCAATGTAATTGCAATCGACACGGTAGCATCGCAAATCGGGGCCGGCGTCGGGCGCAAATTCGATCTTGCTGTTCGGAACAATCTGTTTCACCAGCTCCGCGATCTCGCGAATCTGATAATTTTCGGTCGTCAGGCCGACGTTGAATGCCTGATTGTGAATGCGACCGCGATCCGCTTCGAGGACGGCAATATAGGCAGAGGCGATATCCTCCACGTGAACGATGGGACGCCAGGGCGAGCCGTCGCTCTTGAGATAAACCTGGCCTGTCGTAAAAGCCCAAGCCGTCAAATTGTTGACGACCAGGTCAAATCGAATTCGCGGCGACAACCCATAAGCCGTGGATGCCCGCAGAAATGTCGGGCTAAACGAGTCGTCGGCCATTGGAGCGACGATCTGCTCCACTTCGGCCTTCGACTTTCCGTAGGGCGTCACCGGATTGAACGCTGCACTCTCATCGAGAAAGTCGGAGCCGGACGCTCCGTAACTGCTACACGAGGAGGCAAAAAGAAATCGGGATACGCCGGCCCTTTTGGCCAGTTGGGCGAGCTTCACCGACGCCTTGAAATTCACGTCCTCCGTGAGACTGGGGCGATAATCTCCAAGCGGATCGTTGGATAATCCGGCCAGATGGATGATGGCATCGAAGCCTGCGACGTCGTCGACCTCCGCGTCACGAATGTCCTTCTCGATGGTCGGCACCGCGGCAAGCTCGCCCGCAAAGTTGCACGACCGGTAGAGGTCACTATCCATTCCCACCACGGAGTGATTGCGTTCCAGCAGCATGAGGGCCAGGACCGCTCCGATGTAGCCGCGATTTCCTGTCAGCAAAACCTTCATTGATCTTGGTCCTTCCAGAGTTTCCAGGGCGGGTTGCCGCTGTCCCACAACCGCTGCAGAACCGATTTTTCACGAAGCGTGTCCATGCATTGCCAGAACGATTCATGGCGGAATGCCATTAATTGCCCGTCGGCTGCGAGCCGCTGCATGGGCGCGAATTCGAACATGACCTCATCGCCGTCGATGTAGTCTATCACACCCGGCTCCAGCACAAAGAAGGCACCGTTAATCCAGCCTTCCGCAGCCTGCGATTTCTCGTTGAACTCGACAACGCGATGACCGTCGAACTCAATATGTCCATAACGCGCGGGAGGGCGGACCGCAGTCATCGTGGCGAGCTTGCCGTGTGAACGGTGAAAGGCAAGAAGCCTGTTCAGGTTGACGTCGGAGACACCGTCACCCCACGTCAGCATACAAGTATTGTTGCCCATCCATTTCATTAATCGCTTGATGCGACCGCCGGTCCCCGTCCTGATCCCGGTATCGACGAGGTCGACCGTCCAGTCGGGGATGGTGCTCCCATGCCGCTTGATTTCTCCCGTCACCATGTTGACGGTCATGCTGCCATTGAGGCTGTTGTATTCCGCAAACCAGCGCTTGATGTGGTCACCCTTGTAGCCGAGCGCGACCGCAAATTCCCGGTGACCGTAGGTATGATAATGCATCATGATATGCCACAAGATCGGCATCCCGCCGATTTCAACCATCGGTTTAGGCCGAATTTCAGTCTCTTCAGCAAGGCGGGTTCCGAATCCGCCTGCCAGTATTCCGACCTTCATACGTTCCTCCGACGACTCCCAGCTCCCTCTGTGCCTTGCCGCGCTGACCAAACCGCACAACCGGCATTGGCCGTCGCAAGCGCAAATTGTGTTAACAAGTCGGGCCCAAAATAAGGCAATGTCCCGATAAAAGGTTCCCTATCTAAAGTTGATAAAACTCACGGCGGTCGCAGCCGCCAGATGATACCGGTGGAACGGATCGCAGAGACCCTCGGGGTGACGCGTTCCAATCAGGTTGAGCGAGCGTCCAGCAAGCGTCCAAAGCGTGGTCGCCAGAGGCGAATCCGAGCGCTTCAGAGCTTCGTGGTGGACTAGACTTGAAACCCGGCAATCAACGGAAGACCTTCTCGAAAAGAGCTTCAACTTTCAAAGGTAGATCGGGGTCGCGTCAGCTTATTCCAAGTTTCGGTGGTGAGAGCGGCAACCTTCGACTCAATTCCCTCGGGATATCCCGAAATTGCCCACAGCAAAAACATCGACCCGATGTAGGTCACCGCTCCGGCCATGACGACAGACGCTAGTCCAAGCGCCATGTCCGAAAGCGTGTAGAGATTCATTAGCCACTTGTCGGACGATCGAATTACCAATGCCATGATAGATGCACACGCAACAGGTCGCCACGGCGCCAGCAGTTGTTTCGATACAGGCGTCCCTATCAGTTCTTGCACAGCCATCATGGAGCAGAACGACATAAACAGGCCGGTCGCCAATCGCACCGATATGACTCCGTCGATGCGATAGTAGTACGCCCCTAGCACCATCAGGGGCAATTTGAAGCAAACCTCAATTAGCGCAAGTCTGGCGAATGGTTTGATTTTATGGAGCGAAATGACCAAAGCTGGCAGTGGCCCGACAAACAATGACGGGACCATCGCGACGGATAACCACTGCAATATTGGAGCTGCGTCCAGCCACCGCTGACCTAAAACGACCTTGACCATCGGAGCCGAGAGCATGCTCATCCCGATCGAGATCGGCAAGGCAACTGAGACGATCGTGATCGCGCTCTTCCGGTAGGCTGCTCTCATTCGCTCCGCGTCATCGCGCACCAACGCGAAAGCTACGACCAGAGGTCCCGTAACCTGGGTTACAATGATCTGCGACGGCATAAACGATAGATTCGATGCCATCGAAAACTGCCCGAGTTCCACTCGGCTGATAAGCTTTCCCAACAGCAATTGATCCATCTGCCAGTTGAAAGACGTGATAGCCTGCGTCGCCGTCGACCAACGAAGATAGTTGGAGAAGTCTCGCCATTTGCTGACAGTGAGGGTCGGCAAATAAGGGGCAACAAAGTATGTCATCGCCACCCCGGTGACCGGATTTGCAATCATCCCGGCAGCAATTGCCCAATAGCTTCTGCTCCACCAGGCGGAAACCACCGATACCAGCAAGGCGACAAGTTTGCTCGATATCTCCAGGAAAAGGTGCGGACGGTAATCGAGTTTCAATGCATATTCCACGATGAGTGGGCTGGCCATTCCGCGCGCTGCCGCCGCGACTGAAAGGGCGCAGAGAAGCCAACCCACCCGTTGATCGTTGTAGATCATGGAGAGAGGAATGGACAAGACAACGAGGACCGCGACGAGTATCCCCGATCTTATTAGCTGAAGCGTGAACGCGGTGTCGTAGTGCTCATTAAGTCGCCTTGGCATCGATGTGAGAGCCAAGCCCACGGGCAATTCCATGACCGCTTCGGCAATCAGCATGACCGACATCGCGATAGCGACGAGCCCGAAATCGGCGGGAGATAAAAGCCGTCCCAGTGCGACCAGTGTCACCAAATCAATGCCGCGCGTGACTAACCTAGATACTATGAGAAGTCCGGCGCCAAGCGTCGCGCGAGTTCCCAATTCTTGCGACGAGGGTGCGATTGAGTTGGTCATTCGTAGCGGAAAGTGGGAGAAAGCTGTATCGGCAAAATCTCGGGCTCGATCGCCTTGCGGCACTCGTGGTCCGAGCGTCCTTTGTATAGCTCGGAGGGAACGATAGTCCAATTCGCCGGCTACGTGAAGCTTGTTATGATTGTCGAATCATTCGGGAGAGAGCGTCGAAATGTGCTACATCGTGCTCCGTATACCGGAGCGCCGAGGGACAAGGCCACAACCACGAAGCCTCGACTAAGGCCAAATCGTTTGGCATGTCGGCTTGGAGTTCAAACAGATGCCCATCTGGTGGTAACATGCCGGCGCCGAATGTCTTAGTAGCGTCATCGCGGACGGCAAGCGTAGCTCGCCAGTGGGCGCGCGGCTACGTGTTGGCAGTGGCATTAATGCTAGGGTTGGCCCTAGTGGTCCAGCTTGGGCTATACAAGCTGGGTTTCTACCGCGTCACAGCCGACGAGAGCGCAAGGTCGCTGATGGCATTGCGCCTCTCATGGCACAACGCGCTCGATCCGTGGATCTGGCCGCCCTTCTACAAAATCCTCGTCGGTCTGTTCCTCAAGCTGCACAATGACGTTTTTATAGTCCCGCGCGTCCTCGTCGGCATAGCGGGCCTTGTCCTGCTATTGGCTATGCTGCGGCTCGCCGGTGCTCTGTTCGCCGACCGCAAGGTCAGCCTGATCACGACCTTGCTAGCGATCGCGATCCCCGATCGCCTGATCTTCAGTGTCACGCCGATGTCCGACATCTTCTTCTATCTGTTGCTGGTCGGGGCCAGCATCTTCATCCTGCTCTGGCTTCAAGCGGGCGGGCGTTGGCATTTGATCATCGGCTCCGCCTGCCTGATGCTCGCCTCGACGGTCCGTTACGAGGGTTGCTTTTTCGCCGTCGCGCTCCTGCTCTACCTGATGGGCCGCTGGATGCGGGGACGCGATATCGGTCATGGCCTGCTGGCGGTAGTCTCGGTGATCCTCCTGAGTTTTCCGGCATTTTGGATCGTAGATTGCTATTGGTGGTATGGGTCGCTCGACAATCTCTCTGTGACGAGCTGGCAATTCCTCGGTTCCTCCGGGCGTAATTATCACATGGCTCTCGCTCGCACCCCAGCGGGGTCGTTCATCAGGAATTTGGTATGGAACCCGGTGCTGCTGCTCGGTGTCGCGGCCTGTTGCTGGCTGACCCTCAAGGATCGGGTGGTGCGTGTTTGGGCGGCGATATTCTTCGCGCCGTTTGCGCTGATCACCGCGATGATGATTGCGACTATGAGCATCCCGGGCGCAGCACCATGGCGCACTTCGGGCGCTTGGGTCCTCCTCCTCTTGCCGTTCACCGCGCTGGCTTTGGTCCGCGTCAGTGAACGGCTGTGGCACGGCCGCGCCGGAGCATGGCCGCTGGCGGGGTTGCTCGTGGTTGCGCTGACCCCTCCAGCGATCCACTCGGCGCGGATCGTCCGGAGCGGCATGTTGGAAGACATGACGCAGGTTTGGCGCGGCGAGCGCGGGGCGGGGCTCTATATCAAAGATGAGTTCGTCCGCTTGGGCGACGGTAGGGTGCTGATCGACAGTATGGACAATTACGACTATCTCGATGTGATGACGGGCTCAACGGTGCCTGAACGTTTCGTCTTGACCTCCACAGCTGACCCGGTGGAGGTCGCCAATTTTATGCCGCTCCGGAGAAAATATTACGACGAGGGCGATGAGGCTATTATCCACAAATACTTCGCAGACCAATTCGACCTCGATCGTGGCGGTTCCATTGAGGCCCTGGCGAAACACGATATCAGGCTCATTCTTGTGAGGGACCCCAGCCTCGTACAGGGCCTAGACGGTAGTGCCCTGGTCGAGCGGCTGCGCAACTTTGGTGGGTGGATACTTTATCGGGTGCGGTAGAATGCAGCCTAATGCTCAAGCGCGCGCAATGCCGAAAAGCAGCTCGAAAGGTCGGAACTTCGGGATGGCGCACCGCAGAGAGATCGAACCGAGTTCCGCGGGTTGTCCGCTGAGCTCGTCAGGGAGCCCTGAAGAAACTATTTGAAACTTAAAATATGTAGAAATAGACGGTTAGAGTACCCCGGAAGAGTGGGCCTGAACGCCTTAGTTTCCCCTTTTTGCCTTCGGGCGTTCGCATTTGCGACACTCTAACTTGCGATTTGATTGTCGAGCATCACTTTGAGAGGCCGCGTCAATGGCGACTTTTTGCCTCTCCGTGAATTAACGGGTCTTGCCTGCGTCTCTGTTGTAAAAGGCCGGTACCTAAATGCCATCTTCCTCAAACAAGATCGCATTGTTCATCGATGGCGCCAATCTCTACGCG
>Ga0210396_10004822_pt1 | contig 13139 bp, 16 predicted proteins | sample IncBWH17OmetaG_FD_155466 | JGI IMG/M metagenome (GOLD analysis project Ga0210396, IMG submission 155466) | Forest soil microbial communities from Barre Woods Harvard Forest LTER site, Petersham, Massachusetts, United States - Inc-BW-H-17-O ...
GATCGAAGCAGCCGACCTTATCCCTCTACGGGGAAGGCAGAATCCCGGTGCACGTTTTGGCGAGTACACAGGGATGCTTCCGGGGTTCGTACCGCCGGCATGCAGTCGAAGGATTTCATAGGAACAAGGGAGAGCCGCCAGGTTCAAGCGTAGCTTGTAAGGTCCGACAAGCCTACAAAGCAAGGAGGATCTGACGACCTGACGGCAGTCAGACTGGCTGATACTACTCTGCGGTCGGGAGAACCGGCTACACGGGGAAGCGGCCAGCGGAAGTTGAATTGTTCGTGGGAAACATGGGCTCCATTCAACGGGAGGATTCGGCCTTCGATGCAAAGAGAAGAATCGCCAACCATGGAAACAGGACTCGAACGGATAGCAGCGAAAGCTCGGAGCGAACCGAAGCTCCGGTTTACGTCACTGGCCCACCATGTCACGAGAGAGAGAGTCTGGGAGAATCTGTGTCAGATTCCGAAGGATTCATCTCCCGGGGTAGATGGGCAAACGGTGCCGGAGGCGAAGGAGAGCTTTGGGGAATGGATTGAGGAAATGTTGCAATCCATGCACCGCCAGGGGTATCAAGCGCCGGACATACGGCGAGTGTATATTCCAAAGCCCGGGAAGCAAGAGAAACGCCCTCTGGGTGTTCCTTGGGTAGCCGACCGGGCGCTCCAGAGAAGCGTTGCTCAGGTACTTTCCGCTATTTACGAGCAGGACTTTCTATCGTGCTCATTTGGCGGGCGGCCTGGGCGAGGTGCCATCAAGCGCTGGCAAACCTGCATGAGGTGATTGCCGGACGGAAAGTGGAATGGGTACTGGAGGCGGACCTAAAGAACTTTTTCGGGAGCTTGAGTCACGAATGGATGCTCCGCTTGGTGGAGCATCGAGTAGGAGACCCGCGTCTGATCAGCCTGATCCGACGCTGGCGGAAAGCCAAAGTGCTGGAAGATGAAGAACTCCATGCGAACGAAGAGGGCACTCCACAAGGAGGGTCGATCAGCGTATTGCTGAGTAACGTGTATCTCCACTACGTGCTCGATCTGTGGTTCGAGCGGGTGGTCAAGTCTCGGTTACGAGGCGAGGCCTATCTGGTGCGATACATCGATGACTTTGTGCTGTGCTTTCAGTATCGCGAGGATGCTCTTCGCGTCCAGGACGCGTTGCGCAAAAGACTGGGGAAGTTCGGCCTGACCCTGGAAGCGAAGAAGACTAAACTCGTCGAATTTGGTCGCTTTGCGCAGAAGTACGCGAGCAAGCGTGGCCGTAAACGCCCGGAGACGATCTATTTTCTGGGGTTTACTCTGTACTGCACGCACAACCGGAAAGGCAACTTTCGGGTTGGATTTTGCACAGAAAAGTCACGGTTGCGACGCGCACTAATGCGTTTACAGGACCAGATGCGGCGAATGCGGCACTCTCCGCTTGGGGCACAGGTCGAACGCCTCAATCAAATGCTTCGTGGTCACTATGCATACTACGGCATTGCCGGAAATCTTCGGGCACTGCGGAAGGTCCATCGTGCTGTGGAGTGTTATTGGCGCAAAATGCTGAGCAGCCGGAGCTGGAAAGGCAAAGTCTGGTGGAAGCAATTCCAGCAGATCACAGCACGGTTCCCACTGTTGCGACCCAAGCTGTATCTCCCCTATCGGGATTTGCAAGCTCTAGTTCTGCTGTGAACCAACTTCTGAAGAGCGTAGTGCGGAAAATCTGCACGCTACGTTCTGTGGGAGCCGGGGCGGGTGACCGCTCCGGCCACCCGGTGGTCACGAGCAATCATGATTCCTACTCTGACTCGTAGCGCAAGCGAACCGTAGTCAAGCCTCGAAAACGCACCCTCACCAGGATCGGAGTGTGAGGATAAAGGGAATGCCGAGACTTTTTTTATCCCAGGTTGAAGGCCAGAGTTTTCGGTGAAGCACTGGGTAAGAGCAACCGAAGAGTTCCCCGTGGTCTCAGAGGACGACATGTTGTGAAAGAGCATCAATGAAAGCTCAGGACCAGTCGTGGGTTGCCTAGGCCTATGCGAATAGCCACAGCGATGGCATCTCGTATAAGCCGCGAGTCGGTGAAGTCGGGATGTGCCCGCGAGTGGGGCGGATGGGGCCGACTAAGTGAGGATGGACCGGGACAGCAAAACCCGGACCGGAGCGAGGAACCACTAGTTCCCAGGTCAGATCTGCGCTGCCCCGCCATCCACAAACATTTCGATTCCAGTCACGAAACTGGAGTCAACTGAAGCCAGGAACAATGCTGCGGTCGCAATCTCCTCCGGACGTCCCATCTTGCCTCGCGGGATCAGGGAAACGAAAAAGTCCACAGCTTCCTTGGGAAAGCCCTCGAGAATTGGAGTATCAATCGTGCCCGGGCTGAGTACATTGACGCGAATATTACGCGCTTTCAGATCCACTGTCCACGTCCGTGCGAACGATCGCACTGCCGCCTTGCTTGCGCTGTAGACACTAGCACTCGGGAACCCCTTAATGCCCGCAATTGAGCCGTTCAGTATGATTGAACCACCGTCGTTGAACAACGGCAGCGCTTTCTGCACGGTGAACAACGTTCCTCGCACATTCAATCCGAAAGTCCTGTCAAATTGCTCTTCAGTGATGCTGCCAATCGGCCCGAGCTCTCCAGCGCCAGCGCTCGCGAAGAGAATGTCGACCCGGCCTTTTTCCTTTTTCACCGTCTCGTATAGCCGGTCTAGGTCGGCCAGGTTCGAAGCGTCACCCTGCACGCCGGTCACGTTCTTTCCGATCGCCTTCACCGCCTGATCCAGCTGCCCCCTGCGCCGTCCCGTGATAAAAACGTATGCCCCTTCCTCGACGAAGAGCCTCGCCGTAGCCAGAGCCATCCCTGAGGTAGCGCCCGTAATGACGGCAACTTTGCCTTGTAGCTTTCCCATTATCTTCGCGTCCTTTCGGTACAGGATCGACGAGATGCGTACAGTTTCTAGAGAATCGCGCCCCAACAGCACTCTGAAATACGATCTGATCGGATTCTATCAGACCACCAAAAGACCGCGCTCCGCACGATTGTTGACGTTAAATCACCGTTACACTCAAAACCCCCTCAAAACGTGTAATGGCCTGTTAGAGACAGTTGACCGCCTGCACCGTGAGGGCCAGTCGTTACAATCCGCAGATTGGACCGTGGCAAGGAGCCAGAACTTCCATGCGGAAGCCGGCGCAGAGGTCCCACGCAGCTGATATCTGGCTGTGCGCCGAAGCTATCCGAGTCTCAGCTTAATAGGCCGGGGGCAGTCCAACCCTTCTGATGATTGATCGGTAGCGCTCATCGGAGTGGAGGAAATCAAAGGCTGGGTCGATCTGGATAAATAGCAGCAGCGGAGCGTGCTGTCGATAGCCCTCTTCGGCAAACGCGAGAGTTTCCTCCCGGCGCCCGAGTTGAGCATACAGGCTGGCCAGTAAAACGGGAGAGACGTAGCGCGTGGAGGACTTTTGTTTGAGATCATTCACCTGCCACTGGAGCACGGCTTTATAACCCCCTTTTTCGAAGGCGCGCCGGACACTCGCAGCCGACCCCTCCTCGCCGGTGAGGCGCAGCATCTTCTCCAACTCCTGAACAGTCTCCTTCTCCTGGCCGGTGCGGCGGTATATCTCATAGAGCACCCTGTGCAAATCGTAATTCTGAGGAAGAGCTTCCAGTCGCATACGGACGTCGTTCAGCGCAGCGTCGTAGTCACGCGCGATTACGTAGGCCTGAGCCATGGCATAGGGACTCGAAAACGGATCCAATTCCATGGACTTCTTTTGCGCCTCGATACCATCCTGGTCACGACCGAGTACGCCATATACGAGCGACTGAAAATGGTAGGCATCGGCGAAACTGGGATTGAGCTCAATGGCGCGGGCGATTTCCTGATCGGCTCGTGCCAAGTTCCACTGCATGTACATGGCCCCCGCTAAGGCAAGGTGTCCCTCTGGAAGCAGGTCATCGAGTTCCACTGCCATGCTAGCTGCCGCTTCTCCCTGCGCCAGCGACTCCTCAGGACTGAGCGTACCTCTTATAGCACCAACGCCGTAGTAGTTCGCGAGTCCAGCCCAGCCCAACGCGTAATCCGCCTGTAGTTCGGTCGCTCTCCTGAAGTATTCGCCAGCCTCCTCTTTCTTGCCCATAAACCAGAGATAACGTCCACGCAAGTAGGCATCGTGAGCTTCGGGGCCTACAAAACGGGGAGGCGTTGGTTGAAGAACAGCGCTGTTGAGCCGTTTTGCGATCGTCTGGGCCGCTTCCCGGGGCAGCGAAATCGAGTCATTCGCATCCCGATCGTAGCTTTCCGCCCATACATGCGTGTCGCTGGCGGCCTCGATCAATTGGATGGTCATGTGCACCCGGTCGCCGGAGCGAACCACCGATCCTTCGAGGATGCCGTCGGCTCCAAGCTCCCGGGCTATCTCAGGCAACGGACGATGCGCTCCCTTGTATTGCATGACGGAAGTGCGGGAGACGATGTGCAGGTTGGAGTTCTTCGCCAGCATGGTGATCAGCTCATCGGTCATGCCGTCCGCGAAGTATTCCTGACTGGGATCGCCCGAAAGATTGTCCAGCGGAAGCACAGCCATGAATTTGATGTCACGTCTTGACGGGCGGTCTACGTGGCCCGCATTCGAGGATAAGACAGCGTGTGTTCGCCGCCAAGCGAAGTGTGCAATGAAACTAATCGCAAGTGCGCAGCTAAGAGCCAACATCGAAAACCGTGGCCACCGGCTCTTTTGCTCCAACACAGGCTTGGACCCAATTGCGTCGGGTGCATCGACAGCGGATGGGGAATCTGCGCCAGTGGCCGATCCGTTCCCACCTTCGCTAGTCTCAATCATAACGGCCGCCGTCGAGCTCGAATTCCGCAAATCGCGCTACCCCGGATGGCACATCCAAGCCCCGAGAGACTAGAAATATACCATTTAATGCGGGTCACGATGATCTAGTCTTTTGTCCCGAGTAACTCACAGCTTCACCAAAACGTCACCCCGACTTCACCTGTGTTGCCTTGTCGAAATCTCCTTTTAGCCCCAGGATGCCTCACAGTAAGGAGGCTGTATGAGAGTTGAGAATCTGAACGTCGCCAAGTTTGCTACTTACATGGTCCTCGCAGTTGGACTCAGTGCCAGCGCGTTAGCGTCATGCGGCGCCATTCGGCTCGACGCGAAAATGGAAAAGAAACTTTGTCGTACGCGGCTGCGGCGACTGCCGCAAGCTTCAGCCTTCTGGCGCTTTCTGCGGGAGCCGAGGCAAAGATCGTGTATACGCCCATCCACCATGTGATTGGTCCGAACACCCAATTCCAGCTGGACCTGAATCACGATGGCACGGCCGACTTTTTGCTGTCTAACAAATACGGCACTTCAACCGGGGTTAGTTTTGCCGACTTGTTTCTGAGTGGCGCGAAAAATAGCTTTGCTTGACGTCCTCCCGGACGCAACAGGTCCCGCTGGCGCTGGCGAAAGGAGCAAAAATCGGTGCTTACAGCCAACATTTCCACTCGGCGAAGGGGCTGATGGCGCGTATCGTTAGCGCGGGCAATGGCAGCCAATTTCACAGCGGAGAGTGGGCCTATGCCACCAACCGCAAATTGGGCCTGAAGTTCAGCATTCAGGGCGAGACCCACCACGGGTGGGCGCGGCTTAGCGTGTATGTCGTGAAGGGCCGCCCGTATGTCAGGTCGACGCTAACCGGCTACGCTTACGAAACCATCGCCGGGCGGGGTTTTACCGGCGCGGAGTTGGCCCTCGATGCGCGTCCGTGGAACTACGCGACCAAGTGCAGCGGGTGGCGCTGGAGTGGCCCACCTATGGCAGTCGGCGCATTACGGCAGAGTTGCGCCGTGGCGGCCTGTCGGTCAATCGCAAACGAGTGCAGCGGCGGATGCGGGAAGACAACCTGCTGTGCTTGCGTGGCCGGCATACTGCACCCCCTGATCGGAATGATGCACCAATCCGGGCGCGGCCGCCGCCGCGCGAACGCCATCTCCAGAGCCGCCACGGCCAACCGGGCTTCCAGCGTGGCATCCAGGGCCCAGCCAATCGCCCGCCGCGAAAACGCGTCCAGCACCACGGCCAAGTACACGAACTCTTCCCGCAGCCGGATGTAAGTGATGTCCGCCCGCCAGAGCTGGTTGATGCTGCTCACCACCAGCCCCGCTGCCAGGTTCGGATACACTTTCATCCCATGAGCGGAGTCGGTGGTCGCTACAAACTTACGTTTCCGCCCTCATCGCATGGATAGATTTCCCCATGCCTCAGAAAACTCATACGGCCTCCTGCGCACAGCCGCCACCAGCATCGGTCGCGACGATTGCAGACGTTCGAACTCGGCGGGTGGCACGATCTCGCGACCGTGCCCCCGCTCATCGCCGTGGATGAGTCTCCAGCTGGTTATTCCTGGCAGGTTGCTCTCCAGCAGAGCCCGCTTCCGCTTCACTAGCCGGAGCTATACTGGCAAACTTCAACCGCGCCGTGCAATGCTTCGGCATTGAACGGCGAAATGTAACTTAACTGGTTGTCTCAGCCGAGGGGTCCAGTCCATCATCAACTACACCCAACCTCTCTTCCTGGCAGAGGTCGCAATCATGCTATGGCTGACAATCGTGGGCGCGAAGGAACGGCGCTTGGCCGCAGCATCCTGATAACCCGCCGGAAGTATCCTAAAGGAATCAAAATCCCTAACTCAGAAATGGCCAAGGTCAACCTCGTACCAGCAGATTTTCATGGAGACTGGAACTATTCACTTCTACCTCGGGGCAACTAGAATTGCACAGCTTACTCAAACGCGGGACCTAATCGGGCAGTCGAACCGATAACTTCGGGGTTGCAGGTTTCTTCTCGCTTGGCGCGACAAGACGCCTTTTGGCCGGACACCGACTTCGTGTTTCCGAGCGTCAGGCAAGAAGCCACTGTCCCACGGGGCATCCGTTACCTCGGAGATTTCCGAATCCGAGAATTATTTCGCGTAATCCAAATGCCTATACGTGGAATCACCTATGGATTTCTTCCTGTCAAACGGCTAGAAACGCTCGCAACGGTTGAGAGGTACTCAGCATGGCAGACAAAGCAGACTTCAAGACAAGCGATGACGCGCCGAAAGCTGTCTCGAGGCGCAACTTCATTAAAGGGGTCATTACTAGCGGCGTGGCGGTGTCTTCGGCGAGCTATCTGTTTCGCGCCTCTCTTCTGAACGGCCCGCAGGTGGCTGCCGGTGTGGACGAGCGGCTCATTACGCTCAATGTCAACGGTCAGCAGCGCCGCGTCGATGTCATGCAGCAGGAGACGTTGGCGTCGACTTTGCGTTACAAGTTAGGGCTGACCGGCACCAAGCTGGGATGCGACCGCGCGGAATGCGGATCATGCACGGTACTCATCGACGATATTCCGCACTATGCGTGTTCGGTGCTCACCCACACGGTGCGGGGACGAAAAGTCTTGACCATCGAAGGCCTGGCCAATCCCGATGGAACGCTACATCCGGTTCAGCAGGGCGTGATCGACGAACAGGGGTTTCAGTGTGCTTTCTGCATGCCCGGCTTCATTATGGCTACCGTGGGGTATCTGAAAACAAATCCCAACCCCACTCGGCAGGAGTTGGCGCAGGGCATCTCGGGCAATCTGTGTCGTTGCCAGGATTACGACAAGATTCTGACGGCGATGATGCGCGGCGCGGAGAATGTGCGGAGGTCGAATCGTGGATAACAAGAATCTGGACAACAAAAAAGTTGCGGCGACTGCACCAGGCTCTGAGCGCGAGTACGGGATCGGCTACAAGCTGATCGGCAAGAACTATGCGACGCCAGATCTATATGCAAAGGTTACCGGCCAGGCGAAGTATGCTGAGGATTTTCGCGCGGAAGGCATGCTGTTCTGCAAGTTGTTGCTCAGCCCCATGCCGCATGCGCGGGTAAAGAGCATTCATACGAACGCGGCGCTGGCTATGCCCGGGGTCAGAGGGATTCTTACGGCGGACGGTCTTCCCGCGCCGGCTGACACTCTTACCGACAATGGCACAGTGATCAAGGCCAGCAAGTGGGGCGAGCGCGGCCTTACGAATGAGCCGGTCTATCAGGGCGAGCCGATTCTCGCCGTGGCCGCGGTCGACGAACTTACGGCCGCCGAAGCGATCGAGAAAATTGAACTCGATCTCGAACCGCTGCCGTTCGTGACCGATCCCCTCGACACTTTGCGGCCGGGCGGACCGAACCCGCGGACGGATGGCAACGTGTGGGTGCGGCCGTCGGGGCAAAATGCCGGTCCGCCGGTGGTTACAGAACTCAAGTGGACGAAGGCTGACTTCGCAGAGCTGGACAAAGGCCGTCTCCCCATGGGCAACGCGCCCGATGAATGGAACTATGGCGATCTCGAATCCAGCTTCAAGAATGCGGCGCTCGTTCTAGACGAGACATTCGTCACGCCCGACACCAGCCATCAGACTCTCGAAACCCGTAGTGCCTTGGCCTACTGGCAAAATGGCAGAGTCTACATTTACACGGGCACACAAAGCACCGCGCAAACCCTGCCCGCGATCGCGCGCTGGCTGAACATTAGTCCAGACAAAGTTGTTTTCATCAGCGAATACACTGGAGGCGGTTTCGGCAGCAAGATCACCGGCGGAGTGTCGATGATTATTCCCGCACTTCTGGCAAAGAAAACGAATGCCCCCGTGATGATGCGCATCAGCCGCGAGGAGGAGACTTTCATTGGACGCGCGCGTCCCAGTTTTCAAGGGAGGATGAAGGTCGGGTTTTCGAAAGAAGGGCGGATCACGGCTCTCGACATGTTCGTGATTTGCGACAACGGCCCCTACGACGCCGTGGGTGACGCCCCGTCATCGGGTCGGATTGTCTCGCTTTTGTATCAACCGCAGGCCATGCGCTGGCGCGGCGTGACGGTGCTGACAAATACGCCTCCTCGCAGCGCGCAAAGCTCTCCGGGCGGGCTGCAGGGAATTGTCATCATCGAGCCCATCATCGCGAAGGCTGCGCGTAGGCTCGGAGTTGACCAAGTGGCGATTCGCCGCATGAATTGTCCCGAGGGTAAAGCGCCGTTCGGGCCAGCCGTGCAAGGAAAACGGGGTTATGCCACCAGCGCTTTCCTTAAAGAGGCACTCGACCGCGGTGCAGAACAGTTCCGATGGAGCGAGCGGGTTGCACGCGCCCCGAAAAGAATGGGCACAAAGGTTCGCGGCGTCGGCGTGTCTCTAAGCTGTTACGTTGGCGGCACCATCGGGTTCGACGGGCTTCTCGTTATCACGCCGGAAGGGCGTGTCATCTTTCAGTCCGGAATTGGCAATCTGGGAACAGAGTCGGTAATCGACGTCCATCGCGCGGGCGCGGAAGTTCTCGGTGTGCCGTGGGAGAAATGCGAGGTGGTGTGGGGGAACACGACCAAGAACCTTCCCTTTACTTGCGTCTCCGGCGGCAGCCAGACAACCCATGCGATGACGCGCGCGGCTCACGCTGCGGCGATGGACGCGAAGAAGAAGCTCCAGGAAATCGCCGCGAAAAAGCTTGGCGGCAAACCGGACCAATATGAGGTAGGTAATGAGCGGATCTTCCGCAAGGGCGGCGGGCCCAGCATGACTTTGGCGCAAGCCGCAAAGTACGCAATTCAACTGGGCGGCATCTACGATGGCCACGAGGTGCCCGCCGACGTGCACAAATTGACCAAGGCGTCGGTGGCGGCGTTGGCGGGCCAGGGCCTCGTGGCGGCAGCTAAAGATAACTATCCACGCGACGGCTCCACGTTTTCGTATGTGGCCAGCTTCGCCGAGGTTGAAGTCGATGTCGAAACCGGCAAGTACTACATCGTGGATTTTCTCGCCTCCGCTGATGTGGGAACGGTGATTCATCCCCGGGCGCTCGGCGGCCAGGTGCTCGGCCGTTCGACGCTCGGCATTGGCCATGCGATTGGCCAGAAGTGGGTGTTCGATCCGCATTATGGGCAGATGGTTTCCAAACGCTTCTACCAGAACAAACCGCCGACGATTCTCGATGTTCCCGTCGACATGCAATGGACCGCGCTGGATATTCCGGACCCGGAGACGCCCGTGGGCGCCCGGGGTGTGGGCGAGCCACCCGTTGCGGGCGGCTGCGCTTCCATTTTGAACGCGCTCTCGGATGCGCTCGGGGACGAGATTTTTCGGCGCGCTCCGGTGAACGCCGACACAATTCTGACGTCGCTGGAAGCGGGCCGGCCGATGCAGCATCCTCTGATGGCCCATATCTGAGATTGGAAGGAGATTTATGGCTGTCATACGAGATGTAATGGCTGCTTTCGAGCTCTATCAGCCAAGCTCTGTTGCCGATGCTCAGAGGCTTCTCGAACAGCAGGGAAGCGACGCCTGGGTTCTGGCCGGAGGGCTCGACAGCTTCGACTGGCTCAAGGATCGAATTAAACAGCCCAAGGCCGTGGTCGATCTGAGTGGAATCGAGGAATTGCGCGGAGTTCGCGCGACCGCCGATGGTATCGAGATCGGCGCGATGACCACGCTCACGGAAGTAGTGAATCATCCCATTATCAAGCAGAAGTATGACCTGCTGGCGCAAGCCGCGGAACTAGTGGCGTCGCCACAAATCCGGAACCAGGGAACCATCGGCGGCAATGTTTCGCAGGACACCCGTTGCTGGTATTACCGCGGAGGTTGGCCATGTTACCGTGCCGGCGGCAACATTTGCTACGCCGATACGCCGGAGGGCCGCAACCGCGAGCACGCGATTCTGCACGCGGATCGCTGTGTCGCGGTGAATCCCTCCGATACAGCCCCGGCCCTGATTGCGCTGGACGCCAAGTTCGTCTTGAGCACTCGCAAGGGTGAGCACGTGGTGGATGCCGAGGATTACTTCATCGGTCCTGACATCGACATTACCCGTCTGCATATCTTGCAGCCAGGGGATCTGCTCATCGCCATTCGTATTCCCTCAGCGTGGGCGGGCGCGCAATTTTATTTTGAGAAAATACGTGACCGGAATGTTTGGGACTTTCCGCTGATGAACGTGGCGTCAGCCATTGCGACATCAGGAGACAGCATTGAGCGTATCCGAATCGCCGTGAACGGCGCCGCTGCGCGTCCGTTACGATTGAAGGCAGTCGAAGATGCCGTTCGCGGCAGGTCACGTAGTGCGGCGACCGGGGACATGGCGGGAAAACTGGCCGTGCAAGGAGCGGTTCCATTGCAGTTCAATGCCTACAAAATCCCGTTGATGAGAAATCTGGTCAAGCGCGCCATCAGCGGAGTGCAGGAGGCAACATGGGCATCTTAGAGTGGGCGACGAATCCGTGGGGGCAGAGCGTTCCGATCCATATTGCATGGTTCTTGATCTGGGTTTCGGTCATCATGGGGTTGCTCTTCCTAATCGTCCACGCTACCTGGTTGAGGTTGTTCGCCAGGCCAAGAGAGTTTGCAAGCGATGCTTCTCCCGCAATCGTTGCGCGTATCCCCAAACACGTTCCGCGGCATTCACTGGTGGCACGGCTGTTTCACTGGGTCATGGCGGCTTCGATGTTCACACTGCTGTTTACGGCCTTCCTGCCGAAGGTGGGAATCCAGTTTAATTGGGTGACCTATCATTGGATCGCCGGCACCGTACTGACGATTTCCATTCTGTTCCACATTGTTCATGCATCCTTCTGGTTGGATTTTTGGTCGATCTGGCCTGATAAAACCGACATGCAGGATGCCTGGAGAAGAGTTCGCCGGTTTGTCGGATTGTCCGCGCCAGCACCGCGAAAGTTCGCCAAATATCCGCTCGAGAACAAACTTTTTCACGGCGTCATTATCTTGTGCGGTCTGTCGGCGATCGTTACCGGCGTTTTCATGATGTCTCGCGTGCGTACCATTTTCTTTCCCCGGAATCCATATCTCTTCAGCGATATGACCTGGGGCTTAATGTACGTGTTGCACGGCCTAGCAGGAGTCGGACTGATTGCGCTCGTCATGATGCATGTCTACTTCGGCCTGCGTCCGGAGAAGCAGCCAATTACGAAATCGATGATCTTCGGCTGGATGGACCGCGACTTTTATCTGGAAGAACATGATCCCGAGCGTTGGGCGGTTGAGACAACTTCGACATACACATCCAAATAGGGTGGACGACCGAGGGCTGCAACATGCTGGCTGAGATCTCGAATCGTTGTGACACAGTGGAAGAGTGCTACGAGTTTCTGCTGGCTTACGCAGCTCAAGGACTCCCCAGTGACCAAGGCAGCAAATCGGGTGCACAAGTACGTGACTTCCTGCAGAACGCCGTGAATGCATTAACCGGGCTGGCGGAGACCTGCGCGCTGACAGTCAAAGAGGAAAGTCTTGAGCCAGCCGACAAATACCTGGCGTTCTTTGCCGTGCTTGATCGCGATGCTCGTGACTCTCTTGCTGCCATTCAGCTGGTTCTGGCCCAACCCATAATTAGTTCCCAGTTGATCGACAATCTGAATGCTTCCATCCATCTCCGCGCTCTTCTCACTGACTTGTTTCTGGTGGGTGAGATTCTGAGAAAGCAAGACCGACCGGCGGGTTAGGTGCTCACGAGCAAGGGCAAATGACCTGCACGGTAACGGCGGAACTTCTCTTTATGAGCAACTGGAAGTAAGCATGGTAGTCAGGCGGATAGGTATTGGGAAGTCGGCTAGGCTGGAGACAGAATCCTGTATGCTTGGGCGTTTACCGGGCCATCGAAAGCGTTAGGTCCAGATTGCCGATCATACTTACGTAATCGTTGAGATAGGGCGGCCATTTGAAAGATCAAAGTCCACGGATGTTGGAGTCGCAGTCAACTCCCCGTGCAAAGTTCGGCAGGCGGCGTCGCGCTGACCTAGGTCAAGCGCTGCCCTCACTTGTTCGCCTGCATGAGAGCGATGGACCGCTTTTCATCAATCAGGTGGTGTCGGCCATCTTCACTGGTGGTTGCGCCTTGCCTGATGAGCTCGATGACCTGCGCGGGGGTGAGCGCAGGGTGGAGCGCAAATAATTTCGCCGCGAGATTCACCACGTTCGGAGAAGCCATCGAAGTACCAGACAATCTGAGCTTTGCCCCGCCGGGAACATAGTTTTCTACGTTGTACCCGTCGGCATCGACGACCACCGTGCTTCCGTAGCTGGTGAATGAGGTTTCATCTTCTGCCTGATTCACCGTACCGACC
>Ga0210396_10004823_pt1 | contig 13139 bp, 12 predicted proteins | sample IncBWH17OmetaG_FD_155466 | JGI IMG/M metagenome (GOLD analysis project Ga0210396, IMG submission 155466) | Forest soil microbial communities from Barre Woods Harvard Forest LTER site, Petersham, Massachusetts, United States - Inc-BW-H-17-O ...
GAACTCGGGGCTTCTTGGGTTCGGTTCAACAGCATCCGCCCGGGACTGATCCGCACCGATCTTGTTGACGCGAGCGTTATCCAGTCGCCGGAGATCAGTGGCGACTACGCGCTGTGCACGCCGCTGCCGCGGGTGGGCGAGGTCGAGGACGTGGCCAGCCTGGCAATGTTCCTACTCAGCGACGCGGCGAGCTGGATCACCGGGCAATGCATCAACGTCGACGGCGGCCACATCTTGCGCCGCGGCCCGGACTATTCCTCGATGATGGAGCCGATGTTCGGCGCCGACGCGCTACGAGGAGTGGTCTGACGCAAGGTCCGGCGATCCAACCGATGGTCCGCTCAGTGAGATGGAGATCTTGCGGTCGTCGGGCCATTCGGAAGGCTAGCCTCTTATAGCGACAACGACGGAGGATGCGATGCCTACAACTTGGGAAACGATCGATCGCTACGTCGTGATCTCGACGGACACTCACGCCGGGGCCGATCTGCACGACTACAAGCCGTATCTGCCCGCCCGTCTGCACGACGAGTTCGATGCCTGGGCACAGACCTACGTCAGCCCGTTCGATGACCTGATCATCGCTACCGCGAGTCGGAACTGGGATAGCGAACTCCGGATTGCCGACATGGATGCCGACGGGGTGGCCGCCGAGGTGCTGCTGCCCAACACCGTTCCGCCATTCTTTCCGACCACCCCCAACATCACTATCAGCCTGCCGCGGACTCGCGACGAGTTGGAAAAGCGTTGGGCGGGCGTGCAAGCCCACAACCGCTGGCAGATCGACTTCTGTTCGCAAGCCCCGGCTCGTCGCCGCGGGCTGATCCAGGTGTTTCCCAACGATGTCGAGCTGGCGATGGAAGAGATCCGCTGGGGCGCTGAGCACACATGCTTCGGCGGCGTGCTCATCCCGCCGGTCTCCCCGGGCGACCCCAGCGTCGCACCGCTCTTTCACACCCGCTACGAGCCGCTATGGGCGCTCTGCGCAGATCTGGACCTTACGGTCGTACAGCATGCGGGCGCCGGCAGCCCCGAGATGCCGATGGACCAGCCGGCATCCAACGCGGTGCTGATCACCGAGATGGCGCTGTGGGCCAACCGCACGCTCGGACACTTGATCCTGGCGGGGGTGTTCGAGCGGTACCCGACGCTGCGGTTCGTGCCGACCGAGCAGGGCACGTTGTGGGTGCCGGGGCAATTGGGCATCCTCGACGCCATGGTGCCCACCATGAAATCGGAGGCTCACAACCGCACCTACGGGATGTTCGGTGGGTCATCGGTCGACGAGCTGACCATGACGCCGAGCGAATACGTCCAGCGGAACTGCTATCTGGCCAGCGAATTGGCGCCGTTCGACTCGGGCATGATCGATTTCATGGGCCCGGAACACATCATGTGGGGCAGCGACTATCCACACGAAGAAGGCTTCACGCCGCACTCCAAGCTGGCCATCCGCTGGGCCTTGGCCAAAAGGTCGGAAGACGCCTGCCGAAAGATCCTGGGCGGCAACGCCGGTCGGCTGTACCGATTCGACCTCGATGCACTCGCGCCGGTCGCCGCAAAGATCGGGCCGACAGTCGCCGAGGTGCACACGCCGCTCGAGGACACCGGCTATCGGGCACCGGCCGCATTTGGCTACCGGCCGTTTGAAGGCGGGCTAGCGCTGAAACGCCTTGCTCCAGCTCGCAACTAGCTATTCGTGCCGCGATTGCGCGGGTGGACGAACACGCCTTCAGCCTGCACGGTGATGCCCTGTGCGTCGGCAATATGGCCGCTAGCGAAGGTCTTGACGCCCTCCACACGCTCAACGTGTGCCTCTGCGTGCAGTGGGCCGAGCGGCGTGCCGCGCAGATAGCGGACGCTGAGAGTGCCGGTAACCGCGTGCCTTCCCGGCTTGTGCGCGGTTGCGCCCAGGACATGGTCGAGGATCATCGCGCACACTCCGCCATGCACGTGTCCGGGCGGACCTTCGTAGGCGGCGCCAAGAGTGAATTCGGCCCATACCAGTCCACTAGCTTCGTGGTTGATCGCGAGCGGCGGGGCGACTGGGTTGCGCAGACCGATCACAACGTTGCCCCAGGCCATCGATTGACCATCGTCGGTCTGTCGCACACCGAACGAAACCGGCATCAGCGTCGCACTCAATTCCTCAGTGGCGCAATCGATCTTCTCCTTTGCAGCGGCGAGTGTTGCTGCGTCGACCTGCGTTCTGATGGTGGCATCGATGAGGCGGCGCACTGAGTCGGCCAACGGCCGATGTGCCGCTGCCAGCTTGGCCAGTTCACCCTTTGACGTCACGGGACATAGCGTGCGTGGTGGCACGCGTGCCCGCAACGCCGTGTCCCACCCAGTGGTGAACGACCGATATCCAGCCGGCCCGGCTTGTTAGCCTGGGGAAATGGCAGGCAGCGATTCACCGCGCAAGCCGAATCTGGCGGCGACCAGCTGGGCGCTGCTCGGCATGCTGTCTTACGAGCATGAGCTTTCGGGTTACGACATCCGCAAGTGGATCGACTGGAGCATGCGGTTCTTCTACGACAGCCCGGCCTACAGCCACATCTACTCCGAGCTCAAGAAGCTGGAGAAGCTGGGCTTGGTAACCTCTCGCGTCGAGAACACCGGCGGCACGCGCAATCGCAGGTTGTACAAGATCACTGATCAGGGGCTGGACGCGGTGACCCGGTGGGCGAACGACGCGCCGGTTGACCCGCCGACGCTCAAGCATGGCCCGCTGCTGCGGGTAACCCTCGGGCATCTCACCAGACCGGAGAGGCTGAAGGAGCTGCTGCAGGAACACTTCGCGTATGCCGATGAGATGCACCGAAAGGCCGCGAAGGATGCGCGGTGGGCCAGCGCCGATCCGTCCTGGGCATACGCTCGCGTCGCGCTGCAGTGGGCGGAGCGCTATTACGCCAACGAGCGGGAGCTGGCGCTGAAGATGATCAAGGAGCTTGACGAGGCGGAAGCCGCGTTCCCTCAGTCAGGTAAAGGCGGACCTACCAAGATCCCGTGGCCCACACCGGAATTCTGGTACGAGATCGAAAAGAAGGCCGACGCCGAGGAGCCGGACTGATCAGGCCCCTGCCGCGTCGCGGGCGGCGACGTAGCCGTACACCAGTCCTTGGGCGATAGTCGCGCCCGCTCCGGGATATGTGGTCCCGAACGCATTGGTCGCGGTATTCCCGATCGCATAGAGGCCGTCGATGATGCTGCCGTCTTCACGCAGCACTCGGGCGCGGTCGTCCGCGCGCAGACCGCCGCAGGTGCCCAGGTCGCTGAGCACCATCTTCACCGCATAGAGCGGCCCTTTATCGAGGGCGCGGAGATTGGGGTTCGGGGCAATGGTGGGATCGCCGTAGTAGCGGTCGTAGGCACTGCTGCCGCGATGGAAGTCCGCGTCGTATCCGGCTCGCGACATTTCATTGAACCGCGTTACGCTAGCGCTGAATTGTGATCTGGGAACATCGATCTTGCTGGCGAGTTCAGTCAGGTCATCCGACCGATGGGCGATTCCGGCCTCGTACCATGACTGTGGAATCGACATACGCGGAAACAGTTCGCCGGCAAAGACATAGCTGTTGCGGTACTTCTGGTCGAAGACGATCCACATAGACTCCACCGGGTTGCCCGAGCGTTCCCGTTCCAGCAGGCGCTGTCCGAAGGACATGTAATCGGTCGCCTCGTTGATGAATCGGGTGCCGTTCTGGTCGATGATCAGCGAGCCCGGCAGGGACCGCTCGGCCAGCAGCACCGAGGGCGAAGCTCCAGGCAGCGGCGACACGGCGGGAAACCACCACGCCTGGTCCATGAGACCCGTTGCGGCACCGAGGTCTTGAGCGGCATGGATCGCGTCACCGGTGTTCGTCTCCGCTCCCAGACTCAGGTGCTCCCCGAGGGATTCGGACTGAAACTTCCACCGCATAGCCATGCTGTGATCAAACCCGCCGGCGGCCAGCACCACGCCGCGGCGCGCGGTCACGGTGACCTCGCGCGCGTCGTGGCCCACAATTGCGCCGGTGACCCGCCCGCCATCGGTGGTCAACCGCTGCAGCGCGGTGTCGGTCCAAATCGGGATCCCGGCGCGCATAACACCAGCGAATAGTCCTGCAGCTAGCGCCTGCCCGCCCGCGACGTAGCGTCGGCCGATCAGCAGTCCGCCGACTCCTTGGGCGAGGCGTTTGGCGATAGTCGGTACGCCCTTCTGCGGAACCCGGGCCATTAGGTTCATCCACCGGTAGTCAGCGGTAGTGGTCGGCATCGGGACGTTGGCCTCCATGACCCCGGGTCGCAGGCGTGCCCGGTACTCGCCGAGGATCGCGGAGTTCAAAGGTCGGCACTCGCAGGTTCGACCGGCGGCGGTTCCACCGGGCTCCTCGGGGTGATAGTCCGAATAGTCCCTCGCCCAGGTGAGCCGGATCGGTGTGCTGCGTCGCAGCATCTCAACCGTTGCGGTGACGTTCTGCAGGTAGCCGGTGGACCGCTCTGCCGGCGCGGTGCCGGCCACCACAGACCGCAGATATGTTTCGGCACGGTCGGTGGTGTCGCCAGCGTTCTTCTCCTCGAGGATCGGGCTCGCCGGCAACCACAGGGCGCCACCCGAGCGGGCGGTGGAGCCGCCGACATAGGACGACTTCTCCACGATCAGCACCGTCAATCCGCATTCGTGGGCGGCCAACGCCGCTGCCATACCCGTGCCGGAGCCGACGACGAGGAGGTCGACCGCCGTGTCGCGCACCGGGATGCCGGCAGGGATAGTGGCTGATCGAGCAGTCGTCACAGAGATGACACTAGGTCGCGGAGTCGGCGGCTTGACGGCTATTTCCCTGCTAGCGGGACGGTCGCTGCCACAAGCCGGCAGACGGCTGTACAACAACGACATGACATTGCAGGCGAACACCGACGAGATTCGGCAGATCGAAGCCGCGGGCGCCCCGTCCCGATTCGCTCGCGGTTGGCACTGCTTGGGCCTGACCAAGGAATTCGGCGACGGCAAGCCACACGCCGTGCTCGCGTTCGGCAAGAAGCTGGTGGTTTTCCGAAGCGGAGACGGCAAGATCAACGCCCTTGATGGCTATTGCCGCCACATGGGCGGCGATCTCACCGAGGGCGAGGTGAAGGGCAATGAGATCGCGTGCCCATTCCACGATTGGCGCTGGGGCGGTGACGGCCGGTGCAAGCGCGTGCCGTACAGCAAGCGGACACCCAGGCTGGCCCGCACGGCGAAGTGGACGACGTTAGAGCAAGACGGAATGCTGTTCGTGTGGAATGACCCGGAAGGCAATCCGCCGCCACCAGAGGTGACGATCCCGCGGATCGAGGGCGCGACGGGCGACGAGTGGACCGACTGGCATTGGTACACAACGATCGTCGATACCAATTGCCGCGAAATTATCGACAATGTCGTAGACATGGCGCACTTTTTCTACATCCACGGCTCCTTGCCCACGCATTTCAAGAACATCTTCGAAGGGCATGTGGCGACCCAATACATGGACAGTGCAGGCCGTCCCGACCTCGGCGGTACCGAGGGTGCCCGGATGCTCGGCACGACATCGGTGGCGTCCTACTATGGCCCCTCGTTCATGATCGACGACTTGACCTACCACTACGAAGACGCTGACCACCACACGGTCCTCATCAACTGCCACTATCCGATCGACGCGAATTCCTTTGTGCTCCAATATGGCATCATCGTCAAGAAATCGAATGCGCCGCCCGACGAGCTCGCCATGCAGACTGCGATCGCGCTTGGGGAATTCGTCAAGATGGGCTTCGAGCAAGATGTGGCGATCTGGAAGAACAAGGCGCGCATAGACAATCCGCTGCTGTGCGAAGAGGACGGGCCGGTTTATCAACTTCGACGTTGGTACGAGCAGTTTTACGTCGACGTCGCCGACGTGACACCGGATATGGTGGATCGCTTCGAGCATGAGCTAGATACCAGCAGCCCACGCGAGGAGTGGATGAAGGTGGTCGAAGACAACCTCGCCGAGGGGTCCGTCGCGGAAGCCATCTGATGATCGCGAGGGTCGACAACAGGCTATGCGAAACTCCGATGATATCGGTGTCCTGCCGGCGCTGCGGCGCTTACGTTCTGGCTCGAAAGGGCAGCTGGAACCAGACCAGTGTGCAATGGGATGCCTCAGCATCGGCGCGGTGCCTGGAACGCCGTGACCCCCAGAATTCGGGTGCATACTCGGGGCGCGGTGTATTCCTGGCCTGTTCGGCGTTGACCGATTCGATTGTCCAGTCGGTCCGTCAAGGTGATCTGGCAGTGGTCGACGAAACAACCTACATAGCACCGTAACTCGCCGTCAGGCGTGGGCGCCCCCGTCGACGCGGATCTCGGTTCCGGTCATGAAGGCGCCGTCTTCGGAGGCCGCCATGGCGATCACCGCGGCGACCGCGCTGGGATCGCCCAGAACACCTCCGTCAGAGCCGTGGAGCAGGGGAGTTTGTTTGGCCCACAACCCGATGTCGTAGCCGTCCGGCATCTTGTCCAGCGTGCTGCGCGCCAAGGCCGTCGAAACCCCGCCGGGCTGGATGTTGATCGCGCGCAGACCCTGTTTGGCGTATTCGAGGGCCAAGGCGTGGGTGAACGACAGGATCCCGCCCTTGCTGGCGGCATAAGCGGCCATGTATGGATGGGCGAATGATGCCGCGGTGGAGGTGAAGTTCACCACCACGCCGCGACGGGACTCCAGCAGCGCCGGCAGCACCTGGCGGGTCATCAGGAAGGTGCCGGTCAGGTTGACCGCCAAGGTGGCGTTCCAGTCGGCAAGAGTGTGCTGGTGGGTGTGGGCGCAGCGCTGGATTGCCGCAGCATTGACCAGAACATCAAGGCCACCAAACTTAGCGACGGTCTCAGCGACTGCACGCCTGACCGCTGCCTCGGAGGAGACATCAACTATCTCGGTGCATAGCCGCTTCGCATTGTCAGCGTCGGCGGCGGCTGCAGCGGTAGCCGCCAACCCCTGTTCATTGACGTCGAAGCCCATCACCGTGCCGCCTTCGTCGAGCAACCGGGCCACGGTGGCCGCGCCGATGCCTGACCCTGCCCCGGTGACGATGATCCTGCGGTTGTCGAATCTCTGCATGTTGCTTCTTTCTTCCATCAGCCTGGACTCAGTACGCCGATATCGCCGATCGAAATACGAACATCGAAGTGTCGGTCGATGATTCGCCATCCACCAGCAGTTCTGACGTGTTGGTCGTGATAGCTGCCGATCGCTTCGTACGGCGTCAAGCTCACGCGGTCACCGGAGCCGAGGTGAATGACACGCGCTTGTGTCGAGGACCTGGCGTGGTCACCGTCGATGTCGACGTGGTAGTTGCCGAGTAGGTGCTGCGAGGGCCCGCATCCACCCAAGAAGCTGCGAATGGACGCGATGATCGCGCTGCGGCCTTGGATCAGGGATCCGTAGTGACCCGTTGCATCCGGATGGAACACGTCCTCAAGCCCCGGCCAGTCGCGCTCGTCGAGGCAAGTTGCGTAACTGTTGAGAAGCTCGACGATCGCGGATCGATCGACGCAGCCACAGGTCGTCATGCCAGCTGGAAGGCGCTTACCGGCGCCTCCTGCGGGTACATCGCCGGCCCGCCGAGATCGTACGCCGCATTCAAGGTTTGGATGAATTGAGGGTCGTGCAGCGGGTCATCCGGCATCGCGAGTTTGGTGCCCTGCGCGCTGACGTCCTTGACCATGGTGTCGATCGCTTGCTCCATGGTCAGATCATCGGTGCCGTCCATGTTTTTCTTTAGCTCGTCGAGGTCGGAGAACACCTCGGCCGACCAGTGCACCAGGAACCGAAGTTGGTCGGTGTGGTGGCGCGCAATCAGCTCGTCGCCGTTTTTCAGCAGCCAGTGGTCGCGGTCGTCGGGGTCACCGGTGAACACGGTGTCGAATGCCAAGCCAGCCGGAATCTGTTGGTCCAGTGGCCCGTTCGCCTCGCCGCGGTGCACCATCATCTCGTTCTGCACGATGACGCCGCGGTTGTTGATCGGCGGTAGGACGCGGTTGGGCGCCTTGAGTGGCCCGTCGGGCCAATAGGTGAATCCGCTGCCGCTGTCGAGCGAAAACCAGGTGATCACCTGTGACATCTTGATACGGTAGTCCCGGAAAAGGCCGGACTTGCCCATCACGCTGGTCAGCCATGTCGGGGCATTCTCGTGCCGCACACCGCGGAAGCTGGGCGAATCCAGGTGCCCCGGATCACGATTCGCGCACGGTCCGTTGATGTTGAACAGCATCAGCTGCGGCTTGGCGTACTCGGCGTTCCAGTAGCTTTTGGCCATCTCGAGGAACCGCTCGTTGTAGAAGCAGTCGTGCAGTTGCGGGTAGAGCACCGCGCCGTAATTGGCGAGGTAGCCGCGGAAGGTCGGAGTGAGGAACAGGTCCAGCGACGGGGTAAACCCTTCGGGGAAGACGCCGCTCATGGTCGCGATCAGTTCGTCGGCCGACGCGAAGTGTTGCGCGATGATCAGCTTCCACGGGCCTTCGGTGCGAACGACATCGAGCAGACGCCCGCGCTGCTCGTCGGAGTAGACGTTGTCGATCTCGCGAGGCGGTGCCGCCGGCCGCAATACGTCGGAAAGCTCCATCCGCCGGTCGTCGGTGAGCATCAGCTGTCTCCTTCTGCCAATTCCGCATTGGTGTGATTGTGCGCAGCGTCACTGCCTCGCGGCTGTGCGATGTCCGGTGGGAGGCCAATCCGGAGCGGGTTGGTGAACTTCGCCCGCAGCAATGCCCCGGTCTCGGCGATCGCCAGCCGACCGCGCGCGGTCGCGTCAGAACGCATGAGAAAGCCGTGGTACATCCCGGGATAGCGGGTAATGGTGGTTTGAACGCCCGTATCCCGCAGCCGGGCCGCGTATCGCTCGCCCCAATCTTGGATCGGGTCGCAGCCCGCAGTCACCACGATCGCCGGCGGCAGGCCGGACAAGTCGGCGGCGTAGGCGGGGACGAGGTGTGGGGCGAGAGGTTGACCCGCGTCGCCGTCGGCGAGGCTGTGCAGGTAATCGATGTCGTCGCGGCTGAGCATCGGCGCATCGGCCAACGCGGTGATCGACGGAGCCGTCATGTCGCGATCAAGGCCTGGGTACAGCAGCACCTGCGTGCATATGGCCGGCCCGCCACGGTCGCGCGCGGCCAGCGCAACTGCGGCCGCCAGCGAACCGCCTGCGCTGTCGCCGACCACCGCGATCCGATCGGCGTCGAGCCCGAGGCCATCAGCGTTGCGGCACGTCCACTCGGTCGCAGCGAAGGCGTCATCGAATTGCGCCGGCGGCGGAGCCTCGGGGGCTAACCGGTAGTCGACGGCCACGACGGTCGCTCCAGATGCTGCCGCGAGCTCACGCGCCAGCGGCTCGAAGGAGTGATTGGAGCCCATGACGAGTCCGCCGCCGTGGAAGTACACCAGCGCAGGACGCGCGGAATCGCTTGTGGGTCGATAAATCCGGACAGCAAGGGGTCCGTCCGGGCCGGGGATGGCGGCGTCGATGACGCTGGCCATCTCGGGCATCTGTTCGGGCAGCGACGCCGACTCGATCGCCGCGCGCACCGCCGCCAACCCCCGTTGGCGCATCGGCGGGACGTCGCCGAACGAGGCGACCCGGGCGGCGGCATCGGGATCCAATGCGGGTGTTGTCATTTCAGTGCCGGAACGCTCTGTGTAGCAAGGACGTTGGCTCGTTCAGTCATGGCCGCACCGACGGACTGTTGGGTCAGGAGGTAGAACTTGCCTTCGGCGGCCTGCTCGAACACGGTCTCGGCGGCCGCCAGCGGATCCATGGCCTGGGCCTTGATGTCGAGCATGGCGGCGCGCTGCGCCTCAGCGGCGGCGACATCGCCGGCGTTCGTGTCGACTGCACCGGCAGACTCGAAGATGTTGGATACCACCGCACCAGGCAGCACGGCCTGTACGTGAATATGGTGGGCATGCCCGGCAGACTGAACGTCCAGATGCAGGCATTCGGTCAACGCGAGCACTGCGTGCTTACTCGTGATGTAGGGCGCTTGCAACGGAATCGCCACCACTCCGCCGACCGACGATAGGTTCCACACCCACGCTTGTTCGTCGGTGGCCATCATCTTCGGCAAAAACGCTCGTACGCCGTAGAAGACGCCGCTGATATTGATGTCCACGATGCGCTGCCAGTTGGCTATCGGCGTGTCCCACAGATAGCCGAACTGCTCGACTCCGGCGTTGTTGACCAACAGACGCACCGGACCGAGGTCCTGGTAGGTCCTCTCGGCGAGCTTTTGCACGGCGTCGGGATCGCGCACGTCGCAAACGATGTCGATCGCCGAACCATCCGCTGTATTGAGCTCGTCGCGCAGCGCAGCGATGGCACCGGCGTCGATGTCCGCGAGCACGACCGTCATGCCCAATCGGCCTGCGTGCCGGGCTATTCCGGCACCGATGCCCGAGCCGGCCCCGGTGACGACCGCGACGCCGCCGGAGAAGATTTCTTCAGCGCCCACTGGTCACGAGGCGGTGCTGCTGTCGGCGTGCAGCTCGGACAGCAGGACGGAGTTGGTGGCGTCGAGAACGACGTCCATCTCGGTGAATTCCAGCCCGTTGCCGCCGCGGCGCACGCCGACGTTGACGACGCCGCTGGAAACGGCGAACGGGACGAAGTTCGCGATCTGGTTGACGAAGATGTAGAACCGCGCCTGGGTGACCTCGCCGTCGGTGCCGGTGCGGTGCACGTTGCTGGCGTGGTGGCGCAGTGGGTACGGACTTTGTTCGCGATGCTCGGACAACCACTCCAAGACGGCGTCGCGACCGTGCAGCTCGGGCGACATCAAGTCCTCGAACGGGCTTGAGCCACTGTCACTGCGGGTCAGGTAGTGCACGTCCTCGGAGTAACTGGCGGTCAGCTCGTCATAGTGCGCCTCGTCGTAGCGGTACCAGAAGGTGGCGATGAACTCCTGCAGTTCCGGGAGCGTGATGTCGTTGCTCATGCCGGCGAGTCAACTCCGCCGTGGCACCGCCGGCTGCGCAGATGCCCGGTGAGTGGAACAGTCTCGGGCCAAGCGGCCTCCCGCTGAGTAGACGGGCCGCTGCCCGACTCGCCCGCGCGCTTCGATACTCGATGCCATGACCGCCGCCACGGAATCGACATCGCCCACCGGGCCGGCCCCGCCTGACCCCGCCGAGCTGCGAGAAAACCTGCGTCAGGCCGACCCGGGCGTCCTGGTGGCGGTGCTGGCTCAACTCACCGGCGACCCGTCGGTGATCGACACCTACGCGCCCAAGATCTCGCACATCCCCGACCCGCCCGAGCGTGCCGGCGTGACCGACCCCGACACCGCCGAGGCGCTGGTGAGCGCGATCGTCGATGCGCTCGACGCCCCAAGGCCCGCCGGCGCCGTGTCCGCCGACGACCCGGAGTTCTTTGCGCGCCTGCTGCCGGCGGCGCTGGGTTCGGAGGTCGACGACGAACAGGTGGACCTGCTGCTTGAGCAGGGCGGCTTCCAGTGGTCGCAACCGACATTGCCGCGCACCGTGCCGATCCCCGACACCTTGGATGTCGCCATCATCGGTGCGGGTATTGCCGGGATCAGCGTCGCGTTGGCAGCCGCCGCGGAGGGCGTGTCGTATGAGATCTTCGACCGCAACGCGGAGGTCGGCGGCACCTGGTTGACCACCACGTACCCGGGCATCGGCGTGGACACGCCGTCGGCGTTTTACTCGCTGTCACGTGAGGTGAACCCGGACTGGAGCAGCTACTACCCGCAGGGTGCGGAGTATCAGGCCTACCTGGTGGCGCTGGCCGATAAGCACAAGCTGCGCGAGCACACCCGGTTCCGCACCGAGGTCGAGGCGCTGTGGTGGGACAAGCACCGCAGACAATGGCAGATCCACTCGGTCGATGCCAACGGCGAGCACACCATCAGTTACGCCAGTGTTGTGGTCACCGCGGCTGGGTACCTCAACCGCCCGCGATGGCCCGACGTCAAGGGCCGGGATACCTTCGCGGGCAGCAGTATTCATTCGGCTTTGTGGAATTCATCGCTGGACCTGACCGGGAAGAAGGTGGCGATCATCGGGGCCGGGTGCACCGCCGTGCAGATCGTCGACTCCTGTGTGGACCAGGTTGAGCATCTGACGGTATTCCAGCGCCAGCCGCACTGGGTGGCACCCCGTAAGCGGCTCACCGACGAGGTTCCGGCGCACAAGCGCTACCTCGGGCGGCACCTGCCGTACTACGCGAAGTGGAATCGACTGAAATCGTATTGGGGCACCGCGGACAACAACTATCCGGTGATCCTGCAGGACCCGGCGTGGGCCAAGGACCATCTGTCTATCTCTGCGGCCAACGACGTGCTGTTGCAAATGTGTCTGCAGTACATCGAGCAGACTTTCGGCGATGACACGGAGCTTGCGAAGAAAGTCACCCCGGACTTCGCACCATATGGCAAGCGGATCATCCGCGACCCAGGCGGTTACTACGCGGCGTTGACGCGTGACCACGTCGACGTTGAGACCAGCGAACCGGCCGAGGTCAACCCGAAAGGCATTGTCACTCAGGACGGTCGGCAGATCGACCTCGATGTCATCATCTACGCCACCGGTTACTACCTGGACTTCCTGTCCACCATCGACATCCGCGGCCGTGACGGCAAGCGGCTGACCGACGAATGGGGCGACAGCCCCCGCGCCTACCGCGGCGGAACAGTGCCCGGCTTCCCCAACCTGTTCACCATGTCGGCGCCGAATTACAGCCCCGGCCACGGCGCGGGCGCAAACTTCTCGATGGAAGTGCTCGCGCACTACATCATCGAATGCCTACAGATGATGGCCCTGCATGGCGCTACCACTATGGAGGTAACCCAGCGGGCTTACGAGGACTATGTCGCTGCGATTGACGAGGCGATGAGCCGCACGGTCTGGTGTCATACGCCGTCTGCGCACACCTACTACCGGTCGGGTTCGGGCCGGGTGGTGGTGGCTACGCCATATCGGCTGGTCGACGTGTGGCATCAGCATCGGGCGCCGATCGACGAGGACTTCACGCTGCGATGAACCAATTACTGAGTGGTAAAACGGCTTTGGTGACCGGTAGCAGCCGGGGGATCGGACGTGCGATCGCGCAGCGACTGGCAGCGGAAGGTGCGATTGTTGCGGTGACCG
>Ga0210396_10004824_pt1 | contig 13136 bp, 9 predicted proteins | sample IncBWH17OmetaG_FD_155466 | JGI IMG/M metagenome (GOLD analysis project Ga0210396, IMG submission 155466) | Forest soil microbial communities from Barre Woods Harvard Forest LTER site, Petersham, Massachusetts, United States - Inc-BW-H-17-O ...
TACCAGCTGGCCGCGCCCGGGCTGGATACGGCCGGGGCAACCCGGGCCGGGGCGGCGCCGGCTGCTGGCGGGGCGGGTGGTGTGCATGGTTTTCCGGCGGTATTGACGAGTTTCGTCGGCCGGGAGCGGGCGGTGGGCGAGGTGGCGGGCTTGCTGGAGGGGTCCCGGCTGGTGACGGTGACGGGGCCGGGCGGGGTGGGCAAGACCCGGCTGGCCGAGGAGGTCGCCGGGCGGGTGGCGGCCCGGTTCGCTGACGGGGTGTGGCTGGCCGAGCTGGCTGCGGTCCGGGATCCGGCCCAGGTGGAGTCGGCGGGGGCGGTGACGCTGGGGGTGCGGGAGCAGCCGGGGATGCCCGCCTCACAGGCGGTGGCGCGGGTGCTGGCCCGGCGGCAGCTGCTGCTGGTGCTGGATAACTGCGAGCACGTGATCGGCGCGGCCGCGCAGCTGTGCGCCGGGTTGCTGCAGGCCTGTGACGATATCCGGATCCTGGCCACCGGCCGGGAGCCGCTGCGGATCGCGGGCGAGGCAGCGTACCGGCTGGCGCCGTTGCCGGTGCCCGGCCCGGGCGATGCTGGTGACGACACCGCCGGGGCGGCAGCGGTAGTGCTGTTTACCGACCGGGCCCGCGCGGCCGACGCGGGGTTCGCGTTGACCGGCCAGAACCGCGGTGATGTGGCGCGGCTGGTGGGCCGGCTGGACGGGATGCCGCTGGCGATCGAGCTGGCAGCGGCACGGGTGGAGGCGCTGGGGGTGTCGCAGCTGCTCGGATTGCTGGATGGGCGGCTGGGGTTGCTGGCGGGCGGGGACCGGCTGGCGGCCGGGCGGCACCGGTCGCTGGCGGCCGCGGCCGAGTGGAGTTACGAGCTGCTGGAAGAGGCCGAGCGGCGGGTGTTCCGCCAGGTCTCGGTGTTCCCGGCGCCGTTCACCCTGGAGGCGGCCGAGGCGGTCGCCGGCCAGGGGGCGAGCGCGGCGGTGCTGCGCCTGGTGGAATGCTCGCTGCTGGTCCCGCCGCGGCCCGGCCCGGATGGCCGGTCCCGGTACGCGATGCTGGAGACGCTGCGCGGCTACGGCGCCGGGCTGCAGGCGGAGGCGGGCGAGCAGGACGCCGCCGAAGTCGCGCTGGCCCGGTACGCGGTGGGGGTGGCCGAGCAGGCCGCGGCGGGCGTGACGACCGGCACCGGGGAGTCGTCCGCGGCCCGGTGGCTAGATGCCGAGGACGCCACCATGAGGCATGTGCTGGCCTGGGTGGTCGAACACGAGTTGGATATGGCGGCGCGGCTGGTGACCGCGCTGGTCTGGTGGTGGCTGCTGCGGGACCGGGTGGCCGGCCAGGGGCCGCTGCTGCGCGAGCTGGCCGGGCGCGCCGAGCCCGGCAGCGGCGGGTGGTGCGCCGCGCAGCTGTGGCTCGGCTGGATCGCGTTCGACGCGGCCGACCTGCCCGGGGCTTTGCAGCGGTGCGCGGCGATCCTGGATGTGATCGGGGACCGGGAGCCATCCCGGATACTGGCGGACTGCCTGGGCTTGCAGTCGTTCACCTTGTCCAACGCGGGCCGGGTCCCCGAAGCGGCCGGATGTGCCCGCCGGGCCCTGTCCCTGGCCCGCGAGCTGGGCTACCCATCCGGCCAGGTCCTTGCCACAAATGGCCTGGTCATCGCCGCCAGTTGGGCCGGTGACCTGGACGATGCCGCGCGGCTGGCCCGGCTGGCCGGGCAGATAGCGGACATCCCTCGCGGGTCCGCCCGGGTGTCCGGCTACCTTCTGGCCGCCGTGCTGGCCGAGGCAGGGGACCTGGCCGCCGCCGAGCAGGCCTGCGCCGCCGCGCTGGTCCAGGCCCGGGACGCAGGCGACCTGAATAACCTGGGCGAACTGCTGACGATCATGGCAGACCTGGACCTGCGGGCCCGCCGCACCGCCGACGCCGCCGCGCACCTGCGCGAGGCAGCCCAGCTCTCGCTGCCAGCCGGTACGTGGTTCAACATACTGAACGTCCTGTACCTCTGCGGGTACCTGTGCGCCGCCACCGGGCGCCCCGCCGATGCCATCACGACATGGGCCGCCTCCGATGCGCTCCACCAGCAACGCGGGTTCGCGGAGCTGGATGATGCGGAGACGCGCCGGCGGGATGACACGCTATGCCAGGCCCAGGCGGCGCTCGGCCCGGACCGGGCCCGTGCGGCCGGGGAACGCGGCGCGGCGATGAGACTGGACACCGCAGCCGAGTATGCCCTGATGCTCACCGCCCCCGCCCCAGCGCCGCTGGCCGCGGCGACAGGCCCGGGACCGGGAAAGCTCAGCGCCCGGGAATGGGAACTGGTGACCCTGGTCGCCCAGGGCCGCACCAACGCGCAGATCGCCACGCAGCTGTACATCAGCGTCCGCACGGTCGGCTCGCACCTGGACCGGATCCGGGACAAGACCGGCTGCCGCCGCCGCGCCGACCTGACCCGCCTGGCCCTGACCACGGGCCTGGTCTAGCCTCAGCCTGCCGAACCGGGAAACGGGCCGCGGTACCCGTGGGTCATCTGACCCCTGGCCGCAAAAGGGGTCAGTAGGCCTCTGCCGAGCGCGTGCCCGGGCGCGCGAACCTGCCGGAACAGGCCGCGAGAGCCGGCCACCCGAGCAGATAGGAACACGATCATGATCACGCAGCTTTCTCACCACCGATCCCGCCCCTGGATGGCAGCCCGGCAGGCTGGTACGCGCCTCGGCCGGCTTGCCACGGTCCTGGCCGCAGTCATCTCCGGCCTGCTGGCATCGGCAGCCGTTGTCCCGGCCGCGTTCGCCAGGGTGGTGCCCCCTCCCGGGGAGGCATATGAGGGACACGTAGCACCGGCCTCCGTCCCGGCCCAGATCCAGTACCGCACCATCGTCGCCGGCGGGATGCCCGGCTGGCAGATCGCCCTGATCGCCGCCGGGGCTGCCCTGGTCGCCGCCGCGCTGGCCGTACTCGCGGACCGGAAACTGACCAGCCGCTCGGCCGCCACCGCCACCACCTCGTGACGCACCGCCCAGAACGGCATACCGGGCCCGCCTGACGACCGGCCCCACGGGCCTGAAGCATCAGGCAGGCCCGCGTTTGCCCTCAGCCAGGCCCCGGCGAGCCGCAATGGGCTCGGCAGGCCGTACAGAGAATGATCTTCGCTGGCCACGGCGACGCGTCCGGCCGGGCAGCATTCCCGTACTCGCCTGATGAACGACCCGGAGCCCGCAGCAGGTTCGAGGTCAAGCGCCGGCAACCAGCCTGATGACGGAACCTCCGCATGTCGGCCCGGCGGGATGCGTGCAGCAGAGGCCCTCGCTGGCATGGAAGGGCGGCCGTACACAGAACCGGGTCTTCTGGGCGCGATATCCCACGCAATCAGCTCAGTTTGCGCGCACGGAGTCGGCGTTATCTGCGATTCCCGTTAGGCGACGTGTCACGAGCAGTGAGCAATAACCTACGGCAGCTTCTCGAACACCGCGACCTGGCTCTGGCTGTCGGAGGTGAACTGTGCCCTGTCCCATCCCGCCCAGCGGTCCCGGAGCGCGAACCCGGCGATTTTGGCCATCAGGTCGAGCTCGGACGGCCAGACGTAGCGGTAGGGCGCGGAGTGGTGCACCACGCGTCCGTGCGCCTGGATCCAGTGATGCGACCACGCGATCTGGCCCGCCATGTCGTCGAAGGTCTCGATGCCGACGTGACCGGGATCGAGGGTAAAGACCCGGGCGGTCTCGCCCGGGGGCACCCGGCGCAGCTGCGGGACGATCACCTCCACGACGAAGCATCCGCCGGGTTCCAGGTGGGCGGCCGCGTTGGCGAAGACCGCCAGCTGATCGTCTTGGGTGGTGACGTTCATGATCGTGTTCGCCACCAGGTACACGAGCGTGAAGGTCCCGGGCACGCGGGTGGTCGTCATGTCGCCGATGGTCACCGGGACTGCGTCGGCGTCGGGCTTGGCGGACAGCCGCTCCGCCATGGGCCGGGACAGTTCGATGCCGTGCACCGCGATTCCCCGCGCGCTGAGCGCGAGGGCCACCCGCCCGGTGCCGACTGCGAACTCCACCGCGGGGCCGCCCCGGGCCAGCTCGGCGAGCAGGGCGGTCATGGGGCCCAGGACCAGCGGCTCGAACAGGGCCGCGTAGGCATCGTCATAGATCCCTGCTATCTCCGCGTCCCAAATGACCGAACTCATAGGCATCAGCCTCCTCCGCGCCGGCTCTCCGGGCCAACCGGATTTCAGCGCGCAAGCCGTCTCCCAGAACGACACTGGGTCGGCGCCAAGGGCCACGGCCGTGACGCTCTGAGTTCACTAATGCCGATCGCCTGACGTGCGGTACCCGCCGTTCGGTAGGCCAGCCCGTCGGCTGCCGTCGTAAACGGCGTCGTAACCGAAGGATCGTTATGGATGCGGGTTGGTCTTGAACACGAGCTGAGCGACCTGTGCTGGGCCGGCTGCCGGTGAGAGCTAGGTGGCCGGGCTGGGATTGTGCGCTCCGGGATGATCCGCTGCCCCTGTCGGCTGATGTCGGCAAGCTGTTCTTCCTGTGCCGCCGTGACGGAGCCGCGCAGCCGCCAGCGGTGCCTGGGACTCTCGGCGTCGGCTGATCCGAGGTCCGTGCGTTACCGCTGTCCCTGATGAGTGTCAATCGCCGCCAGCCCGGACGAGCACTGGCCCGCCACCGTAGCCCTTCGTGCCAGGTGAGTCCGGTGTGAGGCGTGCGGTTCAGCCGGTCCTCACATTGGTCCGGGCCAGATGCGGGCACGGCTGATCCCGCGCGCAGGCCGCGGGGCACATCAATCCAGCGGCGGGAGCCGGAGATGACGACGGGGACCCGCGAGTGACTCAGCGCGAGACTTGCGGCATGACCTCGCCCGCGATCAGCTCTATCTGGCGCGGCTCGTCACCCACTGGCCAGAAGTGGACTCGCTGGCACCCCGCGCGGGCATAACGGGACAGCAGCTCGGCGCACTCGGCCGCTGAGCCGACGCAGATCCGGCCGCGGAGCTCGGCCGGGTCTCGCCTGACCAGCGGAGCGACGATCTCGGACAGAACCCGGTCGGCCTGCGGGCGGCTGCCGGTAATCCAGGCCCACATCGTGACAAGCGCATTCGGGAAATCGCCGGACGGCCTTTGCCGGCTTTCGAGCTCACCGCCCAGGACCTCGATGGCCGCGGTGAAGGCCTCCGGGGTGGTGTTGTAGGCCGAGGCAAGCCAGCCATCGCCGGCCCGGGCAACGCGGCGCATACCAGCCCGGGAGCCCCAGCTCCCGATCCACACCGGGATCCCGCGGCCTTGCCGCGACGGCGGCAGCAGGCTCTGGGCCGGCGCGCCGCCGCTGGCGCCGCTGCCCGCAGTTGCCGACTGGAGCATGGCCTTGATCAGCGGGAGTGTCTGGTCGAAGCGCTGCCACCGCTGCTCGAACGGCACGCCCACCGCGTCGTAGTCGGCCCTGGACGACCCCGGGCCGACACCGGCGATCACCCGGCCACCGGACAGCTCGTCCAGTGCCGACAGCGCCTTGGCCAAGGGCACCGGCCCGCGCAAGGCCGCCAGCGCTACGGTGGTCACCAGCTTCATCCCGCCTGACCGGTCGATCACCGCTGCCAGCGCCGTCAGCCCATCTAGCCAGGGCGTGGAGAACAGGAAATGATCATTGGCCGAGACCGCTCCGAACCCGGACGCCCGCGCGGCGTCCACCGTCTCGGCGAGCCGGCGGTAGGAGAACCCCCCGCCGCTGAAGTCGATCAACGGCAGATGAACACCGGCGTCCATGACCGCCATCCTCCCGCCCGCCCCACCACACGCAATCCAGCGTCCGCGCGCAGACGGTGATGCCTGATTACCGGCACAGCCGAGCCACCACTTCGGTGCCGAGCCCGCGACCCTGCCAGTCGTCGATGATGGTGACCGGGATTTCGGCGGCCTGCGGGTCGTCGGCGTCGCGGACGTCGCGGGCGATGCCGACACCACGCCGGCCGGGGTGATCCAGCGTGCCGGGCGCCTGGTGGTCGTGGTGGTCGACGTCGGTGAAGCAGCGCAACCCGGCTGGTGACGGTTCCTTCTTCGGCGTCAGGAACCGCAGCCGGCGGGACCGGGCGCTCAACCGGGCAAAGCCGTCGGCCAGCAGCGGAGCGTCAGCGCTGCGGACCTGCCGGACCAGCGCCCCGGACCCGTCGCGGAGCACTACCGGCCGGCCCCTCACCGCGGACCGCGGCCAACGACCGAACAGGCGGCGCGGGCCGTGCCGTAGCCAGGCAGGGCGCCAGCGCCGCGGCGATCTGCGGGCGGCGCCTGTGCCATCCCGCAGCCGGTGCAAGCGCGCCTGCCGGGCCCGCCGGTCAGTCTCCGCCCGCGCCAGAAATTCCTGATGACGCTCGTGCGCCAGCGCCGCATGAATATAGGGGCTCAGCATGGAATCGCTTCCTCGTCGTTGATCAGCTCGGCACCGTTGCGCCGCTCGGTCCAGGATCATCGACAACTAGCGGCCGCACATCGGTAGCCGCCACGGATTCCGGGAGCTGCGGCTACCGATCCCGGGGATTACGCCACCGATGCAGGACCCCGTAGCCGGATCCCGCGCGGCGGCGGTCAGCTCCATCGCCAGCGCCGGCAGCACTAGCAGCCCAGTTGTGCACACGTGGGATATTCCGGCGCGTGTCCCCAGCGTGTGATGCCGGTGGCAACCGCCGTTCCCCGCGCGGCACAGTGTGCCGGCTCACGCCGCACCCCGGGCCGGTCAATGCTGGCGAAGTAGCCGTTCCACCCGAGCCTCGCATGCCTCGACGACCGATCGAGGAACTTCAGGAGTTGCCTGTGCTGCCTTGCTCAAGGCATCCGCAGTGCGCTGAAGAGTCAAGTTTACGACTTCGGCTGCCTCGTCGGTTTCCATTCCCCAGCTGGCCACTTCGTGGGCGATGTGGCTGCGGGTGACCACTGCGAGCATGGCTTGGCCTCCTACCCACAGGGCCAAGTCGCGCGTGCCCGCGAACTGGACGGTGGGGGCGGCGTCGTAAACCGGGGCCAAGCTGAGTGTCCCGGTATCGTGTATGAAGGAATGGTTTCGCAGGTGCGCGTCGGTGTTGCCGATTGCGACCGTAAACGTGATCATTGCGCCGAGCCGACGAAACTGATCCGTCTGATCGCTCGCGTGAGCGGCGAGTACGGCGGCAAGCCGCTGATAGGAGACGACTCCGTCCGATGCCTGGTACTTAGCGGGTCCTGACGGATTAGTCCCCAGCGCCTGGCAGCCATCTTCCTGGTGGCGACGCACGAGGCGTCCGCCCTTGAGTTCACGGTCGAACCTGGTGACCACGAGGACCGGGCGGTCCCCGAAGGCTTCCAGACGGACTTCAGCAGCGTCGAGCCCGGCCAGCGCGGCGACCCGCTGCGCAAACGCCTCGCTGGCTACAAGGCCTGGAAATTCGGGCGGGTCAGGCTTGAGGATGTGCGTGCTCGGAGCTCCCCCTACGGGCCGCGCCCATCCGCCGTCTACCTGGACGAGGAGCAGCTTCGACTGAAGCCCTCCAAGGGAGACTCGGACGTCCTGATCGACGCCGAGTGGGTGCTGCCGCAGTGCCGCGACCGCTTGCTCTACCTCGGTCGGGGTAAGTGGTTGCAGCGTGCTGACATCCCCTGCGAGATCCTCGCCCGGCGGCAGGATCGCGACAGCTCCGGCACAGTCACGCCCCAGAGCGGCGAGCAAAGCGAACCCATCGCCACGCCGGATGCTGAAATATTGCTCCAGAATCGTCCGCGTTTCGCCCTCGGGAAGAAGGCTCTCTATCCAGCGATCGACCAGGTCTCCCCTGAACCGGCGGCTGCTGACCTGCAGGGGAACAGAGAGCCCGAGTGCCCCCTCTCCTCGCTCGGCGACATAATCATCGCGATAGCGGAGTTGCGCAACTTGTCGGCGGTTCACCGTCAGGTCAGCGACGACACGGCCACCCAGCCACACATTAAGGTCTCGGGGTTCCTCACTCATGGAACGGGTTCACCTTCGCCGCCTGCCTCCACAGTGACGCTAGCCCCGCGCGGCACCGCGATCAGGTCGTAGCCCATGCGGTTGAAGAGCCCGACAAAACGGTTCACCGCCGTGTTCCGCCCCGCTTCGATGTCGATCACCGTCGTACGGTCCATGCCTAGCTTTCTGGCGATCTCTGCCTGCGTCAGGCCCACCGTGTGCCGCACGCCGGCCAATGCCCGGCCTGAACCGCCGTCGCCGCGCAGCCAGAACCAGGGTCCGGCAGCCTGATGTTGGCTCACAACAACATTCTAGCGCGATCATCCAAATGTTGCCAAAGAGCAACATTTGAGGCCCGACCGTGAATGTCGGCGCCTGGCAACATTCACGTCTCGTGCGCAAGGCAACAGTTCAACAAGGTATTCATTCGAGGACAAGGTACAGATGAGGACGGACGACAAGTCCTCTTGAGATATGAACTGCGGGAGCCGGAGACGGGAGCCAGCGTGTTGCGGCGGCCCTCGACCCATCGCGACCTGCCAGGATCATTCGCCCTGTAAGAGGCTCTCTACTCGACTCCGTCCGACCGTTCCGGACTCCCGGAAACTCGATGGCACGCCAGAGGCCGGTTCAAATCCCTTAAGCTCGACCGCCAGGCGTGGCATGCAAGAGGTCACATGAGCTAAGAGGGCAAAGGAACGCCGATGGGATCGCAATCGCGCTGGGGTCTGACGTTGCCGCTTAGCGGGCTGCCGCTTGCCTCCCAGCAAGACCTGGTGACGGGCCTGCCCGAGCTCGGCTACACCGACGTCTGGTCGGCGGAGCTGAACGGGATTGACGGCTTCACCCCACTGACCCTTGCCTCCCAGTGGGCGCCTCAGCTGCGCCTCGGCACCGCGATTGTCGGCATCTACACCCGCGCGCCGGTCTCGCTCGCCGTGCAGGCCAGTACGCTGGCCGCCCTCGCTCCCGGCAAGTTCGTGATGGGCATCGGCACCTCGTCCCAGGCCGCCGTCGAGCAGTGGAACGGCATCCCGTTCGAGAAGCCCTACCAGCGCTCGCGGGACATGCTGCGGTTCCTGCGCGAGGCGCTGGCCGGCGGCAGGGTCACCCGCGAGTACGAGACATTCTCGGTGAATGGCTTCCGGCTGGACCCGGCACCCGAAGTCCCGCCTGCGCTGGCCTTGGCAGCGCTGCGGCCTGGCATGCTCAAGCTCGCCGCCGCCGAGGCCGACATGGCGATCACCAACTGGCTCGCCCCCAAGGACGTGCCGAGAGTGCGCCACGCGGCAGGCCCTGACTGCGAACTGGTCGCCCGGATTTTCGTCTGCCCGACCACCGACGCCGACACCGCCCGCTTTATCGGCAAGCGAATGGTCGCCGCTTACCTCACCGTGCCGGTATACGCCGCATTCCATCAGTGGCTCGGCCGCGGCGACATCATCGCACCCATGCTTACGGCCTGGAACTCCGGCGACCGCAAGGGCGCTCTCGAGGCGATCCCCGACGCGCTCGTCGACGAACTGGTAATCCACGGATCCGCGGAGCAGTGCCGGGAGCGCGTGGCCGAGTACGAGGCGGCCGGTCTGAACACTCCCGTCATCGCGATCACGCCGGTTCCCGGCCTCGACCTCGCCGACACCATTCGTAAGCTCGCGCCAGCCTGACATACCCGGTCTGGGCGACGTCGGGCCGGAAGGAGCCCGTCATATCGGACCTGCCTCTGGTCTGGTGATGTCTGGAAGCCAGTGACAAACCAAGTGACAGCGCCTCCGGACCACGACGGATGGAGTCCGACCCAGCCGGACAACGGAATTGCCCCTGACCTGCCGTAACACGACCCAGCGCGACGCGGCCAGACGGAACCGGCTTGCATGGCATGCAAGAGGTAAGGGGTTCGAATCCCCTAAGCTCCACCCTTTTTCGTGTACTCGTTCGATAGATAAGTTACAGTCAAGTGACAATCATGCCGGACTTTCCCGTGCCAGAGTCCACGTGGATAAAGGACGTAGGCGCGAAGTTCCAGCGACGCGGCAGGTGCGTCTGGCCCGGTTAACGATGGCGCCGAACCCCCAGCTGGCCTTCTTCAGCCAACACCAGGAATTAGGGGACCATCCGCGGGAACTTCGGCATGGATCGTGCATGTTGCCAGCCTTCGCCGGCTCGCTCGCCGCCGTAAGCTTGTCTTGCGCGATAGAGCAGGCCCAGGCAGTAGTCGGCCTGCCCGGATCCGAAAGCCCGTGACACACCAAGTGACAACGACCCCAAGGCGATGCCAGACGGGGGCGACACGCTCAGACACTAGTACTTCCCCCTGTGTCCGCTCCTGGCCGTCTTCGTCATCCGGGTGCGGGATTCCTTTCCAGCGCCTGGTGGACACCGTGCAGTGCCCGCGAGGGACGGCTCGCCGCAGGCGGGGCGGCTGTTCCTTGATGCAGCTGATGCCGGTGTTTTCCGCATGACTTCCCCGGCCGGTTTCGTCGGTCGGCAAAGCGAACTGCGCATCCTGGGTGAGCGGCTTGCTGCTGCTGAGATGGGTCGTCCGCAGGTGGTCTATGTGGAGGGCGAGGCTGGGGGAGGTAAGTCGACTTTGCTTTCCCGGTTCCTCAGTTCGCTGCCGGACGCTGTCGTTCTCCAGGTTGGCGGTGACGAGGCAGAGACGTTGCTCTCCTATGGGGTCATCGATCAGCTGCAGGCTGGGGCCTTGACGGAGCCGGGGACCGACCCGATGGCGGTTGGAGTCCGGCTGCTGGATCTGTTCGACCGGTTGCAATCTAGCGGTCAGGTCGTCGTGCTTGCCATTGACGATCTGCAGTGGGTTGACCGGCCGTCAGCGCGCGCGGTGCTGTTTGCCTTGCGCCGGCTGCGTGCGGACAAGGTGCTGGCGGTGGTGTCGACGCGGGCCGGCGAGCTGGCCGATCCCGGCTGGGCTCGGTTTGTGGGCGGTGATTCGCGAGTGACTCGTATCCGTCTGGGCGGGCTGAGCCCGGGCAATCTGACCGAGCTGGCCAGCGCGCTGGGGTTGGGAGTGCTGTCGCAGCGTGGGGCGTCTCGGTTGGCGGACCATACCGAAGGCAACGCGCTGTACTGCCGGGCGTTGCTGGAGGAGATCGGCGTTGCCCGGCTGAGCGCGGCGGGAGGTCGCGGGTTGCCGGCGCCGCGGGAGCTGTCCGCGGTGATCCTGGCCCGGGTGGCAGCACTCCCGGCAGCAGCTCAGTCCTTCCTGGCGGCAGCGTCGGTGCTGGGGCAGCACGCGCCGGTCTCGGCGATCGTGTCGGTTGCCCGGTTGCCTGATGCGCGGAACGAGGTGGATGCCGCGGTCGCGGCCGGGTTGCTGACCGAAGTTGGTCCGGCGCTGGAGCTGGCCTTTGCCCATCCGCTGTACCGCGCGGCGATCTACGCCGATCTCAGCCCGGCAAGCCGCCGGGAACTGCACGCGCGGGCCGGCGAGGTCGTGACCGGCAGTTCGCGGCTGGCCCACCGGGCTGCGGCGTCGCTGGGTCCTGATGAGGTGTTGGCAGGCGAGCTCGAAGCGTCTGCCCGGGCTGCTGCGGCGGCCGGTGACGCGGTCGCTTCGGCGTGGGCTCTGGAGCAGGCAGCTGCCCTTTCGGTAGCTGCGCAGGACCGGGAAGGCCGGTTGCTCGACGCCGCCGTGGTCCTCCTGAACGCGGCGGATACATCTGCGGCGGCCCGGGTCCTGGCCTCATGCCAGGTCTCAAGTGCTCGCCGCGACGCTCTGGCCGGGCTTCTGGGGGTGTTCACCGGATCGCCTGTCGCGGAGGGTAGCTTGCTCGCCGCGTGGCAGGCCCATAACCCGGAGACCGAGGGCGAAACCGGAGCGCGGGCCGCGACATCGCTGGCCAACTGGATGGTCCTGTCTGGTCGCCCCGACCAGGCGCTGACCTGGGCGGACCGGGCAGTACGCGGCACCGTTCCGGGCTCGGTGCTGCGGGCCATGGCCCGCACGGCGCTGGCATATGCGTTCGCGGCGGCTGGCCGCAGCCCCGAAGGGCTGGCCGCGCTCGGCTTCCTGCCCGTCTCGGGAAGCGAAGTACCCATGGCTGAGACCGACGCCCTGATCATGCGGGGCATGCTGAAGGTGTACGCCGATGACCTGCCCGGTGCCATCGCGGACCTGGGCGTCACGGCAGCCCGGCTGCGCACGGGACGGCCTTCGACCTATCCGGGCCCATGTCTGGCTCACCTGAGCGACGCCTACTTCCGCCGGGGCGACTGGGATGCGGCAGTCGCGCACGCCCAGCTGGCGACCTCACTGGCGCAAGACACCGACCGGCCGCTGGACCTCGCGCGGGCGCACGCACGTTCAGCCCAGGTCCTGGCCTTCCGCGGCCAGTGGCCTGCCGCGCAGGCGCACGTCGCCGCGGCCCGGACCGCGGCCGAACGGTTTCCGCTGGTCCTGACGGTGGCATGCGCCGCGATGGCCGGCGCCTGTCTTGCTTTTGCGCGAGGCGACCTAGCCGGGGTACTTGCCGCGACAGAGCCGGTGCGCGCAACCAGGCTCCTGGATGTCGGCGGCCGCCCCGGCATCTTCAACTGGAGAGCGATCGAGGCGGACGCGCTGATCGGCTTGGGACGACTTGACGACGCCGAGACCGCGCTCGGCGAATTCGAGGACGCCATACCGTCGGCCGGGCTGGCATCGGCAGCCCTGGCGCTTGCCCGCTGCCGGGGCAACCTGGCCGTGGCCACAGGGAATGCCACTCAGGCCGAAGCGGCGTTCACGCGAGGCCACGTGATCGGGGCGCAAGTGCCGATGCCGTTTGAGCACGCCCTGCTGAGCCTGGACGACGGCCGCCGCTTGCACGCCGCCGGGAACCAGCCGGCGGCGGTCGCACAGCTCGAGAAGGCCCACCGCCTCTTCTCCGGCCTAGGAGCAGACCCGTACGTGCAGGCCTGCGCCACGGAACTGGCAGCCCTGCAGGTCACAGCCGCGACAGCGAGTCCTGCCGCCCTGCTGGGGCTCACCCGCTCCGAACTCGCGGTGGCCCGGCTGGCCGCGACCGGGCTGACCAACCGGGAGGTAGCCAGCCAGCTGTTCGTGTCAGTGAAGACAGTGGAGTACCACCTCCGCAACAGCTACATCAAGCTCGACATCACCTCCCGCCGGGCACTAGCCGCTCTTCTGGCCTGACCGGCCCAGCCCGCTCGGCAACCGGGCGGACGGCGGGCGACCG
>Ga0210396_10004826_pt1 | contig 13130 bp, 8 predicted proteins | sample IncBWH17OmetaG_FD_155466 | JGI IMG/M metagenome (GOLD analysis project Ga0210396, IMG submission 155466) | Forest soil microbial communities from Barre Woods Harvard Forest LTER site, Petersham, Massachusetts, United States - Inc-BW-H-17-O ...
GCACAATACTCCTCAATGGTCAGGCCATCGCGCACTGCGAAAAACCTGAGTGCGTCTTATGCGATCAAGAGGCTTTAACATACGGAAGTACCCCGTGATCGCTGCGGCGGTTACTTCTGTTCTTTCCATAATATTGATAGGTATGGGGAATTCATGCTCGTTTGGGTGTACGGCTCGATAATATCGGCGTGATAAGACGACGGATGGCCAAGTAAAGTAGGTCTTAACCGTCAAACTCTGCCTGTTTGCTAACGGCCAGATCGCGACGAACGGAACGACCCAGAATAGGAACCGACTCGAAGCCCTTAAGCTGCGAGGAAATCTGGATGAAAACTTGCAATCTCGAAGAGGTTGGCAATCTGCAGCTTGTTTTTCCACCTAACAGTCGCCTTCGAGCTTTGAAGATGGAATCGAGCTGAGTAAAGATTGGGAGCCACAGCGCATCGCTGCTTATTTTCATGATCAATTAATACCGGATCTCATGGCCTTGGTCTTCTCAATCGAAGCCATTCGCTTAGAACTGGAAAGCGAGAAGCATCCTGCCGAAGCGAAGCTGAAGGAGATCCGCGATCGTGTATCTAGAATGCTTCGGCCGATACGTGAGAACATACTAAATCTAGTCGAGACAGGGCAAATTTCTTGCTCGGAGAGGTAATAGCTCTGCTCAAAGCAAAAAGATCGCCGTCTAAACGGCTCGGATTGAACCGGGGCGAAAGGCTGATTTAACTCCGGTCGGTCAATGTCATCGCCCAGGCGTTTAAAAGACGGCCACTCGATTGAAGAGGTTGACCGCTTCGTTGACCAGCTCCGCGAATTCCGGTGCTCTAACTGCATCACGGAAGACGAGCTTGCAGCCTAAGGTCGGCGTAATTGAGTGGTCGATTCCTTCGCCAATGGATTAATGCCAAGGGACTAGTCGATTAGTACTATTGTGTAATTGCAGAGCTGGCGAAAACCGGCGTGGGTCGTTTGGGAAAGTCAAACAGCCACACTAATGAGCTGCCCCAGGACAAAACCTTGGATGGTGTTAGCGGTCTGGTCACAGTCGGTGTCGCAAGCTGCAAAAAATTGTCCCCGGTTGCTGCAATCATTGAAACTCAATGACCTAAATACAGATGAAAAATATGATACGCGCAGGGCCGTGTAAAAATCGAATCCGTCGGTCCAGTCGAAATCATGGACGTCAAAGTATGGGGGTTGCCTCCCAACATTGACTTTGATTTCTTCGTCATCCAGGTACCGAAGTCGCCGTTTGGCCTTGCCTGGTACCAAGGCGATATCGAGACCAACAAACACGGCGTCGGCCATGAAAGGTTCATCGGTCGTTTCAGCATAGAAACCTTTATCGTGGCGCAGGGTTCGGCTCCTGCTCCAATCGTGTTCAACGGACCGTTTCCGAACGCTTCGCTCAATCCCCCGTTTAATCCGATCCAGCTTTACCACCTAGGTCTGTGGTTCAACGACCCAGAGGACGCGAAAAATGCAGGCGGTCCGGCCACCGTGACCCCCTTTAACGGGAGCACAACGCTGGTGTCCAAATACTCGATACAAGCAATTTCCCTGATGATCATGGACCCTTGAGAGATGTTAATCCATAGCCGTAAAAAAGGCTGAACGGTACTAAGGTATCTTAGCTGTTGGCAACTATGGTGGGCACGGGAAAAAGGATTCCGGCCCGCCGTTGAGTCTTTATGGGGAACGGCGACGCAATTGAGCGTGCGACGCTAAAAAACGGAAGCAAAAAGCCGCGACGGCAAGCGGTTAGGGTATTCGGATCCTTCGTCTAGCCGAAACCAAAATTGACAGCCTCGTCTCCCGTGGCTTTGCAGCGAATAGGGCATACCCTTGATAACCGCCACGAACCTTGCGTATCTCGCCCTTCGCCTTTTTACAAAACGGACAGCGCCGCGGCTTACTAATGCCACGCCAGTTCTTGTACTCCTGATACTCGTAGCCGGTCGGCATAATGCCTCCTCGCTCCGCCGGCATAGAATCCAAAAACGTCATGATACGCTCAGCAGACCGTGGTCTGCTTTTACCCGGAAGCCACGAATAAAGCGTCGTGTCTCTAACGCCTATCTGTTGCGCTACCTGGTTCCCGGTCAGATAGTTGAACCGCAGAAAATCACGCAAGCAGCTCACCGTTGGGTTCAGGTGCACCAATTGATCTCAGTTCCTAAACCGGCAATGTGCCAAAATTTAGCATGAGCAAACAACAGACGTCCGATGAAGGGCTTCAAGATATTATAAAGGCGATAGAGCAGAACGTTAAGGAAGCCAGAGACAGAATTGGAAGTGGCGACCATAGTTCCGAGGAACTACAGCGAGCAATCGCGAGAATCACGCAGGGCCGAACAGCGCTTATTAACCATGTTCGCGGGCACATGCCCGAAGCTTTGGAGGGTGAATGGATTCAAGCGCTAGGGGAGAACGAGCATACCGAAGAGCCTTTCAAAAGAGATATTGCAACTGTTCGTGCGTCCCTTAGGTCACTAGCAGTTCACGCTCAAAGAGTCAGAGCGGACGTCGACCAATTACAACAAAGCATTAAGGAAATCATAGATAGCTGCAAAATGCTTAGAAGAAATTGGGGGGAATGAGAAAGTCGTCACCCCAGCCCCAATATTGATCCTGAAAATCCAAACGAGAAACGGTCGTCACCGAATCTCACGAGCTAGATAGGGCCTTGGCGGGCGTGCAAAATTCCAGCAAATAACCAGAAAGAGAAGTCCTTACCAGAGGCGGGCGAATGATCTGTTTATAGGCGGTTTGACCAGGCGGTGTCTCGAATATGTTCCTACGAACACGTTAACCTCGAGAAACGTCTACGGCAAAGCGAGCAGAGCCGGCGCCTGGCTTGCCAGGTACTTCAGGAGATCCGACAGGTTCTTGAGATCCTCGCCGAGCAGCGGATACCATACGAGGGTCAAAGGATGCGCTTCCGCGACGAGGGTGATTTTCTGGTTCGTGCGCTGGTAGATCTTGTAGTGCAATGCCGGTCTCAAATCGGTCGCTTGGAAAGTGCATTTGCCGAACTCGAGAAACTGGCCAGCGAACATGAGCTGCCGCGAGAAGTTCTTCAGACAATGCATCATGTGGTCCGCCAACAAGGATCTCTTGGCCTTAGCAAGGCACAATTGCGCGAGCGCCTTAATCAGTTGCAAGAGTTACACATCCTGCCGGAACATAGAGTCCAAACAGATCTAACCTCCGATCAATAGGTGGAAAGCGAGCAGGCTTGGGCGGACTTTAGCTTTGTAAATCGGTGACTATCGTTTACGGAGCAGGATGAATACTCCGGCGATCAGGCAGCCGATCACGATCGCAAGCGCTGTTAACATAATGTTTAGTCGAGCGCAGAAAAGAGGGTTCGACAGCTCGACTCTTGAAAGTGCCTCCGGCGGTTAATAACCGAGGGGCAGCGCCCACTCCGAAAAGGGCCCGGCAATCTTAAATGCATTGATCGCCGGACCCTTCTCTTTAACTGTTATCTGGCGATCAACTAACGGAGAATATTCGAGTTTCGCTCCTCGTTTGCGATGCTTTTAATGAGCCGGGGTAACCCTAATTTTGTTTCTGGATCTGGAGTTTAAGAAACTCTATGAAATTTATGATAATTTTTTCGAGAACACTTCGCTAGAGCTGAAAGGAACCACATCATACACAGAGTTGATTCTTGCGTGCAACCAAGTGAAAATCGGTTATACTCCTGCACAGTAGATTCCTACTGATGGCACGGAGGACCCCCAACGGAGTGACCATTGCAGTTATCACCTCGCTGATGCTGGGATCCCTTGCATCAGAGGCTGATGATCTCCAGGCTTTAAAAGAAGCGGCCGGGCGTTACGTTATTGCTATCAGAGCAGTTCTTGGCATGCCGGAGGCGGATTGTTCTGAGATCATATGTAAAGCTGGCGAGTATGCAGCCGCTAAAGTCGCTTATTATAACGCTGCTCGGCAAGCGATGCCCGCCTTGTTGCAACTGGCCAAGGGTGAAAAGACAGATGGCCGATACGGCCAAGATTTGATCGAGCTCTTCCGTGGTTCTGGCGAAGAAGACGATGAACAAGCAACCGTAGTGTTAGGGTCAAAGCTCCGTGGCTGCGATGACTGGTGGAACGGAGTCTTAAACAGGTTTAAATGGTGGGGGTCGAAGCTTTGATCCACGCGGTCGTAATCACAAATCGACTAAGGACTCAGTTTACGATCAACGGATCGCGACTATTTGACTACGGATCAGAAGGTTGCGTGTTCGAATCACGCCGGGTGCATGGCTCAGCGCCAACGACTTATGCGCTGATGATGATTTAGTCGCTGGGGGCGACTCGGCCAGTTTTCTAAGCTTGTGTCTCTTAGACCACACGGCGAGTATTTGCGATAGCAGAGCAGCCAGACTGATCCTTGGGAAGATCGGGAAACGATCACTTGATAGAGCGTCTCGTTCGCAATGAAAAGGCTATCGACTCATTCATGGAAAGCGATGCGGCCGTCTGAAATGTTTTCCGGATTCGACTCTTTCAGGGCACAGCAAACGCGAGATTGTTTGCGCACTGAAATCTCATATTTCCTTCACACGAAAGGTACCGCTGCAACGCTCCACCCGTTAGATCATTTGGTTTAGTGCAAAGTAAGTTACGTTCTTGGCATTGTGCATCCCACTAATACGGCGTTTGATGCCGCTAGCCGATAGGAAAAGCTGCGTCATATCAAAATTAACTAGCCACTTTGCGCGTCCTAAGTAGGAACCGTGTATAAGTAGTCTAACACGACGGAATCTCCCCTGTTTGCCCATTTGTTGAAAAGATCTTCCCTGAGAGTCTCATCCAAGACTAGTTTCGCAAATTCGACACCGATTGCCCCTTTTATGGCTTGAAGGGACGAGCCTCCGGGACATTTTTCTCGCATGTTGCAGTAGTAAGCGATGCGCAAATCGGCATGTCTCAGGAAAAGGCTCACCAGGTTTAGCCGAGAAACATGGCTGACATATTCGTCGTAAAGTATGGCGAGTGCGTTGATTCCTGTACGAGAACAGCTTTCGTCCCTTGCCACCATCCTCCGAATCTGATCCGCCGAAAAGCTGTCTCCGAAGTGTCGACAAATAGTAAAAAGCGTTACGCTGACTCGATTACCGTCGTCCGTCGCCCAGAGACTGGCTCCTAAAGCCAGGGCCTGCTCGATTGTTAGATTGATTGGAAATGACTCGTTGATGACGGAGAGCTTATCCAATAGAGCGACAAGATGGTTTAGGACATCGAAGTCGCGCACGCTCGCCGCGGTTCGCACAGCATCGTTGACCGTAATGACCAGTTGAGTGTTTGTCTGCCATCTGGCGATACGTTGCAGATGGCCACTCAAACCGTGTCGAAGCGTCTCGCTTACCGGTATATGGACGTAGGTACTCTTTGGTAGCTCGTTTATACGAAGTCCCTCTCGACGTCTGTCGATCAACCATTGTTGAAGCCACAAATACCAAGCTTCTCTCTTCTGCAAATCTACTCGCACTAAGATTACAGGTAGGCGACACGTGTCCGCATAGGCGATGAGCCTTCGATCGATCTTGCACGGTACGCCATGCTTGTTGATCTTAATCGACTCCGACGCCTTTATCTGGATCTTCAGTAACTCGCCATTAACTTCAGGCGCGGAAAGCTCTGCTTCGAGATCGATCCCGAAGTCTTCGTCCTGTGAGCGAGAAAGCCAGTAATCAGATGATTCGATCATTTCGGCAACGATTCGCTGACCACGGGAACCAAGTTTCTGGGATCGAGATCGTTTAGCCATTTGAGATTTGCGTACGAGTGCTTCTCTTTCGTTCCGGACATAACTTTTCGGGGAAGTTTACGATTAGGTGGAACTCGAGAAATCTCGTCATGGTGGCACCAAACTTTTCTCTCACAAAGTATGGCAATCAGCTAGAGTTATTCACTTGAGACAACTTGATTCGGCGGCAATTCTGCTGTGGTTCGTTCGCCGATCTCAAAATTACCGACTAGATGCGACGGCAATTCTTGACTGGCGACAAGCGATCAAGGAAACATGTTCGTTACCATGACGCGTTGCCATGCGCGGTGGTTTCTGCTTGCTAGGATTCGACCTAGTAGATCGGAAAGACATCATTTGCTGCGATTCTCCGCCCCACGCCCTCCCTTCTTTGCACGTCCTCTCTGACCCTCGACCGCTTGGCAGAATTGGAACGTCAGAAGGGAGATTTTTGGTCCACTACTGTGTCGTCCTCACGCTTCGAGCGTCTATCAGTTGCACATTGACCTGATGAAACTCGGTCTCAAGGCTCTCGAGCCTTCGCCGCAATAGTGGTTTCGACAACCGGACGGTAGGTTCTTTCGACAAGAAACCTCCGTTCTATCCGTTGAACTACGGGGACGTCTTATTATGAATGAGTTATGACTGATAGTGTCTTCATAGAAGACAAAGTTCTACCAAAAGTTCTACTTTAACCGTTTGTGTCCTAAGTCGTACCCAGGCGTTCAGATAGTCTAAAACTCTCCATCTGCAATCCTGATCGTGACCCGAATTTCGACCGATGGAATCAGGGCTTTATACAGGCTTAGAGGTGGGCCAAAGCCTGCAATTCTTCGTTGGACGCTGGGCGCAGTGTCTTACGTGCGGCCTCTCTGCGCTGGGCGACCTTGTCTGCGAAGTCGGGTAATTCTAAGTCGTACATGTTTTCCTTCGCTTAACACACGCAGCCATCATGAATTCAACTAGGATTACCTCCCTCGGTTACTCATTAGGGTCCGTTCCACATCTATGGTTTTTCAGTCACACTAACAGCCAGGTCTACCTTGCATCCGTCTCTGCTTGGCTAAAGCTTTCCAATTGCCATCAAAATCAAGTTTTAAGCAGCTCAGCATCCTTTAGTCCTCCTATTTTGTCTGTCATAGCTCTTGATTTGTTGACAGCTTCTCCCCGTCTTTTGGAGCCGATAACATCTGTTTATTCTCCAGTGCGCTGCCGATCGTGGCTTTCTATCTAGTGCACCAACAGCGAAAAAATAAAATCATCCAACGTACCATGTCGTGGAGCGCACGATCAGACGGAGCTGCTGTCGCGAAAATGTTTGTTCACACGAATATACATTTGTGTTTCCGGCGGTTTTCCGCCCACGTGCAGGCTTCGTGCCTGATCGATCAGCTGTTTTTCGGCCTTAGTAATTCGCTCACACAGAAGCAAGTATTGGGACCAGGATGGCATCATGATCTGGACGTGGAAACGGTCCTTTCGGGTAGGGTCCGCAAACACCTGCCAGCTGTAGGCTCCATTTCGCAAATAAATCAGGCGCAGCTCATTCACAAACTTCTCGAGTTCGAGTCCTTGGCTTTCGTCTAACTGGACGTCGATCGTAATGAGCACTGGCCCGTCGCTAGGTCGCGGAACGTAAATAAAGTTCGGCGACAACGGAGCGATAGGCCCAGGCTCGGTGTCGAGACCTTTGGTAAAATCAATCGATAACGGGACAGAGAACATTTGGAATGTTACCAACAAGGTCAGGATCACCGCGGCTACTGCTACCAACACGATAGTCTAAAACTTAGATTATTACCAAGATATCGGTCGCCGCTCATACTGAAGGTGATCCGCTCACGAAACTTCCTGATACAGGCGCTTAAGCTCATTGCGACACGCTTCGCCGAACTCCTTTACCGGATCTTTGATTTCCAAGTAGGCCTGTCGGCGAATGTCCTCGGGCGTCATTTTTGGACTACGGTAAGATTCAATGATCTCCAGGACTGCATTTTCCGCTGCCTGGACTACCTCTCCGGAGGCGTTCAGCCGGATCCGATTTCCCAGGGCGTAAATCGCCACCATTGTACTTGGCTTTACCATCTCCTGCTCCAGTGAATCGATTTGGAGGTGGGCTGCTTCATTGATGAATTCAGAATAGAGGTTCTCGCGTTGAGCAAGTTGTCTGCTCAAAAAGTCTCTCCGATACTGAGCACGCTGGTTGGCGTAGGTCGTGAGGAAAGAGGTAAAACCTCCGACTAGGGACCCCATCACCGCAGAAAAAGCACTAATCCAGGCCGCGTTCATAGAGTGAAATAAAGAGTTGCGGGGGCGATGCTGCTTTCATCTCTGCTTGGCTAAAGGTGTGCGCCTGCCATTATAAATTAGCGGGTTAACCTTTGATCTTTTCCAGTTGTCCTTCGGGTCTAGGCGGTGGGGATAGCTTGGCCGCAGGTTGGCGCCCAAAAAACTTCATGATTACCGAAAAGAAAACCGGCGTTAAGAAAATTCCGAAGAACGTTACTCCAAGCATACCGGTAAAGACCGCAGTTCCCAGCGCCTGCCGCATCTCCGAGCCCGCGCCTAACGCAATCACTAACGGCCAGACGCCCATGCTGAACGCAAACGACGTCATCAGGATCGGGCGCAACCGCAACCGGGAGGCTTCAACTGCGGCTTCATGTCGCTCCATCCCGGCGTCCATCTGCTGTTTGGCGTATTCCACGATCAGGATCGCGTTCTTACACGCTAGGCCCACTAGCACCACCAACCCGATCTGGGTGAAGATGTTATTGTCCATGCTACGCAGGAAGACGCCCGAGATGGCGGCCAACAGGCTCATCGGCACGACCAGGATGATGGCAGCCGGCAGCGTCCAGCTTTCGTACTGCGCCGCCAGTGCGAGGAACACAAACAGAACGCACAACGGGAAAATGTAAACCGCTGAGTTACCGGCCAGTTGTTGTTGCAGCGCCATTTCGCTCCACTCATAACCGAACTGCTTGGGCAAGTTTTCGGTCGCCATCCTTTCCATGAGATCCATTGCCTGGCCCGAGCTGAAGCCCGGTTGCGGGACCGCATTTATGTCTGCTGAGGGGTAGAGATTGTAGTGCATCACTTTGTCGGGTCCGTTGGTCTCGGTGATGTTGAGCAACGTGCTCAGCGGCACCATTTCATTGTTCTGGTTGCGGGTATAGAGCCTGCGGATCGACTCCGGCCCAAGCCGGAACGCGTTCTCGCCTTGGATGTTGACCTGGTAGACGCGGTTCAGAAAATTGAAGTCGTTCGCGTAGGCGGACCCCAGGTAGCCCTGAAGGGTATCGAAGATCGAGCTGAGCGGCACGCCCAGCGTCTCGGCTTTCCGGCGGTCGATGTCTAGATAGAGCTGGGGCGCCTGCGAACGGAACGTGGTGAACGCGTTTATGATCCCCGGCTGAGCGATTGTTTTGCCGACCAGGGCGTCGGTGGCCGCCTGCAGAGCGGGCAGGCCGGCGGCGCGACGGTCCTCTACCTGCAGTTTCAGGCCGCCTGCGTTGCCGATTCCTTGGACCGGCGGCGGAGGAAATACCATCGCCCGGCCGTCTTGAAGCGTGGCAAAGCGTCGTTGCACTTCGGCCAGGATGGCAAACCCGTTTTCTTCAGGGTGTTTGGTCCGCTCTTCAAAGGGCGCCAACACAAGAAAAGTGGTGACTGCGTTACTGCGGTTGGTGCCGTCGAGGCCGGAAAAGCCCGTGAACTCGACTGTGTGGCTGACTCCGGGCACACTCGAAGCCAGCCGGACCATTTGCTGGCGCATCTCGTCTGAGCGTTGGAGGGTAGCGCCGTCGGGTAACTGGGCCAGGCCGATCAGATACCCCTGGTCCTGCATCGGGATGAACCCGACCGGGACCGTTTTGAAGCCGAAAAAGGTGAGTACCAATAACCCCGCGTACACCAGCAGGACCATCGCCGCGCCGCGCAACAGGCGCCGCACGGTCGAGGCGTACGCGTTGGTGGCGGCGTCAAACCCCTTGTTGAACAGGCGGAAAAACCAGCCCAGCGCCAGGTCAAGGCCGCGGGCGATCAGGTCTTTTTTCGCGCTTCTGGGCTTCAGCAGCAACGCGGCCAAGGCCGGGCTCAAGGTCAGGGAGTTGAAGGCTGAAATAATCGTCGCGACCGCGATGGTGAGCGCAAATTGGCGGTAGAACTGGCCTACGATGCCGCTGATGAACGCCGTTGGGATGAACACCGCGCTCAACACAATCGCGATGGCCATCACCGCTCCACCAACCGTGTCCATGGCTTTGCGGGTCGCTTCCTTAGGGTCCATCCCGTGCTCGATGTTGTGTTCAACGGCTTCCACCACGACGATGGCGTCGTCGACCACGATCCCGATAGCCAGCACCAAGCCGAATAATGACAGGTTGTTGAGCGAAAACCCGAACGCGGCCATCACCGCGAAAGTGCCCACCAACGACACGGGTACAGCGACCATCGGGATGAGGGTAGCGCGCCAGGTCTGCAGGAACACCAGCACCACGATTAACACCAGAACGACCGCCTCAATCAAAGTGTGGATGACAGCCTCGATCGATTGTTCGACGAAGGTGGTAGTGTTGTAAACGATCTTATACTCCAGGCCCTTTGGAAAATGCTTGACTAGCTCTTCCATGGCGGCCGACACCCGGTGGGCGGTGGCCACCGCGTTGGCGCCCGGAGTTTGGTAGATGACAAGGGCCTGGGACGGTTTGCCGTCCAGATAGGAAGCCACGCTGTAGTCCCTGGCCCCGAGTTCGACTCGCGCGACGTCCCCCAAGTAGACGAGTTCGCCCCGGTCGCCGTGTTTGAGGAGGATCTGGCGGAATTGCTCGGGTGTGATCAGCCGGCCTTCGGTATTGACGGATAATTCCAGGTTCGTCCCGGGAGGCGCCGGTTCTGAACCGAGGCGGCCGGCGGCCACTTGCACGTTTTGGGCTTGAATGGCCTTGACCACGTCATCGGTGGTTAGCTGGCGCGCCCACATCCGGTCAGGGTCCAGCCACACGCGCATGCTGTACTCGCGCGCCCCGAGCACGACCACATCGCCGACCCCTTCGATGCGGTTCAGCACGTCTCGGATCTGCAGGAAAGCGTAATTGGAAATGTAGGTTTGATCGTAGGTGTTGTCCGGGGAGAGTAAGTTCACCACCATCATCAGGTTAGGCGATTTTTTCTTGGTGGTGACACCCAGTGCGCGAACTTGATCGGGTAGCCGTGGTTGGGCGGTTGCAACCCTGTTCTGAACGAGGTTTTGCGCTGTATCGAGGTTGGTGCCGAGTTTGAACGTCACGGTTAGGGTCATCGTGCCGTCGCCGGTCGATTGGGAGGACATATAAAGCATGTCCTGAACTCCGTTGACCTCCTGTTCGATTGGGGTGGCGACCGTGTCTGCGATGACCTTGGGGTCGGCGCCCGGATAACGGGCTGTGACCTCGACCGTGGGTGGCACGATGTCCGGGTATTGGGACGTCGGCAGGCCCAGGAGAGACAATCCGCCTGCAAGGACGATGACTAAGGAGAGCACCATCGCAAAGATGGGCCGGTCGATGAAGAAATGAGAGAATTTCATTGGTTGAGCCCCAGGTTAATCACTTGTGCCCGGCGGGCGCCTTACCGTTTGCGGCAGAGTCACCCTGCCCGTTCTGAGACTGCGATTCTGCCCTGGCGGTCACGATCGTCTCGGACTGGCCGGCCAGCGATTGATTCATGTCGCCCGGTTGGGCCGTGACCTTGCTGCCCGGGCGGGCATTGACCAAGCCGTTGATGATGACCCGGTCGTCCGGCCCAAGACCTTCGCGGACCACGCGCAATCCATCAAAAACCGGGCCGAGTTCCACCGGGCGCACTTGTACGATACTGTTATCATCCACTAACAGCACAAACTTCTGTCCCTGATCGGTGGCGATGGCCCGATCGGTGATCAGGAGAGCGTCGTGTTTGGGTGTGCCCGCGAGTCGGATGCGGACAAAGGCATCGGGGTAGAGAGACGCATCCTTGTTTTGGAAACGGCCACGGATCTGAAGAGTACCCGTCGATGCGTTATATGTGTTGTTAACGAAATCAATGAGACCTTCGTGCGGAAAGCCCGTTTCGCCTTCCAATTGGAGATACATCGGCATGGCCGACACCCGCGGGTCTTGGAGTTGGCCGCCTTGGATCTGGTTGTAGTATTTTTGTACTGTCCGTTGGTCGACGTTGAAGTACGCGTAGATGGGATCAACGCTCACCACTTTTGTAAGGACGGTCGCATCGGTCTGGACCAGGTTGCCTTTGGTAACGAGCTGGCGGGAAATGCGGCCCTCGATCGGGGATTTGACCTGGGTGAAATCCATGTTGAGCAGGGCCGAGTTTACCGAGGCCTGCGCCTGAGCAAACTTGGCCTCGGCCTCATTCCTTTCCGCAACGCTGGTATCGTATTCTTCTTTCGCGGTAACTTTGTTTTGGAACAGCTTTTCCGCCCGGGCGAAATTAGCCACCTTCAGTTGGCGTAGTGCCTCGGCGTCTTGCAGATTGGCCTTGGCTTGGTCCAGAACATCCTGGTAAGGACGCGGGTCGATTACGAACAGAACGTCGCCCGGCTTAACCAGTTGCCCGTCCTTGAAACTGATTTGATCGATGTAGCCACTCACGCGCGGACGGACGTCCACGCTTTCAATAGCCTCGGTGCGTCCGGTATATTCATCCCACTCCACGATTTCCTTATGGATGGGCGTTGCGATGGTGACCGGCGGAGGCGGCAGAGCCGGGGCCTGGGTCGACTGTTTGCAACCTGTCGATAAAATGCAAAGAGCGACAGCCATCCAGCAAGCCGGCCTCAACAACCTCATTGAAGAGTTGGTTAACTTTAGTAAAAGGCAACCCGACTCGGTTGTTTCTGAAAGGAGCGTGCTTGAGGCTCGGCGAGCAGCGTTCGCGGTTACGTCGATCGGGATCATAGTAGTTGCGGTTTTTGTTAAGTGGATGCGTGTAACAGTCTCGCCATGCCGTCCATCTGCCGCACTTGGCAGACCGCCTACTTTATTTCCTTCTCAAAAGGGTTAGGCGCGCCTGACGGTCAGGCCGCTGTTCGCTGCATCTAAAGAAATAGTGCATCAATCGAGGATTCGGCGGCAGTAATTAGCCGTAAGCTGTCCGTAAGCTGGCAGCCTCCTGGGTTCTTCCGCGTCTAGTATCGGATTGCGACCGCGGAGCGGCTAAAGAGAATAGCTCAGGTGCTTTAGCTCTGGGCAGGTCTCCCGAATGAATACGCCATGAAAGGGCGTGCGAACCGCGTAACGCTAGTCAATCCCCAAAGACTAACTTTGTTGTGGGCAATTGCGAATCCAGCCCATTCTGCCATTCTGACGGTGGACCCGTTGCCGTACCACAGA
>Ga0210396_10004827_pt1 | contig 13123 bp, 9 predicted proteins | sample IncBWH17OmetaG_FD_155466 | JGI IMG/M metagenome (GOLD analysis project Ga0210396, IMG submission 155466) | Forest soil microbial communities from Barre Woods Harvard Forest LTER site, Petersham, Massachusetts, United States - Inc-BW-H-17-O ...
TGCAATTAATGCCCTTAATGGAGTAGCTGCACAAGAGAATCCTCTTGGTTATGCAGGAGCCGCCAATCAAGGCGGCGATGTGGTCGCTAACCTTAGCCAAGCTGTTACTGCTTTTAATCAGAGTCAACTACTTGGAGCTCTTGGTGGTGTGGTTGGAGGTATTGGTGCTGGAGTGTCTGGTGGCTTTGCAAAGGGAGGAGCATTCGCTGGTTGCTTCGTGGCAGCATCATTCTGGGGATGGAACGATATCCGTACTTGGATGGTTCGCCTATGGATGCAGACCCAAGCTCCGACCTGGTTCAAGAACTTCTATCTCAAACACGGAGAGGCTATTTCTCAAACACCTATGCGTTGGATGTACCGTCCAGTCTTTGAGGGCGTATTAAGGATGGCAAACTAATGACTGAATCAAACGACAACTCGGTATTGACTGGAGCTCCAGAGACGGTAGATGTCGCATCTGCTGCTCCTGCTAATATCCCTGCCATCAGCTCGTCTCCGACTGCTGACTCCATACCCGCTGTTGCTCCAGCTCCTCAGGTAACAGCAACTCCCGATGCATCAAATCTTCCTCCTAACAGTGCCACTCCTACAAATGTAGCTCCACCTCCAGTCACAGGATTGGAAGCAACTGCTCCTCCTAAGGCCGCTGGTGTTCAATCTGTCTGGAAGAACATTGCTATGGGAGCTATCTACGGATTGGCTGGAGCCGCTGGACAGAAGCATTTCGGTGGTGGATTAGGTGCTGGAGCTGCTGGTGTAATCGCTGGCAAGCAACAGGAAGTTGAGAATGCACAACGTGCTCAGCAACTTCAATTTGAGAGTGTTAAAGCAGCCGACTCTCACATCATTGCATTAGACGAGCATCGTCGTGCTGATGAACTCAGCGCCAATAACAAGATTGAATATAAGCAGAAGTCCGCTGAATACCAGAACTTCCTGCAAGATAACTTCGGCATTGAGCCAGATTTAAGCTTCGCTGATAACAGCACTGAAGCTCACGCTGGAATGCAAACTCTTGCCCAGCAGAATGGTGGACTAATACCACCAGTGGTAGCTATACATCAACCAGAAGACCATGGAGCTCATGGGCAGGTATCAGTCTATTCTCCGTCCGCGCAACAGTTGAAGCAGAATGCCAATGGCTACAGAGACATTATCAATACCAGTCGTAGAGTTCAGGGAATGCCTGATATAGACAACACTTCATTTAACTTGCTAGGACTTAAAGGACAGCGTGATGCAGCTCAAACTGCACTGGCTGCCCTAAAGCCGACTCCTGCTTACAATCTAGACAAGAACAGTCCTGCTTATCTACCAGTTGTTCTGGCTCAGAGGCAGCAACAGTTAGACCAGTATTCTAAGCACAAGGATGAGAACGGTGCTCCAGATGCAGACCCTGCAGTGGAGAAGCAGCTACAGAACGGTGTTGATTACTTACAGAATGCTTGGGATAGTAGCAACAAGATGGAAGCTGACCAGACATTGAAGTTAGCTCCAGCTCAAGCTGAAGCAGCTAGACAGAAAGCAGTTGCTGAACAGGGTACTCCTCAAGGTAAAGCAACATTAGCTAAGACTCAGCAAGAAACTGAGAGCTCTAGATTGGCTGCTGAGAAGACTCGTCTAGAACTTGGCGCCCTAAGGACTGGTAACAGCAATCTCGTAGGACAAGATTATCTAAATACTCTTCCTGCAGCTCGTCAATCTCAAGTAAGAGCCATTGGTGAAGGACGAGTAGCTACTAACTCTCGTACATTTAGCACGGCTCAAGGTCAGGCATTATTGGCAGATGTTGCTCAATCCTATCCTGGTGATGCTACCCATGCTGGATTCGACCAAACAAGAGCTGAGTCTTACGCAGCTATGCGTAAGGACTTCACTTCTGGTCCAACATCCAAAGGTATCAATGCATTGAATACTGTAGCTGAACACTTACACAGAATGTATGACAACGCAGGTATATGGTCACAGGTTCCTGGATTGAAGACCCTAAGTGCCTTAACAGGTGGAGAAGCTGCTCGTCTTAACTCTGACAAGCAAGCTGTAGCTATGGAACTTGATAAAGCGTGGAAGGGTGGAAGTGGGGTCCTAACAGAGGGTGAAGCAAAGGAATGGGAAACCAAGCTTGATTCATGGTCTCCACCAGAATTGAGAGCTAACCTCAAAGAAATTGGAGAACTATTGAAAGGCAAGCTTGGAGCTACCCAGAATCAGTGGGAGAACGGTATGCCCCCTGGAGTGGTCGCACCTGTAACAATAATGAGCCCAGCTTCGCAAACGTCTCTTGACCACATCGCTGGCAAAGACAACACCGTACCAGTTGGAGGCAGACCCATCATGAAGAGTGGTCAGACTACTGGATATGTTCTTAACGGGAAGAGAGTCAACTTTTAATGACTGACATTTTACATCCTGGTGAAACACTAGGTCCAGTAGTAACGACTGCTCCTTCTGCAGCTTCAACAACTCCAGACCCAGATGCCTCTCTGCTTGAACCAGGGGAGACTCTCGGTTCAACAGTACCAACCCCTCCTCCTAGTTTCGGTAGCAGAGTATTTGAGACTGGTCCTTTGGGACCTCCTGCAGCATTGGCAAGTTCTATCTATAGTGACAGAACTAGCAAGTTACATGATGCCATGGAAGCATTGGTTAATGGAGATGCTGCTGGTGCTCTCAAGAAGGCTGTTGAGATGATACCTTTTGCCGACCCAGGCAGTCCTGAAATGAGAATGATTAAAGGTATCGCTACCCAATCCATCAATGAGATTGGAAAGGGCAACAAAGCTGCTAAGGCAGGTGATACAGCAGGAATGATAGCTCACGATGTATCAGCTATTGTCCCTCCATTAGCTCCAGCTATTCAAGCTGGCGGTGAAGATATCAAGAATAAGAACTTTGGTGCATTGGCTGGTGATGTTGTCGGAGGAGTGACACAAGGCTTAGCCGTAGCATCTGGTGCATTCCCTGAAGAGACTTCTGGAATCGTTAAAGACGCAGCTTCTACCGTTGCTAATGCTGTCGGTAAAGGTGCTGCTAAGACAGCCGCTGCTGGAGCTGGAGCTTTAGCCGACACAGCCGCTGCTGGCGTTAAATATGTTGCTGCTCCCATCGTTAAAGGAGTTGTATCAGGAGCTGCAGACTTCGTTAAGGATAATCTTGCAGACATTGCCAGCAAAGCTCCAGATGCTGCTGATATGTCTGACCTTGCTGCTAAGACTACAGATTATCTTAGCCAGAAAGCAACGGACTTGGGATTGCCTGTAGATGACATTCAGCAAAGAGTTCAGAGTGCTGTTGATAAGGTCCAGGATGAATACACATATTGGTTTAATCATCCACAATCTGTGAGTGGTGGCTCATTCGATGCTGCCACATCATTAGCTAAGAACCTGCAAGACCAGTTTGCTGGACCGCCAAAGTTCGCTTCTAGACTTGCTGAACTAGCTTATACAGAACCACCCGCTGCTGAAGTGCAGGCAGCTCTTACCAGAGGTTCTACCACTGGTGGGTTAGCTGAAGCTGGTGAAAAGATGGCTCGTCGCTTACCTGGTGCAGGACCTGAGTTTGAGGACCCCAATGCTCAGCTTCGTCAAGCTCTGCAGTCTTCATTCAAGAATGGAGCTTACTATGCTGACTATGGAAGCAGACTAACAGAAATATTAGGTAAGTATGCCGATAAGCCTGGACTTCCTGGAGCTGCAGAATTAGAAGACATGATTGGTGAACTGAATGAAGGATTGGCAGACAACAATAAGCTAGCTAGTCCCCATCGCTTCCAGAATTATGATGCTGGAAAACCTACTACCAACGATACTGCAACAGCTACTTTATGGCGTGACGCTCTACAAGAAGCTCATGACAAACTGGCTGGCACAAGCAAGTTCGGTGGACCTCTTTCTCTAGCAAGTTCTACAGGACTTGGTGGAGTTCTAGGTCTAGCTGCTGGTCACCCAATCCTAGGATTGATTGGTGGCGTAGCTTTGGACCAGGGACTCAAGGCTTTGGTAAGGAAAGGTTTCATAGACCCAACATTACCTGGAGATAGCTTATGGATGAACGCCATAAGGTCAGTGCCAGTTAATCAGGGCTCCGAAGTATTAAAGAAGTATGGCAAGCAGTCAGGGACACCATTGGAGAACTCTCCAGCGTTCCAAGACTACACTCCCGCTCAGAAGGCTCAAGCTATTGCTGCGGACAAATCCCTTAGACAGAAGTTCGAGGAGTTCAAAGCTAACTTCAAGGGACATCAAGGACAATAAATGGCAACAGGTGCAATTTTAGCTGGTAATATCCAGAACCTTATAGGGACCGCTGATGCGGCTACTATCAACATTACCCTAGTCAACTATGGTAGTGTCGCACCTTATACTGCCGATGGTCTGCTCGCCAACATTGTACAGACGATTACTGCAGACGTTACTGGCGTTTATTCACAGGCAATATATGCGACTGAACAAATAGTACCTGCTGGTACTTACTACACTTTCGAGATATTGGATGCCAATGGAGATTTCATCCAGTGCTTTGGAGCTACAATTCCAACTGGTACGAGTGCCCTTGAGGAGTTGCTCCAGATTAATGCCACCAATTCACCATATTACAATCCTCTTGTAGGTCCAACAGGACCTGCTGGACCTGCTGGAGGACCAACTGGACCAACCGGATACACTGGTGCTGGAGTTGCTGGCTCTGCAGGTGCAACTGGACCAACAGGTTATACAGGACCTGCAGGTAGTGCTGGGTCATCTGGCTCCATAGGAGCCACTGGGTACACAGGTTACACTGGTCCTGCAGGTAGCAATGGAACTATCGGAGCGACTGGCTACACTGGATATACAGGCTATACAGGTAGAACCGGACCCACAGGTTATACGGGGTACACGGGACCAGGCAATTTCACAGGGTATACGGGACCTCAAGGACCTACAGGACCTACGGGATATACTGGTGCGGGTAATTTTACTGGCTACACCGGATATACTGGTGCGGGCTCAACAGGATACACAGGGTACACAGGTCCTGGCAACTTCACAGGATACACTGGTCCCGTTGGAGCAACAGGATATACAGGTTACACAGGAACTCAAGGAACTGCTGGAGCAGCGGGAGCTACAGGTCCTACAGGATACACTGGTCCTGGTAATTTTACGGGATACACAGGTTATACGGGTTCAATTGGACCGACTGGACCGACTGGATACACTGGCCCCATAGGAACTACGGGATATACGGGATACAGTGGGTTTACTGGTTATACTGGTCCAGGCAATTTTACCGGATACACCGGATACACTGGCACTACAGGTTACACTGGTCCTACTGGCTACACAGGTTACACCGGACCAATAGGTTCAACAGGATATACAGGATATACGGGTCCTGGCAACTTTACTGGGTATACAGGTTATACGGGATATACAGGTGCTGGTTACTTGGCTACTTCTGCGAGTACACTAACTCCCTCCCTTGCACCGAAGTCTTTTACTACCCAAGCTGGATTAGCTTACTTAGCTGGAGATAGAGTCAGAGCTACTAGTAGAGGCACTCCTACTGAATATATGGAAGGAGTGGCCAGTTCATACTCCTCAACTACCCTCGTTGTCACTATAGATGTCTTCAATGGAGGAAGCTCACTATCAGACTGGAATTTGGGTCTGGCTGGCAATCCAGGAGTAACTGGGTATACAGGCTATACAGGTTTTACTGGTTCTACTGGACCGACGGGCTACACTGGACCTGGCAACTTCACTGGATATACAGGTTACACTGGATATACCGGACCAATTGGTAGCACTGGTCCAACGGGATATACCGGATATACAGGACCCGGAAACTTCACAGGTTATACTGGATATACAGGAACTACTGGTCCAACTGGATTTACTGGCTATACAGGTCCAGGTAACTTTACAGGGTACACTGGCTACACCGGATATACTGGACCAACTGGCTATACAGGACCTGTCGCACCAGCGAATTATTCTCAATCATTCACTAACCAAACTACTGTTTCAGTCGCTAGTCTTTCTCATAAGTTTAATACTAGTGCGCTGATTGTAACCTGCTACGACACGGCTAGTCCTGCAAATCAGATTCAACCAGCAACTGTTACGATAGACGGCTCTAGCTTCGCTGTTGTTGTAACGTTCTTCTCGTCCCAATCTGGTTATATCGTTATCAACGGTGCAGGCTCAGCAGGTGCTACAGGCTACACAGGATACACGGGACCTGGAGTGGGGGCCACAGGACCAACTGGATATACAGGACCTGGTAACTTCACTGGGTACACAGGATACACAGGACCAATAGGTCCTACGGGTCCTACAGGACCAACTGGCTATACAGGGTATACGGGATACTCAGGCTTCACTGGTTACACCGGACCTAATGACGGAGTAACTCAAGTCAACAGCAAAACAATGCAGTTGGCGGGTAGCTGGGGTATCGCTTGGGCACAATATAGCTTCGCTCTTGATGGTGGAGTTGTTAGCACTATCACACCACCATCTGCTAGAAATACAACAATACCAGCCAATGCAATTCTCACAGCGGGTATGGTTAATGTCACAACTGCTGTCACCTCCAGTGGAACCACAGGCGTATCCATTGGTGTAGCAGGTACTGGCGGTGGAGTGGCAACATTACTTGCCTCGACAGTCAAGGGCTCATTAACCTTGGATGCCTTATTGCCTACCGTTACTTCATTCACTGCTGGAAAGAAATTGACAGGTGCGGGTGGCATTACCTTTACGATTATTACTAATGCTCTTACCGCTGGAGTGATAGAAGTGTGGGTTGAGTATTATCTATCCGCTGCCGCGTAACATTCAAGGTTTGATGGCTAATATGATTAATTCACACACTCCTACGGTGTTCTCTTCGCAGCTAGAACAGGACTGTCTTACCCCCACTAGTTGGGCAAAGATGGATATTAAGTCTATTACTGCGGAGAACTTCGAGGAAATAGTAAAGAGCTATTCTCTGCTGGTATATAAGTGGCTGAGTCAACGAGGCATCCATCCTAAGTATCGCAGAACAATGTGCTTGAGGTTTTGGCAGCTTGCATGGAAACGACATGCTAACTTCGATGGTAATAAAAGCAATATAGCCACTTGGTTGGAGTCTTCAATATTCTTGAGCTCCCTCCGTAACAATGGTAGGTCTCACAAGAGAGAATGTGCACTGACGGACCCGTTACTGAGGGAAGCCGATACAGATGCATCGTACTCTCTTGAAATCTGGGAAGATATTTGCGATAGAGGTCTACAGAGCTTACCTGATATACAACAACCTCCATCGGCTCACGATGAGCTTTATCTTAATGAAGTGTTATCGGAGGTGAGAGTTGGTGACCGTCTTCTCATTGAAGACCTTCTAGGTGGAATGTCAGAGACAGAACTTGCTAATAAGTTGGGGGTGAGTAGATGGACAGTTCACCAAAAGATAGCAGCTCTTAGAGAGCGATATCAACAGAGACGCAAGGGTAAGAAATACAACGACCACACTACTCTCTATTGGAAGACTTACTTCAGCACATCCATTCAGAACGGTCTTCCTGTTCCCGCCCATCTTAGATACCAATATTGCGTATAGATAGGCAGAATGAGGAAGAGTTATAAACATAAGATACTACTTACCGATGTAGCGTTGAAACGATTTGCTCTGAAGGTTCAAGTACTAACATATTACGGTAAGCAAGGGCACCTGCAGTGTTGCTGGTCAGGATGCAAGGTTATGGACCCAGACTGTTTATCATTGGACCACATCTTAGATAACGGCACAGCGAATAAGTTACCAGGAGGACGTAGAAGGGGTGGGGACGGCTTATACCGACACGTTATATCTAAGAAGTTCCCACCAGGTTTACAGACTCTTTGCTTGAACCACCAATGCAAGAAAGAACTGCTCAGACGGCGATTATTAGTAGGTACGAAGACTAAGTCGAGTATTAGCACAAAAGGCAAATAAAATGGGTACTTATACACCACGATTACAATTATACAAACCATCTGCTGGTGAATATGGTTGGCAAGACCTAGTTAACCACAATTGGGATGTCCTCGACACCTCTAGCACTGGAGGTGGCAGTGGTGGCTCGGGTTCCACAGGACCAACTGGATACACAGGTTACACAGGTCCGATGGGATTTACCGGATATACGGGTTACACAGGCTACACAGGTCCAGGTAATTTCACTGGGTACACTGGATATACTGGCCCGACAGGATTCACTGGCGACACAGGTTACACGGGACCAGGTAACTTCACAGGTTATACAGGCTACACTGGATTCACTGGACCAGGAAATTTCACTGGTTACACCGGACCCACAGGATACACCGGACCTACTGGTTTCACTGGGTACACAGGCTACACTGGTCCTGGTAGCTTTACTGGTTACACAGGGTATACAGGACCAGGCAACTTTACAGGATACACAGGTTATACCGGACCCACAGGTCCGTCTGGTTACACTGGATACACGGGTCCAGGTAACTTCACAGGATATACCGGACCTACTGGATTTACGGGTCCTGCTGGTACTGCCTCTGCCACTGGAGCTACTGGTTATACAGGCTACACAGGATACACAGGTCTGGGAGCCACAGGATATACAGGACCAGGAAACTTCACTGGATATACGGGATACACAGGATACACGGGTGGTCTTGGAACCACAGGAGCTACTGGCTTCACAGGACCTGGTAACTTTACTGGGTACACTGGACCCACTGGATTCACTGGGTACACTGGAGCTCAAGGAGCGACAGGAGCAACTGGACCCACTGGACCAGGGAACTTCACTGGATACACAGGCTTCACTGGATACTCAGGATTTCAAGGAACCACTGGTCCAACTGGATTCACCGGATATACAGGCTCCAGTGCTGCTGGATTCAACTTCCTGGATAATGGAACTCCTACAGGAGCTGTCAACGGAGTCAATGCTGTATTCACTTTGTCCTATGCACCTAATCCTGCTGCTAGCTTGATGCTGTTCGTGAATGGGGTATTACAAGACCCCAATGGAAACGATTACACTCTTTCCTCTACGACCGTAACATTTACTGCAGGGTCTATCCCTCAATCTGGAGCTAATCTCCAGACGTATTTCAGACACTAAGAATCCCACCTGAAGCCTCAAGAAGGCTCTTTGAAAGATGAGAGCCTAATGAAACTACTACTAACAATCTTATTGCTGTCAACAATGATGTTCGCTCAGAACGTCATTGACATACCTCAGGGAGGTACAGGAGCTAGGACTGCTCCCTCAGCTCTGGCTAACTTGAATGCAGCTTCGCAATGGCTAACTGGCACTGATTGCAGTGAGTCTGCTGGTGCCGATGCAGGGGCTCAAATCAATGCCTGTATTACGTCTAGTGGTGCTGATGGTATCTATAATGCTGGTGGTATCACTGGTGCTCAAGCCATTAATGGTACTTCTCCAATTCCTACAGGGACCCCTACAGGTGAATGGTTAGCTGGTGACACTACATACTGGCTGACTAGTTCGGCTTCTAGTATTGTGATACCCACCAGATTTCATGTAAAGGGTATAGGCACGACGATTCAAGCTGGAAATTATAATACCATCTTCCGTGCTTGTAATGGCGAGACTACTGGAACACCATGTGCAGGCGGTAGCTTTCCTTCAAACACACCAATCTTCTGTTTCGGTAATAGTGGCGCATGTAATCTGCCAACTTCTCAGCAGCAATACGATTCCTACATAATGGGTGTAACCATAGATTGTAATGGAGTATCTGGATGTATTGGAGTACAAAATAAGACTGCTCAAGAAAAGTCAGGAGTGTTTGATTCTGACATTGTAAATTGGGGTAACGGAGGTATTGGTCTAGATATTGAAGATGGCTCACCTAGTTCACCAAGTCATTCTATGTACGCCCGATTGGTAGTTGGGAACGATAAGCAGTTCAATTGCACTCTTAATGCAGTAGGGGTAAAGATAGACGATAACTTGATGTTCGGACTGCCGTGGTCTTTAGACAAGATTACTGTACATAACCCAGGATGTTGCTATAACAGCCATTGCACTGGCAACGTCATGCCAACGGATAACATTAGAATCAGTGGTCTGGGTCCGATGGCAATTCGTGATTACCATGGAGAAATTGCCAATGATGGTATCCATGTAGGAGCCGACGCTACAACTTCAGGCATTACTCTCGACAGCATCAGCGGCTTATCAAACGCCCAGATATACATTGATAACGCATTTACAACAGAGAACATAATCATCCACGATGTTAGAGGATGCTGTCAGTTAATCAATGACCAGGTCAACGGTAACACAATCGGTCAGTCATCAGAAAATGGTGGACTAACAAATGGAGGAGGTGTCGCTCTCTATGCTATGGGTCCAACAGGAAGTGGTACAGGAAGCGGTACAAAGGTTATCACTACGGCTGTGAGTGTTGTTCAATCTCGCACAGCCTCATTTACCGATATCGCACCTGCAGTTAGTGACAGCGGATTAATTCTAGTAATCAATCCTGCAACTCCTATTCATCTTCTTCGTGCTTACTGTGCTGTTCAAGGTACGACCAACGTAGTTATTAACCTTGACAAACGAACAGAGGCAGCCATCGCTACTGACACAGGTAATCATCTTCTTGCAAGTAACCTGACTGCTGTAGCAGGAGGGGCACATACATTTGCTTTTGCTAACGGCGCTAGTCAATGTGGAGCTACAACTAGCTGTGCCATCGCCGCACATAGTCCCGTTGTAGCTACAATCAGTTCAATCTCAGGAGCACCGACAGATTTGCAATGCTCGGTGGATTACACAATAGACTAATATGACATTCTATAGAATACTACTACTTGTGCTACTGTTGGCTATGCCAGCAGTCGCACAATTTCAGATACAAGACATTCAGACCCTTCATTTATCTGGTGGAGGAGGGGTTGGCCACGAGAACTGTACTTCAAGTCCAAACAGTGTTAGTGCTCCAGGATGGGAATGGCAATGGAACTCTAATCCTCTGTGCCTGTGGATTGACAGCGGCTTAGTAACTAGTCCGTCTCTCGATAATCAGGCGTTGAAGTTTGAATGGTGTTGGGGGACATCCTGTGCTGGAAATACAACTGGCTATGGTGGAGCTCTCTTTCATTCCAGTCTAAATACTGTGTCCGATACAACAGACACGGAGTTCACTTGGGGAGGTTGGTTCTATTATACCGATGCCAGTACTATAGACAATATAGAACTCGACATGAACCAGGTCGTATCTGACCCTGGTCAGGTAAACAATACGGCTACGGTTATCTACGCTGCACAATGCGACCTAACCACGACTCCTTCTCATTGGGAATTTGTGAATGGCTGGCTAATTACTTCGAATATCCTTTGCCCACGGTCGCAATGGACAAACAATACCTGGCATCACATCGTCATTCACGCAAGTAGAACTGCTACTTGCACTCATTTAAGTTGCACTCTGACTTACTATTCTGTCAGCTTCGATGGCAACACGCAGAACTGTTCTGGGACCTGTACCAGTGCTAGCAATAAAGGCGCATACGCATTGGGCTGGGGAACACTAGGAGAACTGGTAGAGAATGTGCAATTCGGTGTGACCAACTCTGCCAACGGGTCCAATATAGCCTATGCTGACCTGATGACGACTCACGCTGGAGCTCCGACAATTGTAGCTATGCCAACGTTCACTCCAGCAGGTGGTAGCTATGGCAGCACCCAATCAGTCACAATTTCTACCGTGACAGGTGGTTCACCAGCAATCTGCTACACCACTGATAGCTCAACACCGACAGCCAATGGTGGAGGAGGTTGCACTCACGGTAGCATCTATTCAACTCCAGTTCTTGTATCTAGCAGCGAGACACTGAAAGCTGTCAGCAGTGAAGATGGAATAGATTTTGATTCTGTTGTTGGTTCGGCGGCTTACACGATTGGTGGTGGAACCCATCACAGGATTATCACCATGAATTAAGGCTAAGACTTCTTCTGCTTAGCCCATCTCGCCTTCGCTGCCTTGCTAATCTTCTCTCTAGCCTCAGCACTCATCGTTCTCTTAGCTTTCCCAGTTGTGCCTCTTTTGGTTGATACCCCTCCAACCTGTAAAGCCTTCAGGTGGGTATTGAGTTCCTGCAGTTCAGCAATAATAGTGTCTAGACTCATGGTAGGAGACTATACCATAAGACTTTCTGCTTGCCAATTTGAGTACTTGGTTCTATAATTCCTACTGCTTGGAATACTGCCTATCTTATTGATTCTCGGGGAGTGGCTCAGCCTGGTAGAGCACCTGGTTCGGGACCAGGGGGTCGGAGGTTCAAATCCTCTCTCCCCGACCAATTATTTCCAACTACTTACGGCAGCCACACGGACTCCGAAAACCGACCCAACTGGTTTTGCCCCGGGTGCTCTAGCCTCCAGAACCGCACAAATACTGCATTGGTTGGGTAGCAAACTGCGCAGGACCGTCTACAAAATCGACCACAACGCAGTGATGGAAAAACCAGATGCCCTCTCAATTGCAGCGATCGAACTACCAAAAATCGAACTAAAAAAAGAGGAGTACAGCGGTTCGACGACCGCAGGCTATCCTCATTCGCCGATCGCTTCTGCTTTGCCGACACGAAACTCCAAGGAGTGTACCTTCCCAGATGCCGTTTTTGGGCAGCTTCGGGGTGTGCGACGATCCAGGAGTTGTGGTAAACGACTAGCAATCGGCATACTAAATGCGGTCACCTCCGGGCGGACTGAGTTCCCAACGAGTGAGGAATGGGCTGCGGGAAACCCTGCTGGGCCCGGCACAGCTTTTATGAAACGCTAAGGTCACGTGCGAAGGAGATGAACAACCACTTGGGACAATAGCGGCTTCTTTTGTCTTCCGCTTGCACAATCTCATGAGTCGATACTAAGTGGGCGAGTGAACTTCGCCGCCGCCGGAAGTTGGGAACGCACTCACTTCCGTCGGGATCGTGAACTGAAACGTCGCGCCACGTCCCGTATTGGCGCACGCCCACAGGCGGCCACCATGAGATTCGATAATCCTCCGACTGATAGACAGTCCCATGCCGGTGCCCTGCGTTTTGGTGGTGAAGAATGCATCGAAGACCTGGTCTATTTTTTCCGCGG
>Ga0210396_10004829_pt1 | contig 13122 bp, 15 predicted proteins | sample IncBWH17OmetaG_FD_155466 | JGI IMG/M metagenome (GOLD analysis project Ga0210396, IMG submission 155466) | Forest soil microbial communities from Barre Woods Harvard Forest LTER site, Petersham, Massachusetts, United States - Inc-BW-H-17-O ...
ACCCAGACGCCCAGAACGGGTGTTCCTTCGTGTAGCACCTTTTTGTCGAGCAGTTCCTGCAAACCCGACTGCCGGAGCTTTTCCGCGCACGTGTCGAAGGCGCCGACGCCGGGAAGGATCAATTTATCCGCGGCGGCTATATCGTCCGGGCTGGAAGAGATCAGCGCCTCCAACCCCAATTTCTTAAGCATGTTCTTTATTGAGGCAAGGTTACCAACCCCATAGTCGACTATGGTAAGCATCAGGCGAGCTCCTTTTTTATTCCTTCCGCTATGGTGGCTTTCTTCCTGATGATGGGGTAAACCGCCAACGCCAGGAAGCTGCTCAATCGGCCCGGACCAAAGATAAAATAGATGCGATTGAACAGGAATATGACCCCCCGTTTGAGTTTTCCCGGGCCTTTGACGGAAAAATAATAATTCAGGTAGCCAAGGATGACCCGTTTGAGCTGAAAATTGAGCAGGCTCTTTTCCCTTCCGTTCAGCCGCAGATTCTGATGATAAATGACAAGGTCATTCTCGATCAACTGCGTCCGGCGCCAATTGGTCAGACTCGTCCAGGAACCGCCGGGATGAAGCCGGTATACGGCCATCACCTTGTTGATCGCCAGGGCTTTATGGCCATTTTGTGTACAAAGCAGATAGATCAGGTAGTCTCCACCCGAAAGCGAATAGGTCCATTCGGTGAACCGGCCGGTGATCTCCGGCAGGTTACGGAACAGAATGCTGCAGGTATGAATAAAGCAGCCCCGTCCGGCAAAATCCCGAAAGCCGTATTGTGTCCGGCCGAACATGCGGGTCTCCCGGAAGGCCTGGTCCGCCTCGCTCCATTCCCTGCAGACGTGAAAGCAGAGGTTCACGTCCGGGTTACTCTCCATCAAATCGATTTGCGTCTGGAGCTTCAGGTCTTCGGTCCAGTAATCGTCACCTTCACAAACGGCGATGTACCTGCCCCGGCATGCCGGCATGGTCCGGCATAAATTCGGCATCATCCCGAAATTGTGCGGCGTCGGCAGCAGCCTCACCACATCGGGGTAAGCGGCTGCATAGCGCTCACAGATGTTTCGGGTGCCGTCTTTGGAACAATCCTCACCTATCACCAGCTCGAACCGGAAACCGGTCTTCTGGCCGACGATGCTTTCGATCGCTTGGGCGATATATTTCTCATGGTTGTACGTGATCATCAGCACGCTTACCAGCGGCTGATCTCCGACAGCAAGATTATTCATTTATCTGTTTTTCCAGGGTCAGGAGCCTTCTATCCCGCTGGCCTATTTTTCGCGCAGGAACGCCCGCTACGATATCGAAAGCGTCAGTCCCCGTTTTTACAAAAGAATGAGCTCCGACAGCGGTGCCTTCGGCCAGGGTGATGCCTGGCATAATCGTACTGTTGGTCCCGATGATTACGTGTTTGCCTATCCTTACCTCTCCCGAAAAGGTGCCGATCAGCGCCCGTGGAACAACGCCCCCGGTGAGAGACTGGCCGGAGTAATCGTCCGTAGAGGAAAAAATAGCGACGAACGGAGCCGTTGTCGAAAAATCCCCTAAGGTAATGTCCTTCATCCCATTCATGAAGTTGTAGGCAGAAATATGAACATAATCGCCGATCCTGAGCCTGGCGCCTCCTGATGGGGCAATCGTACAAAAATTATCTATCCGCACATTGTCTCCTATCTCGATATTCTGACAGTTGTAGATCATGGAAGTGACGGAGATCCTGACATTCTTTCCAAGTTTCCCGAAATTCAGTTCCGCCAGCTGCTCTTCAGAGAGATATCCGCTCATTGTACAAGGTTGAAATTTTTCAGATATCCGCCGATCTCTTCCTTCGAATTGAACATCATGACGTCGATGATGGAAAGATGCGGAATGAATGCGTGCTCGAGTTGCGTGTAAAGAATGTCCCCGGGTTTCAGGAACCGGAGGTCGATCCCTTCCTTCGAAAAAGTCTCCTCCGAATATAGTTCCTGACCGCCGATGGCATTGATGTAGGTGGTCGCGAACTCCTTTTTGCAAATGTCGATCACCCGGTTAAAAGATTGAAGGTCTCCGTTCCCGTACAGAGAGGATGAATCGACAAACTGGGTCGTGAGACCCAAATATTCCACTATAGTCCGAATACCCGATCTGCAAAGGCCCGCGATATCGCCGGCATTGCGTCCCTTTTCCAGGACATCCATGACGATGGGATAAACGGATGAGTAATGCGGGGCCTTTTTATAAGACATGGAGATCGTTCTGCAAAACTTGGCCAGCCAGGAATCATACAGACCCGCTGAGATCTTCGTTTCGTTGATCTTTTTGAAAGAAGTGAGATTTTCCATCGGGATGGAAAAAAGATGTTTCTGACCGTTGACAAGAATATAGTTCCTGTTTATCCAACCTTGTTTAATAAACGCTACATCGTCGTAGATGACGAATTTGTCCACTGCCGCGATCAATTGAAAATACCCTATGTATGGAAATAGATAGGGCTGCATTATCGCTATTTTCATGCTGGTGCTCTCTTGTATAAATTAGCGTAATCGTTGTCAATTATTTTGCGCCCGCAGCAATAACCTGGCGATCATATCGATCACTTCCTCGGCCAGCTTATAATAGGACGGCAGGCAAATCACCCGCCCGGCAATGCTTTCCGATACGGGGCAGGGTCTGTTGTCGACATAGTTAAGATGATTCAGAGAGGGGAAAAAGTACCTCCGTGGGTAAACATAATTCTTATTCAGCAGATCGAGGGCCTTCACCAATTCCTGCTCGCTGCGGAAGATCACCGGAAAATAGGAATAGTTGCTTTTCGAATCCGGGTTGACGACGGGCATCTCCACTTTGAGGTTCCGGAGCGCTTTTTTATACGTTTTCCAGACCCTCTCCCTGTCTGCAAGTATCTCGTCGACATGCTTGAGGACGCAAAGCCCCATAGCGGCATGGAACTCGCTGTTCTTGCCGTTGATGCCCGGCATAGCGAAAGACTCCGCAGTCTCATGTCCGAAGTTGCGCAGGTAGCTCATCTTTTTGAGGAGGGCCGGGTCCCGGGTGACCACCGCCCCGCCTTCGATGGTATGGAACAATTTGGTGGCGTGGAAGCTGGCTGTGCTGATGTCGCCGTATTCATAAACGCTCTTTCCCTTGTACTGCGTCCCGAAGCAATGGGCCGCATCATAGATCACCTTTAGTCCATGCCTTTTGGCTATCGCATCGATGGCGTCTATGTCGCAGGGGTTCCCGTACACATGTGTCGCTAAAATGGCCGTGGTCGACGGCGAGACCGCTGCTTCGATCCTGGCCGGGTCGATGTTCAGCGAAGCGGGGTCGATGTCCACATATACCGGCTTGCAGCCTTCCCAGACGATGCTGGAGGAGGTCGCCACATAAGAAAAGGGGGTAGTGATCACTTCCCCTTTGACATCCAGGGCCTTCAGCGCGACCTGGAGGGCTATCGTCCCATTGCAAAGGAACAGGAGGTGATCCAGCCGCAGGTATTCCTTGAGCTTCAGCTCCAGCTCGTTTACCAACGGCCCGTGATTGGTCAGCCAGTTCCTTTCCCAAATGCCTTTCAGGTAATATTCATATTCGGAGTAGGCCGGGAGAAAGGGCTTTGAAACATTCACCATAGGTCAGAATTTCAAATGTTTTTTGCGATACCGGTCGAAGTCCTTCTCCCGGACATAGCCATAATAACGCTCCTTTTTTTCATATCGCACGCACCGGGCCGGGTCCAGGGCTTTGATCGGCCGTGCCGGATTTCCCGCGATCACCGTGTATCCCTCCGGAAAGGGCTTGGTGACCACAGCGCCCGCCCCCACAATCGTAAAATCGCCCAGTTCCACGCCGGGCAGGACCACGGCGCCGGCCCCGATCCAGCAATACTTACCGATCTTCACCGGTTTCATGATCCTGATATTGCTATCGTACGGATCATGGTTGGCCGTTACTATAACGACATTGGGCGCGATTTGCGTATAGTCGCCTATCCAAAGACCGCCGGATCCGGTAATATAGCACCCCTGGGAGAGACCGGGAGAGGTATCCACGCCGGCAAAAATATTGGCTGCATCGTAGATCCGGCTCGCAAAATGGACCGGCCAGTAAGCTTCTTTATTGTTGCCGAGGTTCAGCACCTTGTGTTTGAACCACGTGTTGAACGTTATGGCGTTCTGATAGTCCGAGGTGCCTTTGACAAATCGGAAGAAAGGAAGCTTGGTGATGATGACGACAGGCAATTGCAACGGCCTCCGCAGGAAAAATTTCACTTTACTAAACATAGTAGGATTTAAGCGCTTTCCTGTCGTTATACGCCCGTCTGAATTTCAGCTGCAGGATCGCCTTGACAATTTGCCGGCTCTTTCTCCCTTTCATTTTTTGGCGAAGTTGTTCCGCCGCGCCCTTCTCCAGGGGGCATTCGGGGTGGGAAAGGTATTCGAAGGTCAATTTTTCGTACATCCCGGAGAATTCGTTGAAATTTTTGATTTCCTGCTCACCATGTTCCCGGTACCATACGATCCCCTGCGGCATCAGCACTACTTTATGACGTAACGCGAGCCGGTGCCACATCTCAAAATCACCTACCATCCTCAACGGGGAAAAACCTTTTTCACTTTCGAAGACCTCCCGCCGGATGATTGAGGAAAGCGGTGCTTTATGAAAGAGGCCCGGCCCGGAATAGTTGTATTCATAGGCGTCCCGCGGAGACAGCTCGAAAGGGAAAGGTTTGCCGCGATACTGATCCAGAGAGCACAACCCCCATCCGGCTTCGGGGAACCGCTCCATCATCGTTATCAGCATATCCAGTCCCCAGGGGTATATATAGTCATCGGCGTCTACATATTTCAGGTACTTGCCGGCAGCATAGGATGCTGCCTTATTCCTGTTAGGGTAATCACCCAAATTAACCTCATTTACATATACTTTCACCCGATCATCCTTTTTCTCAAAGGTCCGGGCAATATCTACTGTCCGGTCTTTAGAGCGGTCGTCGACCACGATCAGCTCAAAATTCGTATAGGTTGACGCCAGTACACTTTCCATTGCTTCACCAATATATTTTTCCCGGTTATAAGCGGTCATCAAAACGCTGACTAAGGGGGTCGCAATCATTATTGTATTTTCAGGGTAATCGCCGGGGCTTTGGAAACCGCAATGACCGTCTCAGAAAAAGAGCTGTAATAACTGCAGTATAGCTTACTACACCCGGTCAACAAGATCCAATCTACAACCGCGTCCTGTGTTGCATCTACGGAATCCCGGCCGAATTTCTTGGGGTGTACCAACATCCGTTCCCTGCCGAAAAGGTTGATGAAGTGGGACTGCGTTGCCGAGTCGTCTGTCGCCAGAAAAAAAACGACGGCAGGGTCCCTGTCAATTTCGTCCCGGACAGCTTCTTCGAACAATCTATCGGGACTGCTCTCGATAGAGGTGATGTTGTCGGTCCTTCTTATATGAAGACCAATACATTTCTTATCCTTTATGATCTGTTCGAATCTGGCAACGTTGCCGGCGATGGCGGGAACGGGTCTGATCCAGGAAAAATTATAGTGATAAGGATAAAAATTGTGACAAGTATTGATATAACTCGTCTTGCCTTTGGCCAGGGCCCGGATATCCCAATTGCCGGTCCTCACCTGGCGGGAGATATCGACCTCGTTGAAAACCAGATCGATGCCGTGATATCGGTTGATCATGCGGGACACGGGCTTTTTGTAATTCTTAAGTGAAAAGGAGCTTCGGCAATATTTCAACCTGTCCCGGTCAGTGACGCGGAAAAGATCTGAAGGCTCGAAAAGGTCGCTGTAATGTGCTACCATTTGCCAATCGGGGGACCAGATGATCTCCACGGGGCAGCCCAGATCCCTTGCCAGGGAAACGACGGATTCAATGACCCTCAATTTATTGGATAAACCCGCCAGCGGTTTGGCGATGATCCTGTCAGGCATTATCATGTTATTTCATGACCGGAAATCCTTTTCTAAGAAAGGATACCAGCACGTTGGGCAACCATTTTTGATCCAACCGGAATCCGACGGGAACGGGATTCAATGTCCCGGGTTCTTTTTTTAATGAAGCGTATCGAAGCAGCAGATCGAAATATCTGTCGGACGTAACCTTGATATCAAATTGTTCCTGTGCCAGGTTCCTGGCGGCCGCTTTCATTTTCATCAACTGATCCCGATCACGATGTAAATTGGCAATTGCGGCTGCAAAACCCCGGTTGTCGCCTATAGGTATCGTGCGACCGATATCTTCGGTAACTATTTCCCGGATCCCGCCGGGCAGATCGCTTACGACCGGGACAAGGCCTGTGCTTAGTGCTTCAAGTATGGTAACAGGCGATCCTTCGAATCGGGTGGGTAGGATAAAAATATCGTTCGCACCCATCATTTGCATGACCTCGCCGGTTGAATCAGGCGATGCAAAGCGGATATTGGCTTCCCCGGTCCATTGCTCCTCCAGGTGCTTTTTTAATGGGCCTCTTCCGATGATCGTCCATTCGGCCATTACCCCCGAATCCCGCAAAAGCTGATTGATCGCATACAGGTCCTGGACGCCTTTGTCTTCAACCAATCTGCCGGTGAAGACCACCTTCAGCGCATTCCCCGGGACAGACGGGGGCAGATCTTTTGGAATGGCCACTCCATGCGGCAAGTGAAAGGCCCGGACATTTGGCGGATCGGCACTGATCAATACATCAACGAATAGCCTTGTATGCGAGATAAAGACATCGGTTATGCCGCCATATATTACGGCCAGCCGCATGTTATAAAAATCGTGAATGAACTGGTAAACGGTCTTATTGGTACCACACTGGTATACGCACTCCATTGCAAGCCCTTCATTGCAAAAGACCGCGCCCGGGGCTGTTCCCAGTGCTTCGCTAAGTCTTTTCAATATCGCGTGCCTGTTTTCATGGCTTGAATATTGGAAACTGACTACTTCGTCGGCATCAAATGCTTCGGTAATCGTTGCGTGTTGCCAGGGTAATTCCCTGAGAAGGATCACCCTTACGTAGGCTTTTTCCCTTAGTGAAGCATTGTTTATAATATTCCTGTTAAAAGAAGATACCCCTCCAAGGATATCCGGCAGGATAAAGACGATCTCTGGTTTTTTCCCGGTGTTCATGAATGGATCAATGTTTTTATTCCCTCCTCAAGGCTGATTGCCGGCTGCCAGCCGGTGAACGCACTGAGCTTGGCGATATCGGCCAGTAGGTGCAAACGGTCGCTTTTTCTCATCCTGGCCGGGTCAGCTTCAATAGTCAGGCTTTGGCCAAGCGCCTTTTCAAAAGCCGCGATGACTTCCAGCACCGAATATTCGATCCCGCGGCCCAGGTTAAAGGTGTCGATTCCCTTGTCAAATTTGTTCAACAACAACTCTACTGCCCTGGCCATATCGTACGTATGGATGAAATCGCGTTTGGGTTGGGTGTTTCCCAGAAGAATATTCCTTTTACCCTCCAGCACCTGCCGCTGAATGGCCGGTATAAGATGCGGATTGGTCTCGTTGGGTCCGAACGCGTTAAAGAAACGGCAGATGATCGTTGGAATACCGATCTCCAGGTGGAATTTCGCGCATAATTCTTCCCCGGTCATTTTTGACAGCCCGTAGATATCCGAGGGAGATGGCGGCAGGGATTCCTGTATGGCTTCGCCAAAGATCGGATATACCGCGGCAGTAGATGCAAAAAGAACTTTCTCCAGGCCTCTTATTCGCCGGCATCCATTCAGGACATTCCTGGTTCCGGCAATATTGATATTGGCGGATTCGAAAGGATGCTCGTTGCAGTATGGAATAAAATGAACCGCCGCGAGGTGAATCACCCATTCAGGGCGAAATTCGCGGATCGTCGATTCCAGTAAACCAGCATCGAGAATATTTCCCCGGGTAAACCGGCTGTCCGGTATTTCCACGAATTGCCGGCTCCCGAACGATAGATCGTCAAATACCAAGATCTCGTGACCGCTGTTCTGTAAGTGTCGAATAACCGCGGAACCGATAAACCCGAATCCGCCGGTGATAAAAATTCTTTTTCCCATAGTATATTAGAACGCATCGTTTCGCAACAAAATACCGGCTGCCTTTTTCGCTTTTTTTATAAATGAATGACTTACCGGCTTTAAGTAATTCTTTTCTTTCAATTCGCCAAACAGGTTGCCGATAAATATCGAAACATCATAGACATTATTAAGTCCAAAGTCAGAAGCGTCGAGAATTAAATGAGATCCATTGAACCCCACCCTGCTTTTTACATTATGAAGCGGATCAGTCCGGTGTTGGGGTCGATTCGTATTCAGATAGCCCGCAAGCCATTTGTGTAACCTTTTATCGTTTTCGGCACTACTCAGGATAACCGTGATCTTTTCCTCCAGGTCCTCTTTATTTGCGCTGTCCAGGTGATCGACAATATTCTTATAGACCTCTTTTCTGGAAATATATTTATTCAGTTCCGGGAAATATTTCGTCAACTGGATGAACGGCTCAATTATTCCAAGATAAGCAGTATAAAAATGCGGAAGTTCGGATGGCCATTTGATCTCTGATTTTTTCAGCAGGTCCCAGTGCTCTTTTTTCAATTCATCGCCATTGTCATGTACAGCTCCGTTGCTCTTTGCAGAAACTCCGTTTATACTCAGCGGATATCCAATCGTAATATATTTTCCGAGCATGTGCGCAAAAGCATAACCCGTAAAAACATCAGGGCTTGAGGCATTAAATAGCCGGCCCGCTTTTGCCTTTAACAATTCGGTCATTTTCCTACTGATAGCAGAATTATAGAACATCGGCAAAAGCCTGTAATCAGCTTTGAACGAAACGATATGTTTGATGTATTTTTCGCTGTCGATAAGCCCGGTCTTACTCGTGTATGGGATGATCATCAGGTTGGAATACGCTTCTTTTGGCGTCCTCTCGGGCCAGCTGTATTCTACCCTTGTCCAGCTCAGTATCTCGGCGTTCGTACTTGTAATAATATCATGCATGCGTCTTAACGATCCCGCAACCAACCCGTCATCGTCCCCAAACAAGATAATATATTCCCCCGTCGATTTTGAAACGGCAAACTCCCAACTATCGCTCATTGACAAAACGCCGGGGGGTCTGTAATACCGTACCCGATCATCCTTCAGGTATTCATTGATCACCCCGATACGCGGCAAACTATCTTCATCGGAATTATCGGATATTACTAACTCAAAAGATCCGAAATCCTGGCACAGGACGGTGCGCATGGTATGGAAAAGCGTCTCATACCTGTTTCTTGTAGGAATTATTATACTGAAAAAAGGCGATTCCATCAATATTTAGAATTATCTACTTTATCCTTTTTATAAATGCGCTGGGCCAATAAGTGACTCTTTCAGTGATCACCCCTTCGTTAAAGGGAAATTCGGGCTCTTCTATTATGAAATTTTTATTTTCTTTCACAAAGTCTTCCGCAGCTTTTTTCGGATTATTGGTTAGCCAATCCGGGTTTGTTCTGGGGGCGCCGACAACAAATTCCATGATCCCGTCCGTGGCAACGATATACGATCCGACACTTACCATGGGTGAATAGGCCCGAAGTTCATTCAATACATGCGTATAGCTATGATTGGAATCCAGGAGTACCAATACGGTATCGCCAGGTTGAATGAATTCCTCTACCGCCTTCACGACCTTACCATCGACAGAACTCCCTTCGATAAGATCTATGTATGGATATAGAAAATGTTCTTCAATGGCCTTTCTGTTGTGCGGCCTTATTTCAATATCGACACCTATTATTCTGCCCTTTTCCATTGCCTTGCAAAGGCTTGCATAAAAGATCAATGATCCGCCGTGTGCGACACCGGTCTCGATAATAAGGTCCGGTTTGATGTTAAAAATGACTTCCTGAATTCTGATCATGTCATCAGGCAGCTGGATAACAGGCCTTCCCATCCACGAAAACGAGTAGACATACTTAGCATCCCAACCGCTCCTGAGCCAAACATCCGATATGATCTTAAATGCCTCGGGGCTTCCGATCGGGAAGTTCGTACCGTCCTTTGTAACAACTCCCTTTTCGGTGTCAATTTGTATCATTATTGCAATTGTTTGTAATTATTTATCAACGTTTCTATCCCGTCCAGAACATTGGTGGGCTCGAAAAGGAATTCGTCCGTGATCCGCCGGGTGGAAATCACGGGGAATTTCAAGCTGTTTTGGTGCTGTTCCACCTCTATTCCGCAATGGGTACTACCTTTGATTTTATCAAGAATTTCCCTGTTACTGATCGGGATCCCGCTCGCAAAATTGTAGATCCTTTCGGCTCCCTTTCGGGAAACCAGCAATATGAGCTGGATCACATCATCGATACTGATATAGTCCTTTACCTGGTCAAGAGGCAGACGCAAAACAATTTTTTTATCATCAACAGCCTCCTTAATTAAGGAAAATAAAAAATTTTCAGAAGAAAAGTCATTCCCGATCACATTTGAAAGTCTTGCAATCCGGACCTTTTTATCCGGAATGGAAAGACAGACGGCCTCCCCCATTAATTTGGAAATATTATACAAATCGCTAAACTCAAGCGGGTTGACCTTCAGATCGGCTGTTTCGATGCCTTCCGCTGCATTGTTGTATACTCGTGTGGAAGAAAGATACAGGAAGGAATCATATTCCGCATTTTCAAGTATTTCCATTAGTTTACAAACATGCGCCTTTACTGTGTCGAAAGGTCTTTTTCTGAAATCCGCAGTTAATCCGATGCAATATACCACGTGGCCTAAATGCTGATTTTTTTTAAAGGGATGGTCTTTAGCAGGTGCGAAATATTCCATCCCATTTGCGCTTAGGTAACTGACCAAATTGGAGCCGATAAACCCGGAACTGCCTAAAACGGTGATCATCTAAATCCTTTACACGTTAATGGATTCCCCACATTAATTGAATAAGGCTCAGTCCTTTTATTTACCAGAGAACCTGCGCCGATTACAGAACCTTTAGCGATATACGCTCCATCAAGGATAATGGTCCCCGCTCCGATCCAGACATCATCTTCAATGACCACTCCTCCCTTGGATGCGCCGAATTTTTGAAGACGCATTGGGATATTCCTGTCTGCGAAATTGTGATTGGAAGGGACTATGGAGCAATTTGGCCCTATAAGGACATCGTTGCCGATTTTGACCCCGTTGCCGGAATATATCACCGTGAACGAGTTCAAGTAGACATTTTCGCCAATTTCCACATGCCCATCGCCTCCGACATGCTTGATCTTCACATAATCATCTATAACCGAATTCGCACCGATGCGGGTGTCTGTTCCCCTTGAAGAGATATCTATACTAGATAAGGGGCTCACCCGGGCTGAATCGTGAAAAAAATTCGCCATTACAATGGTTTATCCAATGAAGATATCAGGTATTGCTGTTACAAATTGTCCGCCCCAATCCCTGATATAGCTCAGTTGTTCCCTGATTTCATCCTTAATGTTCCACGGAAGAATCACTACATAGTCAGGCTTTCGGATCTTTAGCATTTCTTCCTTCACAACGGGGATATGACTCCCCGGTAAAAATTTATTCTGTTTTGCGGGATTTGCATCTACAACAAAATCGATCAGATCGGTCTTGATCCCGCAATAATTAAGCAGGGTGTTGCCTTTGGCAGCAGCGCCATAAGCTGCTATGGTTTTACCCGCTTCTTTTGCCGTCAAAAGAAAGGATAGAAAAGCATTCTTAACATGGTTGACGCTTTTCCAAAAGCTTTGGTAATAGTTCAATGTATCGATTCCGGCGGCTTTTTCCCTATTGATCAGGTTCTGCACCGATGATTGCACCGGATTAGAAACACTGCTCGCCTGTTTGGCAAAAATCCGCAACGATCCGCCGTGCGTCGGCAACTCCTGCACATCAAAAATTTCAAGGCCATGATGCCTGAAAATAATCTGAACGGTAAGCAGCGAAAAGTAAGAAAAATGTTCGTGATAAATCGTGTCAAACTGGTTAAATTCAACCAACTGCATCAGATGCGGGAATTCCATTGTGATTACTCCATCCGGCTTTAGCGCGATAGCAAGCCCACCGACAAAATCATTGATATCCGGTACATGTGCCAATACGTTATTGCCCAGCAATAAGTCGGCTGACCGGCCCTCTTTTACCATTCGCTTTGCCAACTCAACCCCGAAAAACTCAACCCATGATTCAATCCCTTTTTGACGGGCTGCCTTAGCAGTGCTTTCCGTGGGTTCGATGCCCAGTACCGGGATTCCCTTTTCCCTGAAATATTGAAGCAGGTACCCGTCATTGGAAGCGATCTCCACTATCTGGCTTTTGGAGTCGTATCCAAAGCGTTCGGTCATCATTTCGACATAGGCCTTACTATGCTTCAGCCACGTGCTTGAATAAGAAGAGAAATAGACGTAATCATTGCTGAAGATCTCGTCATGCCGCTTATATTCATCGACCTGTACCAAAAATGTTCGCTCGCTTACAAATAGCCGGAGGGGGTAGTAGACTTCCGGCTCGTTCAACTGCGCGGTCGTTAAAAAAGAATTGGAGGGCGGGCTAAAGCCGAGGTCTACAAATTCATGTGTGAGCGGAAGTCCATCAAATCTGCAAATCATAAGATGATCATTGGATAGCTTTTATCCTTCGCGGAAACGTTGATTGGTGGTAAGGGCCACTGAATGGCGAGGTGCGGATCATTGTAACAAACGCCGCCTTCCTTTTCCTTATTATAAAAGGCGGTATGAAAATATATTAATTCGCTGTTCTCTTCGAGGGTTTGAAATCCGTGGGCGCATCCCCCCGGGATATAGATCATATTGTACCTCCCCGGCGAAAGCTCGACGGCGTGCCATTTCAAAAAAGCGGGTGAATTTTTCCGGAGGTCCACGACCACGTCATATACCCGGCCTCTCAGGCAACGGATTATTTTGACTTCGGCGAAAGGCGGGTACTGAAAATGCATTCCCCGGACGGTTCCTTTTTCTTTGTTAAGAGAGTGGTTGATCTGAACGATGGGGGGATGTTCGATACCTGCTGCGCTCAACTCGTCTTCCCCGTATAGTCTGGAGAAGACACCCCGCTCGTCTGCAAAGGGGGACAGGCGGATCTCATATGATCCCGGTATTGGGGTGGATTCAAAAACCATCGTTCAGTACGCC
>Ga0210396_10004834_pt1 | contig 13115 bp, 9 predicted proteins | sample IncBWH17OmetaG_FD_155466 | JGI IMG/M metagenome (GOLD analysis project Ga0210396, IMG submission 155466) | Forest soil microbial communities from Barre Woods Harvard Forest LTER site, Petersham, Massachusetts, United States - Inc-BW-H-17-O ...
CGCGAGAAGCGCAAAAAGCTGGTGTGGGAGATTGACCGCAAGCTGCAGGAAGACGGCGCCCGGCCGATCATCTTTCACTACCGCGCCGCTAGTTGCCGGCAGCCCGACGTCAAAGGGCTGACGATCATGGTCAACAGCATCTACAACGGCTGGCGCCTCGAAGACGTTTGGCTGGACCGTTAACCCGCGAAACTGCCTTGTTCATATCCCCGCTGGTTGTTTGTCTCCTTAGGCACATAGCCCGCATGCCTCGGACGTGGTATCTTCCGAGGCACTGCCACCTTGCATGAGACCCGTCAATAACCGGGCCAGCGAGGATGCAGCGGCGGGGCCTTTGGCCCCGCGCCATGAACAGGAGGTGGGAATGGAGCGAGATCTGCGCGTGCTCGCAGCGGCGGGCGTGCTCATAACGGCATTAACCTTACCGGATGCGTCATTCGCGCAAAAATCCGGCGGCACCCTCAAAATCGGCCATTTCGACAGCCCCGCCAGCATGTCGATGCTCGAGGAATCGACGGTTGCGGTCAACCGGCCGACGATGGGCGTATTCAACAATCTCGTCTTCTTCAAGCAGGACGAGCCGCAGAACACGCCCGAGTCGATCGTACCCGAACTCGCCACCGAGTGGCGCTGGAGCGAGGACGGCACCGAACTGACGTTTCCGCTGCACCAGGGGGTCAAGTGGCATGACGGCAAGCCGTTCACGGCGGCCGACGTCAAATGCACGATCGACCTCCTGCAGGGCAAAGCGGCGGAAAAGCTGCGGATCAACCCGCGCAAGTCGTGGTTCGACAATGTGTCGGAGGTGTCGACCAACGGCGACTACGAGGTCACCCTTCACCTGAAACGGCCGCAGCCTTCGATGCTGGCGATGCTGGCGACAGGCTGGACGCCGATTTATCCGTGTCACGTAACCCCTGCGCAGATGCGTCAGCATCCGATCGGCACCGGGCCATTCAAATTCGGCGAATTCAAGCCGAACCAGTCGATTACGTTGGCACGCAACCCGGATTACTGGAAACCGGGACGGCCCTACCTCGACGGCATCGAGTACCGGATCATCAAGGACGTATCGACCCGGCTTCTCTCGTTCATCGCGGGGAAGGAGGACGTCTATTTCGGCGTCACGATGCCGCAATTGAAGGATGTGAAGACACAGCTGCCGCAGGCGATCTGCGACATGGTCATACCGAATGTCAGCCGCAACCTCCTCGTCAACCGCAACGCGCCGCCTTTCGACAACGCCGAATTGCGTCGCGCGATGTCGCTGGCCCTCGACCGCCAGGCATTTGTCGACATCATCGCCGACGGGCAGGGAACGATCGGCGCCGTCATGCAGCCGCCGCCCGAGGGCATATGGGGCATGCCGCCCTATGCGATGCGGAACCTGCCGGGCTATGACCCGGACGTCGGCGCCAGCCGTGCGCAGGCCCGCAAGATCATGGAGAAGCTGGGCTATGGCCCCAACAAGCGGCTGGCGTTTACCGTGGCGACGCGCAATGTCCAGGCGTACCGCGACGCCGCGGTGGTCCTCATCGGTCAGCTGAAGGAGATCTACATCGACGCCGACCTCAACCCGATCGACACGACCCAGTGGTATCCAATGCTGATGCGCAAGGATTACAAGGTCGCTGTGAACGTCACCGAGACGGCGGTGGATGATCCGGACGTGGCGTTCTATGAGAATTATGCCTGCGGCGCCGCGCGCAACTACACCGGCTATTGCAACGCCGAGGTCGACAAGCTGGTCGACAAGCAATCGGCGGAACCCGACCCCCAAAAGCGCAAAAAGACCGTGTGGGAAATCGAGAAAAAGCTGATTGAGGACGACGCCCGTCCGATCCTCTTTTACACACGCGCCGCAAGCTGCCGCGAGCCACACCTCAAGGGCCTGACGACGATGGTCAACAGCATATACAACGGCTCGCGTTTCGAGGATCTGTGGCTCGCCAACTGAGCTCGTCGGCTCAGGGCAAAGTCGTGCTAAGCTAGACACGAGCTGCCGTCGCCCGGAGGAGGCCGGGCGTGCGGCGCTTTGTGGAGGAACAGGGAGATGGAAAGAAGTCTGCGCGCGCTGGCGGCGGCCGGTGTGCTCTTCGGTGCGCTATGGGCGGGCGACACGGCGCTGGCCCAGAAATCGGGCGGCGTCCTCAAGGTTTATTTCTTCGACAGCCCGGCGAGCATGTCGATCCACGAGGAGGCGACGATCGCAGCCGAGGGCCCGATGATGGGAGTCTTCAACAACCTTGTCATGTACAAGCAGGACGTGCCGCAAAGCGGGTTCCAGTCGATCGTGCCCGATCTCGCCACCGACTGGTCGTGGGACGAGGACAAGACGCAGCTGACCTTTCGGCTTCGCCCCGGAGTGAAATGGCACGACGGCAAGCCGTTCACAGCGAAGGACGTCGTGTGCACCTGGGACCTGCTGACCGGCAGGGCGAGCGAGAAGCTGCGCATCAACCCCCGCAAAGCGTGGTACCGCAATCTCGAAGAAGTCGTGCCGAACGGCGACAGCGAAGTCACGTTTCGCCTGAAGCGGTCGCAACCCTCCTTTATCGCGCTGCTCGCATCCGGGTTTACGCCGGTCTATCCCTGCCACGTACCGCCGCGCGAGATGCGCTCTCATCCAATCGGCACCGGCCCCTTCAAATTTGTCGAGTTCAAGCCCAACGAGGTGATCCGGGTCACCAGAAATCCGGACTACTGGAAGAAGGACCGGCCATATCTCGACGGCATCGAATATACGATCATAAGGAATCCGTCGACCGGTATCCTGGCCTTTGTCGCCGGCAAGGTTGACATGACCTCGCCGTTCTTTTTGCAGGTGCCGCTCTTGAAAGACGCCAAGCGGCAGGACCCGGAAGCGACCTGCGCGCTGGTGCCGTCGAACGTCAACCGCAACGTGATGATGAACCGTGAGGCGGCGCCTTTCGACAAGCCCGAGCTGCGCCGCGCGGTGGCATTGACGGTGGACCGGAAGGCCTTTGTCGACACCTTGACCGAGGGCAAGGGTGACTTCGGAGGTGCGATGCTGCCGCCGCCGGAAGGCGTCTGGGGCATGCCCGCAGACATGCTGAAGGATCTGCCCGGCTACAATCCCGACGTGCCCAAGAACCGCGCCGAGGCCCGCAGTATCATGGAAAAGCTCGGCTACGGGCCGGACAAACGGCTGAAACTCACCGTCTCGACACGCAATATTCCGCCCTACCGCGATCCGGCAGTCATCCTGATCGACCAGTTGAAGGAGATTTACATCGACGGCGAGCTCGACCCGATCGACACCGCGCAATGGCTGCCCAGGGTCATGCGCGGCGATTATACCGTCGCGCTAAACCTGACCGGCAATGGGCTCGACGATCCGGACCAGACGCTTTACGAGAACTTTACTTGCGGCGCCGAGGGCAATTACGACCGCTATTGCAGCCCCGAGCTCGACAAGATGGTCGATCGCCAATCGATGGAATTTGATCCGGCGAAGCGCAAGGATCTCGTGTGGGCGATCGAGCGCAAGCTGGCCGACGACGCGGCCCGGCCGATCCTGTGGCACAACCGCTCCGGCACCTGCTGGCATCCATACGTCAAGGGCTATATCCCGATGGTGAACAGCATCTACAACGGGTTACGGATGGAGGACGTGTGGCTCGACCGATGATCCGACATCTTCGGGCGGCGATCGCCAGCGCCGCGCTCGCCGGCCTTGGCGGCTCCGTCGCCGCCTCCCACCCGGCGGTCGCGCAAAAGCAGGGCGGCATCCTGAAGGTCTATCACCGCGACAGTCCGGCGAGCATGTCGATCCTCGAGGAGGCGACCATCTCGGTCGTGTTGCCGATGATGGGGATATTCAACAATTTGGTCGTCTACGACCAGAATGTGAAACAAAACAGCCTGCAATCGATCGTGCCCGATCTCGCGAAGAGTTGGGAAACCAGCGAGGACGGCACCCAGGTGATCTTCAAACTGCGGGAAGGCGTCAAGTGGCACGACGGCAAACCTTTCACGGCGAACGACGTGGCTTGCACCTGGGATCTGCTGCTCGGCAAGGCGGCCGATAAGCTGCGCACCAATCCGCGCAAGATCTGGTACCAGAATGTCGAGTCGGTCACCGCCAACGGCGATAGCGAAGCCGTCTTTCACTTGAAGCGGCCGCAGCCGGCGCTGCTCGCGCTGCTCGCTTCCGGTTACTCGCCGGTCTATCCCTGCCACGTCCTGCCGCGCGACATGCGCAGCCATCCGATCGGCACGGGACCGTTCAAATTCGCCGAATTCAAGCCGAACGAGCGGATCGCCGTCACCCGCAACCCCGATTACTGGAAGAAAGGGCGGCCCTGTCTCGACGGCATCGAATACTCGATCATCCCGAACCGCTCGACGGCGCTGCTGGCATTCGAAGCGGGCAAGTTCGACCTGACCTTCGCGGACGAAGTGACGATACCGCTCTTAAAGGAGGTCAAGAGCCAAAGACCCGAGGCGATCTGCGAGGTAAGGCCGACCAATGTCAGCACGAACCTGATCATCAACCGCGACAAACCGCCTTTCGACAGTGCGGACGTCCGACGGGCATTGGTGCTCGCGCTCGAGCGCAAGAGCTTCATTGACATCCTGGCCGAGGGGCAGGGCGATATCGGCGGCGCGATGCTGCCGCCGCCCTCTGGCGTTTGGGGCATGCCGCCCGACTTCCTCAAGACGGTGATCGGCTATGATCCGGACGTTCAGAAGAACCGCATCGAAGCCCGCAAAATAATGGAAAAGCTGGGTTACGGGCCCGACAAGCGGCTCAACATCAGGGTGTCGGCACGGAATATCGCCGTATACCGGGATCCCGCGGTTATCTTGATCGATCAGTTGAAGGACATCTACATCGACGGTGAGCTCGATCCGGTCGAGACCGCCACCTGGTTTCCCAAGATCACCCGCAAGGATTACCAAATCGGCCTCAATATCACGGGCAGTGGTGTCGACGACCCCGACCAACAGTTCTATGAGAACTATGCGTGCGGTTCCGAGCGCAACTACACCGGGTACTGCAATCCCGAGCTGCAAAAGATGTTCGACGAGCAATCCACCGAGGCGGTTTTGGAGAAACGCCGGAAGTTGGTGTGGGAAATCGACAAGAAGCTGCAAGAGGAGGTGGCGCGCCCGATCATTTACCACACACGGGCCGGGACATGCTGGCAGCCGCAGGTAAAGGGGATCACCCTTATGGTCAACAGCATCTTCAACGGCAACCGGTTCGAGGATATTTCGCTCGACAACTAACACCCGACATCACGCAGACGCGATCGACGGCACCGGGCGAGGCATGCTATCGTCGGACGCAGTACCTTGCGGATCACCCCCTCCGCAGGGCAGGGAGGAGAATAGTGGGATCCTATCTGGTGCGGCGTTTCGGCCTGATGCTCCTGACTTTGTTCGGGATCTCGGTGATCATTTTTTTGATGCTGCGCCTCGCGCCGGGGAACATCGCCGATATCCTGTTCGATGCGGCGGGCTTTGTCGACCCGGCCGAAAAGGCCAAGATCATGGAGGATCTGGGCCTCGATAAGCCGCTGCCGGTGCAGTACGCGCAGTGGATCGGCGGGCTATTGCAGGGCGATCTCGGCTATTCCTACGTGTCGGACCGGCCGGCCATCCGCGAGATCCTGCCGCGCATCCCGATCACCGCCAAGGTCGGGGGCCTCGCCTTGGCGTTTGCGGTGCTGATCGGCGTGCCGCTCGGCGTCATCAGCGCCGTCAGGCAAAATACGCGCCTCGATTACTTCCTGCGCGTCATCAGCCTCTCCGGTCTGTCGATGCCGGCATTCTGGCTCGGATTGCTGGTCCTGATGTTTTTCGTCAGCTATTTCGGCACGATCCCGATCTACACCGACGCGCCGCAATCCTTTTTGGCCGAGCTCGGGATGTACAGCATTCCGGCGGCAGTCGTCGGGTTTCGCAGCTCGGCGTTGATGACGCGCCTGACCCGCTCATCAATGCTGGAGGTGTTGCGGCAGGACTATATCCGCACCGCCCGTTCCAAAGGCGCGTCCGAGAACGTCGTCAACTACCATCATGCGCTCAAGAACGCCGTTCTGCCGGTCGTCACCGTGATCGGCATTGAGGCCGCCTTTCTGATGGGCGGTCTGATCGTCACCGAGACCGTCTTCAACATTCCCGGAGTGGCGCGGTTTCTTGTCGAAGCCATCCGCTGGCGCGATTACCCGATAGTTCAGAACCTTGTGATGTACATCGCGATCATCGTCGTATTCGTCAATTTTACCGTAGACATGCTGTACGCGGCGTTAGACCCGCGGATCAAATACTCAGGCTAAACGAACAGTTTCTCTCGACGGGAGGATACCGTGAGCAGCATTGAATACCGCGCCGAGTTATCCAAGGCCGGGGCCAACGTCGACAGCCGATGGAGCGCCGTCCGCTTTTTTGCGCGCCGTTACCCTTTGGGTGCCGCCGGAGCGGTGATCATGGGGGTGTTCCTATTCGCCGCCTTTTTCGCGCCATTGATCACGGTCTACGACCCGCTGTCGACAAATTCGGCGCTTTCGTTGGCGCGGCCGAGTGCGGCGCACTGGCTGGGCTGCGATTTCATGGGTCGGGACGTCTATAGCCGGATCGTCTACGGCGCCCGCATCTCGTTGGCAGTGGGTTGTGGTTCGATGAGTTTGGGGGTCAGCATCGGGGTGATCATCGGCCTCCTCTCCGGCTATCTCGGCGGCTGGATCGATCTCGCCGCCCAGCGCCTCATCGACATTCTACAATCGTTGCCATTGCTCGTCATGGCGCTGTTGATGGCGGCCTCGCTCGGCCCGTCGCTCCACAACACGATTATCGCGATTTCGATCCCGCTAATCCCCTATTCGGCGCGGGTCGTGCGCGCCAGCACGCTGTCATTGCGCGAGCAGCCCTTTGTCGAGTCGGCAAAGGCGATCGGCATGAGCGAGTTCCGCATCGCCCTGCGGCACGTGTTACCCAACACATTGGCGCCGCTCATTGTTCTCGCCACCGCCCAGTTCGGTTCGACGATCCTGACCGAGGCAACCCTCTCTTTCCTCGGCCTCGGCATTCCCGAGCCGCATCCTTCATGGGGCCGCATGCTCTCTGAGTCGGCCGCCGAATATGTCCGGACCGCACCCTGGTTGGTCATCTTCCCCGGTCTCGCGATCAGTTTTGTGGTGTTCGGCACCAATCTACTCGGCGATGCATTGCGCGACATTCTCGACCCGCGCCAACGCAGCTGATCTCACCTTTGATCTCACCTAACCGATCACCTAGGCGGATGGCCCCGGATGCCCATTGAGCAGCTGACGACCGACCGCAAACCGGGTTCGGCCTACGCGGCCACGAAGGCTGGTGAAAACACCGGTGCAGTCATCGATATCAAAGGTTTGCGGACCTACCTCTTCACACGCTCGGGGATCGTGAAGGCGGTCGACGATGTCTCCTTCTCGCTGCGGCGCGGCGAGACGTTGGCGGTGGTCGGCGAGTCCGGCTGCGGCAAATCCATGACCGCGCTGTCGATCATGCGTCTGGTCCCCAATCCACCTGGAAAGATTGTCGGCGGCACCATCACCCTCGAGGGAAAGGACCTGGTGCAACTCGAAGAATCCGAGATGCGGGACATCCGCGGCAACGAGATCTCGATGATCTTCCAGGAGCCGATGACCTCGCTCAATCCGGTGCTGACGATCGGCCACCAGATCGCCGAGGCGTTGCGGCTGCATCAGGATCTCTCGAAAGGCGCTGCCAACAAGAAGGCGGTGGAGATGCTGCGGCTGGTCAAAATTCCCGAACCGGCGCAGCGGGCCCGCGAATATCCGCACCAGCTCTCCGGCGGCATGCGTCAGCGGGCGATGATCGCTATGGCGCTGGCCTGCAATCCGCGAGTGCTGATCGCCGACGAGCCGACGACCGCGTTGGACGTTACGATCCAGGCGCAGATCTTGGATTTGATCCTGGAATTGCAGAAGGAGCTGGGCACCGCGATCATCCTGATCACGCACAATCTGGGTGTCGTCGCCGAAACGGCGCAACGCGTCATCGTCATGTATGCCGGCAAAAAGGTCGAAGAGGCAGAAGTCGACGCGCTGTTTGGGCAGCCGCTCCACCCCTATACCCATGGTCTTCTGGCATCGATCCCGCGCTTGGAGATCATGGGAGGAAGAACCGCCAATTCGGTCCAACGACTGAAGGAAATCCCTGGCATGGTGCCGGCGCTGAACAATCTCCCGCCCGGCTGCACTTTTGCGCCGCGCTGCGCATTCGCGGATGACCAATGCCGCGCGCAGTTCCCGCCCTACGAGCAAAAGCGGCCGGGGCATTGGGCGGCTTGTTGGCATTCGGAACGCCTCTACGGAGACGGGGCCTAGCATGGCTGTGCAGGAGGTTGTCGTCGCGCGCGGATCGGTGGTCAGCCGCGCGCCGATCATCGCGGTCGAAGGGCTGAAAAAGCACTTTCCCGTTAAGAAGGGGCTGCTGCGGCGGACCGCTGGGCACGTCTATGCGGTCGATGGCGTCAGCTTTTCGGTCGGCGAAGGCGAAACCCTCGGCTTGGTCGGTGAAAGCGGCTGCGGCAAGTCGACGGTAGCGCGGACCTTATTGCGCCTGATCGAACCGACCAGCGGCACGATCCGGCTCAATGGTCACGACATCACGCGGTTGGGAAAGGCGGCGCTGCGGCCCCATCGCCGGCAGATGCAAATCATTTTTCAGGACCCGTTTTCATCTCTGAACCCGCGCATGTCGGCCGGCGATATCGTCGGCGAGCCGCTGCAGGTCCACGGCATCGCCCATGGCAAGGACAAAGAGGAGCGCGTTGCGGCCTTGTTCGACCAGGTCGGGTTGCGGCGCTTGCAGATGCGCAGCTTTCCGCACGAGTTCTCCGGCGGGCAGCGGCAGCGCATCTGCATCGCCCGTGCGCTCGCCTTGAACCCCAAGCTGATCATCGGCGACGAACCGGTCTCGGCGCTCGACGTGTCGATCCAGGCTCAGGTCATCAATTTGATGATGGATCTGCAGCGCGAAAAGAACCTCTCTTATCTGTTCATCGCGCACGATCTCGCCGTCGTCGAGCACATCAGCCATCGCATCGCGGTCATGTATCTCGGCAAGATTGTCGAATACACCGACAAGCACACCCTGTTCACCAACCCGCTGCACCCCTACACCGAGGCCTTGCTGGCGGCAGTGCCGATCCCCAACCCGCAACTCAAGCGCAAGAAGCAGTTACTGCAGGGCGATGTCCCGAGCCCGATCAATCCACCTCCGGGCTGCACTTTCCACACGCGCTGTCCTTATGCCGAGGCGCGATGCCGGATCGACATTCCGGCGCTTCGCGAAGTCACCCCCGGGCACATGGTTGCCTGTCACCTGCGCTAAGGTCAAATCCTGCGCTCGTTCGACGCTTGCCATTAACAATAGTTAACAGAGTTCTTCCCGCAGCATCGACCGACGCGTCGAAATATTGGCGCGATTTTCGCTTCGTTCGTATATTGTGGTAAGGTATCGGAGATAAATTCCGCCGCTTAGGTCTTGTTTGTTGGTTCTACCAAGCCTCGCAACCAAAGGGCGAAACCCGGCGTGTAGTGAGAGGTCGTCGCGCAATATGTTAAGTATTCTTGCCCAGTCGCGCGAGGCAGCGCCGCGGCTGAACCGCGCAAGGCGGCAGCGCGCCCCACGAGTTGTTCTGAGCACTTCCGATCCTATGGCTGAGGCAGATGGGATTCCACAAATTCCGGTCGCGATGGCGAACGCCTCCAGCGAACCCTCGCCTCGCGTCTCGGCTGAGGCGCTGCTTTCGATCGGTCACTTGCTATATCTTGGCTCCGTCGGGCTGATCGCCGCCGGAATTGTCGCGGTCTTCTTCGGCACGGGGTTCTCGCTGCTGGTGCCAACCGGCGGCGGGACGATTTCCGGCTCGGCCGAGCAGGCTGGCTCGGAGGTTATGCCCCTCCCGCCTCCCCTCGGAAACGATGAGCAGCAAACATTTTTCGCTCGAGCGTCAGCGTATGAAAGCAACGACGCTGCACAGAGCTCCGCCGCGTTGCCGGCCCCCTCCGAGACGCCCGCGACGGACCGCAAGGACGACATGCCTCACTTGGATGGTGTCTTGGTCTCAAAGGCGCCGACCGACGCGTCCGCGGCGCCTGGAAACGCCCCCGTCCCGGCGCCGGATTCGCCTGCCGCGACCGCTCTCGCTGCGCAGACCCCCGGGCTCTCCAACACTGAAATGACCGAGTTGCGGGACCATGGCGACGCTCTTCTGCGCAACGGCGACGTCGCTTCGGCACGCCTGTTTTACGAGCGCGCGGCCGGTGCCGGTGACGGGCGGGCAGCACTGCGCCTTGGAGCGACCTTCGATCCGGAATTTCTCGGCCGCCTCGGCCTTGGCAAGCTGCAAGCCAATCCGGCTGAGGCGCTGTCGTGGTACAGCCGTGCTCGCGATCTCGGCGTGGCCGACGCCAAACGTCGGCTGAACAGCCTCGAGACAAGCAGGGGAAATAGCCTCCAATGAACCGTCGGATCATTACGACAGCAATCGTTTGCATCCTGGTTTTGCCGATCGCTCGGCCGGCGCTCTCGAAGACCGCAGCGCCGCCTCCCGAAATCGGTGTGGTGAACCGAGGTGTCGTCGAGATCGAGGCGGCGCGGGCCGCCGGAATATCGGTGCGGATTGCCGAAGATCTCGCAAATGTGATCGACGATGGGGCCACGCGGCGGGTTTTGCCGGTCATCGGCAAGGGTGCCCTGCAGAATATCACCGATCTCAAGCTGCTCCGCGGCATCGACATGGCGATCCTCCAGATCGATGTGCTCGATTATGCGCGGCAGCAGAACCTGTTTCCCGGCATCGAATCCTGGGCTACCTACATCACCAAGCTTTACAATGAGGAGTTCCATCTTCTCGCGCGGCAAGACATCAAATCGGTTGGGGACCTGGCAAATCAGAAGGTCAACGTCGATCTGCGCGGTGCCGGGACGGCGATTACGGCGGCGCGGCTCTTCGAACTTCTGAGCATCCCGGCCGCGATGACAAACGATGATCAGGAGGTGGCGCTCGACAAGCTGCATCGGGGCGAAATCGCCGCCATGGCGTTCGTCGCCGGTAAACCGGCGCCGATCTTCCATAATCTGAATGCGGCTGACGGGCTTCACTTCCTTGCCATTCCCCTCAACCCTGCCGTCACCGCGAGCTATCTCCCGACCCGGCTCACTGCCGCGGACTATCCGGGTGTGGTGCCGCAAGACCAAGCTGTCGACACCGTCGCGGTCGGTGCCGTGCTCGTCGCCGCTAACCTCCAGCAGGGGACCGAGCGTTATCGCAATCTGGTCAATTTTGTCGAAGCGTTCTTCACCGGCTTTCAGTCGCTGCTCGATCCGGGGCACCACCCGAAATGGCATGAAGTGAGCATCACAGCAGAACTCCCCGGCTGGCGGCGCTTCCCGCCTGCGGAGCAGTGGCTGCAAAGGAATACGCAAGTGGCGGCCGCGCCCAACCTGCAGGATCTCCGGGCGATATTCTCGCGCTTCATCGACGAGCGGCAACAAGCTTCTGGCGGCGCGCCGCTGAGCCCGGAGCAAAAAAACGAGCTGTTCGGGCAATTCGAGCTCTGGCAAAAGGGGCAGCCGCGGTAGGGCACTGCTCGGTTCCCGCTCTCGATCTCTGTTTCACTCATGGCACAGCATTTCAAATCGACGCCGCGTTATGCGGGTGTCCTTGTGGCTGCCATCCTCGCGCATGCGTTGGGCGCGCCTGGCGGCACAGCTCTTGCCGACTCTGCCCCGAAGCGCGGCGGCACCCTTGAATTCGCCGTGGACGCGGAGCCGCCAAACTACGACTGTCATGCCAACGTATCCTTCGCCGTTCTGCACCCGATCGCGCCCCACTATTCGACCCTTCTGAAGTTCGACACCGCCAATTACCCACAAGTTGAGGGCGATCTCGCAGAGTCCTGGACTGTATCGCCGGACAGGCTCACTTATGCGTTCAAGCTGCGTCCCAACGTGCTGTTCCATGACGGCTCTCGGCTGACATCGGAAGACGTCAAGGCGAGCTGGGAACGTATCGCGCGGCCGTCTCCCGGAGTGACTTCGGTGCGGCGGGTCAATTATTCCGCGATCGGCGCGATTGATACACCCGATCCGCTGACTGTCGTGTTCCATCTGAAGTGGCCGGAGGCTGCAATGCTGCAGAACTTCGCGTCGGAGTGGAACTGCATTTACAGCGCGGCAAAGCTCAAAGAGGATCCGCTCTACCCGGTGAACCATGTTCTCGGGACCGGCGCCTTCGCCTTTGTCGAGCACGTAAAGGGCGACCACTGGACGGGGCGGAAGTTCGACCGCTATTTCCGGCCGGGCAGGCCGTATCTGGACGGCTATCGCGCGGATTTTACGACCGGGGCCAAGATGATCCAGGGCTTCAAGGACGGCCGCATCATGGCTGAATTTCGCTTCATCACCCCCAATGAGCGCGATGACCTCGTCGAGTCGCTCGGCGACAAGCTGGCGGTATACGAAAGCCCGACGTTGCTCAACCTCTTGGTCGTGTTCAATGTCAAGCACCCGCCCTATGACGACGCCCGAGTCCGGCGGGCGCTGTCGCTGGCGATCGATCGGTGGGGGGGCGCCGAAGCACTGGCACAGTCGACGGTCCTTAAATTCGTCGGCGGGTTGCTGCGGCCCGGTTTCGCAATGGCCACGCCAGAAGCGGAACTGGCCAAAGTTCCGGGCTTCTCACGCGACATCACGGCGTCGCGTGCCGAAGCCAAACGGCTGTTGGCCGAGGCCGGCGCATCGGGACTGACCGTAAAACTAACCAATCGCGATCTGCCGATGCCGTGGATTCCCGGCGGCGATTATGTTGCCGAAGCATGGCGTGCCATCGGCCTCACCGTCGATCAAAGAAAACTCAACTTGAAAGACTGGACGACGACTCTCGAGAAAGGCGATTTCGATGCCGCGATCGATTTCATCGGCGACTATTTCGATGACCCGACATTACAGCTAACAAAATACGTGTCACGCGACCTGTCTCCCGCGAACTATTCTTCTTCTACGGACCGCTATCTCGACGCGCTCTACATCGGACAGGCGGTGACTGCCGACCAGCGCGAGCGCGCGCGCAT
>Ga0210396_10004837_pt1 | contig 13112 bp, 20 predicted proteins | sample IncBWH17OmetaG_FD_155466 | JGI IMG/M metagenome (GOLD analysis project Ga0210396, IMG submission 155466) | Forest soil microbial communities from Barre Woods Harvard Forest LTER site, Petersham, Massachusetts, United States - Inc-BW-H-17-O ...
TGCTGCTCGCGCTCGACGGTCTGACCCCGCCTTCGACGATGAGCGCGCGCGTCACCTTCAAAAACGGAAAATCGAAAGTTACCGACGGCCCGTTTACCGAAACGAAAGAAGGGGTCGGCGGCTACTGGGTGATTGAGGTGAAGTCGCGCGAAGAGGCGCACGAATGGGTGACATAACCGACTTCCCAGCCGACGTTCAGGAGAAGCTCGCGAAGCTCGAGCAGGAGATCGCCGAAGGCAGCTAATAAGCTGGGCCAGCAGTAAAAACTCTCCGCGCTTTGTCGCGGGTGCTCGGTGCCTCAGGTTCGCGCTCCAGCATACGTCGCGCGAATCTTCCTCTTCTTTGTTTCGGGGCGCTAACCTGGGTAGGGAGATAGGCGCGTGCGGGAACCGCTATTCTCGGACCAGCGATCCCAGGTTAGCTTGCGTGTGCTACGCGGAACCTGGGGCACCCGGCTAAGGCGTAAATTAAATAGGATTATAAGGAGACCCTATGAGAAAAATCAGGATCATCGAACACATCTCGCTGGACGGCGTGATTCAAGCTCCCGGCGGGCCGGAGGAAGATCCAAATGGTTTCGCGCATGGCGGATGGTCGGCGCCGCACGCCGACCCCGAAGGCGGAAAAGCCATCATGGAGGCTCAGGGAGACGCTTTTGATCTGCTGCTGGGCCGCCGAACTTACGACATCTTTGCCGGTTTTTGGCCGAAAGCCGCGAAGAGTCCAATGGCCGACAGTCTGAACGCGGCGACGAAATACGTTGCGACCCACAGGCCGAAGAGTCTTGCATGGGGGCCGGCCGAGGACCTTGGGGCGGACATCGTCGAGGGCGTTCGCCGCGTCAAGGGGAAAAATGGGCCGCAGCTGATCGTCTGGGGCAGCTCGACGCTGACGCCAGTGCTGCTCGAACACGGACTTGCGGATGAGGTCATGCTGCTCGTGTTTCCGGTTTTGTTAGGCACAGGCAAACGCTTCTTTGCGGATGGAACCCCGCCCCGCGAACTCGCGCTCGTCAGCACGAAGGCCGTGTCCTCGGGCGTCATCATCAGCACCTACAAGCCCAGCGGCCCTTTGCGCACCGGCACCATGGGCGCGGAGTAAGGCGAGGGGCGGAGGGATGCTCCCCAGTCTTTCGGGGAATAGAGACAGCGGGCCGGGTAGCCCGGCGCCCCAGGTTCGCGCCCCGTCATACGTCGCGCGAGTCTTCCTCTTCTTTTGCTTTGGGGCGCTAACCTGGGTAGAGAAATAGGCGCGTTCGAGCATCGCCGTTCTCGCACCAGCAATCCCAGGTTAGCTCGCTTGCGCTACGCGGAACCTGGGGCACCCGGCGAGTGATGCAATCTTTTGCATCCCGATGATATAAGCTGCCATGGCCATCTAGCGATGACCAGCGTGCATAGACGTTCGGGAAAACTCGGAATGCTGCTGCGCGATGAGTTTTTGACCCCGCTCCGGTATTACAAGTCCCCGCTCCGGTATTACAAGTAAGGATCGACGCCGATCCGCCGGCGTCGCTGGAATGGAGGTACACAGTGAACGAGTTCGGTAGCAATGTCGAGCGTCATCGCCGCGAGCTGCTGGTCCACTGTTACCGCATGCTCGGCTCCTTGCCGGACGCCGAGGACGCGGTGCAAGAGACGTCGCTTCGCGCCTGGCGGTATCGCGGCAGACTGAAGGAAGGTCAGCCACTGCGCCCCTGACTCTACCGCGTAGCCACGAACGCCTGCCTCGATGCCATTGCTCGCGACGAGCGGCGCGCGGTCCTCGCGGCGAGGGCCACGGCGGACGAGGGCTGGGCCGGAGAGCCGGACGACGTCGTCTGGCTGGGTCCGATTCCGGACTCAGTGCTCGAGCCACCCACCCAGCCGGCGAGGACGCCGGAGACGATCACGTTGATGCGCGAAACCATCGAAATCGCCTTCCTTACGGTAATCCAGATCCTCACACCGCAGCAGCGGGCTGCCTTGATACTGTGCGACGTGCTGGACTGGTCCGCCAAGGACGCCGCCGACCTGCTCGACCTCAGCGTCCCAGCCGTAAACAGTGCATTGCAGCGCGCACGGGTCAGGCTCCGCGAGCGTCTGCCGTCTCGCAAGCCCCCGTGGCCCGCCAACGTGGATGCCAGCGCTGCCGAGCGCGACTTGCTAAAGAAATACGTCGAGGCGAGCGAATCGGCGGACTTTCGGGCTTTCGAATCGATCATCCGTGCGGACGCGACCTTCCGCATGCCGCCCGACTTCGGCGCGGCCGAAGGCCGTGACGAGATGTTCAGGCTATGGATTGAAGAAGGATTTGGCTCCGAACGATTTGGTAGCGTCCGTTGCGTTGTGACCCACGCCAACCTGCAGCCAGCGGTCGCCGACTATGTGCGCCCGGCCCGGTGATTCCATCTGGCGGGCCATGGCGCTGGCGGTTCTTCGAATCGAGGACGGCTTGATCATGGAGATCGTGGTGTTCCCGCCGGATAGTTTCCGACTCTTCGGGCTGCCGACATTGATGGACGCGGCGCCGGAGATGAACACGTGTCATTGATCTACTCGATGCTGGGCGAGGTGGTGTCGTTCTCCGCTACGCCGGCCGTGGCTGATCGACGTGGGTGTAGGCGCGGTTATGGGCGCACTGGTCGTTGCATGGCTAGGCAAGAACAAGCACATGGAGCGCTCGTTAGTCGCGCTGTATTTTCTGATCGACCTCAAAGATATAGGGAGGGAAGCATGAAAATTTCTGAGTTGGCGGCGCGGATTGCTCTGGGTTCGGTTTTCGCTATCTTTGGCGTCAATGGCTTCGTAAATTTCCTTGCAGAATTACCCCTGCAAGGGCTGGCTGGACAGTTCCTTTACGCGCTTTCTGCATCACACACGGCCTCGTTATTAGCGGGTTTCAAGTGATCGCAGGCTTGCTTCTGCTTGTAAATCGATTCGTGGGCCTTGCGACCGCTCTCCTTGCCCCCATCATTGTGAATATCCTTTGCTTTCATATCTTCATGATGCCTTCAGGACTACTTCTGGCTATCTTAATGACGGTGATTTGGGGTTTTTTGGTTTTTCAGCACCGTCGCTGCTTTGCCGGACTGTTTGTCACCAGAGATTGAATGTACTCAGACGCTGTCAAAGCACCGAATAGATAGGTGATGTGCGTGGAAGGAGGGATGCATCGCAAAGTTGATCTACTCAATGCTCACGTCACTGGACGGTTACACGGAAGACGAGCACGGCCACTTTGGTTGGGGCGCTCCCGAAGACGCAGAGGTGCACTCCTACATCAACAAGCTGGCGGCCCGGTGCCCCAGGTTCGCGCCCCATCATACGTCGCGTGAGTCTTCCTCTTCTTTTTTGTTTCGGGACGCTAACCCGGGTAGAGAAACAGGCGCGTCCATGCACCGCGTTCTCGCACCAGCAATCCCAGGTTAGCTCGCTTGCGCTACGCGGAACCTGGGGCACCCGGCCGCCCGAACGCATCAGTACCAACAGATTCATCGGATGAGGTAAAAAAATGGAATAGCTGTCGATTTTCCTCAACCGCGACGACTATAGAATGAACGGCCGAGAGGATGAACGCTCAAAAGAACTAACACCAGGCGCGCAAAGCCTCAAACTCTCATAAGCGCTGGTACATAAAAGGAGTCAGGACAATCAAATGAGAAATCTAATCTTCGCAATCAACATTACCCTGGATGGCTGCTGCGACCACACCAAAACGATTGCCGATGAAGAAATGCTTGAATATTATACCCACCTCTTGCGAGATGTTGACCTACAGGTCTTTGGGCGCAAAACCTATCAATTGATGGTTCCTTATTGGCCGGATGTCGCCAAAAATCGTTCTGAGACAAAAGCATCGCACGAATTTGCGAAAACATTTGTCTCCAAAAACAAAATTGTTTTTTCACAATCATTAGAGAGCGCTGAAGATAAAAATACGAAAATTGTTCGTACGAACCTTCAAGACGAAATAGTTAGACTGAAACACGAGCAAGGCAAAAATATTTTAGTCGGCGGTGTGAGCATTCCTTCACAACTGATAGAGCTTGGCCTAGTTGATGAATATCGTTTTGTCGTTCAGCCAATCCTTGCAGGAGAAGGGAGGCGGTTGTTAGAAGGTGTTAGTCTGCCGGAGAAATTGCAGTTAAAACTTGTTGAGACAAAGACTTTTAAATCAGGATGCGTTGCGCTTTGTTACTTGAAACAGTGATGGATAAATCTGATGGATGCACCATGTCTCGCCGCTGTTGCGAGACGTTCCGGTTTTCTCCTCGTGCGCCTTCCGACTTCTCGCAAAGGAAGCGAGAAGTGGGGCACCCCAATTGACGAAAAGAAAAGCGACGCGGAAGAACGAGGACAGGAACCATGAAATACATCTGTTTGGGATATTGAGTCTGGGCGCACAGCTTGAATACTGGTCGCGGCTTGTGAGCGGCTTCCAATCAAGACCGACCCTGTACCCATAACAATACTCTTCCGAGTAGTGCAGTCTGCGAACGACTTTTTTGACCATGCGGGGTGAAGAACCGCGTTCTTCGACTGCTCTAAGTCGGCTTAAGCGAAGCATTGTTCTTGCCTTGGAGCGTTTCGATTTCTTCCGATGCGCCATACTGGCGGCCCCCCCGCCGCGATCAATATGGTCGTTCAGTTCGAGGCCAATGGTCTCGAAGGCCGTTTCTGGATAGCTCCGGTCGCTGACAATTTCGGACTTATGTCTTTGGTCTGAGACTCCGGTGTTGCTGCGGGTTATTACGGGCGTCTCACATTCGTACGCACTGAGCGTCCGCTAATAGCTGGAGAGTGGCACAACTCCAGGGCTGGACGAGTTTCCGCCCTTCGTAATTGCAGGCACACTCATTGGTGAAGATTTGCCGCCGCCCAACCCAACCCATCGGCACCCGCCCCCACATCAATAAGCTTTTCCACTTTTCCGGAGGATAGATTGATTGCAGCCACTTGTTTGCTTCGGTCGCAAGACACGTAGGCAATCTGACTATCTGGGCGTACCAGGATCTCCTGCGGATCTGACGGCACATGAATCACCTGTTCCACCTTCATCGACTGTAAGTCCAGAATCGAAACCGTGTCGGACGCGGGATGCGTGATCAACAGGCGGCTGCCGTCCGGGGTGGGAGTCATACCGAAACCGATCTCTGGGAGTGTCACCCAGGTCTTCACTACGTTCGTTCGCGTGTCGATTACGGCGATCTGCGGCTTCGTTTGATCTGCCGTGAACATCCATCGGTCATCAACCGAAATGGCAATGCGTTGCACAACTTTGGAAATTGGAATTACAGCGACCACCGTCTTGCTTTGCAGATCGATAGCGGAAACCGTTCCAGCACCGACATTTGAAGTGTAGCCTCGATCGCCATCGCTCGAAATTGCCAGCATGTGCGACTGCGGCTGCCCGGTCGGAATCGAATCGATGACTTTGCGCGCGTTTGGATCGATGACCTCGATTGAGCTGGTCAACTCGGACGTCACGTAAAGCCTTCCGTCTCGGGGCCCGAAGATCGCACAATGCGGCCTGGAAGGGCGCCCAAGATCGATACCGCCGATCCGCGTGCGCGATTTCAGGTCAATCACGCTAACCGTCCTCCCATCACTGCCTGGGCTGCCAACCCCTGAGTCTCCATAAATGGGTACCCAAGCCGTCTGCCCATCCGAAGATGCAGCCACTTCGTGGCCGGTCACGCCCCCAACTGGCACCACGGCCAGCTGTCGGCCTGAGTCGGGATCAACGATGCTGAGCGTCCGGTCACCTTTGTTGACTACAAGCAGTAAACCGCGATTTGAACCGGATCTTCTGAGCACTCCGGTGGTGGACACTGTAGTCGCAGCAACCACCGCCATCACGATCGCGAATGCGTTGCGCATTTTCCGTTCTCCTTATCACGCTCTTCTTGATGTCGCGGCCCACGTCACCGCTGCTTTTCCTGGGCCTGCAAGGCTTCCTCAAAGTCCTTTTCCATCTCCGCGACATGTCGGCCAAGTTCGTTGGGATCTACAAAGGGATTTGTAGTCCCAGCCCTCTGCCTCGCGGCCTTGCCCGCCAAATCGAAGTAGAAGCCATGGGACGCGAGCATGACATCGGCATGCATGCCGCGGAGCTTTCGTAAGGTGTTGCGCTCATCCCCGACAATGTTCGGATACCTGTCATTATTGGTCAGCTTGTAGAGCGACGCTGTGAGGCCACACAGAAAAAGCACGTCGTAGTCGGTGCCGGCTTCATTGACCCGCATCGACCAGCTTGTGCATCCTTTGGTGTGCCCGGGCGTCAGGTGAGCCGTCAGACTCACGCCGCCAAGCTCGACGCGTTCGCCATCCGAAATGATGCGATCTGGTTTCACCGGTTCGTAGGCAAGTTCGTCGCCCCAGTAGAAATCTCCTTTGCCACCACGCATAATAGTGTCCCCGTCGAGCTTGCTGGCGACGATCTCAGCACCAATCTCGCGTTTGAATTCCGCAAATCCGCCGCAATGGTCGAAGTGGGAGTGGGTATTCAGCAACACTCGCACGTCCCGCACTTTGAAGCCGAGTTTTTCGATGTTCGCCTCGACTTGCGGTAGGATCTCGATTGGGCCGGTATCGATAAGAATGTTTCCGGCAGCGGTGACAATCAGAAATGAGCTTATCAGGTTGGATCCCACGTAGTAGATGTTCCCGATAATTCTTCTCGGCTCGAATGGAAGCATCCAGTCTCGCAGCGTTTCCTTGATTGCTTCCTGCGCCGCGTCTCTTCGGTCGGCTGAAAACACTTTGCTCACAATTTTCCATTGGCTGCCAATCTTCAACAGCGAGACATGATCGGTAAAGAGAACTTGCGGATAATCCAAAGTCAGTACCGCGCTGGCCGCCGTGCCGCTAACGTCCAGCTTCTCGATGCGGCGTACCCTGCGGTATTCGTCCGGCGCAGGTTGTTGGAAGCGTTGTGCAAATTGGTCCCGCGTCCACTCTTTTGGTTCGCCACCCTCGACAAATTGAATTTTGGCGCCAGGCGTGAAGGCCTGGGTGATGAAGTCACCCTTGCCTAAAGCATGCGCCTTGAAGTAACTTTCGATGGCGGCTCTGGGACCATCCTCGGATGAGGCTGCGTCCGTCAGCGAGACCTGTGTTTGGGCGCGTTCGGGCCTTATGAGGCTGAGCAGAAATAAAGAGATCAGAAGAGATCCAAAGGGGGTCGAGAGAGAGTCCATGATTCTTTTTCCTCTCGACCAGTGAAACATTCCAGTGCGGTGGAAGGTTCAAGCTAAAAATCAGCGCAACCCCGGCACACGCGGTGGTATCGTATTTTTCATCTTAGCCTTCCGGAGAAGGCCCTGCATGGCGATGCACTACCGTATCGGTGAGTTCTCGAATTTGAGCGGGGTCTCCACAAAGACCCTCCGCTTTTACGACGACATTGGTCTGTTGCGGCCCGCCAGTGTGGACTCTCGGACCGGGTATCGGCATTATCGTCCACAGCAACTGGAAGAGTTGGCTTCGATCCTCGCTCTTAAGAGCCTAGGAGTATCGCTTGCCGGTGTCCGCGACCTGCTCGGCCCAGCGGCATCTGAAAAAAAACGGCGGGATTTGTTGTCAGACCTTAAACGCACGATCGAACAGTCTATCCAAGCCGCTACACAGACTTTGCGATGCGTAAATTCGGCCCTTGACGAATTGGATGCTTCCAAACGGCCTGTACCCGTAGTCGTGAAGCATCTTTGCGGCCTACCGATCGCCTCGGTTCGCGCCGAGGTGGCATGCTATGCGGACATTCTCCGATTCGAACAGGAGTTGTTGAACGCTCTTCCCCACCACTGTATAGGCGACCTCCGTGGAGTTCTCTGGCATCGTTGCGCGGACTCAGGTGCCCTGGAAGGCGAGCCGTTTGTCGTCCTCAAGCACAAAGTACCCTCTCGAAGTTATTACGACGTGAAGCAACTTCCCGCGACAACCGTCGCCTGCGCCTACTCCGCATTGGATGACGACAGCGCCGAACAGAGTTATGGCGCCATTCGAAAATGGATGAGGGTCCGCGGTTATCAGCTTGCGGGTCCAAAACGTGAGATTTCGCTCGGCCAGATCCTCGAAATCCAGTTTCCACTGAAATCAGCTTAGGTTATCTTCAGCAGGCCCCCCGTTTCTGGACTTGCCCCCAAAAATGAGACAACCGGTTAAGAGACAAAATCCATGGAATGGAGAAAATGAGTCATGGGATTGTCTCGAAGACGGTTCACACGGGAGTTCAAGTTGGCCGCGATCCAGCGGCTGGAGCAGGGTATTTCCATCGCAGAAGTAGCGCGGGCGTTGGAAGTCAACCCCAACCTGCTGCATCGCTGGCGCAGTGAGTTCCGGCAAGGGCCGGGGAATGCATTTCCCGGCCACGGGCAGCGCCGCTGGTCGGAAGGACGCATAGCCGAGTTGGAACGTAAGATCGGGCAGCAAACGCTGGAGATCGATTTTTTGAAGAGGTGCTTGCAGCGCATCGAAGAGCAGCGGATGCTGCAGGCATCGAATGGAAATCCGCAGTCTACCGTAAGGTCCGGGAAGAAATGAAGCCCGACGGTGGACTGACCATGCGACGCAGGTTGGAGCTGGGCGGGGTGAGCCGGCCCAGTTTCTACCGCTTCGATCCAGACCGCAAGGCCGGGGATCGCGACATGGAGTTGCGGGATGCGATCCAACGCATCGCGCTGGAGTGGCCGTGCTACGGACGGCCACGCATCACCGCCGCGTTGCGGCGCCAGGGACTTGGGCGCAATTCTCATGAGCAAGGACCGACTAATTAGGCTTTGGCCTCCTTCGTGCCGGGTCTCATGCGCCGATATCCCGGGTGAACGCCGAGAGAAAGTCCCTGCTCGGTCGCGATCTTCTGAAGGAGCTCGCCGAGCTGTTCACGTTCGGCAGCGGTCAACGAGGCGCATAACGATTCCATGTGCTCTCGACCGATGCGGCTTATCTCGCTGAGCGTCCGCTGGCCTTTCTCGGTCAGATGCAGTGCATATTGGCGGCGGTCATCGGCGTTTGGCTGGCGTTCGACCAGCCGTTGTTCCTCGAGCGCGTCGAGTATCGCCACCAAACGACTGGGATGGATGCCGAGTCTCGTCGACAACTCCTGCTGACTGAGCCCGCCGGAGGCACCCAGCATGCGCACGATCCCGGCGTCAGGCGGTGTGAGATTGAGGCTGGAGATCCGCTCGCCGAATCGCATGGCTGCATGCGCGCCTACTTGGGCCAGCAGGAAAACCAAGGGGGCATTTGTCCTTTGCATGCTATATGATTGCATTTCTGAATCGTTTAGTCTATAAATGATTATAATATGAAATCAACTAACCCAACTCGATTTGCCGGACCTCCACTCTCGCCCCTGGCCGTCGTCTACACAGGGCTGTTCGTCGCAAGTATTGTTTGTGCGGCTTTGCTGCGCCATGGCGCACCGTTCGTTACCCCCTTCGGCGATGCCGAGGCCGCGCGTGCCTTCTTTGCGGCCAATCCACTCGCGGTCAAAGTGAGCGCATTTTTCTTCTTCGGTTCCGCAGTTCCGCTTGCCATTTATACCGCTACCGTTGTCAGCCGACAGCGCTATCTTGGAGTGCGTGCCGCTGGAACGAATATCGCGCTCTTCGGCGGCTTCGCCGCATCGGGAGCGATCGCAATCTCCGGGCTATGCACGTGGGTGCTTTCAGTTCCCGAGGTGGCCACGTCGCTCGTGGCTGTTCGCGTTCTGTACTTCCTGTCGTTCTTGTTTGGTGGCGCTGGTTTCGCGGTGGCTTTCGGGCTGTTCGTGGCTGGAGTCTCGGTCACCAGCCACTTTGCCCGTTTGTTACCGCGCTGGTTGGTCGTACTGGGAATGATTGTCGCCGCGACCGGCGAGTTGTCTTCTTTGAGCCTAATCGCCTTTCCCGCAAACCTGGCAATCCCAGTAACGAGGTTCGTTGGATTCGCCTGGCTGATCCTAGTCGGCAACCGCTTGCCAGACGCGCCCCGTCGTATCGAAGGAGCATCCCAAGAAGGAGGCAGGGCATGAGCTCTTTACGAGATCAGGTCGCGCTGGTGACCGGCAGTTCAAGGGGGATCGGGGCCGCGATCGCGAAATTGTTTGCGCAACAGGGCGCCAGATTAGTGGTCCACGGGAGAGATGCCGAAGCCCTATCTTCCGTCCGAAGAGAAATCGAGCTTGCAGGCGGCCATGCGATGCAGGTCAGTGGCGATGTGACGAGCTTTACCGATGTCGAGGCCGCTCGTCTTCGGATTGAGGGCGAGTTCGGACCTGTAGACATCCTTGTCGCAAACGCGGGAGGGAGTTTTACTGGTCCCGGCCCATTGGAAGACACGAGCGAAGAAGGATGGCGTGCGTCCGTCGACGGAAACCTCACGGCAACGTTCCTTACTATCAAGAGCTTTCTGCCGGGTATGAAAGAACGCCGACGTGGCAGCATCATCTCGATCTCCTCGGCTGCTGGACGCCGTCCGCACCCCAGGTCGCCCATCCCTTACTCCGTCGCCAAGGCTGGGATCGAACTCATGTCCCAAGATGTCGCAGCGCAAGCCGGCCCGTACGGCATTCGGGTGAATTGCATTGCTCCCGAGACGATTCTCACCGAACGAAACCTCGAGCGTATTCCCAAGGAGCAACTTGCATCATTGGTGGATGAACATCCACTCAAGCGGCTGGGCACTCCGGAAGATGTCGCACAAGCGGCAGTTTTTCTCGCGTCAGATGAGGCGGACTGGATCACCGGCGTCGTGCTGGACGTTGCGGGCGGATCGGTAATGCTTAGATGAGCAGCGGGGATTGATCCATATTCCAGCTACGGTCTCCTATCCCCAACGACGTTGAGGGGGTTATAAGGGTTGGGGATGAATTCTACCGGACCCACTTTTGCAAAAACACGAAATCGCTAGTGTTCATGCGGCTCGGCGCGTGTTCATCCATCTCGCACCCGTAACAGTTGAAAAAATTCGAGAGTATGGAAAGAGTGAGAGGGGATTTTGAGTGTAATGGCCTGTTTACGTCAGCAATCGGCGGTGTCCTAAAGCTGCGTTGCTAAGTATTTGATCTTTTCAAGAATTTCGCTAATTGATTTTCCGCAGACATTTGCTAGGATTTTTCCAAGTAACGAATCGTCCTCCCCTGAGGAGGTTAATCAGGACGGTTTTTATGAGCACACCTACCTGTTCTATTTGCCATAAACCTGTTCCGCTTAACTCCGCCAAAGCGGATGAAAACGGCAAGCCAGTGCATGAAGATTGCTATGCACAACGGTTGATTTCAAGCCTACCAAATTCTTCTTCTCCTCCCAGAGAGTACGCTTCGTAACGACTGCGCCGTGACAACGCAGCCACCGTCTGCGTGATAATCGAACGATATGGTCCCATTCCGCTATATGGAGTTCTACGATGTTCCCCGCCGAGCTGGCGAAAAATCCCTATAGCGCGAGTAATCCTCCTCGGCCCGGATCGTGAATACTATCGGCTGTTCATGTCGGTTAGGTCGGGTGAATCCGCAGGCTCTTGCCTGAACCTGCTTACCAAAAGCGCCACCGTGATCGCTATGTAGAGAACTCCGGTCACCCCCTCCAGTGCCGCCAGAATACGCACTTCCCCGGTTAGCGGCACGATATCGCCGTATCCGATCGTGGAGAGTGTTACCAGGCTGAAATAAAGGAACTCCGTCTGACGGTCGGCGAGGTGGCTTCCGACCTGGATTGAACCCGGATAGAAAGCATCTATCGCTAAATAAAGCGTTGTCCATAGCAACCCAAGCAACAAATAAATGTTTACAGCAGTGTAGAGGTGCGCCTGACCGACGAAACGAGGGTTCCTGAGATACGAGAAAAGGCCCACAGCCGTGAGTGCGAAGAACGCAGCCAGAAATCCCCATCGAATTCCGGTCAGTGCTCGGCTGCGGAACGTATTACCCGCCACCACAAAGATTACGTTTCCCAACGCCAACAGAACTGATGGCCACACCCACCCTTTTGTCTGGGACAACCGGACAATGGATATGATGACTGGTATGGACGTTACTGCCACGAGCATCAGTCGGCCCCAACTACCCTGGTCCAACACCGGAGTCAACAAAATGGCCAGCAGCAGAGATATCAGGAGCAACAGATCCGGTCGCGGTGAAAGTTTCGTCTGCATCAGAAGACCCAACATCGCGCATTCTATCGGGTACTTGTCCAAAAATCTCTATAACACTCAAAATCCCATCCCCCGGCGAACAGATGGCGCAAGCTTGTGCTATAGCCTGTTGAACGAAGCCGCTCCGCGGCAGAAAAGCAGAAGACCGTATTTGTTCAGAGGGATAAAGTGGGGCCATCACGCTTAGGAGGCGTTATGATGACCCCACTCCCTAAAAACCACTGCCCGCTACCTCCACGTATCGCAACATCAGGTGCGGGCCACCTCCAGTCCTCTGGATAGTTTGAACTTGACCAAGAATCCTTCCGAAAAATGATCCGCCCACCTCTGGAGGTGGCTGACATTGTTCGGACCTATGGCACAGCTTTCGTAAAACGGCATCGCCGCTGGCTGAGCGCTCTGCACCTTAAAGTCCTGCGCGCCATTGCCGCTTGCCGTACCGCATTGCTCGGTGGTCACGTCGAACAGTGCGATCGTTGTGGACAACGAGCCATCTCTTACAACTCGTGTTTGAATCGGCACTGTCCCAAGTGCCAAGGGGCGGCGCGGCAGGTTTGGTTGGCGAAACGTTCCGCCGAACTACTGCCCGTCCCCTACTATCACGTCGTATTCACCCTGCCCCACGTCCTGGCTCCCTTGGCCTTGCAGAACAAGGCTCTGGTTTACGGCCTGCTGTTTCGGGCCGCGGCCGAGACCCTACTCCAGATCGCCGCTGATCCCAAACACCTCGCTGCCGAAATCGGGTTTCTCGCCGTTCTCCACACTTGGGGCCAGACTCTCTTTCATCATCCCCATGTGCATTGCGTGGTCCCAGGTGGCGGGCTCTCACCCCATCATCGACGATGGATTTCCTGCGGACCCAAGTTCTTTCTCCCCGTCAAAGTACTCCGTGTTGTCTTTCGCGGAAAGTTTCTCGACGCTCTCGAACGAGCTTTTAAAAAACACCAGCTTACGCTTGCCGGTCAACTCACTCCTCTTCAATCCCCAGCAGAGTTCGCC
>Ga0210396_10004839_pt1 | contig 13112 bp, 14 predicted proteins | sample IncBWH17OmetaG_FD_155466 | JGI IMG/M metagenome (GOLD analysis project Ga0210396, IMG submission 155466) | Forest soil microbial communities from Barre Woods Harvard Forest LTER site, Petersham, Massachusetts, United States - Inc-BW-H-17-O ...
GGGGGTGGAGCAGGCGTCCGCGACGCCAGGAATGCCAGGTATGCCTGGAATGCCGATGGCAGGCGGCACCGCACGCGGGTGGGGCTTTGCCGCTCCTCGGTATGGGTTCAAGCCCACCGTCGTGGCGCATCCGCCGGCTGCCGGATAGCGGAAGGGAGTCACGCCGTGAGCGTCAAGCCCACGACGACAGGCATGAGGCGCCGAAGTTGGCGCCGAACCCAGCGTGGACGTCCACCTTGCCCCGGACCGAGTCCGCGCAGACTCTGGGACACCGATATATACGCGTGCAACCGGGCAAGCGTACCGGCCCCTTACGTGTATGTGAACTACGAACAGCCACAACAGATCTCGACCGCCGGTGTGACTCCGACGTGCAAATGTGGTGAGCCTGCGCCATGGCCGCTGTCGACCACCATGCCGCGCGTTGGGTTGACTCCTGCGAATCTTGATGGAACTATTGGGGATGCAAGCACCTCGCTAGGTGAGGCGTCTGCATGGATACAGGCCACTGACCTCGAACGTCGAGAGACGCCCAGGGTCAGGACAGCTCTTCCCGGGCTAAGGGTTGAGCCCAAGTGGCTTCCGGCTCAGCCGGATACGCCGTGCAGTGCCAAAGCTCTGACGAGAGGGGTGCGAGTCGGTTGATGTACCGGCTCCCAAACATCCCGCTGTGCAACGTATTGGCACCCCTGTGTGCCCTGGCCGTGAGGAGGTGAGGCGAAGTGGGTCCAAGTGACAGTCCATATCCGAGACCGGTGACCATTTCGTTCGGATCCGGCCCCGGCTCCGTTTCCATTATCTGAATCGGCTTGCGCCGCTTCAATTAACACACACACGCTGCGATCTCGTACGCGCGCGTGGTCTTTCCGTGTTCTGACACGACCACCGTGAGTTCAGTCTGCTCTGCGTAAGGAGAAGTCCGATGTCTTTTGTAACCACACAGCCGGAACTACTGGCGGCAGCAGCCGGTCAGTTGCACGGTATCGGCGCGGTGATGACCGCCCAGAACGCGGCAGCGGCCGCCCCGACGACGGGAATCGTGCCGGCCGCTGCTGACGAAGTATCTGCCCTGACGGCAACACAATTCGGTGCCTACGCCGCGATGTACCAGGCGGTCAGCGCCCAGAACGCGGCAGCGGCCGCCCCGACGACGGGAATCGTGCCGGCCGCTGCTGACGAAGTATCTGCCCTGACGGCAACACAATTCGGTGCCTACGCCGCGATGTACCAGGCGGCCAGCGCCCAGGCCGCCGCCGTTCATGAGATGTTCGTGCGCACTTTGGGTGCCAGTGCCGGTTCGTACGCGGCCACCGAGGCCGCCAACGCAATCGCAGCGACCTGATCGAGGCCACTTAGTTAAGGCCAGTTTTGTGAAGGAGTGGGGTGATGACTGTAACGCTGGATTTCGCAGCACTGCCACCGGAGATCAACTCCGCTCGCATGTACGCCGGCCCGGGCTCAGGGTCGATGATTACCGCTGCGGCCGGTTGGGAAGGTTTGGCTGCTGACTTGCGTGCGCAGGCGGCCTCCTACAGCTCGGTCGTCTCGGGGCTGACCGGCGATGGATGGCGCGGCCCCGCGTCGGCATCGATGGCAGCCGCGGCCGCGCCCTATGCGGCATGGATGAACACCACCGCTGCCCAGGCTGAGCAGGCGGCGAACCAGGCCAAGGCGGCCGCGGCGGCGTATGAAGCTGCGTTTTCGGCGACGGTTCCTCCACCGGTGATCGCGGCCAACCGCGCTCAGCTGGCATCGCTGGTCGCGACCAACTTTCTGGGGCAAAACACCCCGGCGATCGCGGCCACCGAGGTGCACTACGCCGAAATGTGGGCCCAAGACGCCGCGGCGATGTACGGCTACGCGGGCTCGTCGGCGGCGGCCACCCAGCTGACACCGTTGACCGGGCCGACACAGAACACCAACGCAGGTGCGCTGGCCGGCCAGTCCGCCGCGGTCGGCCAGGCCACTGCCACCCCGGCTGGCATGGGCAGCCAGTCGCTGTCGCAGCTAGTCACCACCGTGCCAAACACGTTGCAGGGATTGGCGTCCCCCGCGTCGTCGACGTCGTCTTCGGTGACGTCATCGACCTCGGGGCTCGGTGGCATCTGGAATCTGCTGACTGGGGCGTCCTCCGGGAATTCCGCGCTGGACAGCTTCTGGAGCGAGTGGGGGCCCAACGCAAACATCTGGAACACCATATTTTCTTCGGGGTTCTACATGCCGAGCAACACCTTGGGTGCCTTCACGAGCTTGCTCGGCGGCCAAGCAGCTGGTGCGGCCGGAGACGCCGCAGGAGCGGCTGCGAGCGACGGGCTCGGTGCCGCCGCCGGTGGGTTTGCCGGCCCGCTGGGAGGCCTGGGCGGGCTGGGGGGTCTCGGCGGCGGGGTGTCGGCCGGCGTGGGCAAGGCAGCCGCGCTCGGACCGTTGTCGGTGCCGTCGAGCTGGACTGCGATCGCGCCAACGGCGAGCCCTATCGCTTCGGCGTTGGGCGGGACTCCGCTAGCCAGCCCTCCGGCGGTCGCCGCGGGCGCGCCCGGGGTCCCACTGGCGGGTGCGGCCGGGCGCGGAGCAGCCGGCGCCGCCAGTATGGACAACCGGTATTTGGCCCGGCCCCCCATGGTGCCGCACTGGGCGGGGGTCGGGTAACGGAAAGAGAGGACCGGCAATTCATTTCAGCTCGGTCAATCGGATTGGCCAACGCAATAACCGTTTCGGATAAGGAGAGATTCAGATGACTGCACATTTTATGACTGACCCGCACGAGATGCGGTCAATGGCGGGCCGTTTCGATGTGCACGCCCAGACCGTGGAGGACGAGGCCCGCAAGATGTGGGCATCAAGCCAAAACATCGCCGGCGCCGGCTGGAGTGGGACGGCCCAGATGACGTCCTACGACACCATGGGCCAGATGAACCAGGCCTTCCGCAACATCGTCAACATGCTCCACGGTGTGCGCGACGGGCTGATCCGCGACGCCAACAACTACGAAACCCAAGAGCAGGCCTCTCAGCAGATCCTGTCCAGCTAGCCCACCGCAAAGCCGTTAGGAGAAGAGCAATGTCGATTAACTACCAGTTCGGCGACGTGGACGCCCACGGCGCGTTGATCCGCTCGCAGGCCGCCTCGTTGGAGGCCGAGCACCAGTCCATCGTGCGCGATGTGCTGGCCGCCGGTGACTTCTGGGGCGGTGCCGGTTCGGTGGCCTGCCAGGAATTCATCACCCAGTTGGGCCGCAACTTCCAGGTCATCTACCAACAGGCCAACTCCCACGGCCAAAAGGTGCAAACCGCCGGCAACAACATGTCCAGCACCGACTCCGCCGTCGGCTCTAGCTGGGCCTAAGACGAAGTGCGGCAGCCGTATTGCCGCATCTGTGCCGCTAGCAACAACCTTTTGCGCCAAGGAGGACTACCCATGTCACTTATTCACCTATCCCAGTTATTGCGCGCCCCCGTGGTAACGCCATCCGGCGAGACCGTCGGCCGCGTTGACGACATCATTGTGCGACTACGTGGTGCGGACACCTACCCGCTGGTGACCGGCATCGTGGCCGCGGTCGGCGGCCGGCGAGTGTTCGTCGGGAGCGGATCAATTCAGCGATTCGATCCAGACCGGGTAACCATGGTACACAACAAGATTGACCTGCGTCGGTTCGAGCGCCGGCACGGTGAAGTGCTATTGCGATCCGACGTACTCGGATATCGCCTGATCGACGTCACAGCGGGTGAGTTGGTGCGCGCCTACGACGTCGAGCTCGAAGACAGCGAAGACGGTTTGGTGCTGGCCCGACTGGACACCCGGCGCCCACCCCGGCTGTTCGGTCTGCTGAAAACACCCGGCGGCCAGGCTGCCCGCGACTGGAAGGCCTTTGAACCACTGATCGGACATGGCCGGTCGATGGCCGTGCGTCGTGTTTCCGGTCGAGTGGCGGCGCTCAAACCCGCCCAAATTGCCGACCTGCTGGAAGAGGCCGACAAGGCGGAGGGCGGCGAAATCCTCGACCGAGTGCGCAACTTCCCCGAATTGGAAGCAGACGTTTTCGAGGAACTCGACCCCGACAAGGCCAGTCGACTGCTCGACGACATGCCAGACGGCGAGGTCGCAGCCCTGCTCAGCCGGATGCGCGCTGACGATGCCGCGGACGCGATCATGGACCTTCGTCAGTCCCGCCGCCGCCGGGTTCTGGATTCCATGCCTGCGCCGCAGCGCACCAAGGTGTTGACCCTGTTGAAGTTCAACCCGGACAGCGCAGGCGGATTGATGAATGTCGACATCGTCTGCTGCGGTACACGGGCTACAGCGGGAGAGGCGCTCGCCCTCATCGGTGTCGACCAGGCCGTACAGCCCGAGGCGCTCCTGCAGATGCACGTGCTCAACGAGAACGGGCAGCTCGCGGGCGTGGTGTCGGTGATCGCGTTGTTGCAGGCACATCCAGCGGATGTGGTTGCAACACTGATGGATTCGGATCCGGTCCGGGTAACCCCGGATGCCGAGCTTGCCGACATCGCGGTGCTGATGGCCGACTACAACTTGCACACGATCCCGGTCGTCGACGACGGGGATCAGATGCTGGGTGTCGTCACCGTGGACGACGTGCTCAAGGCCACCATTCCCGACGACTGGCGTCGAAGAGAACCCGGGCCACGCCCTGTGCGGGAACCGATTTCGGTGAGCGACGACTCGATTGGCAGCAACGGAGGTGACTGGCGATGACCACTCTGGACCGCGACGTCGTTGAAATCGCCCCACCGGCGGCGCCCCGCACCGCCGTGCTGGACAGCGCCCACGTCGGTGACATCGAAGGCGCGCTGGGCCGGATCAGCCTGAGCGACACCGACCGTCCGCGCACCCTGAAGGTCCGACTGGCGACCATGCTGGCGATCATCGGGCCCGGCCTGATCGTGATGGTCGGCGACAACGACGCCGGCGGTGTCGCGACCTACGTGCAGGCCGGACAAAACTACGGCTACAGCCTGCTGTGGGTGCTGCTGCTGTTGATCCCGGTGCTCATTGTCAACCAGGAAATGGTGGTCCGGCTCGGTGCCGTCACCGGGGTCGGGCACGCGCGATTGATCAACGAACGGTTCGGCCGCGGCTGGGGCTGGTTCTCGGTCGGTGATCTGTTCCTGCTGAATTTCCTTACTCTCGTTACCGAATTCATCGGCATCACGCTGGCCGCCGACTACATCGGCATTCCCAGGTATGTGGTCGTCCCGTTCGCCGCGATCGCGCTGATCGCCATCATGGCCACCGGCAGCTTCCGGCGGTGGGAACGGGCGATGTTCGTTTTCATTGCGATCACGCTGCTGCAAATTCCGATGCTGTTGATGTCACATCCGCACTGGGGACACGCGGCGAAATCCTTCTTCGTGCCAGGTGTAACCGGGGGAGTCACCTCCGACGCGGTGCTGTTGATCATCGCCATCGTGGGCACCACGGTGGCACCATGGCAGTTGTTCTTCCAGCAATCCAACGTCGTCGACAAGCGCATTACACCGCGCTTCATCGGCTACGAACGAGCCGACACCACACTAGGTGCCTTCGTCGTGGTGATCGGCGCGGTGGCGTTGATGATGACTGGCGACTGGGCCGCGCGCGCCACCCACAGCCGGGGGAATTTCGTCGACGCCGGCGTGCTCGCTCACCTGCTGGGCCAATACAGCAGTGCGCTCGGGTCGGTGTTCGCGATCGTATTGCTCGACGCCTCGATTATCGGGGCGGCGGCAGTAACGCTGGCCAGCAGCTACGCGTTTGGAGATGTGTTCGGGCTCAAGCATTCACTGCACCGTGGAATGGCTGACGCGAAACCGTTCTACCTGTCCTACACCGGGATGGTCGTGGTCGCGGCAGCGATTGTGCTTATCCCCGGCGCACCCTTGGGTTTGATCACCACCGGTGTGCAAGCGCTGGCCGGATTGCTCTTGCCCAGCGCGACGGTATTCCTGCTGCTGCTGTGCAATGACCGGGAAGTGTTAGGCCCCTGGGTGAATCGGCCGTGGCTCAACGTGGTGGCCGGGTTCATCGTCAGCGTGCTGTTGCTGCTGTCCGGGATATTGATGGCGACAACGGTGTTCCCCAACCTCAACATCGTCTCGATCGCCGCTGGCCTTAGCGTCGCCTTCGTCCTATGCGGGGTAACCACGTTCGGCGTGCTGTGGTGGACTGGCCGATGGCGGCCCAAAGCGCCAGTGCTCGAACAGCTCTCCCAGGCATTAGCCAGAGTCGACCGAGACACCTGGCGGATGCCGCCGTTGGCCTTGCTTGAGCCTGTCAAATGGTCGGTCGGCACTCGGGTGGGCATGCTGGCGTTGCGCGGATACCTCGTTATCGGCGCGATCCTGTTGGCGGTCAAAGCTATCCAACTCGCGTAGCTCCCGACCAAGTACGCACTACCAGGCCGCCGGATCAGAGAGGAGCACCATAGTGTTTGTAATCCGGCTCATCAACGGCCGCGAAGTCCATGAAACCGAGGGAGACCAGCTCTCGATCAACCACGACACCGGCGTCATTACCGTTTCTCGGGTCGGGGGATTCGAGGACGTCACGATGCACTACTCGCCGTCGGCGTGAGGAGTGGTGACAAGCCGGGTCAAGGACGTCGCGATCAGGCCGTTCTCGGTGGTGTGGTAGGCCCGGTTAACGGGTGCTGTAGTCGAGACGGCACCAATCTCGCCGAACTCGGCCAAACTGGTACTCAGGTCTGCACCGACGAAAGGGGAGCCGCGTCATGACGCTGAGTATCGCCGAGTTCGCACTGCGTTTAGGCGTTGGACTCGGCTGCGGTGCGCTCATCGGCATTGAGCGGCAATGGCAGGCGCGAAGGGCCGGGCTGCGCACCAACGCACTGGTGGCCACCGGTGCGACGTTGTTCGTGCTCTATGCGGTCGTGACCAACGACAGCAGCCCCACCAGGGTGGCGTCGTATGTGGTGTCCGGGGTCGGCTTCCTCGGCGGTGGGGTGATCCTGCGCGAGGGATTCAACGTACACGGACTCAACACCGCCGCCACCCTGTGGTGCTCGGCCGCGGTCGGGGTGCTAGCGGCCGGCGGGCATTTCCTTTTCGCCCTGATCGCCACCGCCGCCATCCTCGGAATTCACCTGCTCGGACGACCGCTGGGCCGCCTGATCGACCGCGACAACGTGGTGGAGGAGGACGAGGACGACCAGCCGTACCAAGTGCAGCTGATCTGCCGGCGCAAGTCCGAAAAGTACGCGCGCGCACAGATTGTCCAGCACACCAGCGGGGGCGACTTCGTGCTGCGCGGCATCCACACCGGGCGCGCGGGGGAGGACAGTGTTGCGTTGACCGCATATCTGCTCAGCGGAAGGCACGCGCCCGCCCGACTGGAGCAGCTGGTGGCAGATCTGTCGCTGCAGGAGGGCGTTCAGGCCGTGCACTGGTATGCCGGCGACCAGGACGACCCGATGCCGCGCGCCGCGCACGCGGACTAGCTTGGTCAGACTTCGAGCACAGCTCACTGCCGTCGTAAGGTGTGGGATGTGAACGCGATCGCGGGTTTCTTATCCGTGCTGCCCGACCAGATGCGGGACCCGGTGTTGTTCGCGATTCCGTTTTTCCTCCTGCTGTTGATCCTGGAGTGGACGGCCGCCCGCAAACTGGAACGCATTGAGCGGGAAGCCGCTGTCGACGCTGGGCGTTCGGCACGTCCGGGGTCAGGCGCCTACCTGACGGCCGATTCCTGGGCGAGCATCTGGATGGGGCTGGTGTCGGTGGCCACCACCGCGGGCTGGAAGTTCATCGCCCTGCTCGGCTATGCCGCGATCTATGCGTATCTGGCACCGTGGCACTTACCCGCGACGCGGTGGTACACGTGGGTGATCGCGATCGTCGGCGTGGATCTGCTGTATTACTGCTATCACCGTATCGCGCACCGGGTTCGGTTGATCTGGGCGACCCACCAGGCCCACCACTCGAGCCAATACTTCAATTTCGCCACTGCGCTGCGCCAGAAATGGAACAACAGTGGCGAGATTCTGATGTGGATTCCCTTGCCGCTGTTGGGTATTCCGCCTTGGCTGGTCTTCGTCAGTTTCTCGGTCAACCTGATCTACCAGTTCTGGGTGCACACCGAGCGGATCGGTCGAATGTGGGCTCCGTTCGAGTTCGTCTTCAACACCCCGTCACATCACCGGGTGCACCACGGAATGGATCGCGAGTACCTCGACAAGAACTACGGCGGGATTTTCATCCTGTGGGACCGCCTGTTCGGCACCTTCCGGCAGGAGACATTTCGTCCACACTACGGGTTGACCAAACAGGTCGACACGTTCAACGTCTGGAAGCTGCAGACCCACGAATATCTTTCTATCGCCCGCGATTTCCGCTCAGCTACGCGCCTGCGCGACCGGTTGGGTTTCGTCTTCGGCCCGCCCGGCTGGCAGCCTTCCGCGGCCGTCCAGGCCGAGGTAGCCGTCAGCGGTCACCAGGTCGGCGGTTAGACGTCGTTCATCAACCGTTTTTTATTACGGCGAGCCGAAAGGCCCCACGCCAGAGCCAAGATCAGTAAGCTCCGCCTCGTCATACAGTTGTATGACGCCCGGGATTTGGCCCGGGCAGCGATGACGAGGAGGGATTGCAGTGTCAGACACACTCACCGGAGGACAAAAACTTGTCAAGGGTGAATCGCTTACCTCAAGCAACGGGGCCTACACCCTGACGCTGCAAGACGACGGCAACCTGGTGCTGGCATCGCGGGGCCATGCGATCTGGGCGTCGGAGACGAACGGCCAGGACGTGGTCCGCGCCGAGGTGCAGAGCGACGGCAACTTCGTCCTCTACACCGCCGACAAGCCGGTGTGGCACACCGACACCAAGGGCAAGAAGAATGTCCGGCTCGTCCTGCAGGACGACCGCAACCTAGTGCTGTACGGCGCCGACGGTCCGGCGTGGTCGACGAAGACCGAGACCGACGCTCCGCCGCCGGAGGCGGAAGCCGAAGCCGCCCCGGCAGCCGAGGAGACGCACGCCGAAGAGGCAGCCGCGCATCCCGAGCCCGAGCCGGAACCCGCCGCGCGGACCTACACGGTCGAATCCGGCGACACCTTGTGGGCCATCTCCGAGCGGTTCTACGGCGACGGCAGCAAGTACCAGATCATCGCCGACGCCAGCGGTATCTCTAACCCTGACCTGATCCAGCCGGGACAGGTGCTGACGATTCCCTGATCGCGAGCGGGAGCGCGCCGGTCCGGAGCCGAATCCGGACCGGGCCGGCGGGCTCCCAGTCTTCGGCCGGTAATCTCATAAGCCGGCCGGCGCCGCGCCGGCCCCCGACGGATCGGAGTCGAGGGTGCGTCGTCCGGCAATCCGCGCGTTCGTCGCGGCGGTTACCGCCGCGCTGCCAGTTGCCTGTTTTCCGGTGGTGGCCAACGCCGACCCGGTGCTCGTCTATCCCGGGATGGAAATACACCAGGGCACGCATTTGTGCACCCTGGGCTACGTCGACCCGGGACTGCGGGTGGCTTTCACCGCGGGGCACTGCCGGGGCGACGGGCCCGTCGCCGACAGAGACAACCACGTCATCGGCAATTTGGCCACGTTCCGCGACAACACCCCCAGCGGGTCGATCGTAAAGACCGACCAGCAGATCGCCGATTACGAGTCGATCGTGCTGGTCCCTGATGTCGCGGTGAACAACATCCTTCCCGGTGGACGCGTACTGCAGTCGGACCCCGGCCTGGTGGTGACGCCCGGCGAACCCGTCTGCCATTTCGGCGTGGTCACCGGCGAGAGCTGCGGGACCGTCGAAAGCGTCAACAACGGCTGGTTCACGATTGGGCACGGCGCCGTTAGCCAGCAAGGCGACTCCGGCGGCCCGGTCTACATCACCAGCGATCCGGGGCCCGCCCGGATCGTCGGGATATTCAACAGCGTCTGGGGCGGGCTCCCGGCGGCGGTGTCGTGGCAGTCCACCACCCAGCAAATCCGCGAGGATGTGGGCGTCGGCGGTCCGTCGATTTAGAAATTAGCTGGGGTTCGCCAGCGCGAAGACGGGGATCGACGGCGCCGCAGCGTGTAGATCGTCGTCGCCGGAGTCCGGCGTCAACCCCGCGATGTGGCCTTTGACCTCCCAGTACCACCTGTCCAGGTAACGCCTCAGCAGGTCTGCCTTCGCCGCGTCGGCCACCTCGGTGGCGCGCAGCCGGCGGCGATGCCAACGCGGGCCCATGTCGACGACACCGGCGGCTCGCACGTTGCGGACCCACTGCGTGTTGCCGCGCGGAGACACCAGATAGTCGACACCATCCACGCTCAGCACGTTGACCACCACACCGCGCAATTTGCCGGTTTTGCGGCCACGCACGCGGAGTGCCCTGGTGCCGGCAATGCTGATGCCCAACTCGGCGAGCCAGCCGATCAGCGCGTTGGCGGCGCGGGCCGTTCTGTTCGGTTCGTCGTATCGCACAGACATGACATGTCTCCCTTGATTCCGTCGTACGAGAGCGGTGCTCTCGGTAGATATGACCGTGCCACAACGCCGACGGAAATACAAGAGCAGTGATCTCTCTTGTGTCAGAATGGCTCGATGGGCAAGCGGCGCGACTCGCGCGAACGGATCGAGGCGCAGATCATCGAGCTCGGCCGGAGCCACCTGGTCGAACACGGCGCGGCCGGGCTGTCGCTGCGTGCCATCGCCCGCGACCTCGGCATGGTGTCGTCTGCCGTCTATCGGTATGTGTCCAGCCGTGACGAGTTGCTGACGTTGTTGCTCATCGATGCCTATAACGACCTTGCCGACGCGGTGGATCGCGCCCGCGACGCAATGCCCGACGTGTGGAGCGACGACGTCATCGCGATCGCGCATGCCGCCCGGGGTTGGGCCACCGCCAACCCGGCCAGCTGGGCGCTGCTGTACGGCAGCCCGGTGCCCGGCTACCACGCACCGGCCGAGCGGACGGTCGGGCCCGGAACACGGGTGATCAGCGCCTTGTTCGACGCCGTCGCCGCCGGCATCGCGACCGGCGACATCATGCTGACCAATTCGCCGGTGCCACAACCGATGTCGTCGGACTTCGAACGGCTTCGCCAGGAATTCGGCTTTCCCGGCGACGATCCCGTCATTGTCAAGTGTTTCGCGGTGTGGGCCGGCGTGGTGGGGGCGATCAGCCTGGAGGTGTTCGGGCAATACGGCACCGAGACGCTGAGTGACCCCGAGGCTGTGTTCGACACTCAGGTTCGACTGCTGGTCGGTGTGCTGACCCAGCCTGATGTCGACGCGGTGCCGTATCGGACATCGTCGTCGAATTAGAACGTGTTCAACCGCCGCTGCGACGACTGAAGCAGCCGGTGGTGGCAACACCTTTCTGCCACGGGAGACGCTGGGATATCCTGCGAGGCGATGAGCCTCTTCGTCGGATCGCCGGTCCAGATCGCATGGGTGACGCACGACCTTGATGCCACCGAAACAACTCTCACCGGCCTGTTAGGCGTCAAAAAGTGGGTGAGGCTGCCCGATGTGCACTTCGCGCCGGACACCTGCAGCTACCTCGGTCGACCGGCCGACTTCGTCGCGAGCATTTCGCTGAGCTATCTCGGCGACATGCAGCTGGAGCTGATCACACCGGTCCGCGGTCCTAATATCTATAGTGACTTTTTGCGAGACAACGGGCCGGGTCTGCACCACATCTGCGTCGAAGCCGAAAGCCTCGAGCAATTCGAGCAAACTCTCTCCGCTGCCCCCGCGCGCGGTGCTTCGGTGGTTCAGCAGGGCGTAATGCCGGGCGGCTTGAGCTTCGCCTACCTGGCCGCCCCGCAGGCTGGGGTGCCGTTCGTGGAGGTCGCGCATTTCTCAGCCGAGATGCGGCAATTCTTCGACTACATCAAGCAGGAGCAGCGGTGAGTACCCAAATCCCAGCAACTTTCAGCGCTGACGACGTGTCGTCGTGGTCGGACGACATCGACGTCGTGGTGATCGGTTTCGGTATTGGGGGTGGCTGCGCAGCAGTGAGCGCGGCCGCCGCCGGCGCACGAGTCCTGGTGCTGGAGCGCGCAGCTGCAGCCGGTGGCACCACGTCGCTTGCCGGGGGGCACTTCTACCTCGGCGGCGGCACCGCGGTCCAGCAGGCCACCGGGCATCCCGACTCGCCCGAGGAGATGTACAAGTATCTGGTCGCGGTGTCGCGCCAACCCGACCACGCGAAGATTCGCGCCTATTGCGACGGCAGCGTCGAGCACTTCAACTGGTTGGAGGACTTGGGTTTTCAGTTCGAGCGAAGCTTTTACCCGGGCAAGGTGGTCGTTCCACCGGGTACGGAAGGCTTGAGCTATACCGGCAACGAAAAGGTGTGGCCGTTCTGCGAGCAGGCCAAACCCTCGCCGCGCGGGCACTCGGTGCCGGTGCCGGGCGAGCTCGGCGGTGCGTCCATGGTGATCGACCTGCTGGTCAAACGCGCCGACGACCTGGGAGTGCAGATCCGATACGATACTGGGGCAACCAACCTGATCGTGGACGCCGACGGCGCCGTGGTCGGCGTCGCCTGGAAGCAATTCACCGAAACCGGTGCGGTCAAAGCCAAATCAGTCATCATTGCCGCGGGCGGTTTCGCGATGAACCCGGAGATGGTCGCCGAACATACGCCCGCGCTGGGCCAGCCGCGGCGTACCAAGCACCATGGCCTCGTTGCGCCCTACATCCTGGGCAACCCCAACGACGACGGACTGGGCCTGCGAATGGGCGTCTCGGCAGGAGGCGTCGCCCAGAACATGAACGAAAAGTTCATCACCGCGGCGGCCTATCCGCCCGAAATCCTGCTGACGGGTGTGATCGTGAACAAGGAGGGCAAACGCTTCGTCGCCGAGGACTCCTACCATTCGCGCACATCGGCTTTCGTGTTGGAGCAGCCGGAACAGACCGCATACCTGATCGTTGACGAAGCCCATACCGAGATGCCCGCGATGCCGTTGATCCGGTTCCTCGACGGCTACGAGACGATCGCCGAATTGGAGACCGCACTCGACATACCAGCGGGCAACGTCGCGGCGACGTTGGACCGCTACAACGAGTTTGCCGCCAAGGGTGAGGATCCGGACTTTCACAAGCAGCCGGAATATGTTGCGCCGCAGGATAATGGACCCTGGGCGGTGTTCGATCTG